>Ga0080006_1241588_pt1 | contig 45413 bp, 43 predicted proteins | sample RS3BMetagenome_FD_69209 | JGI IMG/M metagenome (GOLD analysis project Ga0080006, IMG submission 69209) | Ferric oxide microbial mat and aquatic microbial communities from Rainbow Spring, Yellowstone National Park, USA - RS3B (SPADES... ... | reverse complement strand
GCTGCGCGAGGACGGGGGCGGCGCCGGGCAGCTGGAGCTCGTTCCCGGCTTCGAGGATGCCCCGCACCGCGATGATGTAGTCGGGCACCTTCGTCGGGAGCTTCAGCTCCGCCCAGACGCGGTTTTGCCGGCGGGTCATGGCCGGCGTTGTAGCACGCATCCGTGCGGACGAAGCCGGTCGCGCGGTCCAGAACGACGAGTCGCTGTAGGTCGACGGTGCCGAGCGCCGTCCGCGATCGGCGTGGCACGGGTACGGGTCGCTGAATTGCGCTGCCGCACGCTCGTGTCCGTTCGTGGCTGACGCGGACGGTCCGACGGGTACGCACGAGGCATGCGCCCTTTGCGCGTCCTCGTGATCGCCAGCGCCGCCGCATCGATCGCGTGCGGAGCGCGCACGGACGTCGACGTCGGGAGGCTCGCGACCGGTGATGCATCCGCTTCGGCGCCGGACGCCGGCGTCGACGCATCCGGCGACGGCCCCTCGCTGCCCGACGCCCTCGCGCCGCTCGACCTCACCTGCCCGAAAGCGCCGGGCGTGCAGCCTCGTGCAGCGTGGCCGATGCCGCGACGCTGCCCGGACCGCAGCGCGAGCACGCCCGCCGTCGGGCCTCGCGTCGCGCCGCGGGTCGCCTGGCGTTTCCCGACGCCCCCGACCGAGAGTCTCGTCATCGCCGCCGACGGCACGCTCTACGTGCCGGGTGCGGGCGGCAGCGTCGTCGCCCTCGCGCCCGACGGCAAGGTGCGCTGGACGGCGCGGCCCGCGAGCGCGCGGAGCGCCGTCGTGTCGCTCGCGATCCGCGCCGACGGGACGCTGTACGTCTTCGACGGCGTCGCCGTCCACGCCGTCCTCCCGACGGGCGCGATCGCGTGGTCGACGCCGGTCGCGTCGTGCGGCGGCAGCTTCGGCATCGACGTTGGCGAGGGGGGCGCCGTCTACGGCGTCGATCCGGGCTGCGCCGGTGGCCCCGCCTCGCTCGTCGCCATCGCTCCCGACGGCACGCTCGCGTGGCGTGCACCGCTCGACGCGCTCGACGCTTCGCCCGCCTCCGTGGGCGGCGACGGCGAGATGTACCTGCTCGCGTTTCGGACCGACGACGCACCCGCTCTCTTCGCCTTCGACGCGAGCGCGCGCCTGGCGTGGAGCGCCGATCCGCCGGGCAATCCCGCCTTTGACCCGTACGCCAACGGCTTGGCGCCGCCGCTCGTCGGCGGCGACGGCACGATCGTGTATTCGCTGACGGGCAAGGTTCCGCAGGCCGGCGGCATCCAGGCCGTCGGCCCCGACGGATCGCCGCGATGGTGGTATCCCTTCCCGGTCCCCCCGACGGGTGCTCCCCTCGCGATCACGGCGGACGGCACCGTCTACGCCAGCGACACGTCGGGCGTGCTCCATGCCATCCGCCACGACGGCAGCGAGGCCTGGCACTGGGGCGGCGCGCCGGGCAGCCGTACGTCGTCGCACGTCGTCGTCGGCGGCGACGGCACAGTCTACGTCAGCCTGCAGGCACCCGGGCCGGGCGGCACGGCGGCGCTCGACGCGAGCGGCCGGTTGTTGTGGCTGGCGAGCGACGTCGGCCTGCCCCTCGCCATCGGCGCCGACGGCACGCTGTACACGATGGGCAGCGCCCTGTCGGCGCTCCGCCCGTGACGACCGTCGCGCTCATCGGCGCATGGGGCCGGCGTGGTGCGCCCAGGCGCGCACGATGCGGCCGCGCGGGCCGAGGTCGAGCACCTCGACGGCGAGGCGCCCGAGCTGGTCGCGGTAGTGAATCGCCAGGCCGCGGGCGCCGACGAAGACGCCGAGCAGCTCGAAGCGCGGCGGCGGGAGGCTCCGCAAGGCCTTGTGCCAGAGCGCCCTGGCGGCGGCCTTGCCGCGGAGCGCCGCGCCCGATCCGCCCGCAGGACCGGCGGCGGGCGCCGAGAGCGCCTCGAAGTCGTCGTCGACGTGAGCCACGATGCGCTCGAGATCGCGCGCATTCCACGCCGCGATCCACTCGTGCGCGAAGCGCTCGGCGAAGTCGCGCGAAAGCGCCGCGGGCTGCTGCCCGAGGGGGGCGTCGGGGCCGCTCGCGGCGGCCGCCCAGGATCGCGGTTCCGGGCTCACGACGACGACGCTACCGGTACCCGGTGACAGGCGCCTGTCAGGAACCTGCGCGCCCCCCCGGTCAGCGGCTCGCCGCGATGAGGACCACTCCCAGGGGCTCTTGCACGTCGAGGGCGTAGACGCCGCTGTCGTCGGAGGCCATGCGCGGGCTGGGCTCCGTGGTCACCTGGACCGGCGCGCCGCCCGACAGCGGCTGCTTCCAGACGCCGGCCGTCCAGTCGGCGTAGTAGACGCCGTCCGACGACGCGGCCATCGCGTCGAGGTGCGCGAGCCCCGGGGCGAGCGTCTGCACGTCGCCGCCGGCGGTCGGCACGACGACGATCTGCTGGGTGTTCGACGGGTCCTGTCCGCCCGCGTAGAGACGGCTGCCGTCGGTCGCCAGCTCGGTCACGAGCATCGGCGTCGTGAAGAGCGCGGTCGGCGCGCCGGCGCCCGGGACGTAGCGGTAGACCGTGCTGCAGCTCGGCGCGGGGCAGTCGAATCGATCGTCCGCGAAGTAGATCGCGCTCCCGTCGCCGACGAGGGCCAGGATGGCCCCCGAGGACGCCGACGCCATCGCGACGGGGTCGGTGCCGCCGGCGCCGAAGCCCACGATGGAGGTGGCCAGCTTGTCCGAGGTCTCGAGCACGTAGGGAGCCCCGCCCGCGACCGCGACGGCCGTGGGGCTGGCGAGCTTCGTGGCGATGACCCTGGGCGACTCGCCCGGCGCCACGCCGGACGCGGGCACGGCGTTCAGCGCGCCGTTCTCGTCGGTCCAGTAGACCGTCTCCCCGTCGACGGCCAGCGCCGTCACCTCCGCCACGCCCGAGACGAGCGGTTGCGCCGTGCCGCCGCCGTCGGGCACCCGCGCGATGGTCGAGGTCTGCGCGCCAGCCGAGTCGGGCTCGGCGAGGTACACGTAGCCGCCGCTCGCGACGAGCTGCCTCACGTCGCCGAGGTTGCTGGCGAGGATCGGGTGCCCGTCGGCGGTCGTGGGCGCCGCGGAGCAGGCGCTCGGCGCGGCGAGCAAGGCAGCGAAGGCAAGAGCACGAAAAGGACGCATGGCGGCTTCGGGGAGCAACGCACGTGCCGCGCTGCGGCGAGCGAGGAGCGGCGCGCGCGTGCGCGGGAGCGCGGCGAACGTGACTCGCCGTTCACGTGGTGGATGGCCGCCGTGTCAGTAAGGAGTAGACCGGGGCGGCCGATGCAGGACGATCAGGGCGACGGGGCGCCGAAGGCCTCGATCTGGACGCGCCTCTCCTGGGCGCTCGGGGCCGCCGCCGTGGCGGTGGTCGTGGTCGTCGCCGCGCGCAGCAGCGAGACGCGCGAGCTCCTGCGCCTTCTGCGCGAGATCCGTCCAGGGTGGGTGGCCGCGGCGGCGGTCCTCCAGGCGGCGACGTACGCCTGCGACGCGTCCATCTGGCGGCGCGTCCTCGCGCGCGCGGCGGCCCCGCAGCCCTTCGGCCGGATGTGCCGCCTGAGCATCGCCCGGCTCTTCGTCGGCCAGGCGCTGCCCTCGGGGGGCCTCAGCGGCGACCTCCTGGTCGTGCGCGCGCTGTCCAGGTACGGCGTCGCGTCCGACGTGTCGACGACGGCGCTCCTGCTCAACCTGTTCGGCTTCTACGCCGCGTTCGCCGGCTGCGCGCTGCTCGCGGCCATCGTCTTCTACGCGAGCGGAACTCTCAGCGGGCCGATCCTCGGGATCGCCATCCCGTTCTCGGTCCTCGTCGTCGGCATCCCCGGCCTCATCGCCTGGCTCGTCCGCTCCGAGCGATCGGCGCGCCGCACCTTCTGGCGGCGCGTCCCGCTGCTCGGGCGCATGCTCGAGACGCTCGGCCGCGCGCGCCCGGAGCTCCTGCGCGATCGACGGCTGCTCGGGCTCGCGGTCGGACTGCAGACGGCGACCTTCGCGCTCGACGCCGGCACGCTCCTGGTCATGCTGATGGCGCTCGGCGTGCGCGCCTCGATCGCTCCCGACGCCTTCGCCGCGTTCGTGCTCGCCTCGGCCGCCGAGCTCGTGGGCCCCGTGCCGGGGGGCCTGGGGGCGTTCGAAGGGGGCTGCATCGTGGGGCTCCACGCCTTCGGCGTACCCGTCGAGACGGCGCTGCTCGCGACGCTGCTCCTGCGCGGCTTCACCTTCTGGTTGCCCATGGTCCCCGGGTTCTTCGTCGCGCGCTGGGCCGTCGCGGGGAAGCGACGCTGATCGAGACGGCTGGCCCCGCTGCGTCGTTGCGCTCACGTCCGCCGTTTGCAGCGCGCGCGGAAGCGCGATCTGAAATCGCGTGATCGCGGCGCATCGGCGCACCGGATCGCGCTTGCAACACACCACGCGCTGGAGCAGCGTCGCGCGCGACGTCGGGGGACATCGGAACGAGGCGCGCGATGGTGCGGCGCTTCGAGACGCGTTCGCCCCCTCCTCGAGGGAGTGCTCTCTGTCATGAAGACGATCCATTCGGCTCCGCTCATCTGCATGCTCCTCGCCGCCGCCGGCTGCTCCTCGGCGGGGCCGTCGACGACGCAGGCCAATCAGCAGGTGGCCACGACCAGCGCGGCGCTGTCCCCTCCTCCGGGCGGATCGGCGACGCTCGATCTCGGCTCGACCGATCCCAGCGAGGTCGTGTCGGTGTCGATCGTCTTCAAGGTGCGCGACCCCGACCTGCTCGAGAGCTTCGTCCGGCAGACGCAGGACCCGGCCTCGCCGCTCTACCACCAGTTCCTCACGGTCGACGAGTTCGACTTCCTCTTCTCGCCGACGCCGCGCGACATCCAGCGCGTCAGCGACTACGTGAGCTCGTTCGGCATCCAGGTCGGCGCGACGATGGCCGACCGCCTCGTGCTCCAGGCCACGGGCACCGTGGGCCAGTTCACGAAGGCGTTCGACTTCACGATGCACGACTTCCGGCGCGGCGCGGCCACCTGGCACCGGCCGACGTCGGCGCCGCGGCTGCCGCGCGCGCTCTCGGACGTGATGCTCGTCGCCGCCGGCTTCTCCACGCAGCCCGCGTTCCTGCCGAAGAACGTGACGACGCAGGCCCTGGTGCCGTCCGCGCAGCCCAGGGTCACGCTGCCGACGAGCGGCACCGCGACGGGCGTGCCCGGCAGCTACACCGTCGGCGACTTCGCCAACCAGTACGACGTCGGCCCGCTCTACGCCGCGGGCATCGACGGCACGGGGTCGACCATCGGCATCGCCACGCTGGCGGGCTTCGACCCGGCCGACGCGTACGCGTACTGGAAGGCGGTCAACCTCGACGTCCGCCAGGACCGCATCCGTCAGGTGCACGTCGACGGCGGCGGGAAGATCGGCCGGGGCGGCTCGGGCGAGACGACGCTCGACGTCGAGCAGTCGGGCGGCATCGCGCCGAACGCGGACGTGGTCGTCTACGACGCGCCCAACACCGACGGCGGCTTCCTCGACGTCTTCTACCAGGCGGCCTCGGACAACGTCGTCGACAGCCTGTCGGTGAGCTGGGGCGAGGCGGAGATCTACTACGAGGCCGCGCTCAACGGCGGCACCGACCTCACCTCCGAGCTCTACGCGTTCCACCAGGTGTTCCTCGAGGGCGCGGCGCAGGGCATCTCGATCTTCGCCGCCGCGGGCGACTCGGGCGCGTACGACACGTCGGGGCAGATCCCGGGCTCGTCCAACCCGCTCACCGTCGACTCGCCCGCGTCCGACCCGGCCATCACCGCCGCGGGCGGCACGACCACGCCGTACACGGTCACCGGCGCCGACTTCGGAGACTCGAGCGTCACGGCCAGCTACTCGGTCACGAGCGAGCAGGTGTGGGGCTGGAACGGCCTGCAGTCGTATCTGAACGCGAACGACGTCGGCGGCCAGAACGACTGGAGCCTCTTCTCGACCGGCGGCGGCGGCGGCGTGAGCGTCCTGTGGGACGTGCCCTGGTACCAGGACGGCTACCCCGGACAGCGCCGGAGCGAGCCGAACCAGGCGCTCACGACGACCGATCCGACGACCGGGACGGTGACGACGCTGCTCCAGCTCCCGGCGAGCTACGAGGGGCGCAACGTCCCCGACGTCTCGGCCGACGCCGACCCGTTCTCGGGCTACCTCGTCTACCAGGGGGGCCGGTGGACGGCCGGCTACGGAGGCACGAGCTTCGTCGCCCCGCAGATGAACGGCGTCTCGGCGCTCGTCCGCCAGCGCGCGGGCGGCCGCGTGGGCCTGTGGAACCCGATGCTCTATCGGTTCGCGCGCGGCCGCCGCGGCGTCGTGCGGGACGTGAGGGCCGGCGACAACTGGTTCTACCAGGGCGTGCGCGGCTACGACCCGGCGTCGGGCGTGGGCTCGCTCGACGTGGACCGCTTCGCGAGGGCGGTGGCCGGCAGCCTGAGCTGGGAGGAGTGACCCCAGCGCGCGAGCGCGCCGGCTCGGCGCCCGCGGCCGGGTTTCTCAGAGCGGCATCGAGAGCGTCACCGCTCCTCCCCAGATCCATCCCCCGCTCGAGAAGCCCGGCCATCCCGGGTTGTTCGTCTGCAGCCCGCTGGCGCCCGGCACCGGGTTGTGGGTGTCGCCGAAGACCGAGCCGTCCGGCAGCTCGTCGACGATGCGCGAGGAGTCCTTCTGCTGGTAGCGCGGCACGAAGCGGTCGACGAACATCTGGAACCCCGGGCGCAGCGCCGCCGGCAGGTGCACGAGCACGTCGCCGCCGAAGGCGATGCCGGCCCGATCGTCGTCCACGTAGTTCGAGCGCCCCACCTGCGGCGGGACGGGCGACGGCACGTAGTGCATGTCGACGAACGCGCGCGCGTTCCCGTACTCGTGCCGGACGCCGAGCGCGCCGCTCATCGTGTCCCGCCACGCGAGGTCCGGGCCGTACATCGCCGGGCTCTGGCCGTGGCGGTCCTCGTACGAGGACCAGAACCCGTAGTCGAGCGAGCCGACGACCGACATGCGGTAGCGGCCCCGATGCACGATCTCCGCCTCCGCGCCCGCCGCGACCGACCACGGCATCCAGTCGAACACGTTCGTCTGCGTCGTGCCCGACTCGGTGCCGGACGGCAGCTCGTTGTCGATCGAGGTGGCGACGGTGAACGACTCGGGCGCGTGGATCGCGCCGCCGATGCGAAGCCACCCGAGCGGCTTCCACCGCACGCCGGCGGTCGGCGAGACGTTCACGTGCGTCTGCACGCCGGTGTCGAGCAGGAGCGAGTTGTAGTTGGTCGCGTCCTGCACGTAGTCCTGCGACGAGGCGGTGTTCGCGAGCTCGATCGACAGCGCCGCGCCGACCGACAGCGTCGGCAGCAGCTTGAACCCCGCGCCGAGGACCATCGACACCGCCGTGAGGCGGTCGCCGTAGAGCTCCGGGTGGAGGCTGTTGCTGAAGAGCGCCTCGCGCTCGTCGGGGTAGAAGGCCTGCGCGCTCGTGAAGCTGCTGAGCGGCAGCATGGCGTACAGGCCCACGGTGAAGCGGTCCTTGACGAGCGTCTTGACGAGGCCCAGGGTCAGGTACGTCCGCGTCTGGCCGCTCGTGCCCATCGACTGGCGCGGCCGCGCGGCGAACCCGGGCGGAGGGCAGTCGCCGGGCGCCGTGCCTCCGGGGCAGCCGTGCTGCAGCCACTGCGTGGGCACCGTGCCGTTCGGGATGGGGTTGCCGTTCGGGTCGACGATGTCGCGTCCCCCGACGGCCAGCGGGACGTCGCCGCCGGTGCGGCCGTCGAGCGTCACGCCCATCTGCTCCGAGACGAGGGCGAAGCCGAGGAGCACCTCGTCGTCGGCGTCCACCAGCAGCGCGGGGTTGAAGTACGTCGAGGCGGCACCCGGACCGCTGACGACTCCCTGGTCGCCGGCCTGGTCGCCCACCGCGCCGGTCGTCTCGATGAGCGGCGAGGCGCGGCCCGACGCGGGCGACAGCAGCACGGCGGACGCCGCCGGCACGGCGACGCAGAGGTGGAGGGTACGTCGGGTCCTCATCGCGCTCACAGGGAAGAGCCCGAGACGCCGGGCGGGAGGGTGGGATCGTGCGGGAGCACGAGCCGGACGTTCGCGCACGTCGTGAGGTCCGCATCGAGGCTCTGGCGCGGCGCGGCCGCGACCACCTCCGACGTGCGCGGGCTGCCGAGCGTCTTGCCGATGAACGAGAAGGTGACGTGCGGGGGGACGTTCTGCGCGACGTGGGCCGACGACGCGACGAGCGGGCACGCGGTGCCGCAGTCGGTCACGCGCAGGATCGACTCCTGCAAGTCGTGGGCGCCGGGAAACGCGAACGTCAGCGCCGCGGCGGGCACCGAGGTCCCCGCCGGGGTGGCGAACTCCTTCCAGTCGCGCTGGGCCGAGTGGCGCGTGCCGCTCACGAACCCGGAGATGACGAAGCCCATGCCGGGGATGCCGTCTCCGTCGACGTCGACGGCGCCGGGCGGGTCCTCGGTGCTCGTCACCGGATCGCTCACCGACGGCAGCGGCGGCAGCGACTCGAGCGGGGCGTCGGCCGAGAAGTCCCCCGGCAGCAGGCTCTCGACCGCGCCGCGGATCTTGTACCAGCGGTCGAGCGACACGTCGCAGCCGCCGTCGCCCGGCCTGGAGGTGCCGCGGCGCGCGCCGTGCGGGCCTGAGGCGTCATCCATGCGGTTGGCGTACATGTTGGCGCGCAGCGAAGGTGGCGTGAGGTCGACGTTCACGGTGCCGCTCGTGTGCAGTCCGCAGTCGAGCGACTCGACGACCTGGAACGCGTCGCCGCTCTGCGCGAGGTGAAAGAGGTACCACGTGCTGGAGGTCTGGATGCTGCCGACCACGTCGTCACGCTCGTACTCGGTCTCGCGCACCGCCCAGTAGCCGGTCATGTCGCAGTCGCTGTCCCGGTGCGGCGACGCGCAGGCGGGCCCCGATCCGACCACGCCGTCGCCGCACACGACCGAGCAGCCGGTGGCGTCGCACCGCCAGCCGGGCACGATCTCGCACGCGGAGCAGCCCGGGCTCGCGACGTCGCACTGCTCGCCCGACTCCAGGACGCCGTTGCCGCACTCCGGCTCCGTCGCGACGTCGGGCTGGACGACGTCCTTCGCGCATCCGGACGCAGTCGCGCCGAGCACGAGGGCGACGGCGATCGGCGGCAAACGCATCGGCGGGGGGGCGCATCCTAGCTCACCTCGAGCTCGGGCTCGTCGCTCGTTCGAGCCGGCGCCTGGGGAAAGTCGCCGGGTTGGCGGTAGTATGACGAGGCGTGGGGAGCGTGCGTCTGGACCTGGCCGTTCTCGCCGCCGGCATCGTCGCGGTGCAGGCGGCCGGCTGCGCGCAGTTCCGGGACGGCGCCGGCGCGCAGGACGCATCGGCCGACGTCGTGGCGGACGTCACCGGGACGGCGGATGCAGCCGATGCGTCGAGCGCGATGGACGCGCCGTCCGATGGCACGGGGCCGGACGGGGCGACGAGCGACGACGCAGGGCCGGACGCCTCCGCCGGCGACGCGGCGGAGGACGCCGACGCCGGCAGCCGATGCGTCGAGCGCGATGGACGCGCCGTCCGATGGCACGGGGCCGGACGGGGCGACGAGCGACGACGCAGGGCCGGACGCCTCCGCCGGCGACGCGGCGGAGGACGCCGACGCCGTCGCCGACGGGGGCCTCAGCCCGCTGCTCGACGTGCCGCCGTCCGGGATGTCGTGCGATCCGTCGCAGGGCGATTCCACGTGCTCGTCGGTCGGCGAGACGTGCCGCATCTCGAGCACCACCTCCGGCACGTGCGACACGTACACGCCGAACCACATCGCCGGCTATCCCTGCACGACGAGCGAGGACTGCGACGACACGCTGCAGTGCTACAACGGCACCTGCCACGTCCTCTGCCCGCTCGGGATGCCGTGCTCCGGCGGCTGCACGTGCTTCGGCGTCGGCAACGACGCGGTCGGCCTCTGCTGCCCGGGGCAGTGACGCCCGCGCGCCCTACCCGACCCCCGCGAACAGCGCGGCCGCCAGGACGGCGAGCACCACGCCCGCGACGGCGACGAAGCGCCAGTCGCGCTCGCGGCCCCACAGCATCACGAGGAGCACGACGCGCGACGCCGGCGTCAGTCCGAGGGCGAGCACGCCGAGCGCCGCGAGGCGCGTGCCGAGCGGCATCGACGCGCCGAGGGCGCCGAGTCGGACCGGGCGGGCATCGAGCGCGCCGCTGCCGGCGTCGACCAGCAGCCCGGCGAGCATCAGGCCGAGCCCGATGGCGAGCCCCACCTGCAAGGTGCGCTCGACCAGGCGATCGTCGCGGCCGGTCCGCTCCGCCCCGGGCCCCGCCATCCCCTGCGGCATCCGCTCCGCGGTCCGATCAGCCAAGCGTCACCCCCGCCGCGCGCAGCACCATCTCCACCGCCACGAAGGCGAGCACGGCGCCGAGGACCCAGCGCAGCACGACCGGGTGGATCCGGTGGGACGCCGCGGTGCCCGCGAGCGCGCCGCCGCCGATGCCGATCGCCACGGGGGCGGCCAGCGCCGGCACGACGTCGCCGCGCGCGAAGTAGATGAACAGACTCGAGATGGCGGTGACGCCGATCATGAAGTTCGACGTCGCGGCCGCGACCTTGAACGGCACGCGCATGCCGAGCGCCATCGCGGGCACTTTGAGGAACCCGCCGCCGACCCCGAGCAGCCCCGAGGCGATGCCCGCGGCGAACGAGACGAGCATCCCGAGCGGCGTGCGCGCGGCGACGTAGGGCACCACCTGCCCGCGCGCGCTCACGTAGCCGCCGGCGAGCCGCCCCGGCGACTCCCAGCCGCGGCGTCCGCGCGCGCCCTCGCCGCCGGGCGGAGCCGGCTCCGGCTCGCGGCGCGAGACCAGGAGGACGGCGGTGAGCGCCAGCAGCGCCCCGAACGCGCCGGAGAGCCACCCCGTCGGCACGCGCGCCGCGAGGATCCCTCCCGAGATGCCGCCCAGCGTCGTCGCGATCTCGAGCGTCATGCCGAGGCGCATGTTGGCCGTGCCCGATCCGACGTAGACGCTGCCGGCCGCCGTCGAGGTCGCGACGACGGCGACCAGCGACGTGGCAATCGCGACGCGCATCGGCACACCGAAGGCGAGGACCAGGCTGGGAACGACGAGCACGCCGCCGCCGATGCCGACGAGCGCGCCGAGAAACCCCGCGCCCACGCCGATGCCGAGCATCGCCAGGGCGAGCGGAAGCGTCAGCGTGGAGGCCACGCTCGAGCCGCTGCACCGAACGTGCCCCTCACTGGCAGAGGTGGTTGGCCTTGCAGTGCACGCTCGGGTAGTCGCAGCAGTCGGTGTCTTGCGCGCACGTGCCCAGCCCGGCGTCGCCGACGGACGTCGTCGCGCAGCAGCCCGGATAGCCGGCGTCGCCCGGGGCGCACTGGTAGCCGTCCTCGCAGCACATGTACGGGTCGCTCCCGCTGCCGCCATCGGGGGAGCACGGATCGCCGGCGATCTGGTGGCAGCCGTTGCCGCACGCGCCGGTGGTCGTGTTGCACGGCAGCCCGTCGCCGCACACGCACGTGCCTCCGCAGCCGTCGCTGCCGCCGCACGTGCGGCCGGTGCACACGGGCGTGCAGCCGCCGTCCTCGCCGCCGAGGGGGGCGCCGGCATCGCCGCACACGTCGATCGGGATCGGGTTCCCGCCCTGGCAGAGGTACTGCATGTTGTCTGCGCAGCCCGTGCCGCCGCACGCAACGGCGACCTGCATGCCGCCGCTGGTCAGCAGGCACACGCAGGGGCCGGTGGAGGCGTCGCTCGAGCCGTTGTCGCCGTTCGACGGCGGCGAGTAGGACTTGGGTGAGCGGCAGGCCGCCGACGAGAGCGCGAGCAGCGCGCCGACCCAGAAGCAGCGGTTCATCGCGGGCTCATTTTGCACGGTCCGGCCTCACAGGCGAGCGGCGTGTGCGCTGGATCAATCGTCCCAGTCGCTCTTCCTGGGCCTGGGCGGGGGGGCGTCGGCCTTCGGCTCCTGCGATTCGGACGGGGGCGCGGACTTCTCCGCGTGGGGCGGCGGCGGCGCGGCGCCCGCCCAGCCGTCGTGCCAGCGCCTGGCGCGCTGGCTGCCGAGCACCTCGTCGAACACCGCCACCAGGCCCACCGCGAGCATCTCCGTGTGCCCGGTGTAGATCCCTTCGTTGACCGCCGGCAGCGGGTTGCCCTGCGAGTCGACCGTCGCCCCGTGCTGCGCGCCGTCGATGGGCCGCACGTTGCCCTGCCCCGGCTCCACCGTCCGCACCGGCTCGAACACCTCGGCGTACGCCACGTTGAGCGTGAATCCGTCCCACGAGAAGCCGACGCCCACCGTGCCGGCGATCTTGTCGAGGGTGTCGAAGTCCAGCCGCGTGTACGACGGATCGTCGGCGGTCGCCGACTTGTCGTAGTACGCCCCCAGCCGCAGCGAGAGCACGCCGAGGGTCGTGCGCTGGTTGTACGCGCCGCCCGCGCGGATGCTGAAGGTGTCGTTGTAGTGGTGCTGAACGGTGATGTCGATGTCGTCGAAGGCCGGGCCGGCGGGCCCGAGGTGATCGATGTGGATCTGCGGCCCGGTCCCCTGCGCTTCGTGCCACGTCTCGTACGTGCCGTCGATCTCCACGTCGCCCGTCTCGAAGCCGTCGGGGTCGACGAACGCGAGGCGCGCCCCGGCGCGCGCGTACCACGGCAGCTCGGTGTGAAGCGTCGCCTGCCCCGGCGCCGGAATGGGCTGGTCGAGGGGCGCCTGCAGCACCGTGGCGGTGCCGCGCGCGTCGATCGAGATGGGCGTGCGCACGCTGGCGCCCAGCGAGACCGTGCGCGACGGGTGCACCAGCACGCCCGCGGTGCCCGCCCAGCTCGAGCCGGTGGCGTCGACGCGCGAGAGCGAGTCGCACGGCTGGTACTCGGCGTTCTTGCACGGGCCCGTCGGCCCGTCGCCCAGGTCGACGAAGGACGTGCTGGTCAGCGCGAAGCTGCCGTACACGTAGTGGAGGCCGAGGCCCAGATCGAGCCAGTCGGTCGCCTTGATGCCGACGGCGAGCGTGGGCAGCGCGATGATCGACGACGGCTGCACGACGTCGTAGCGCGAGGCGGCCGGCGCGCCGCGGACGCCCACGGGGTAGGTGCGGTCGCCGACACCGCTCGGGCCGAAGACGCCGACGGCCACGGTCAACCAGTCGAACGTGCCGAAGTCGGTCGTGGCCGCGAGGAACGGCGCGAAGAACGGCCCGCCCACGTCGTGGACCTTGGGGTACATCGCGCCGCCCCACGGCGTCGCCGGGTCGCGCGGATTGTCGGGGAACGTGCCGAAGCGCTGGAACTCGTAGCTCGACGCCGTCCACTTGCCGTCGAGCAGCAGGCGCGTGCCGCGCTGCTCGGCCAGCCCCGCCGGGTTGTACTGGATGGCCGTGGGATCGCTGGCCTTGGCCACGAACGCGCCGCCGCGGCCGAGCGCCTCGGTGCCGTTGTCGGGCATCTCGAAGCCGCCGGCGCGCGCGTCGCGCGGCCCGACGACGGCCGCCAGGATCAGGGCGGCCGCGGCCGCACGATGGACGGGTGGCTTCGAGGTCGGGGACATCGGCGGGCCTCGGCGCGGGGGAGAACGCGCGGCGGCGCCGCGGCTACGGACAGCCGGGCGCGCCGGTCGGCTGCCCGGTCAGCGGATTCGTGCAGGGCGCGCACTTGTGCAGATCGTCGCAGCTACCCTGGGCGAGCACGATCCCCTGGATGCCGAAGCTCAGGCACTTGCTCAGGCACACGCCGGTGTACTGGCCGATGAGAAAGCCGTTGCCGGTGCAGGCCGGCGGCTTGAAGCTCGGCGCCAGCATCTCGGTCGGCACGCAGAGGTTCGCGTTCGGCTGCTGCGAGCAGGTGTCGTTCTTCAGGTTCTTCTGCTCGCTCGACGGGACCATCGTCGTGGGCACGCACTTGCCCTCGTCCGTGTTGTTCTCGCTGCAGCAGCCCTGGAAGAGCACCGGCGGCTTGCTCGGCCCCGGATCGCACGACAGGTGGCACGCGCCCGTGTCGCTGCCGTCGAGCGGGCTGTAGCAGGGCACGCAGCGCTCGTAGCTCTGGCAGGTCGCCTGGGGCAGCTGGCTCGCCTGCTGCGCGACCTGCGGGATGTTCTCGTTGAGGCAGCGACCCTCGGCGCCGTCGAGCGACGCGCACGTGGGCGGGATGAAGTTGCCTCCCGCCTCGATGAACACGTCGGGCACGCAGTAGCCGCCCGGGCACGTGGCCAGCTGCGACTGCATCTTCTGCGGCACCAGCGCCGACTGCAGGCAGTGCGCGCCGGCGGCGGTGCCGCACGCGGGCAGCGTGCTCGGATCGAGGACGGGCGGCCCCTGGTGCGGGCACTGCGCCGCGGTCGACCCGCCGTCGTCGCCCGTCGCGCCCGAGCTGCTGCCCGACGCGCCGCCGTCGTCGGTGCATTGCGTGGGCGGCTTGAACTCGCACGCGCCCGACGGCTGGTTGGTGAGCGGGTTGACGCACGGCGCGCACAGCTCGGTCGCCGCGCAGGTGCCCTGCGTGAGGATCGACTTGTACTGCGCGACCTGGGGGACGCACACGCTCAGGCACACGCCGTCGGTCCCGTTGAACGCCTTGCACGACGGCGGCAGGTAGCCCGGGTTGGTGATGAACGGATCGGGCACGCAGTAGCCGCCGCTGCACGACGCGAGCGCCTTCAGGTCGGCCGGCGGCACGTACTGGGTGGGCACGCAGTGCGCGGCGCCGTCGCTGCAGCAGCTCGGCAGGTTCGAGGGACTGATGCTCGGCGGCGGCGTGTCCACGCACCCGCCGGCCGATCCGTCGTCGCCCGACGACGACCCGGTCGTCGACGCGTCGTCTCCCACGGCCCCTCCGTTGTCGAGCGGCGTCCCCTGGATGTCGGCGTTCTGCGTGCAGCCGGCGACGACGAGGAAGACCGCCAGCGCGGTCGATGCGAGCCCGGGGAGTGCGGCGCGGTCCATGGCGACAGGCCCCTTGTTCAAGGAGCGGACCAGGTGTCGGAGGCGGGATGCGGACGTGCGTACGCCGAGCGTCGAGGGCGAAGAAATGCAGGCGATTCCGCCGGCGACCGAAGGAATTTCCGTCACGGTCGATCGCAAACCGCTCGCGCCGCCAAGGCACTTCGAGGAGCCGCCGGGGGGAAGCACGGCGATCCACCCTGGCACACGCGTGCTCCATGCAGTCCTGATTTCTTTGTTCGCGGCGGCGTTCGCGCCGTCCGCCGAGAGCAGCCTTTTCGGCTGTCAGCGCTCGAGCAGCAGCGGCCGCAGCACGTCGGCGTAATCGGCCGGCTCGGCGATCAGGTCGGGCGGCGGCTCGCGCGCGGCGAGCGTCGGCGGCATGCGCCGCAGGTAGCCGCGCAGGATCAGTCGCGAGACGGCCGGCAGCGTCTCGAAGCGCACGCCGAGCGCACGTCCGACGTCGCCCGGGCGCCGCCCCTGCACGACGCGCGTGATCGTCCCGAACGTGTCGAACCAGATGGGCAGCTCGGTGGCCTGGAAGCTCACGACGAGCTCGGTCCCCTCCTCGACGCGCTCGTCGGACAGGACGAGCATCCCCTGCGCCGACAGGTCGACGGTGCGGTCGCCGAGCAGCCGCCAGTCCTCGACGCGCCGCACGCGGCATCCGAGGCGCGCCGACCGGCGCATCTCGCGGCGGCGGTTGGTGGGCAGCCGGCCGCAGGCGGCGCGCGCCAGCGAGGGGGTGAGCAGGCGAAGCGAGCGCACGAAAGATGCGCCGACCGCGGTGCGGCCGGTGGGCGCGGGCGGAGAGCAGAGCGCGGGCATCGAGAGCCTCCGGGTTCGGGCACGCCGCGGGGACCGCGGATGCCCGTCGCCGCAGATCGTATCGGGGGCGCGATCACGAGGGCCAAGTTGCCGGGGGAGCCGCACGCGAGCTCGTGTGTGCGCGCGCGCCCGGCCGGCCGTCGGTCGAGCCGGTTTGGACTGGTGTTTGAAAGGCGCCTCTCTTCTAATGGCGGACGTGCCTGTGGCTGGGGCGAGCTCGTTGCGGAACGCGGGGCGGATGGGGGCGATCGCGCTCCTGCTCCTCGGTTGCAGCTCACCCGATGGCAGCGATGCCACGCCCGGGGCGGGCGACGGTGGCGCCGCGAGCATCGCCGCGCCGGCCGACGCGGCGCCCGTCGTGGTGGGCGTGCCCGTCGTCGTGCGGCCCAGGTGCGCCGAAGGCATGGCGCTCGTCGGGGACTTCTGCATCGACCGCTGGGAAGACTACGTCGTGGAGCTCGACCCGCAGGGGCAGGAGCACCCGCACTCGCCGTACGACACGGTGGACGGCTTGACCGTGCGCGCCAGGACGGCGCCGCACGTGGTGCCCCAGGGCTACATCTCGCAGGTGCAGGCGGCGGACGCGTGCGAGAACGCCGGCAAGCGCCTGTGCACCGCGACCGAGTTTCGCACCGCGTGCAGCGGCGCCGACCCGGACAACTGGTACCCGTACGGCGGCCAGACGCACGTCCCCGGCTACTGCAACGAGGGCAAGGGGAGCATGATGCCGGTCTTCTACGGCAACGATCCGGCCAACTGGACCTTCGCCGACTTCAACGATCCGCGTCTCGACCAGGTCGACGGGGGGCTCGCGCCGACGGCCAGCTATCCCCACTGCGAGTCGCCCTCCGGCGTGTTCGACCTGGTCGGCAACCTGCACGAGTGGGGGGCCGACCCGCCCGACGCCAACGGGCGCGGGCGCTTCCGCGGAGGCTTCTACGGCGACGCGGAGCTCAACGGGCACGGGTGCCTGTACGTCACGAGCGCGCACGAGCCGACCTACCACGACTACTCGACCGGCTTCCGCTGCTGCGCCGACGCGCGCTGAGGGGGTCAGGAAAGGGCCGCGAGGCGGATGCTCTCGGCGTAGTCGATGCGCGGCTCGCGCGACGGCAGCGGCGGCGGCACGCCCTGCAGCGCGCCGCGGAGGAACGCCTGCGCGTCCGGCTCGAGCGTGTCGAACGCGAGCGCGAAGCAGCGGCCGAGGTCCCCCGGGCGGCGGCCGTGCACCACGCGCGCGACCGTCGCCTCCGCGTCGAACCAGAAGCCGCTGCGCGGCAGCCGGAACGCGACCACGACCGGCTCGCCGGTGAGCACGGGCTCCTGCGCCATGACGAGCATCCCCTGGGGGGACAGGTCCACCCCGCGGCTGCCGATGAGACGGAAGTCGCGCTCGCGCACGACCTGGCAATCGACGCGGACCGAGCGCCGCATCACCCGGCGCTGACGAGCAGGAACGAGCGTGCCGAACATGGCGACCTCCCCGACGGGGGCGAGGCCCCATCGACCGAAACTCCCTCGTGGCGTGTGGGACAAAGCCTACCGAGGGGGCCCGACAGAGGGACAACTTCCAGGCGAGCCGCTCTCCGCGCGGCTTGGCGGACCGGCGCGTCTCGTCCACAATTCGGCGCGTCATGTCCGAGGTCGACAAGATCGTCAGCTTGCTCCACGACGACGCCATCGAGAAGCGCATCGCCGCGGCGATCGTGCTCGGGGAGATCCGCGCCCGGGGGGCCGAGGTCAGCGAGGCGCTCGCCGCGACGCTCGACAGCGGGATCGCGCTGCTGCAGCGCCACGCGCTCGAAGCGCTGGCGCGCGTGGGCGCCAAGAAGGCGGCGTCGCGCATCCAGCCGCTGCTCGGCGCGCGGGAGGAGGACGTGCGCCGCGCGGCCGTGGCGGCCATGGTGAGCATCGGCGACGACGTGCTCCCGGTCATCCGCGCGCGCATGACCGACGCCTCGCCCGAGGAGCGGCGGTCGATCGACGCCATCCTGGCGGCGCTCGGCGGCAAGGACGCGTTCCACGCGCTCCTCGAGGGGCTGGCGGCGAGCGACGCCGAGGCGGCGAAGGCTGCGGCCATTGCCGTGCGCCAGCGGGTGAAGGATGCCGACGCAAGGCAGCGAAGAAGCTACCTTTCCGAGACCGAGAAGTTCCTCGAGAAACAGTCGAAGAGGGGGGGCCACGCCGGGGCGCTCGCGGCGGGGGTGAAGATCCTCGGCTACCTGGAGGACGAGAAGGCGATCGCGACGCTGCTGGCGTTCACGAAGAAGGGCAACGCCCCGAGCGTCCGGCAGGAGGCGCTCATCGCGCTCCGGTTCCTGCTCGGCAAGAAGGTGGCCGACTCCAAGCGGCTGGTCGCCGCGCTCGTCGAGGCGGCCGAGGACGAGGACCGGACGCTCGCGCAGACGGCGCTGCACACGCTGGCGGGCGTCGATATCCCCGACGAGGCGCTCAAGCGCCTGGAGAAGCTGGTGGCGCACCCGGACCTGGAGAGGGCGCGGTTCGTGCTCGAGATGCTCGGTCGGCACGAGGGCGCGGCGCCGGCGCGCGTGCTCGTCGGGGTGCTGTCGACGACCAGGGACAAGCGGCGGGCCGAGATCGCCGCCTCGTGCCTGACGGCGCGCGAGGACGGGCAGCCGGCCGGCCAGCCCGGATCGGCGCCGGTGCGCGAGGACGCGGTGGCGCCGCTCGCGAAGGCGCTGCTCGAGACGGAGGACGCCGACCGCGCATGGCTGCTGCGCAACGTGCTCAAGCCGAGCGCCAAGAAGGTGGCGCCGGCGACGCGCAAGCAGATGCTCGAAGTGGCGAGCAGGCGGCTGGCCGCCGGGGACCGCAACTGGGAGCCGCTTCTGGCGACGGTGCGCGACGCGGACGCGTCGGCGGCGGCCGACGCGCTGCGCGCCCTCGGGCAGAAGGTGCGCAAGACCAACCCGGACAAAGCCCTGACGGTGCTGCGTGTCCTCTGCCGCAACGAGGGGGCGACCGACGACGACCGCTACGCGCTGGCGGCGGCGGAGCTCTCGCGCGGGCCCCACGACACCCGGCCGGCGGCGCGCGCCGGCGACGAGTCGCTGCGGCTGCTCGGCGCGCTGCTCGACCGCGGGGTCGACGTCGGGGCGCAGCTGCGCAAGGACCGCTCGCTCGACCTCGACCACCTGTACTACGTCGGCTTCCACTTCGCCGAGCAGGGCCACCCGCTCGGCGAGGAGCTGCTGCGCGTCGTCGTCGAGAAGGGCGGCCGGGCGAAGATCGCCAAGATGGCCAAGAGCAAGCTGGCGCTCGCCGAGACCTGAGAGATTCCTAGCCGCCGTCGAGGGCGTCGTTGCGGGCGTCGAGGATGGCGCCGTCGTCCATGGCGTGGTGGGTGATGGCTCCGCCGGCCGACGCCGTCCCCTCCCCTGCCGTGGCCGCCGCCGCGGGCGCGCGACCGAACCAGAGGAGCACCGCGGCCGCCATCGCCACCAGGCCCGCCGCGCCGAACGCCGCCGCGCGCAGCGGACGCGTCGCGTGAACGCGCGTCGAGCGCCGCGCCACCTGCTCGAACGTCATCTCGAGGCTCGCCTCGCGCGTGAGGGCCGCCGCGCACGCCTCGCATGCGGCGCAGTGCGCCTCGAACGCCTCGACGCGGGCCGGGGCGAGCGCGCCCAGCACGTAGAGCTCCAGCTCCGCCGACGTCGCGTGCTGCGCGCTCATCTCTCGTCCTCTCCTTCCAGCGCCGCCCGGAGCTTCGCCCGGACCTCGCACAGGATCTGCCGCACGCGCTGCAGCGACAGACCGACCCGGCGCGCGACGTCGGCGTGGCTCAGCCCCTCGCCTCCGTACGCCAGCCGGAACACCTTTCTCGCCGAGGGCGAGCAGCCCGCCAGCACCTCGGCGGCTCGGTCGATGCGCTCCTCGGTCATCAGCCGCGCCTCGGCGTCGGCGCGCGGATCGGTCAGGGCACCGGCGACGGCCACCTCGTCGAGCGGCTCGTGACGGCGCACGCCCGCCTCGCGGCGCGAGGCCTCCAGGGCAAGGAACGCGGCCTGCGCGACCGCCAGCCCGGGCAGCTGCAGGCGCTCCAGCCGGCCCTGGCGCTGCTGCTCGACCAGGCGCATCCACGCCTCCTGCGCGATGTCCTTGGCGCGGTCGATGCGCACGCCGCGCGCGAGCAGCGTGACGACGACGCGGTGGTTGTGCCGGGCGATGAGGGCGTTCCAGGCGTCCGCCTCCCCGAGCAGCGCGGCGGCGCAGAGCGCCGCCTCGTCCGGCTCGGCGCGCAGCGGAGCCGGGCTCTCGACGCGGACGGCAGGCGGCCGGGGCTGGACGGCGGCGCCGACGGGAAGGGTCAGGACGTCCGCGAAGGCCTTCATGCTCGAGCTCGACCCCCGAACGGCCGGGGTGCCCGAAACATATCGCGGATGGCCGGGGTGTCATTCCAGACCGGACGGGCGAGGACGGGCGTTTACACCGCCGTCGTTTCCGCCCGTACCGGGTCGGCGCCCGCGACGGCGCCCATCTCCGCGATTTTCCGCCGATTCGCGGGTGGCTCGCCTCTTGTTAGGGAGCCGTTCGCTCCGTCACGGACAGACAGGAGGAAGGACGCCATGGACAAGATCATCGCGGCGGTGTTGGCGGGTGGGGTGCTCTGCGGGCTGACGCAGGGGTGCACGTTGCAGACGGGGGACGCGAACAGGTACCGGGAGGCGCTGCCGCAGACGAGCGACGCGGCGCTGGCGGTGCCCGGCTCGCAGGTGTCGGGCTCGTCGGCGCAGTCGGCCTCGGGGGTCCGGCTTCAGGGGATCGGCGGTGGGGGGGGCGGCTCGGGCAGCAGCGGCGACGCGAGCTTCTACGTCTTCACGCGCGACGTGGCCGACGGCGTCGACCTGGTCACCGTGCTCGTCATCGGCGAGGTCACGGCGATCACCAGCCTGCCGCCGACGACCATCGACGCGAACCATGCCGTGTGGGGGCCGGGCAGCAGCAACGCGCTCGATCCGGTCAGCTGGAAGCTGACGGTCACGCACGCCGGGGACGGCGGCTACGACTACGAGGTCGACGGCCGCCCTCACCTGTCGACGAGCGACTCCGACTGGAAGCCGGTGCTCACCGGCCATGGTTACGATGCCTCGGACGCCCGTCACCGCAGCGGCACGTTCATGGTCGACAGGGACGCGCTGCACGCGCTCGATCCCTCCGGCAACCAGGACGGCGGGCAGGTGAAGGTCACGTTCGATGGGCGGACCTACCCCATCTCGATCACGGCGGACGTCACGACGAACGACGGCACGGGCCAGTGGTACGACCTCGCCGTCACCCACGCGCAGGACGGGTCCGGCACCGTCGGCGTCACGGCGCTGGCGGACATCAGCAACCCCCAGGACGGCAAGAACGAGAACGTCGACGAGAACAGCCGCTGGAGCTCGACGGGCGCCGGCCGCGCCGACGTGAAGATGAGCGGTGGCGATCTCTCGCAGACGGTCCTCGCCAGCCAGTGCTGGTCGGACGCGTTCGCGCAGACCTACTACACGGACTCGGTCGACTACCAGCCGACGAGCGGAGATCCGTCGACCTGCGCGTTCCCGCAGGCGCAGTTCTAGAGGATCTTCCGCCGCTACCAGCGGTGGTACGCGGGGTGACCTTCCTTGACGGCCACGAAGATGCCGCGGCACGTCGCCGTGACCTTGCCGTTCGCCTCGATGGTGGCCTCCACGGTCGCGCGGCCGCGGTCCGGCTCCGACTCGACGACGTGAGCGCGGATGACGAGCTCCGCGTCGAGCGGGGTCGGCCGCTTGAGCTTCACGTCGAACTCCGCGGTCACGGTGCACGGCGGCGCGGCGGCGCCGGTCGTCTTCATCAGGTGCCAGGCGGCCGTCCAGTTCGAGTGGCAGTCGAGCAGCGCGCCGCAGATGCCGCCGTTGAGCACCCCCGGGAAGGCCAGGTGGTGCGGCTGCGGTCGCCAGCGGCAGATGCACGCGTCGGCGCTCTCGGGGAACGACCGGATGCGCAGGCCCTGGTCGTTCTTCGGCCCGCAGCCGAAGCACTGGTTCTCGGGGGCGTACGTCTCCTGGATGCTCTTCGGGTCGCTCACGGTGCGGGCCAGCTTACTACTGCGCGCCGCCGGCGCCCGGCAGGAAGTCCAGATCCGGCAGCGCCGTCGACGTTCCGCACGCGCCGCCGCCCACGCCCAGCACGGATCCGTCGAGCATCGTGACGGCCGTCCACTCGGTGTTCGCGTGCGGCAGCGTGCCGAACGACTTGACGGTACCCGCGACGGGGTCGACCTGATCGACGGTGTTGGTCGGCGTGCACGTCTGGTCGACGTTGTACCCGCCCATCACGAGGATGGTGCCGTCGTGCACGAGCGCGCTCGCGTGCCAGCAGCGGCCGGTCGAGAGCTTGTACGGCGCGACGGTCCACTTGTCGGCCTTCGGATCGTAGAGCTCCATCGTGTCGAGCGGGGCGTGCACGCCGCCGGCGCTGAGGCTCGCGCCGCCGATGACCATCACGCGGCCGTCGGGCAGCGTGTGCGCCGTCAACATCGAGCGCCCCTGGTTGAGCGGCGCGGCGGTCGCGAACTTGCCCGTGGCGGGGTCGTAGATCTCGCACGCGGTCTGCCCGCCGTCGCCGCCGCCGAGCAGCACGCGCCCGTCGCGCAGGCGCACCATGAAGCCGAAGGTGTGGATGGCCAGCTGGGGGATCTGCGTGAACGCGTCGGTGGCCGGGTCGTAAATCTCGGCGGTCTGCTGGGACGCCGACGAGATGAGCACGCGCCCGTCGGTCATGAGCACCGAGCGCGTGTACCCGCGTGGCGTGTTGAGCGCGTGCGACGTGGGCTTGAACTGGTTGGTGGTCGGGTCGAACAGGTCTGCCGCCGGGGAGAGCGTGGCGGGCGAGCCCTCTGGCGCCGCGCCCACCACGAGCACGCGTCCGTCGAGCAGCGTGATCGCGCTCGAGTGCCACCGCTGGGTGCTCATCGCGTTTGCCGCCGGCGCGACGGTCTCGGTCGCGCGCGTGAAGATCTCGGCGCTCGTCAGCGCGTCCTCGGGGTGGTCGGGCACGGTCGTGCCGCCGACGATGAGCACCCGGCCATCCTGCAGCACGGCCAGCCCGGGGTCCTCACCGCGCACTTCCATCATCGGCTTCTCGAGCCAGGGCAGCATCTCGGAGCCGGTCACGTAGCGGAAGGCGCCCGGCAACACCGCCTTCTGCGTGGCCTGGACGACCGTGACGTCGTACTGGCCGGCGGGCGCCGGCGGCGTCTGCACGATGGCGGTGTGCGCGTCGAGGGCCATGGCCGGGGCGTGGCCGTCGCCGAGGAGCACCTGCAGGCCGGGACCGAAGCCGTTGCCTTCCAGCTTGATCCAGTCGCCGCCGTTGACGTTGCCCTGCAGCGGCGTGGCCCCGAGCACGGCGAAGGCGCACGACGACGTCTGATCGACGCACGTGCCCTGGCAGCAGATCCCGGCGCCGCACCAGGTCCCGCACGTGCCGCAGTTCTTCGGATCACTCGACAAGTCGACGCACGCCCCGTTGCAGCTCGCCTGCCCCGAGGGGCACGTGGCCGTCGCGTCGCTGCCGCCGTCGTCGGCCGTCGCGTCGCCGCCGGCCGTGCCCGCGTCGAAGGTGGACGGGTTGCCCGAGGAACCGCACGCGCCGAGCGCCCCGCCCAGCAGGACGGTGCACACGGCAGCCCAAGCTCGCCTCATGCGCTCAGCTTAGCGCACGGCCGAGCCGGTCGGGGGCGCGCCGAGGGATGCGGAGACTACTTGGAGCCCTTGCTCTCGCTCTTGGGGGCGCTCTTCGCCTGCTGCTCGCGCCACGCGGCGAGCTGCTTCTTGCGACGGGCCTTCTGCTTGCGGCGAACGGGCGGATTCTGAGGGGTCGTCATGGGGCGCGCACTCTAGCAGACGTCGGCGCATTTCCACCCGCCGCCTGGATCTGCTGCAGCCAGGACTGGATCTTGATGGGCGCCGGTCCGACCCAGCGCAGATCGGCCAGACGCGTCAGCAGGTGCGGCGTGTGGTCGCCGGTGCGGGCGCGGGCCTCGGCCGCGCGGATGCCACCGCCTTCCTGCGACGAGACGACGAACGCGCCGCGCGCGGCGTCGATCTCCGCCGCGGCGTCCACCCAGCGCCCCTGCGCCTGCGCGAGCCAGGCGCGCGTCAGGTGGCGGTGCTGGCGCGGCTCGGCCTCGTCGAGCTCGATGCGGTCGCACGCCGCCACCAGCGACTCCGCGCGCTGGTCCTCCCGCGCCAGGGCCACCTGCGCCAGCAGCAGCCTCGCCTCGAGCTCCCCCCAGGGGTCCTGAAGCTTCTCGTAGATCTTGAACGCCACGCGCGCGTGGGCCTCGGCCGCGTCCCCGTCGTCGGTGTCGAGCGCGATCATCGCGAGCAGCCGCTCGCAGCCCGCCTCGCCGCGCGGGTTCTGCACCTCGCGGAAGCTGGCGCGGGCGGCGAGGGCACGCGCGCGGGCGCTCGCGAAGTCGAAGGCCCGGTGGTCGGCGTGGCCGAGGGCGATGTCGCACTGCGCGATGCCGAGCCGGTAGCCGATCCCGTCGAACTCGGCGCGCGCCTGGGTCAGGAGATCGCTTCCGCGGTGGAAGGCGCCGACGGCCTCCTCGATGAGCGCCAGCAGGATCAAGCACTGCGCGCGCCCCATGACGTCGCCCACCTGGGTGCAGCGCTCCAGCGCCTGCTTGAGCGTCGTGCGGGCGCGCGCGTGATCGCCGAGCAGGTAGTCGATCTCGCCCAGGACCACCTCGGCCTGCGCGCGGCCGGCCGCGTCGCCGATCTGCTCGTAGCGCTGCAGGGCCTGCGCCACGAGCGTGCGCCCCTGCGCCGGCTGCGCCAGGTCGCTGGCGATGTTGCCGAGCAGGCGCATCGCGCTCGCCTCGTTGAGCGTGTCGCCGGCCTGCTGGAAGGCGCGCCGCGCGTTCTCGGCCTCGGCGCGGGCCTCGGCCATCTTGCCGATGTAACGCATCGCCTCGGCGCGCCAGAGCGCCCCCTCCCCCGCGTTGGCCCCGTGCAGGTGGCCGTCGAGCATCTCGAGGTCGCGCAGCGTCGCCGTGGTGTCGCGCCCGCGCCGCCAGGAGCCGCGGATGAAGTCGAACATGAGCTTGGCCGCGGTGTCGTCGTCGCCGGCTCGCAGCAGGTTCTGCACGCGGTGCTTCATGATGCGCCGCGAGCCGACCGCCGGGTGCCGCGCGAGCGCGTTGGCGGCCAGCCGGTAGATGGCCGGCGCGTCCTTGCGCTCCTGCAGCCGCTCGAGCAGGTGCTCCTGAAGCAGCGCGTGCGGCCAGCGGAACTGGTCGTTGCCGGCGGCCAGCAGGATCTGCGCGCGCGTGAGCGCCACGAGCGCGTCGCGCGGGTCCATGCCGAGCGAGGCGCAGAGGGTCTTGAGCACCTCGCCGCGGATGTCGTCGCCCAGGGCGGCGGCGGCGTACGCGCTGAGGCGCAGCTCGGTCGGGATCGCGCGTACGCGCTCGTCCCACAGCTCGGCGGTGGTGATGGCGCGACCCTGCAGCGCGCGCTCGGGCACCGTGTAACACGCGCCGTCGAGCGTCAGGTAGCCGCCGCCGGCCCACGCGTAGAGGAGCTGCAGCGCGAAGAGCGGGTTGCCGCGGCTCTGCTCGACGGCGCGCTTGACCGCCGCGTCGTCGAGCGGGATCGACGACCGCAGCAGCGCCTCGGTGTCGTCGGTGGCGAGCGGCTTGAGCTCGAAGACCTTGCCGTTCCACTCGGCGCGCATCGCCTCCATGCGCAGCGCCGCGTCGAGGTCGGTGGCGAGCGTCTCGCTTCGCGCGGTCGCGACGACGAGCAGCCGCAGGTCCGGCGCGTCGCGCTTCAGTCGCGAGAGCACCTCGAAGGTGTTCGGCGATGCGTAGTGCAGGTCGTCCACCCAGAGGAACACGGGCCGCTCGCGCGACAGCCGCTCGAGCACGCGCTTGATGACGATGAAGCGCAGCTCGGGGCGGTCGAGGACGAAGCGCTTGCCGGTCGGCCCGAGGGGCGCCAGCACGCCCGGGGGCGTCGGGCGGAGCCACTCGGCGGTGGCGGCCACCCACGAGAGCTCCTCGTCGTCGTCCTTGCCGACGTCCCAGCGCGCGATGAGCGTCTGCTCGACGGTGGCGCGGTCGGCCCCATCGAGCCCGAAATGCGCGTTGATCGCGCCGGTGATGCCGTCGAGCGGCGTGGCGATGCGTCCGTAGCGCGCGCGCAGCGGGACCATCATCCCCAGCTCGTGCACCTCGGCGCAGAGCCACTCGGCCAGGCGGCTCTTTCCGACGCCGGCGTCGCCGATGAGCGCGATGAGCTCCTGGCGTCGTTTTCCGGCGGCGACCTCCTCGACGGCGGCCCACAGCTCGCGCCGCTCCTCGTGACGCGCCACGAGCATCGGCGCTCGCAGGCTGAGGATGCCGGGGGCCAGCGAGCGGGCATGCGGGGCCGGTGCGGCGCGCGAGTCCGGGGCCGCGCCACCGAAGCGCGGCTCGCCGGGCGCGGGCGGCCGGCCATGGTTCATGATCTCCTCGAGCGTCGCCGCCGCCGCCGGCTTGATGCGGTGCCAGGCGCGGCGCGCGTCCGCCGCGAACTCGAAGCGGTTCCAGGGCTTCTTCTCGAGCAGACGCAGCACGAAGGCGCCGGCCTCGGCTGGGACGTCCTCGGGCAGCTTGGGCGGCGGCACCGGGGTGCGCTTGTGCGCGCGGAGCACGTCCTGCGCGTTGCCCTCGAAGATCTCCTTGCCGGTCAGCACGCGGTACATCACGCACCCGAGCGCGTACAGATCGGTGGGCGGGCCGACGAGCGAGGCCTGGCGGCGGATCTGCTCGGGCGCCACCCACCCCACCGTGCCGGCCCCCGAGTGCACGGCGACCTCCGGCGCGCGGGCGCCGTCCAGACGCGAGTCGTGGCGGTATTCGCGCAGCCAGGCCAGGCCGAGGTCGAGCACGTACGCGCGCGGGCCGCGTCCGCTCGACGCGAGGTCGAGCATGACGTTCGACGGCTTGAGGTCGCCGTGGATGACGCCGCGCGCGTGCGCGTGAGCCAGACCCGACAGCACCTGGTCGATCATCGACCACACGACGCTCCACGGCAGGTGGGTCGTGTGCATCCACTCGTGCACGCTTCGCCCCGGCAGGACGTCCATCACGAAGAACGGCGTCCCGTCGACCAGCTGACCGAAGTCGCGCGCGCGGACGATGGCGGGATGATCGAGCAGGGCGACGGCGCGCGCCTCCTGGTGAAACCACCAGCTCTCTTCGGGCCGGCTCTCGCCCTTCTCGGGCCCTCGCAGGCGCTTGAGGGCGACGCGATCGCCGGTGACGACGTCGCGGCACAGGTAGACGACGCCCATGCCGCCGCGGCCGAGCTCGCGCACGACCTCGTAGCGCTGCGCGAGCACGGTGCCGATCTCGCTGGGCGCGCTCGGAGCAGCAGGCGCGCTGCCTTTCTGGCCTGCGGTGGTCATGGGCGCGAGACGGGCATCAGCTTAGCGTGGCTCGAAGGTCGGCCGCAGCCCCGAAGGGGAGCGGCCGCATATTCGGGGTGGCCGCAGCCCCGAAGGGGAGCGGCCGCAGCCCTGACAGGGGAGCGCCATCGTCTCGACGTCGGGTGCCAATCTGGGAGATTATCCCACATTCCACGGCGGCGGCGCTCGCCTTATGCTGCAGGGCAGGCGGTGTTCCGCCTCTGCAGGAGTGGACGGCCGCTTCCCGCTTCCCTTGGCGGGCGGCGGCCGCAAAGCGAAAGGAGTCATCCATGGTCGTCGTGCCTAGGGTGCTTCTTTTGGGCATGCTCGGACTGACCGGCGCTGCCCTCGCTTTCTTGATCGGCGCGCACGCAGGGGTCGCACTCGATCGGGTGATGCTGCAGTCCCACGCGCCGGCGGCGGCGCTCCTTCGATAAGGACGTACGGCGGAAGACCGGGCGGGCAGGCCTCCCCCGGTCTTCCGTCGTTTTGTGAGCCGCCGCGTTACTTCTTCTTCGCGGGCAGCGTCCGGAACACGTGGTCCCAGAGCGGAGAGGACACGCCGAAGCCGCCATCGTGGTCGGCGAAGTGGTGCGTCATGTGATGACGGCGCAGGAGCTTGCCCCAGCGAGAGGTGGGTGCGAAGTGGTGCACGAAGTAGTGCGTGCCGTCGTAGAAGAGGTAGCCCACGACGAACCCCGCGAAGAACGGCTCTGCGACCACGCGCCCCATCGTGAAGTAGAAGAGCGAGTAGAAGAGGATGGCCAGGGGCACGCTGGTCGGCAGCGGCATGACCAGGCGGTCCTTGTCGTTCGGATAGTCGTGGTGGACGCCGTGCAGAAGGAAGTGCACGCGCTTGCCCCACGGCGTGTCGTTGGTCCAGTGAAAGACCCAGCGGTGCAGCACGTACTCGGCGAGGGTCCAGGCCAGAACGCCGCCGAGGAACGCCGCGGGAATGGCGAGCGGCGCGAGCTCGTGGCGCAGCGCGCTACGGACGAGGAAGAAGGACGCGACCGGGATCCACACGACGAACGGCGTAGCCGGATGGATGCGCGAGAAGCGCTCGAGCAGAGCGTTGTCGAACATGCGGCAGGTCTCGCCGGCGCGCGCGCGGATGGGCTGCGCGGCTCGTCGGGGACGCTGCGGCTCGGCGCTCGCGGGCAAGCTGTTCGCCATCGGTCCTGTCCGTCACTGTGGGGCCCGCGGCACCGCTGGCGATGCCGCAAGGTAGGAGTCCGCCGCCCACGCTAGAGCGCGCAGGGCAGTTGTGCAATAGCTCGACCGCGCCGACGAGCCGCGAAAAGCCGTACGCGCCGGGGAGATCCCCCGGACGACCGTCGAGTCTTGACGCCGGACGCGACCTTGACGAAGCGTGTGCGCCAACATGGCCGGAAACGACGCCAAGACCGCGCGCGCCCTGCAGGTGGTCGCCCGAGCGCTAGGGCGACTGGGCCGCGAGCGCGCGCGCGCCGGCGACGTCACGCCGCAACAGGCCGAGGCACTCCAGCTCATCGCCGAGCGTGGCGCCATGTCGACCTCGTCGCTGGCCATGCTGCTGGGCATCGACCCCTCCACGGCGAGCCGCAACCTCGCCGGGCTCGAGCGAGGCGGCTACATCGTACGCCGGCGCGGTGCCGACGACGGCCGTCAGACCGACGTGCGCCTGACGCCGCGCGGAAGGCGCACGGCCGAGGCCGTGACGACGGAGTGGGGATCGGCCTACGCATCGCTGTTCGATCGCCTTCCCCGCGGCGAGCGCCAGCGCATCGCGGATGCGCTCGAGACGCTCGCGCGCGTGCTCGACGGCGAAGGGGGCTGACCCGCCGCCGCGCCTCGGCGCGGCCGGGATCCGCACCCGGAGCAGCGCTGCCCTTGGCGGCGACCGGCAGCCGGTCAGCCGATCATTCGCCCTCCTTGGGCTGCTCTTGCGGCTTGCCCTGCGTGTCTTCGATCATTTTCCGGCGCTTGGCGTGCGTTGCGCGGCCGCCCTTGCGTCCCGCCACGCGCGCCTCTTCGCTGGTGAACTCGTGCGCGGTGCCGGCGGAGTGCGCCGCCTTGCCGCCCTTGCGAGCGATCTCGCTCACGAGCTTGCGATCCATCGCGGCAAAGCCACGCGGTCGCTTCGGTTTCGCCTCGCCGCCCTCGACCGCCTGCGGCGGCCGATCCGGCGTGAGCTGCTGCTGGTCGGGGTCCGACCCGTCGCCGGACACCTGAGGGTTCTTTTCGTTTGTCTGGGGCTGCGTGCCCATGATTCCCGCGCTCATGACGCCTTTACCTCTCCAGGCCTTCTCGGTTGAGTGATGCCCGACAAGCTCGTTTGATTCCTTCGGTCTTCGTTCCCTTCCCTGCCCTGGAATCCGCTCTGCCGAGCACCTGCTGGGCCCCGTTGCACACATCATGCGCAGCATGGCCGCCAGAGCCGCGGGCACGTCTGCCGCGGCACGCTTTCGCCACGGGTCGCGTTCGCGTTCCGGGTCGCCGGCGGCCAAACGGCTGGGCGCGCGACCGCCTGGCGGACGCCACGTTCCGCCCCGAGCTGGAGCACGCGCGGCGGCTAGTTGAGCAGCTTGCGCGAGATGTGGAGCGCGGCGTCCGCCGACGCGCGCGTGATGGTGTCGCGCTGAACGCCGTCGGGCGCTTCGCTGTCGACGAGGATGCCGAATCGGTCCCCGGCCTCGGCGAAGAAACCAGGCTTCAGGGTGCTTCCGTCGTCGCTCCGGAGCGGCGCGGCCTCGACGGGCAACCGGTAAACACGCGATGCCACTTTCACGTGAACGAAGCCGACGAAGCGGGCGTCAGGATGACCCGAGAGTCGCATGACCTGCCTCTCGACCCAACCTAAACATCGGGGCCGCTTGCGCAAGGTCCGCGCCGGCGGCAGCGGTGGCGACGGCGCGACGCATCACGAGCGGCCGCGCTCGGACGCGGACGGCCAGGCTCGCGCTCGCCGCGGCCGCGTGCGGTGTCGCCGTCCTGACGCGCTCGGGGCCAGGTCCACGTCTGCCGTCGACGCCTCGACCCGACCGGGCCGAGGCCGCATCAGGTGCCGTTACGCGCCACACCGTGGCGTCCCTCGCCGGGTATGCTGCGCCGCATGGCTCAGCCCATCGCGTCCAACCCCCTCCGCCGTGGTCTCGTCGAGGATCGGACGAGCGACGCATGCGCCGTCGTCATCTTCGGCGCCTCGGGCGACTTGACGCGCCGGAAGCTCATGCCTGCTCTCTACAACCTCGCCTGGGCGCGCCAGTTGCCCGGGGGCTTCGCCGTCGTCGGCGTCGCGCGTCGCGACAAGACCGACGAGTCGTTCCGCGCCGAGATGAAGGAGGCCGTGTCGCAGTTCTCGCGCCGCAAACCGATCGACGCGGCGGCCTGGGCCGACTTCGAGCGCGGCATCCGCTACGTGCGCGGCGACGCCGGCGACGCGTCGACCTACGAGGCGTTGCGCTCGCACCTCGAGCGGGTCGACGCCGAGCGCGGCACCCGAAAAAATCGCCTCTTCTACCTCGCGGTGCCGCCGGCCGAGTTCGGGCCCATCGTCGAGGGGCTGCGCGCCTCGCGCCTGGTGGCCGACCCGAGCCAGGAGCGCGCGGGCGGCCCGTGGACGCGCGTCGTCTTCGAGAAGCCGTTCGGCCACGACCTGGCGAGCGCGCGCGCCCTCAACGACGCCGTGGCCTCGGCCTTCGCGGAGTCGCAGGTGTTCCGCATCGACCACTACCTCGGCAAGGAGACGGTGCAGAACCTGCTCGTCTTCCGCTTCGCCAACTCGCTGTTCGAGCCGGTGTGGGGGCGCGAGCACGTCGACCACGTGCAGATCACCGTGGCCGAGGACATCGGCGTCGAGGGGCGCGGGCGCTTCTACGAGCAGACGGGCGTCACGCGCGACATCGTCGAGAACCACCTGATGCAGCTCCTGTGTCTCACGGCGATGGAGCCGCCCATCTCCCTCGCCGCCGACGCCGTGCGCGACGAGAAGGTCAAGGTGCTGCGCAGCCTCCGGCCCATCCCGCGCGAGGAGGTGCCGCGCAACGTGGTGCGCGGGCAGTACGGGCGGGGCGTCGTGCGCGGCGAGGAGGAGCCCGCCTACCGCGAAGAGCCGGACGTGTCGCCCGACTCGCGGGTCGAGACCTACGTCGCGATGCGCTGCTTCGTCGACAACTGGCGCTGGAGCGGCGTCCCCTTCTACGTGCGCGCGGGCAAGCGGCTGGCGCGGCGCGTGACCGAGATCGCCGTCGTCTTCAACGAGGTGCCGCACACGCTCTTCCGCGCCCAGGACGGCGGGATCACGCCCAACGTTTTGGCGGTGCGCATCCAGCCCGACGAGGGGATCTCGCTGCGCTTCATCTCCAAGGAGCCCGGCCAGCAGACCATCCTGCGCGACGTGGCGATGGACTTCCGCTACGGCATGGCGTTCGGCTCCAACACGCCCGAGGCATACGAGCGGCTGCTGCTCGACGCGATGCGCGGCGAGGCGACGCTGTTCACGCGCCGCGACGAGGTCGAGGCGCAGTGGGAGTACATCGACCGGATCCTCGGGGCCTGGGCGGCCGACGGCAGCCCGCCGCCGCCGGTGTACCCCGCGGGCACCTGGGGCCCCGAGCAGGCCGACGATCTGCTGGCGCGCGACGGTCGCCGCTGGAGGAAGCCGTGACCGCCGCGGTTCGGCCGAGCGAGGTGCTCTCGCGCGTCGAGGGCGAGCTGCGCGCGATGTGGTCGGCGCCGGGGGCGCCCGGCGAGCCGGCGAGGGCGCGCGCGTGCACGATGAACCTCGTCGTCGTCGCGGCGAGCCCGGAGCGGGCGGAGGCCTGGCGGCCGGTCGTCGACGAGGTGCTGCTGGCGCTGCCGGCGCGCGCCGTGCTGGTCGGGCTCGACCCGGACGGCGGCGACGCGTTCGAAGCCTCGACGTCCGCGGTGTGCACCCCCGGCGAAGGCGGCGGCGGCACGACGAGCGTCTGCTCGGAGCGCATCCACATGGTCGCGCGCGGCGGCGTGTGCGCGCGCGTGCCGAGCATCGTGCGCACGCTGTGCGCGACCGACGTGCCCACGACGCTCGTGTGGCTCGGGCGCGTGCACGGCAACGACCCTGCCTTCACGCCGCTGGCGGCCGACGCGGCACGTGTGGTGCTCGATGCGGCCAGCGGGTCGCTCTCGAGCCTCGCGCACGTGGTCTACTGGGCGCGCGCCTGCCCGGAGGCGGCGCGGCCCGGCGTCGCCGACCTGACCTGGACGCGCCTGGCGCCCTGGCAGGAGCTCTGCGCGCGGCTGTTCGACGAGCCGCGGCTGCGGCCGCTGGCGACCCACGTCGACCGGCTGACGCTGACGCAGGCCTCGCCGGCCGGCGCCCTCTTCGGGCCGGAGGGGACGCTGATGCTCGGCTGGCTCGCGACGCGCCTCGGCTGGCGGGCCGCATCGCTCGCCGGAAAGCTGCGGCTGCTTCGACCCGACGGCGGCCACGTACAGACGCAGCTCTGCGGCGAGCCCTCCGCGGCGGCAGCCAGCGACGCGCTGCTGGGGGTGCGCATCGAGGCCTCGCTCGGCGATTTGTCGATGCGGGGAGAGGTCACCCGCGAGCGCGGCGAACCCGACGCGGTCACCTGGCGGCAGGAGGTCAGCTGCGGGCCCGTGAAACAGCTCGTGCAGCGCATCGAGCAGCACGTCGCCTTGCGCCCGAGCGAGCCGGCGCGGCTGCTCGAGAGGACGCTGCACAGGCGGCCGCACGACGAGGCGCTGGTCGAAAGCGTCGCCTGGTCCGACGAGCTCCGCGGCGAGGAGTTGGCGTGCGGTTGAGACGGGGCTAACGTCCGGTGTTCCGATGACCACCAAAGTCGTACCCGGGCAGCTCGTCGCGGCGCGCGGCGCCGACGAGGTCGCGCGTGAGGCCGCCGCGCGCCTCGCCCGTGCGCTGCGAAACGCCATCGGCAGGAACGGCCGCGCCGCCATCGCGCTGTCGGGCGGCAACACCCCGCGCGACGCCTACGCGCACCTCGCCAAGGAGTCCGGCCTGGACTGGACGAAGGTCCACGTCTTCTGGGTCGACGAGCGCGCCGTGCCGCCCACCGACGACCGCAGCAACTACCGCTGGGCCAAGGCGATGCTGCTCGATCCGGCGGGCGTACGCGCCGACCGGGTGCACCGCATGCCCGCCGACGCACGCGACCGCGACGCCGCGGCGCGCGAGTACGAGCGCACCATCCGCGACCACGTCGAGCTCGACGGCGACGGCGTCCCGGCCTTCGACGTCGCGGTGCTCGGCGTCGGCGAGGACGGGCACACCGCGTCGCTCTTCCCGGGCCAGCCCACCGTCGACGTCACCGATCGCCTCGTGGCGGCCGTCGAGGCGCACGGTGGTCTCGAGGCGCGCCTGACGCTGACGGTGCCCGCGATCGAGCACGCGCGCAATGTTTTCATTCTCGCCGTCGGTGCCGGCAAGCGCCCGGCGCTCGAGCGCGCGTGGTCGGCGCAGGGCGACGTGCACGAGACCCCGGCGCGCATCGTGCGCGGCTGCCGGGGCACGGTCACGTGGCTCATCGACAAGGCCGCGGGCGGGCTGGGCGACGGCTCCGCCTGAAGCGGCGGCGCATCCCTGCGCGACGCGCGCGGCCGGCCCTCGTCACCCCAGCCAGGCGCGGACCTTCTCGGTCACCGCCTCGACCGTAAAGCCGAATTTGGCCCCCAGCACCTTGTCGGGCGCGCTCGCGCCGTAGTGGTCGATGCCGATCGTCAGCCCGCTCTCGCCGACGAGCTCGCGCCACGGCCCGGTGCGCCCGGCCTCGATCGAGCAGGTGCGCACGCCCTTGGGCAGGACCTTCTCGCGGTAGGCGGCGTCCTGCTCGCGGAACGCCTCGATGCACAACGCGCTGACGACGCGGACCTTCTTGCCCTCGGCCTCGAGCTTCGCCCGTGCGCCGACGGCCAGGTGCACCTCGCTGCCGGTGGCCACGAGGATCGCGTCGGGCCGGCCGCCCGCCGCCTCCTGCGCCACGTACGCGCCGCGCAGCGCGTCCTTGGCGTCGAACCCCGCGTCGCGCGCGATCTTCGGCAGCTTCTGGCGCGTCAGCGCGAAGGCAGTCGGTCCGTGGCGGCGCTGCATCGCGATCGTCCACGCCGCGGCGCACTCGAGCGCGTCGGCGGGGCGCGCGACGAACAGGTTGGGGATGAGGCGCAGCGCCCAGAGCTGCTCGATCGACTGGTGCGTCGGCCCGTCCTCGCCGAGGAAGATCGAGTCGTGCGTGTAGACCCACACGCACTGCTGCTCCATCAACCCGCTCAGGCGCACGCTCGGGCGCATGTAGTCGCTGAAGATGAGGAACGTCGCCCCGAAGGGGATGATCCCGCCCGACACCGCCATGCCGTTGCACACGGAGCCCATGCCGTGCTCGCGGATGCCCCAGTGCATGTTGCGCCCGGAGAACTTGCCCGGACCGATGCTGGCCGCGTCCTTGATCAGCGTCTTCGTCGACGCGGCGAGGTCCGCCGACCCGCCGATGAGCGACGGTACGTGCTGCGCCACCACCTGCTCGAGCGCGCCCGAGAGGTTGCGCGTCGCGTCGTCCTTCTCCGGCAGCGCGGCGAGGAGCTTGTCGTACAGGTCCGCCGGCACGGTGCGCTTCTCGAACGCCTCCATCTGCGCGGCCAGATCGGCGTGAGCGCGCCGCCACGCGTCCAGGCGCGCGTTCCAGGCCTCGCGCTCCTTGGCGAGCTCCGCGGCGCGCTCCTCGAAGAGCGCGTAGACGGCGTCGGGCACGACGAAGGTCTTGGCCGGGTCGAAGCCCATGAGCTTCTTCGTCTCGGCCACTTCGTCCTTGCCGAGCGGCTCGCCGTGGGCCGCGGACGTGTCGTGCTTGTGCGGCGCGCCGTGCCCGATGTGCGTGCGCGCTCGGATGAAGCACGGCTTGTGGTCGCGCGCCTGCACGTCGATCGCGCGGTCGATCGCGGCGCGGATCTTCGCGTGATCGTGGCCGTCGTCGAGCCACTGCACGTACCAGCCGTACGCCTCGTAGCGCTTGCACGCGTCCTCGGAGTAGGCGAGCGACGTGTCGCCCTCGATCGTGATGTGGTTGTCGTCGTAGACGACGATCAGGTTGTCGAGGCCCAGGTGCCCGGCGATGCTCGACGCCTCGCCGCTGACGCCCTCCATCAGGTCGCCGTCGCTCGCCAGGCAGAAGACGCGGGAGGCGGCGTACGGCTCGCCGAAGCGCGCCTGCTTGAGCTTGATCGCCAGCGCCATGCCGACCGCGTTGCCGATGCCCTGGCCGAGCGGCCCGGTCGTCGTCTCCACGCCCGGCGTCATCCCGTGCTCGGGGTGGCCCGGCGTCTTGCTCCCCCACTGGCGGAAGTTCTGCAGCTCCGACAGCGGCAGGTCGTAGCCCGACAGGTGCAGCATCGCGTAGAGCAGCATCGACGCGTGCCCGCACGACAGGACGAAGCGGTCGCGTCCGACCCACGCCGGATCGCGCGGATCGTGGCGCAGGTAGCGCGTGAAGATCTCGAACGCGATGTCGGACAGCCCCATGGGGGTGCCGGGGTGGCCGCTGTTGGCCTTCTCGACCGCGTCGATGGCGAGGCCCTTGATGGTGTCGACGGCGAGCTGGATCTGCTTCGGTTCGTATTCGCGCGGCATGGGCGTGGGAGTGGTTTTACAAGACCTACTTGCCCAAGGCCACACGCGTGGCGCCGGCCAGGCCGATGTCCGGATCGCGCACCACGGCCACCGGGATGCGCTCCATGAGCGGGGCGAAACGCCCCTTGTCGACGAACGCGGTGCGGAACGCGCCGCGCGAGAGCACCTCGAGCATCCGGTCGGCGATGTTGCCGCACACGTACACGCCGCCGACGGCGAGCGACTTGAGCGCCAGGTTGCCGGCCTCGGCGCCGTAGATGGACGCGAACAGCTCGAGGGCGCGCGCGGCCGCCTCGCTGCGCCGCTCGAGCCCCATCTGCGCGATGGCGGCGTTGCGGTCGGCGGCGGCGGCGAGTGCGTGCGCGTTGTCGGCGCCCTCGGCGCAGCCCCTGGCGCGGAAGAAGTCGTACAGGTTGCCCAGGCCGTTGCCCGACAGCACGCGCTCCCAGCTCACGTGACCGAAGCGCGCGCGGAGGAAGTGCAGGAGCTCCACCTCGACGTCGTCGCGCGGGGCGAAGTCGGCGTGCCCGCCCTCGGTCGCGCTCGGGAGGAAGCGCGCACCGTCCCACACGAGGAGGGCTTCCCCCAGCCCGGTGCCGGCGGCGATGACGGCCAGGTTGGCCCCTTTCTTCCTGGGGACGCCGGCGTTGCCGAGCGGCACGAGCTTCTTCGCGCTCGCGTCGAGGGCGCCGAGCGACAGGGCCACCAGGTCGTTGAGCAGCGTGACGCGCTTGATGCCGAGCTTGCGCGAGAGCGACCGCGCGTCGACCCTCCACGGCAGGTTCGTGCCGACGAAGCGCTGGTCGACCACGGGCCCCGCCAGGCCGAAGGCGGCGGCGGTCACCTTCGCCGGCTTTCGCCCGAGGAACTCGCGCACCACGGCCTCGAGCGACACGTACTTGCGGCTGTCGAACACCTCGTGGCGCTGCGCGCGCCCGTTCGGCCCGAGCAGCACGAGCCGCGCGTGGGTCCCGCCGATGTCGCCCGCGAGGAACACGCGAACCGCTCTATCACGAGTCGCCGCCGAGCACCCACATGGCCGCGAGCCCGAGGGCCACGCCGACCGCGCGGCGCACCGTGAACGACTCCCCGAAGAGCAGCGGCGCGGCGAGGGCGGCCAGCGCGACGCCTCCGCCGAGGACGATCGTGCCGGTCGACGCGACGGGCCCGCCGCGCCGCAGCGCCGCGAACATGAGGATGCTCGCCACCGACACCGCCAGGCCGCTGGCCGCGGCGAAGCCGAGCCCCGCGCGCGTGGTGGGCACGTGCTCGCCGCGCAGCCCGAGGGCGAGGCTCGCCGCGATGCCGAGCGCGGCGCACGTCTCGAGCACCAGCGCTCCCAGCCGGTCCTCCACGCGCCCCGAGGCGGCGCGCAGCAGCAGGTAGTGCACGGCGATGAACAGGGCCGCGGCGAATGCCGGGGGCGACCAGGAGGGCATGCCCCGGGAGTATCACCGACGGCGGCGGCGGCGCAGCGACACGGCGAGGCCGAAGGCCCCGAGCAGCCCGACGACCGTGCCGGCGTAGCGCGTGCGCGGCGAGGAGTCGGCCGTGCGGCACGCGCACCCCGAGGCCGACGAGCCGCCAGAGCTGCTCGCGGCGTTGCTGCCGGGGCACGGGTCGTAGCCGGGATCGGTGTACGTTGCGGTCGTGTGCACGCTCGGCACCGGCTCCTGCGACGGCGCCGCCTCGAGCACGAGGTCGCTCGCGAGCGCGTTCGCCGGCAGGTCGGCGCGAAGGCGCGTCACCCACACGCTGCCCTCCGCCATGCCCGTCATCGCCAGGTCGAGGTCGTCGCAGCCGACGACCGTGGGCGCGCAGGGGTCGCCGGCGTCGCCGCCCATGCCCATGCCCATGCCCATGCCCATCGAGGTGCCGGTGCCCGCGTCGGCCGGCGCCGCGTCCGCGCCGGCGTCCGCGACGTTGCCCGCGGCGTCGCCGCCCGCGTCGCCCGACGAGCCGCAGCCCGCCGGCGTCGGCAGCGTGATCGGCGCGCACGTCTGCTGGTAGGTGATCGCGAGCGGCGGGTGGTACGCGTCCGACGGATTGTAGAGCGCCGCCGGCCCGGACGACTCGGTCAGCCAGCCGTCGCCCGCCCCCGCGGCCATCGCCGCCTGCGCGAGCTCGGTGTAGTTCGACCGGCTCTGGTACGGGTCCCAGGCGAGCTTCGAGAAATCGATCGTCGCGTCGGGGAAGTTCTGCGGGTGGTAACGCCCCTCGCTCAGCACGAACAGCTCGATGCCGACGTGCGCGCCGATGCCGGCGGCGACCATGCGCAGCGGCAGGCTCGGATCGGCGCCGGGGGTGACGACGCGCACCGGCTGCATGGCCTGCACGCCCTCGCCGGGCGCCAGGCGCAGCGCGATGAAGTCGAAGCCCTGCGCGGTGAAGGCGTCGATGGTCGGCTGGATGCTCTCGGGCACGTCGTAGCCGTTCGCGCGAAGCCAGTCGCCCAGGGCCTCGCCCTGCGAGGAGCGGACGACGACCGCGTCGTACGGGCCGACGACGCTCTGCGAGACGACCTGCACCCCCGAGCCGGCGTCGGCTCCGGCGTTCGCGGCGGGCGCGAACCCGGCGCTGTCGGCCGACGACGCGCCGCCCATGAACCCGCAGCCCCCTCCCGCGTTGTCCTCGTACTCGGCCGGCGCGCCGCCGTAGCAGGCAGGCGTCGGCCCCTGGATGACCGTCTGCGTGGTCGCGTCGAGCGAGGCGATCCACGCGTCCTGCGACAGCTCGATGCGCGCACCGGGCTTGACCGGCAGCACCCACGCGAAGTCGGCGGGGCTGCCGCTGTAGCGGATCTGATCCCAGAGCACCGTCTGGGCGGGCGACAGCGAGAACGCCATCCGGTGGTCGGTGACGACGCTGTCCACCTCGGTCGGCCCGGGCGGCGGGTGGAAGCAGCCGCCGCAGGCGCGGGCGTCGCGCGCGCCGGCGAGGACGCAGGCGACCGCGATCGACGTGGCGCAAAAGAACGACGAGATCGAGCGAAGGCGAAGCATGTGGATCCTCCCGCGTGAACTTCCAGTCACGTTCCCCATGACGTCGATGCCCGAGCGCCGCGGGGCCCGGGCGCCCGATTGGCGGGCATTTCCCGGAGCTCGCGGGCCCTCGAGCAACCGATGTGCCGCTCGCGCCCGGCGACGAGGCCCCCGGTGGGCGGCCGATTCACACCCCGCTGCGCCTACGGCCATTCACGCCGTCGCGCTCCGCCCCCACGATCTCGCGCGCTTGCGCGACGGCACGACGGCTGCTCTTGCGTGACCCCGGGCGCTGACCCGTTTCCTCCCCGACCCCTGGCTCTGGCTTGCTTGGCTTCCGAGCGCCCTCACGAGCGGACCGCGATGATGCGGGCCGCTCGTGGCGTTTTGTGGGCTCAGCGGGAGGCCGCCGACGAGACGGCGCGAACGGCGCTCGTGTGCGCGTCGTACGTCTCGGAGAACGTGCTGCGGCCGTCGCCCCTGGCGACGAAGTAGAAGTAGTGCGTCGAGGCCGGCGCCATGACGGCCTCGAGCGACCTGGCGCCGGGGTTGGCGATCGGTCCGGGCGGCAGCCCCTCGTGCGTGTAGGTCGAGTACGGGTTGTCCGGATCGTGCTCGATGGCGGCCGTCGCCTTGCCGGCGAAGCCCGCGCAGGAGGCGGCCTTCTCGGGCGCGACCAGGCAGCCGTAGCTCGCCGTCGGATCGCACTCGAGGCGCTTGGGGTGGAACGCCGGATCGCGCAGGCGGTTGAGGAACACGCTGGCCACGAGCGGCCGCTCGTCGTCGACCGCGGCCTCCTTCTCCACCATCGACGCGAGCGTCACGACGTCGCGCACCCCGAGCCGCGCGGAGGTCATGACGTCGTTCAGGCTCGACGAGTGTGCGCGCGACAGGACGTCCCAGCGGCGGTCGAACTCGCGCTTCATGCGCCGGACGACGTCGTGCGGATCGTCGTCGAGCGGCAGCTCGTAGGTGGCGGGGAAGAGGAACCCCTCGGCGCTGTCGCCGTCGATGCCCAGGCTGCGGAGCAGGTCCGGATCGGTCGTCGCGTCGAGGAACCCGCGGAGCGGCACGACGTGCTTGTCCTGCAGGCGCCTGGCCATGTCGAAGCGCGTCCAGCCCTCGGGGAAGGTGACGCGCACGCTGCCGCCGCCCGGGCGACGCTCGAGGCGGGCCATCAGCTCGCGCGGGGTCGCGTCGTCGGTGAGGAGGTGCGTGCCCGCGATCACGCCGTGCGCGCCGCCGGTCGCGCGGAGCCACAGCGCGAACAGGCGCGGGTGCTCGAGCAGGCCCGCGGACGCGAGGATGCGCGCCAGCTCGTCGGGCGGCGGATCGGACGGCACCTCGAGGTCGACGGCGCGCCCGGTGCCCGGACCGCGCTCGGCCGGGTACAGCACGAACAGCCACGTCGACGCGGCGAACGCCGCCAGCGCGAGCGCGACGGCGATCCACCGCGCGGGCGAGCGGCGCCTCGCACGCGGCGCGCGCGGCGGCGCCGGGGTGGAAGGCGGCGGGGCGCCCGGCGTCGACGCCGTCTTGCGGCGCCGGCGTCGCGGCGACTTCTTGGCCGTCATCGCGCGCTCGCCCCCCGCGTCATCGCCTGCCCCGCCGCGCGTCGAGCCACGACTGCAGGATGGCGCACGCCGCCGCCTCGTCGATGCGCGCGCGCGCCTTCTTGCCGCGCACCTCGCTGGCGGCGAGCTCGCGCGCTGCCTGCACCGTCGTCAGCCGCTCGTCCCACAGCTCGACCTCGCGCCCGGTCGCGTCCGCGATCTGCTGCGCGGTGGCGCGCGCGCGTCGCGCCGCGATCCCCTCCCCGCCGTGCATGTCGAGCGGCAGGCCCACGACGAAGCGCTCCACCCCCTCGTCGTCGGCGAGCGCGCGCAGCGCCGCCAGCAGCGCCTTGCGGTCGCGTGCGTCGAGGGCGCCGCGCGGGTGCGCCATCATCCGCAGCTCGTCGTCGATCGCCACGCCGACGCGCGCCGCCCCGAGATCGAGCCCGCACGTGCGTCCGCCGCCCACGCCCCGGGCCATACCGCGCCCGGCGCGCGGCCGGCAACGGCGGCGTGCGCTCGAGGCCCGGACCGTGCCGATCCGTACGCTTGACCCGCGCGTCCGCTCAGGGTCTAACGTGGCGAACTTCGCCCCCCCACTACTTCCCGACGCCACGGTCATGACCCCGCTCCGAGCCGTCAAAGGCATGAATGACGTGCTGCCCGACGAGGTCGGGCGGTGGCAGCGCGTCGAGCAGGTCTACGCGCGCACCATGAGCCTGTACGGCTACCGCGAGGTGCGCACGCCGTACGTCGAGCCGACGGGGCTTTTCGTGCGCGCCATCGGCGAGACGACCGACGTCGTCGAGAAGGAGATGTACTCCTTCGTGCACCACGACGAGCCGCTCACGCTGCGCCCGGAGGGGACGGCCGGCGCGGCGCGCGCGTTCATCGAGCACAACGTCTCGTCCAGGGAGCCGGTGACGCGCTGGTGGTACGCGGGGCCGATGTTCCGCGCCGAGCGGCCGCAGCGCGGTCGCTACCGGCAGTTCTACCAGCTCGGGGCCGAGATCTTCGGCGACCCGGGGCCGGGCTGCGACGCGGAGATGATCGGCATGCTGGTCGGCTTCCTCCGCGAGCTTTGCGTGCCCGACGTGCAGGTGCTCGTCAACTCGCTCGGCGGGCCCGACACGCGCACCCGCTACCGCGAGGCGCTCGTCGCGCATCTGACGCCGCGCGCCGCCTCGCTCTCGCCCGACTCGCAGCGGCGCCTGCAGACCAACCCGCTCCGCATCCTCGACTCAAAGGACGAGCGCGACCAGAGCGCGGTCGCGGACGCCCCCGGGCTGCACGACTTCCTCGACGCCGGCGACCGCGAGCACTTCCAGAAGCTGCGCGAGCTGCTCGACGCGCTCGGCACGCCGTACACGGTCGAGCCGCGCCTGGTGCGCGGCCTCGACTACTACTCGCGCACGCTCTTCGAGATCAAAGGCGCGCACGACAAGCTCGGCGCGGGCGACACGCTGGTGGGCGGCGGCCGCTACGACAGGATGGTCGCCGATCTGGGCGGCCCCCAGGTGCCGGCCATCGGCTTCGCGGCGGGGCTCGAGCGGCTGCTCATCGCGAGCGAGCTGGCGGTGTCGTCGCGCGCGGTCGACGCGCTGGTGGCGCCCATCGGCCCGGAGGCGCTGGGCCCGGCGCTCGTGCTCGCGCGCGACCTGCGCGCCGAGGGCATCCGCTGCGAGGTCGACACGCGCGGCAGCTCGCTCAAGAGCCAGCTCCGGCGCGCCAACACGCTCGGCGCGCGCGTGGTGTTCATCCTCGGCAAGACCGAGATCGACCAGGGCGTCGTGCAGGTGAAGGACCTCGACGGCCACACGCAGGACACGCTCGCGCGCGCGCAGGCGATCCGCATCGTCGTCGACCGGCTGATGGCCGCCTCGCGCAGCGTCGACTCGCGCCCGCCGACGGCCGGCAACGGCAAGGAGACGTCGTGAGGGCGATCGGCTGGGCGTTCGCCAGCCTGGCGCTGACGGTGGCATCGACCGCGAGCGCGCAGATGGGCGGCGTCGTTCCGCCGGGGCCGTCGCAGTCCCAGGCCCCGTCGAAGAAGCCGGAGGGGCCGACGCCCGAAGAGCAGGAGGAGGTGCACAACGCCTATCTGCGCTCGGAGCCGGAGGTCGCCCCGCCCGCGGAGCCGCTCGCGATCTCGCCCGAGCTGCGGGCCAAGATCGGCACCGACTGGATGGCCGGGCCGCCCTCGCCCGAGGGACCGCTCGAGCACAAGTGGTTTCCCTACTACGAGGAGCGCCGCGGCGACTACCGCCTGCGCATGGTGCCGCCCCTGTTCCTCGAGCACACGCGCGGGCTGCCCGATCCGTCGCAGCAGCAATACGGCGTGCCCAAGACCGAGGACACCGAGGGGCTCTACGGCCTCGTTTACTACCGGCGGCGGTCGCTCAACGTCGACATGGACGTCGTCTTCCCTGCGTTCTGGCGGGTGCGCGACCGCGACAACCACGTGCTCATCGTGGGGCCGATCCTGCACCGCGAGGCGCCCGGCGAGCACGACAACTGGCTCGCGCCGCTCTTCTTCGAGGGCGAGCGCAAGGACGGCGGCTACTTCCACTCGCCGCTGCTGCTGACGACGTCGCACTGGGACACGCACGAGGCGTTCACCATGGCCGGGCCGTACTTCCGCAGCCGCCTCGGCACCGACGTGACGCGCGGCGTCTTCCCTTTCTACTTCGGCGGCGACAACGGCAACGTCGAGGGCAACCGGCGCACCTACACGCTGGTCCCGCCGCTCCTCTATTACCATAACGAGCACGAGCTCGACGCGAGCACGATGACCGTGGCGGGCCCGGTCATCCTGCAGGACGACCCGAAGCGCAGCGTCGTCGACGTGGCGCCGCTGTTCTTCCACATCGGCGGCAAGCCCGAGAGCGGCGGCGTCAACGAGGTGCACACGACGCTGTTCCCGTTCTTTCACTACGGGCGCGTGGGCGATCCGGCGAACCCGGACGAGACGCTGTTCATCCTGCCCGGGTACCTGCGGCGCGTGACCAAGCACGACGACACGCTGCTCAGCCTCTTCTACTCGCACGTGACGACGCGCGACGGGGCGACGTCGCTGACGGCCGCCGGCCCGGTCCTCCCCATGTGGTGGAACTACCGCGACGTCGACCTCGGCGTGCACGCGTGGGCGGTGGCGCCCTTCTTCTACACGTCCGACAGCCCGGCGGGGCACGACTGGCTGACGCCGCTCGTCGGGCGGTTCGAGACCTACGGCGAGTCGCGCACGTGGTGGGCGTTCCCGACCTTCACCTTCCACAGCGACACGACAGGGTGGGAGAACGATTTTCACCCCATCGTGTACGTCGGGCGCGACGGCGACTCGTCGCACACCATCGTGGCGCCGGTGTTCTGGGACTTCGTGAACCCCAAGAGCCGGACCACCGTCGGCTTCCCGCTGTACTGGCGGTTCGCCGAGGGGCAGGACGAATCGGTCGTCCAGGTGGCGGCCAACACGGTCTACATCCAGAAGAAGGTCGCCGGCGGGACCGACTGGCAGTTCCACCTGCTGCCGCTGTTCTCGTACGGCGAGGACCCCGGCGGGTACTTCTGGAATTTCCTGTTCGGCCTGGCGGGCTACACGCGCGAGGGCGCGAGCTCCACCGTGCGCGCGCTGTGGATCCCGTTCGAGTCGGCGCCGGCGGCGGCGGCGAAGACGGCCGGGCGATAGGCCGAGATCGAGACCGAAGCCGAGACCGAGTCGGAACCCGAGTCGGATGACCGAGTCCGACAGGTCGGTGTCGGGCATCGGCATCGGCATCGGCCTCGGATTCGGTCTCGGCATCGGCCTCGGTCTCGGTCTCGGCATCGGCCCTTGCGCCGGTTTCTCTTGCATGCCGGGAGGCGAAAGAACCGCGCCGGCGCCCGGGGGCGCGGGAGATGGGCGGGGCGCCGTCACGGTTCTTTCGCCGTGGGGGGCATGCAAGAGAAACCGACGCAACGACCGACGTTCTTCGTGCTCGAGATCGCGCTGCAGGCCATCGAGGCGCTGCGGCCCGTGGCGGCGCGCATCCTCACGTGCGACCGCGAGCTTGGCGAGCAACTGCGAGATGCCCTCAGCTCGGTGGTGCTCAACATCGGCGAGGGCAACCGCAGCCAGGGGCGGTTGAGGGTCACGCGCTTCTCGACGGCCGCGGGCTCCGCCAACGAGTCGCGAGTGGCGCTGCGGGCGGCGGTGGCCTGGCGCTACGTCGAGGCGAGCGACGTGCAGGCCGGCGAGGAGCTGCTCGATCGCGTCTGCGCGATGCTCTGGCGGTTGGGCGCGCGTCGCTGAGCGCTTTCAGTTCCGAACCGCGGCGCTGGTCGATGTCACGTCGGCCAGCGCCGACAGGCCCGCCCGGTCGACGCGCGCCTTCGCGGAGAGCTTCGCATCGGCGGGAAGGAAGCGGACTTCATCGTCGGACGAGTCGGCGGCGTACTCGTAGACGTAGACCCCCAGGTGGTAGGCCGACGAGGGCCGGCGCGCGGAGGGCAGCACCCACGTCGGCAAGGTGGGCCCCGGCCATCACCGTCTGCTCGTTCCATTCCCACACGCGGTGGGGTTGGCGTGTGAGCGGAAGGTCGGTGAACGCGACGAGCAGGGCGCGATAGCGGCCGGGGGGAGCCTTCAAGCGGCCGCCTTCATCGCCGCGTCGATCCGCTGGGCGATCTCGCCGAACGAGAGCGCCCCCTGCACCGATCCCGCCGCCCAGAACGACGTCGACGGCGGCGGCGGCCAGAAGACGTACGGGACGTTGCCCCCCACGGGAGGTCGGACCACCAGCAGCCGCCCATGCTCCGCGCACCCCGTCGCAATGCCCGCGGCGATTGCGATCACGCAGGCGAGGTTGGCCGAAGGCATGGCTCCGGACGTCTAGTACGGCCGGCCGGAAGTTCGTTCCGGGTTTCGACGCGCCTAGTACGGCCGGCCGGAAGTTCGTTCCGGGTTTCGACGCGCCTAGCGCGGCTCGAGGAGCGGCAGGGAGTTGGGGGCGACGAGGAGCTCGATGGAGCGCGCCGCTCCGGGGGTGCGTCGA
>Ga0080006_1147953_pt1 | contig 45518 bp, 44 predicted proteins | sample RS3BMetagenome_FD_69209 | JGI IMG/M metagenome (GOLD analysis project Ga0080006, IMG submission 69209) | Ferric oxide microbial mat and aquatic microbial communities from Rainbow Spring, Yellowstone National Park, USA - RS3B (SPADES... ... | reverse complement strand
TCACCACCGAGGACACCGCCGCCTGGACGGCGTTCCTGCGGTCCCTGGTGGCTCGAGGTCTGTCCGGGGTGGAGCTCGTGATCTCCGATGCCCACGGCGGCATCAAGGCCGCCATCGCCGCCGTGCTGGCCGAGGCGTCCTGGCAGCGGTGCCGGACCCACTTCATGGCCAACCTCGCCTCCCGGGTCCCGAAGGCCACCTGGCCGATGGTCGCCACCTTGGTGCGCCAGATCTTCCTCCAGCCCGACCGGGAGTCCACCTGGGCCCAGCTGGCCGACGTCGTCTCCAAGCTCACCGAGGCCGGCTTCTGCGACGTGGCCACCTACGTGCTGGACGCCGCCGACGACATCTTGGCCTTCACCGCGTTCCCGACCGAGCACTGGCCGAAGATCCGTTCCAACAACCCCCAGGAGCGGCTCAACAAGGAGATCCGCCGGCGCACCGACGTGGTCGGCATCTTCCCCAACCGTCCGGCCGTCATCCGCCTCGTCGGCGCATTGCTGGCCGAGCAGACCGACGAGTGGGCCATCGCCCGCCGCTACGTCAGCGTCGAGTCCCTCAAGGTTCCCCGCACCGACGGACCGGCCGAGAACGACCCCAGGCCGGCCATCGACGCCACCGCGGACTGACCGCCATCACCGACACTGGGAGGCAGCACTTCGACACGACGACGTAGAGTCAGATCAACAGGTTGACGCGAGGAAACCGAGCCTCACGGGCTTGTACACCACTCGCTGGGACGTGACCTCCGAAGTCGGCGGTGCGGCGATCCGATCTGAGAATGATTGAGACGGGGTTCGACTGTCTCGACAACAACAGTTCCCCTACTGGGAGGGCTTTTCCGCGGACGCGCGCTGATCAGGTCAAATGGTGCCGTGAAGGATCAGGGCTTACGGCGTGGGTTCAGCGTCCGACCACGCACCACATTGCGCTAGTCATTCAGCTGTAGGCCTGCCTCGGCAGAACCCCTCTAGAATCGCATCGTGAAGTCAGCGAGTTCGCCAGGTTCGGCGAGTCGCCGAGCGCATCAGTTCTGGCCGCTCTCCCTGCGACTCCGAGCTATCGCCGCCTTCGCGGTGGTGTCGGTCGTCCTGGTCGGCACACTCTCGGTCGTTACCTATGCGCTGGTGCGTACGTGGATCGTCAATGATCGTCGACAGTCGACGGAGCGGCAGGCCTACAGCGATGCCCGCCTGGTTCAGAACCGCCTCCGTTCCGAAGATCCCGGCCTGGTACCGCTTCTCTCAAGCCTGAAGTTCGTCGAGAGCGGCGACACTCTGATGAGGCAGGGAAGCTTGTGGTACTCGAGTTCCGTGGGCGTGGGCAGCACCGATGTTCCCGTGTCCTTGCAGGCAGTCGTCGGGGCGAAGCATGCCGGATGGCAGATGGTCTCCACGTCGGATGGGCCAGTACTGGCTGTCGGGGTGCCGATCGCCGACTCGTCGGCGCAGTTCTACGTCCTCGAGTCTATGAACGACATAGAAGCGACGTTGCGCAGATTGGCCGCGGCCCTCGCCCTGGCGGCCGGCATTGCCGCCGTGGTCGGTGCAGGGACGGGAGCGCTGGTCAGTCGGCGGATCCTGCAACCGCTCCGGGACGTGTCTGTGGTGGCGGAAGCCATCTCAGCGGGCGAGGAAGACACTCGGCTCACCGAGAGCACTGATCCGGATCTCGGATCGCTCGTGTCTTCGTTCAACTCCATGGTCGATGAGCTGCATGAGCGGGCCCGACGTGAGGCCCGGTTCGCCGCCGATGTCAGCCACGACCTTCGGGGCCCTCTGGCCGCCTTCTCTTCGGCGGTCTCAGTCGTACAACGCCGGCGAGCCTCACTTCCGGCGGAGGCCGGCAGCGCCATCGACGTCCTTCAGGAGCAGGTCGAACACTTCAACGAGCTTGTCGTGAATTTGCTAGAAATCTCCCGCTTCGATGCAGGCACTGCAACCCTCAACATCGAGGTGGTCGATACAGTCGAATTCGTCCGGGCTGTCCTCGATAGCTGCGGTGTTCCGGCTCCCCTCGTCTGCCCGGCGGAGTTCATCTCAAGGGTGGCGATCGACAAGAGACGGCTGCATCAGGTGCTGGCAAACCTGCTGGAGAACGCCCGGCTGTACGCAGGTGGGGTCTCGTCGGTGATCGTCGCCCCGGTCGGTGACCGGACGGTCTCGATCGTCGTCGAAGACTCGGGCCCGGGAGTTCCACCAGAGCTGCGGATCTCGATCTTCACTCGCTATGACCGAGGTCGAGCCGATCGTGATCCGGCCATGCCCAAGGGGACCGGCCTGGGCTTGGCGTTGGCCGCTCAGCACGTGGCACTTCACGGCGGCTCGATCCGTGTCGAGGACAGTCCTTCGGGCGGCGCCCGGTTCGTGATCGAACTGCCCGAGGTGCCCTCGTGAGAGCCGGCGTTCGGCTCGTCGCCCTAGTCGCCGTGGGGCTGGGTGTCGCAGGCTGTGGTATTCCTACTCAGAGTGTGGCCCATACGACACCGGACGATCAGGTCCCATCGGGATTGCTCAGCCCCACCCCTTCAACCACGACGACCCTCCCTCCGGCCACTGCCACCTCCGCCGTCACCGTGTGCCTCACATTGCCGTCTGGTCCCCTGAAGGCCATTGTTCGACGAGTCCCCGCCAACCCGACCATCAATGACGTCCTCAAGTTGCTGGCACAGGATCCGTCTACGCAAGAGAAGGCGCTAGGGCTTGGCACCTCTGTCGCCTCCGGCGTAACAGCCAAAGTCCGGAAGGGAATCGCTGACGTCAGTCTCAACCCGGAATTCGCCTCGAACTCGAGTGCGGACCAGCTGACTGCAGTAGCCCAGATCGTCTGCACGCTCACCGCTCAGCCCGGCATCGGACAGGTCCAGTTCGAGCTGGGTGGCACTGCGGCGGCGGTACCGCGTGGCGATGGCTCGAGCACCTCTTCACCGGTTTCCCGAGATGCATATCCAAACCTGATGCCGGCGACAATCCGCTGACCCGCTCAACTTCGCTGTGCTTACGCGGTCCATCTCCGTGAGCATCCGTCTTGCCCCAGGGCGCGCTCACTCACCCTGGTAGAGCAGAACGGTCTCCTCGATTTCACCCAGCGTGGTGAGGAATCGACGCACACTCATGTCGACTCCGGACTGCTTGGCCTCCCGCACCAAGAGGCCGGCGACAGCGAGAGCGTGGACGCAGGAGAAGGCCTGCACTCTGATCTTCTTGTCGGTCCAGGGGAACATCGGGGAGCATGACACGACTTGGCGATCCTTCATCTGGCGAAGGTCGGACTCGACGGTGCACTGGGATCGGTAAGCAGAGGTCGCTGATCCCGGCCGAGTCCCCAGCGGCCAGCAGGCGTGCGGCCATGTCCCACGTGCGAGGGCTGGGCCAGGCCTGCCCCCGCACTGAATCAGCTTTCGACAGGAATGGAGTCGTTCCGGCTTCGGAGTTGGGGGAGAGAGATGGAACTGCCCTCCCGGCCGGGAGGGCTCCCCCGTGTCCGCAGATCGGCGTCGTGACCTACCACCCGCAGGGTGCGGGATCCGAGCCGAGCCACCTCGAGACGTGCACCCTCCCCGACGGCGAGCACGCACGTGGCACGACCGTCCTGGACGCCTTCGTGCTGGCCGACGGCTCGCGCTGAACGGGACGTCAGACCTGCGGCGGTAGGGGGATTCCGACGGCACCCAACATGGTCCCGATCAGCTCGCGGCCCACCTTCCACGACCCGTCGATGCGCCTCACCGGCCCCTCGAAGGGGAACCCGCCGAGGGACGGCCCGAGATGCACCGTGAGGGAGATCCACGCCTCATCATCCGAGACGAAGCGCATCCGGCGGACGATCGCCTGCACGCCGTCGATGCCCCGGCCCTGGCGGGCCTGACGCACGGCTCGGCTGATGGTGTCGGCATCCTCGAGGAACGGCCCCCAACCACCCTGTGGCTCCGGGCCCATCACCTGGGTGACCGCCTCCACGATGGCTCCCGGGGCCGTCTCGTCGGGAACGGTGCCGTAGACCCGTGGGGGGAGCGTCAACCGGTGCAGCCCACGGTCGGCGTCACGGATGGTGGCGGCCGCAGCATCGATGCAGATCTCGCACAGGAGCACGCTCCCGTCCGTCACGAAGCGGTCCACGTCCCAGGTGTCGCGGCCGCACAGTGCACAGACATCGGCGCGGGGTGCAGGACCGATGCGTCCGCCGAATCGGGCCGCCTGCCTCGTGGGCCAGACCGTCGCCCCCGGCGTCGTCGTGGAGTGCGGTGGCTCCGTGCCGGGCTCACGCTCCAAGCGCGACAATGCGCTGGCCCGCAGGGCGTCGAGATCGACTCCCTGGCCGACGAGCAGCTGGACCGCCACCCCTTCGCCCTCCCGCAGGACGCCGAGGAGGAGGTCGCCCGGCTCGATGGTCGGACTCGAACGATCGAGGGCTTCTCGGAGGGACAGCTCGAGGACCTTCTTCGCCCGGGGGGTGAAGGGGGGCGAGCCGGGGCCGCCACTGAGCGTCGCCACCGTGCGACTGACCTGTTCGCGCATCGGATCGAGTGCGATCCCGACGGTACCGAGCAGTTCGTCCGTCACCGGAACGGACAGCAGCCCGAGCAGGATGTGCTCGGTCCCGATGTGGCTGTGCCCCGCCAATCGGGACTCCTCCTGGGCCAGGACCAGGACCCTCCGGCTCCCGTCGGCCATCCGCTCGAACATGCCGCCCATGATGTCACCGGTTCCCTCGACATGACGGGCCCGGTCGGACCGCCGGACGTCGGTTCAGACGGCGAAGCGCAGGATGGCCGCCGCCTGGGCTCCGTGGGGGATGTCCCCCTGCGCACCGCCAGCACGCGCCCGCCGTTCCGCAGGACACGTCGTGCCGCCTCGTCGAGCACGCCATGGGACAGGCCGGCTTCGTCGGAGGTCGCACCAGCTTCGTCGAACGTGACGGCACCGGTGTCCTCGGCGATCGACCCGAGGACCGTGATGTCGATGTCCACGAGCAGCGTGTCGATCGCACCCAGCGTGGCCAGGCGGGCGATGTCCGACAGGTCGGTGGCGGATCGGCCCCGTGAGGTCCGGATCTGGAACAGTGCGACGACCTCGGCGAGCTCACCGGCGTAGATGTCGTCCAACAGCGTCCTCGCCGAGTCGACGACCTCGACGTCCGAGACGGTCTCGGCGTTGCCGGCGATGCGCTCCTCGGCCAGATGCGGATAGGTGTTCAGCGTCCGGTACAGCGCGGCGATGGTCTCGGTGGCCGCCAGGATCAGTCGCAGCGCCGATCCGTCGAGGACCGGCCGCAGGGCCTGGTCGATCCGGTCGACGTAGGTGCCCGGCCGGGCCCGTACGACCTTGTTGCTCCTCGGGTCGAGGGCGTCGCGTGGCGGATCGGGAAGGACGACCTCCCGGGGTGGACCGATCGGTCCGAACTCGAGCAGTCGGACCGATCCCTCGGCCAGGGCCAGGACGAATCCCTCCTGGGGGAACGTCACCGACCGCAGCAGCGGCTTCACGTGGAAGCGATCGGACACGACGACGATCGGCTCCAGGGCGTTCGGCAGCCGGAACGTCCGCAGGTTCCCGGGGCCGACGAAGACGGCCAGACTGTCAGCCTGGTACGACCAGAACTCCTCGTCCTCGTCGAGGTCCTCGAGCCTGCCCGCCAGTTCGGCCACCACACGTGCGTCCTCCCCCGCGGCCCGCAGCCGTTCGAGCGGCTCCTCCGTCAGGTTCTTCAGCTCGGTCCGGGCGACCCGGGCCTCCGCTTTGAGGCGGCCGGTCGGGAGGTAGGTGAACATGCTCGGGAACTCCCGATACTCGACCAGTCGGCCGAGCTGGACGGGCGTGGGGATATCGACGTAGAGCGCCATGGGGACCCCACGGGGGGGAGTGGTTGGGCACGATCCACGGTAGTACGCCGGTCTGCGCCCGGGCCGGGCTGGGCGGACCCACCGGGGGCCATCACCTGGTTTCCCCACCGATCCCCGCACCCGAGCCGGGTGGGCTATCGTAGTTGAGCAATCGCTCAACTTGGAGGTGCCCCGATGGCGGAGTCCGCAGCATCCGGAGTGACCACGGGGCGGACGACACGGGGTGTGGCGACCCGACGTCAGCTCGTCGATGCCGCCATCGGGACGCTCAAGGACCACGGGTACGCGGGAGCGAGCGCCCGCGTCATCGCCGACCGGGCCGGGGTCAACCAGGGCCTGATCTTCTATCACTTCGGCTCCGTCACCGGCCTGCTCCTGGCCGCCCTCGACCAGGTCAGTGCCCTCCGTCGGGAGCGCTACGGCGCCGCGGTCGACGCCGCCCACTCCCCGTCGGAGCTGGTGGAGGTGGCGTCGTCGATCTTCCGCGAGGACCTCGACGCCGGCTACGTTGCCGTGCTCGTGGCCATGATCGCCGGGGCGGCCACCACCCCCGGACTGGGCGAGGCCGTCGCCGAGCGGATCACCCCCTGGACCGGCTTCGCCCGCGATGCGGTGGCCGGGTTACTCGCCGACTCGCCCCTCGCCTCCCTGGTGCCCGTCGAGCCCCTCGGGTTCGCCGTGGTCGCCCTCTACCTGGGCATGGAGATGCTCACCCAGCTGGACGGCGACCGGGCGCCGGCCACCGACCTGTTCGATCAGATCCTCCGGTTCGCCGCGCTGTTCGGTGTCCCGGGTGGCGTGGCGGCCATCCCGCCCGTAGGGGCGGAGTCATGAACCCGGCCCCGGTCCGTCCCCGAGGGTGGTCCCGTCGCACGCGGCGGGTGGTGTTCCGGCTGGCGGCCCTGGTCGGTGCCTACGGGTTCTGGGGACTCCTGGCGTGGGGGGCCGTGACGGTGCAGACCTACACGTCGACCGGCGTCAGCTCGGGCACGGGACATCCGCCCACGGTGGTCACCACCGGCTCGACCCTCGAGCAGGTGGCCCCTGGGGCCGTCCGCACCATCCTCGCCGGCTTCGCCGTGGCGCTGGTCCTCGCCACCGGCAGCGTGCTCTGGCGGGTGGCGCGCCGATCGGAGCGGGTCGGGGTGACCGGCCTGATCGTCGCCGGGCTCGTGGGCGTGGTGTCGCTCCTCGGCATGCTTACCGTGGGGATCTTCCTCGCTCCCTTCGCCGCCCTGCTGACCTTCCTGGCCCTACCCATCGCTCCCACCCCGGTACCCACGGCTGCCCCGACTCCCGGGCCGCTGGCCGGACCGGTGGCTCCCGGTTGGTACGGCGACCCGGTGACGTCGTCGTGGCGCTACTGGGACGGCCGCAGCTGGACCGGACACCGTGCACCCATGGCCTCCCCGGGATGACGGACGCGGCTCAGCCGCAGTGGGCTACCTGGCCGCCGGATGTTGGTCCTTCGGATCAGCTCGCGGCTGGCGTCGTCGAGCCGGTCGTCGGCGTCGAGGCTCATGATCGGGAGCAGGGGGGCCAGCTCGGGAGCGAAGGCGTAGACGCTCCCGAAGGCGACGGGACCGGGGTCGGGGCACGACGGCCCGTTACAGTCGGGCGATGGTACGGGACGTGGTGACGGGGTACTGCTGGCCGCAATCGGTGCTTCCGGGTGAGCACGTCGGTCTGCACCTGTCGTCGTCGGGTGGACGCCCGGTGCGGGTCGAGGTGGCGCGGGTCGGCGGACAGCGGGAGGTGGTGTGGCGGGCCGACGCCGTCGAGGCGGGTGAGCACGGGACGCCGCCGGACGCCTCCTCGATCGGTTGCGACTGGCCGGTCGCCCTCACGCTCGACGTCGATCCGACCTGGAGGTCGGGCTACTACGAGGTCGTCCTGGAGATCGACGCCGGTGACGCCGACAGCGGGAAGAAGGTGCGGCGCGACCACGCCTTCTTCGTCGTGCGCCCGTCACGGGACACGCGGATCGTACTCGCCCTGTCCACCAACACCTGGTGCGCCTACAACGACTTCGGTGGGCCGAACCTCTACACCGGTGGCACCCAGGTCTCGATGCGGCGACCGATGGCGCCGGGCTACCTGCACAAGCCGCCGGGCAAGGGCCGCCGCGTGACCGGGACGGGCGAGCCCGACCCGCAGAACGCCGCCCACGTCGGCTACCTCCTCCTCAACCATCTGTCGGGCTACGCCGGTTCGGCCGGCTGGCCCGATTGGGAGCTCCCGTTCATCGAGTGGGCGGAACGTGAGGGATTCGAGATCGGGGTTTGCACCAACGCCGACCTCGAGTTCCACCGCGAGGTGCTCGACGGCGCCGACCTGTACCTGTCGGTCGGACACGACGAGTACTGGTCCCGCGGCATGCGCGACACGGTCGAGGCGTTCATCGCCCGTGGTGGCAACGCCGCGTTCCTCTCGGGCAACACCTCGCTCTGGCAGGTGCGCCTCGAGGGCGCGGAGGGCGACCTCATGGTCGGCTACAAGGGGTTCTTCAAGGACGACCCGCTGTTCGGGACCGACCGTGAGCCCGAGGTCACGACATTCTGGTCCGACGTGGTGGTCGCCCGACCCGAGAACCTGATGACCGGTGTCAGCTTCACCCGGGGCGGCTACCACCGCATCGGCCGCAACGTGAGCTCGGGCCTCGGGGGCTACACGGTCCACCGCGCCGGGCACTGGCTCTTCGACGGCACCGGGCTGGGCTACGGCGACGTGCTCGGCGCCGGCGCCACCGTGGTCGGCTACGAGTGCGACGGGTGCGACTTCACCTACCGCGACGGACTGCCGTACCCGACGGGCGAGGACGGCACCCCGTCGACGTTCGAGATCCTGGGCACGTGCCCGACGCGGCACTTCACGGCAGAGACGGCACCGCGCCCACCGCGGCCGGGGGAGCCGAGCGAGCTCGAGTACATCGCCTCGCGCGTATTCGGCACCCGTGACCCCGACGCCATGGACCGCATCCGCCACGGCCACGCCGTGCTCGGCGCCTACACCAACGGAGCGGGGGCGACCGTGGTGACCTCGGGATCGACCGACTGGGCCCACGGGCTGGCCGGTCGCGACCCACAGATCGAGCAGATCACCCGTAACGTGCTGACCCGACTGGGGTGACGGGGTCGACCCGTCCGGACACCGGTCCGGCGACCGGACGGGCATGGCTACCTTGGGGGAGCACATCGAGAACTGGGGATCCACCATGGAGCACACCACACTCGGCACCCTGGACGTCGGCCGCATCGGCCTGGGCGGCATGGGGATGTCGATGGCCTACACCGGCGCCGGCACCGACGACGCCGAGTCGATCCGCACCGTGCACCGGGCGCTCGACCTGGGTGTCACCCTCATCGACACGGCCGAGATCTACGGTCCCTTCACCAACGAGGAGCTGATCGGCCGTGCCCTCAAGGGCCGCCGCGACGACGTGGTGCTGGCGACCAAGTTCGGCTTCTACTCCCACGCGGGCGAGGGCCCGGGCCATCTCGACAGCAGCCCCTCCAACATCCGCACGGCCGTCGAGGGATCCCTCACGCGCCTGGACACCGACTACATCGACCTCTACTACCAGCACCGGGTCGACCCGGCGACGCCGATCGAGGAGACGGTCGGTGCCCTCGCCGAGCTCGTGGCCGAGGGCAAGGTGCGCCACATCGGTCTGTCCGAGGCCTGGGTCGGGACGATCCGGCGGGCCCACGCCGTCCACCCCGTCACCGCCCTGCAGTCGGAGTACTCCCTGTGGACGCGCGATCCCGAGGAGGAGGTCTTCCCCGTCCTGGAGGAGCTGGGCATCGGCTTCGTGCCCTACTCGCCCCTCGGTCGGGGCTTCCTCACCGGGGCCATCCGGTCGGTCGAGGACTTCGCCGACGACGACTCCCGCAAGACCAACCCCCGCTTCATGGGGGAGAACTTCACCCGGAACCTGGCCATCGCCGACGAGGTGGGGATCCTCGCCGCCGAGGTCGACGCCACCTCGGCCCAGGTGGCCCTGGCCTGGGTGCTGGCCCAGGGACCGCACATCGCGCCCATCCCGGGCACCAAGCGGGTCGCCCGGGTGGAGGAGAACGTCGCCGCCGACCGGCTGGTGCTGACCCCCGAGCAGCTCGCACGTCTCGACGCGCTGCCCGCCCCCTCGGGCGACCACCACAGTGAGGCCCAGATGCGGATGCTCGAGCGGTGAACGTCGTGGGCCGGGTGTGATCGGCCCCGTCGTCGAGGTCGCCGATCTGGACGACCATCGGCTGCCCGAGTACCGGGACCTGAACGATCCCGCAGCCCGGCGGGTCCTCGAGGCGGAGCTGGCCATCATCGTGGTCGAAGGCCGGGTGGCGGTCCGCCAATTGCTCGCCACCGAACTGGTCATCCGCTCCCTCCTGGTCGACGACCACCAGCTGACCCTGGCCGCCGACCTGGTGGACGCGGTGCGTCACCGGGGCGCACCGGTCTACGTCGTGCCCCGTCCGCGGATGGCGGACCTCGTCGGGTTCCGTCTCCACCGTGGGGTGGTGGCGGTGGCCGACCGTCCGCTCGATGGCGACCCCGACCGCCTGCTGACGGCGGCGGTCGGGCGTTCCGGTCTCCACGGCGGTCCCCCGCTCGTGGCGGTCCTCGAGGGCCTGAACGATCCCGAGAACATCGGGGCCGTCTTCCGCAACGCCGCCGCCTTCGGTGTGGCGGCCGTGCTGGTCGACCCCACGTGTGCGGACCCCCTCTACCGCCGGTCCATCCGCGTCTCGGCGGGCCACGCCCTGGATGTGCCCTTCGCCCGGCTCACCCCGTGGCCGGAGGGGATCGAGCGGGTCCGGGCCGCCGGGTTCGTGGTCTGCGCCCTGGCTCCCCATCCACCGGGCCGCACGCCGATCACCCCGGGCGAGGTGCGGCACCGGATGGTCGACCGGTGGCCGGATCGACCCGGGGTGGCCCTCCTGGTGGGCGCCGAGGGGCCGGGCCTGTCCGCCGACGCCCTGGCCGCCGCCGACGAGGTCGTCGTCATCCCCATGGCCGCGGGGGTGGACTCCCTCAACGTGGCGACCGCGGCCGCAGTGGCGTTCGACCGGCTGTCCGACCCCTAGCGGGTGCCCCTCCGGCCGGTGGCGGTGCCCTCCGGGGACCCGATGCGGGCCGTCTATCGTTGGGGCGACCCCACCCCCCATCCACCACGGAGCCCGCGTGACCGAATCGACCATCATCTACACGCACACCGACGAGGCCCCCCTGCTGGCCACCTACTCGCTGCTCCCCGTGGTGCAGGCCTACGCCGCCCAGGCCGGCGTCTCGGTGGTCACCCGGGACATCTCGCTGGCCGGACGCATCCTGGCCGGTTTCCCGGAACGGCTGCGCGACGACCAGCGGGTCGAGGACGCGCTGGCCGAGCTGGGACGGGACGTACTCACGCCCGAGGCCAACATCATCAAGCTCCCCAACATCTCGGCGTCGATCCCCCAGTTGAAGGCGGCGATCACCGAACTCCAGTCCCAGGGCTACGACATCCCCGACTTCCCCGAGGACCCGACGACCGACGAGGAGCGTGATGCCCTGGCCCGGTACCGCAGGGTGCTGGGCAGTGCCGTCAACCCCGTCCTGCGCCAGGGCAACTCCGACCGCCGGGCCCCGGCGTCGGTCAAGCACTACGCCCGGACCCATCCCCACCGCATGGGGGCGTGGTCGCCGGAGTCGAGGACCGACGTGGCCCACATGGACGGGGGGGACTTCTTCTCCAACGAGCGGTCGACCGTCGTGCCGGCGGACGGCTCCTTGACCGTCGAGCTGGTGACGTCCGACGGGACGACGACCGAGCTGCGGCCGCCGATCCCCGTGCTCGCCGGCGAAGTGGTCGACGCCTCGGTGCTCCAGGTGGCCGAGTTGGACCGGTTCCTCGAGGCCCAGATCGCCCGGGCCAAGGCGGAGGGCGTGCTGTTCTCCGTCCACCTGAAGGCCACCATGATGAAGGTCTCGGACCCGATCATCTTCGGGCACGTGGTCCGGGCGTTCTTCCCCGACACGTTCGCCACCTACGGCGACGTCCTGGCCGAGGCCGGTCTGCGTGCCAACGACGGCTGGGGGGCCATCCTCGACGGCCTCGACGGCCTCGACGGGCTGGCCGAGGGCGACGCCATCCGGGCGTCCTTCGAGGCCGAACTGGCGGACGGGCCGGCCCTCGCCATGGTCGACTCCGACCGAGGGATCACCAATCTGCACGTCCCCTCCGACGTGATCGTCGACGCCTCGATGCCGGCCATGATCCGCACGTCGGGGCACATGTGGGGACCCGACGGCGCCGAGGCCGACACCCTGGCCGTCATCCCCGACGCCAGCTACGCGGGCATCTACCAGGTGGTCGTCGACGACTGCCGGGCCCACGGCGCCTTCGACCCGGCCACCATGGGCTCGGTGCCCAACGTGGGGCTGATGGCCCAGGCCGCCGAGGAGTACGGCAGTCACGACAAGACCTTCGAGATCCCGGTGGACGGGTCGGTGCGGGTCACCGACGGTGACGGTGCCGTCGTGTTCGACGTCCCGGTGGCGGCCGGAGACATCTTCCGCATGTGCCAGACCAAGGACATCCCCATCCGCGACTGGGTGAAGCTCGCCGTGAGCCGGGCCCGGGCCACGGGTGACCCGGCCGTGTTCTGGCTGGACGCGCACCGGGCCCACGACGCCAACCTGATCGCCAAGGTCGAGCGGTACCTGCCCGACCACGACACCGAGGGACTGGACATCTCGATCCTCGCCCCGGCGGAAGCGATCACCCGCTCGCTCGAGCGCATCCGGCGAGGCGAGAACACCATCTCGGTCACGGGCAACGTGCTGCGTGACTACCTGACCGACCTCTTTCCGATCATGGAGCTCGGCACCAGCGCCAAGATGCTGTCGGTGGTCCCGCTCATCAACGGGGGCGGTCTGTTCGAGACCGGAGCCGGCGGCTCGGCCCCCAAGCACGTACAACAGCTCCTGGCCGAGGACTACCTGCGGTGGGACAGCCTGGGTGAGTTCCTCGCCCTCGCCGTGAGCTTCGAGCACCTGGCGCAGCGCACCGGGAACGCCCGGGCCCAGGTGCTGGCCGACACGCTCGACCGGGCCACCGGCACGCTGCTCGACGAGGACCGCTCGCCCAGCCGCAAGGTGGGCGGCATCGACAACCGGGGGAGCCACTTCTACCTCGCCCTCTACTGGGCCCGCGAGCTGGCCGCCCAGACCGCCGACTCCGACCTGGCCGCCGTCTTCTCCCCGCTGGCCGAGCGGCTGACGGCCGACGAGGAGGCCATCGTCGCCGAGCTGCTGGCCGTGCAGGGTTCCCCCACCGACATCGGCGGCTACTACCGGCCGGACGACGCCCTGGCCGAGACGGTGATGCGTCCGTCGTCCACCTTCAACGAGGTCTTGGCCACCCTCGGCTGACCCGAAGACCTCCGGCCCGTTCCGGGTGGAGGCGTGGGGACGGGAGTCCGGGCCGGGGTTCCGGTCGCACGGGGTCCACAGGGGGATGCCGGGTTCAGGCGGGGGACACCGAGACCCCGGCCGGGGCTTGCACCGGGTTCGAAAGGGCCAGCGACTCGTCGACCTTGGCGATGCGCAGCAGCCAGATGTCGCGCAGGTAGTTCTGGTGGAGCCGCCACGGGGTTGTCGACCCCTGCTTCGGGAGTTCGGCCGCGGCCCGGGTCACGTACCCCGAGGAGAAGTCGATGAACGGCTCGGTCGGCAGGTCCGGATCGGGGGCGACCGGGGTGCACTGGCGCATGCCGCGCTCGTCCATGAGGTCGAGGAGCCGGCAGACGTACTCGGCGGTCAGGTCGGCCTTCAGGGTCCACGAGGCGTTGGTGTAGCCGAAGGTGGTGGCCAGGTTGGGCACGCCGCACAACATGATCCCCTTGTAGGCCACCCGCTCGCCGGGCACGACCTCGGTGCCGTCGACGTCGAGGGCGATCCCGCCGAGGAGCTGCATGACGAGGCCCGTGGCGGTCACCACGATGTCGGCCTCGAGCTCCCGGCCGGACGACAGCCGGATGCCCGTCGGGGTGAAGGTGTCGATGGTGTCGGTCACCACGTCGGCCCGACCGGCGCTGATCGCCGCGAACAGGTCGCCGTCGGGCACGAGGCAGAGCCGCTGGTCCCACGGGTCGTAGCGGGGGGTGAAGTCGGCGTCGACGTCGTAGCCCGCCGGCAGCGCCTCGGTGACGCCCTTGCGGATCCCCTTCTTCACCACGTCGGGCGCCCGTCGGCTCAGGACGAAGCTGAACTGGGTGAGCAGGACGTTCTTCCAGCGGATGACGGCGTGGGCGGTGCGGGCGGGCAGGTGGCGCCGCAACGAGTCGGCCACCCCGTCGACACCCGGGCGCGCCACGATGTAGGTCGGCGAGCGCTGCAGCATCGTCACGTGCGCCGCCTCCTCGGCCAGCGCCGGCACCAGGGTCACGGCCGTCGCCCCGCTGCCGATGACCACGATCCGCTTGCCCGGCCATTCGAGGTCCTCGGGCCAGTGCTGGGGGTGGACGAAGGTGCCGGTGAAGTCGTCCTCCCCCGGGAACTCCGGCCGGTAGCCGTTGTCGTAGCGGTAGTAGCCGGTGTTCCCCCACAGGAAGCCACAGGTGAGCTGCTCGCGGTCGCCGGTGTCGGTGCGCTCGATGTCGACGGTCCAGCGGGCGTCCTCGCTCGACCACGAGGCCGCCACCACCCGTCGGTCGAAGCGGATCCTGTCCTCGATCCCGTGGGTGCGCGCCGTGGTGCGGATGTACTCGAGGATGGAGGGACCGTCGGCGATGGCCTTGTCGCCGACCCACGGCTCGAACGAGTAGCCGAGGGTGAACATGTCCGAGTCCGAGCGGATGCCCGGGTAGCGGAACAGGTCCCAGGTGCCGCCGATGACGGAACGGGCCTCGACGACGGCGTAGGAGGTGCCCGGTCGCCTGGCCTCGAGCTGGCAGGCGCTGCCCACCCCGGAGAGGCCGGCGCCGAGGATCAGGACGTCGACGTGCTCCACACGCGGAGTCTACGCACCCCCCGGCCCCGGCCCCGGCCCCGGCCCCGGCCCCGGCCCCGGCCCCGGCCCCGGCCCCGGCTCCCGGCTCCCGGCTCCCGGCTCCCGGGCGGACGCCATCGGCCGGTGGCCACCCGTCCGGCGGAACAGTGGTGACCCCGGGTCGGGACTGTCAGAGTGGTCCCGTGAACGTCCTCTTCGTGACCCTCGACCAGTTCCGGGCCGACTGCCTGTCCGTGGCCGGCCACCCGCTGGTCCAGACCCCCAATCTCGACCGGTTGGCCGCCTCCGGGGTGCGCTTCGCCTCGCACTACGGCCAGGCGGCACCCTGTGCGCCGGGGCGCGCCTCCCTCTACACCGGGCTGTACCAGATGAACCACCGGGTGGTGGCCAACGGGACGCCTCTCGAGGACCGCTTCGACAACGTGGCCCGCCTGGCCCGCCGCGCCGGCTACGCCCCTGCGCTCTTCGGCTACACCGACCAGGGGATCGACCCCGCGCTGGTGGACGATCTCCGTGACCCCCGCCTCGACGCCTGGGAGGGCGTGCTGCCGGGCTTCGACGCCGTGCTCCACCTCGACGACGACCTGGTCGGATGGCTGGCGTGGCTGGAGTCGGAGGGGTACGGGACGTTCGCGCCCCAGCAGGCACTGCTCACCGAGTCCGAGCGCCCGGCCGAGGCCAGTGTCTCGGCCTTCCTGTCCGACGCCGTCATCGACTGGATCGACCGCCAGGACGGACCCTGGTTCGCCCACGCCAGCTATCTCCGTCCCCATCCGCCCTACGCCGCGGCCGGATCGTGGTCCACCCGGTACTCGCCCGACGACGTCGGCGCCCCCCTGGCCGTCGACCCGGGGATCCACCCGTTGGTCGACCTCGCCCGCACGGTCCCGGTGTGCGCGGCCCCGGCCGACCCCGGGGCCATGGCCCACCTCCGGGCCCAGTACTTCGGCATGGTGTCCGAGGTGGACAGCCAGCTGGGGCGGGTACTCGACCACCTCGAGGCGACCGGGCAGGACCGCGACACCATCGTGGTGGTCACCGCCGACCACGGCGAGCAGCTCGGAGACCACGGGCTGATCGAGAAGGTCGGGTTCTACGAGTCGACCTACGCCATCCCCTGCATCATCCGGGTGCCCGGGGCGGAGGCTTCGGCGGGGCGGGTGGTGGAAGCGTTCACCGAGGCCGTCGACCTGTTCCCGACGATGGCCGAGCTGCTCGGACAGGACCTCCCGGCCCCGTGCGACGGCATGTCCCTCCTGCCGCTCCTCGAGGGTGAGGGGCCGGAGCGGTGGCGGACGTCGGCCCACTGGGAGTGGGACTGGCGGAACATGGTGATGGGCCCCCACCGTACCGACGGCGGCATCGAGGGTCGGCTCGAGCGGGCCAACCTGGCCACGGTGCGTACGACCACCCACGCCTACGTGCAGTTCGCCGACGGGTCGTGGCTCTGCTTCGACCTTGCCGCCGACCCGGGTTGGCACACCACCACCGAGGACCCCGCCGTGGTGCTGCCGCTGGCCCAGTCGATGCTGACGTGGCGCTCGACCCACCTCGGCGGGGCCTACACGCAGCGTCTGCTCGGTCCGGAGCGACGCGGGCTGTGGCCGGAGCGGCGCCCGGCCTGACCGGCACGCGAAGCCGGTCCGGTGCCGGTGGGTCCGGTGCGGGCCGCCAGGGTTCAGGCGAGCCCGGCCGCAGTGGCGACCGAGGCGGCCACGGTTCCGGGGTCGTCGACCGTCACCACCCAACGCCCGAACTCCTGTCCGTCGAATTCGACGACCACTCCGGGGACCTTCCCGTGGACGGCGGCGAAGTCCTTGCCGAACGATCCCCGGCGCGTCCCGACGGCCACCACGCCCGGCACACCGGTGCCCGGGGCCCGGATGCCGCGCAGCTCGGACCAGGGATCCTCGACCACCCGTGCGGCGGTCACCGAGGACAGGGGGGCGGACAGGTCGCGGCGGAACCCCTCGATGTGTTCGAGCCGCGAGAGGTGCAGCGACAGGGTCCCCTCGTGCACACGGAGTTCGGCCACGGGCCCACGGTACAACTGCTCGGCCGGCTCAGGAGCCGGGACGCCGGGTGGGGCGCTCCGGGAACGCCGGCACCTGCCAGGCGATCGTCGTGCCACCGGCTGCGGGGTGCGTCACCTCGAAGGAACCTCCGAGGCCCTCGGCGCGCTGGCGCATGTTGTGCAACCCGAGCCCGCCGTCCGGGGACGGTCTCTCCACGAAACCCCGGCCGTTGTCGGTGATCTCGAGCCGGCACTGGTGTCCGATCACGGACAGGCGGATCCCGGCCCGGGTGGCTTCGGCGTGCCGGCCGACGTTGGTGAGCGCCTCCCGCACGGTGGGGAGCAGCTGCTCGGCCACGGCGTCGCTGACGGCGGTGTCTACCGGACCGTGGAATTCGACGGGCACCTCGAAGCCGACGACCGGACGCAGCTCGTCGGCGAGGGCGACGACGTGGGCCCGGATCCCCTGGCCGCCACCGACGCCACCGAGTTCGAAGATGGTGGCCCGGATCTGGCGGATGGTCTCGTCGATGTCGTCCACCGCCGCCGTCAGACTGTCGGCCACCTCCCGACCGGCGGCACTGCGTGACAGCCCCTGGAGCGACAGCCCGATGGCGAAGAGGCGCTGGATCACCCCGTCGTGCAGGTCGCGGGCCATCCGGTCACGGTCCTCGTACACTGCGGCCTCGCCCACCCGTTGGTGCAGGCGGGCGTTCTCGACGGCGATGCCGGCGGCCACCGCCAGGGCCTCGATGACCACCTCGTCGTCGGGGGTGAATTCGTCGGCCCCGATCTTCTCGGTCAGGTAGAGGTTGCCGTAGACGCGGTCGTGGACCCGGATCGGGGCGCCCAGGAACGAGGTCATCGCCGGATGGCCCGGGGGGAAGCCGGCGCTGGCCGGATGACCACCGATCACCGGGACGCGGAGCGTCCGGGGTTCGGTGATGAGGAGGCCGAGTACGCCCTTGCCGGTCGGGAGGGGCCCTTGGAGCAGGTGGGACTCCGCCTCGACGTCGAGGCCGGAGGTCAGGAAGTCGACCGTGGCCGTGCCCCGTTCGTCGAGCACGCCGAGTGCCCCGTAGCGGGCGCCGGCGAGCGCGCGCGCCTCCTCGACGATGTGGGTCAGCAGGTCGCCGAGGTAGAGGTTGGCCTCGAGCAGGAGCGTGGCCTCGAGTACCCGCCGGAGCGTGGCCGGGTCCTCGATCGAGTCGTACGCGGCCCGCGTTCGCGGCACGTTGTCGGTCACGGTGGACCACGTTAGGGCACCTGGACGGCCCCGTTGCCCGCCGCGCGGCTGTGACGTGGTCAAATGGTGGGAGATGACGATCCGTGTGTTCCTCCTCGATGACCATGAGATCGTACGCACCGGACTGCGCTCACTCCTCGAATCGACCGACGATCTCGAGGTGGTGGGGGAGGCCGGCACCGTGGCCGAGGCCCTCAACCGGATCCCGGCCCTCCGCCCCGACGTCGCCATCCTCGACGTGCGCCTGCCGGACGGCAGCGGGGTCGAGGTCTGCCGTGACATCCGCGACCGGCTGCCAGCCACCGCCTGCATCATGCTGACGTCGTACGCGGACGACGAGGCGCTCTTCGCGTCGATCATGGCCGGTGCGTCGGGGTACGTGCTGAAGCAGGTCGGGGGGAACAGCCTGGTCGACGATGTCCGACGGGTGGCCGCCGGCGAGTCGCTGCTCGACCCGGCCCTGACCGACAGGGTGCTGCGCCGACTGCGCGAGGGTCCCGAGGAGGAGCCGCTGCTGGCCACCCTGACGGGACAGGAGCGCCGGATCCTCGACCTGATCGCCGAGGGTATGACCAACCGTCAGATCGCCGAGGCCATGTTCCTGGCCGAGAAGACCGTCAAGAACTACGTGTCGAACCTGCTCACCAAACTCGGGATGGAGCGGCGCACCCAGGCGGCCACGTACGCCACCCGGATCCACGAGCGCACCGAACGCGATCGTCGCACGGACGCCTCGGGCACCTGAGGCCTCGGCCCGGGGCCCGCTCGACGGGTGCCGGTGGGGTCGACGGGTTCCTCAGACGGACGGGCGCCCACTAGGTGCCGGGGTGGTGTCGGTCGCCGGGGCAGGGGCCGGATCCCCGTCGGGGTCGGCCCGGTGCGGGAACCGGACGCCCACGCCGACGAGTGCCGTCTCGATGGCGGTCCGTCCCCGTCCCGGACGGTCGAAGCTGTCGAGGCCGACGGTGAGTCCCCGGTGGCGGGCCAACCGGACGAGGGCGGCGTCGTAGGCCAGCTGGTCGGCGACGGCCTGGAGAGCCCATCCCGGATCGGTCCGTCCGAGGTGGCGCTCGAGCGAGCGTCGGAGGCGGACGGCATCGGCCAGTGGCCCCTGCGACCGGGGGAGGGACGGCGCGTCGTCCTCGTAGGCGAGTACCGCTTCGAGCAGCTGCGTGTACATGGCGCTCACCTTCGTGGACCCGGACATCGGCGACACCCGCCAGAGCACGGTGACCGAACCGGCTGACCGGGCCCGATCACCCGGTGGACCGCTACTCGGCCGTGCCGCGTCGGAAGGCGGCGGCTGCGGACTCGTAGGCCTGACGGAGGTCGTCGATCAGCTCCTCGACATCGGCGCGGAGCGATCCGAGGTCGGATCCGGCGTCCTTCGGGATGCCCCCGAGCCGGTTCCGGGCGGCCAGGTAGGCGTTCTCGGCCGCCGCCGCCTCGGTCCGTACCTTCTCGGCGACGTCCTTCGAGCCGAGGTCGGCCTGGACCAGGAGTTCGTCGATCTTTCCCCGCCACTCGCCGAGCAGGCGCTCGAGGTGTTCGACGGCGGCGTCCCCACCTGGGGAGTCCCCGCTGGGGGACGTCGGCTGGTCGGTGGTGGTCATCGTGGGCTCCTCGTCGGTGGACAGGGTCGGGGTGTGCTCCCACCACGATGGTCGGGGAGCGGGATCCGGGGTAGGGCCGAACGTCCCTACGACCTGGGACGATGGCAGCGCCCGGCGACGGTCGGGACTTTTGCCCCTGGGAGGTGCTGCCGACCTCTACGATCATGGGTGCACCTGGAGCCAGGCCTCTCGACGGGGGGGCTCGGGTCGGACGGGTTCGGCGACCAGGTGCACGGGCAGTGACCCGATCGGAGGTGGAGGCCATGGAGTTCGAGCGGGCTCAGGCGCAGGTGGTCGGACCTCGGGAGGAGATCCCGGACGTCGGCCCGCCGCTCGTGGAGGCGTCCGTCGTGGGACTGGCGCCACCGTCCGGCCTGGCCGACTGGCGGGGGGACGTGGCACTCGAGCTCTGGGTCGAGGCCGACGTGGTACCCGTGCGAGTCCGGCTCGCCGGTCGACTCGACGCCACCACGGCGGCCAATCTGGACGTGGTGGTGGGCGAGCTGCTGGCCGATGGCCACCGTGAGATCGAGCTGTGCACCGACGGCCTGCGCGTGGTCGACGCCTCGGCGATCGGGGCCCTGGCGGATGTCGAACGCCGGATCCGACTCGACGGCGGCACGCTGATCCGCGTGGCGCCGGCGAACGGGCCCTTCGCCCGCTCGCGCCGGGGTGGCGCGCGGCAGGGTCGGCCCTAGCCCAGGGTGGAGCCGGTGGTGCCCGCTCCCGCGGACCCTCCCCATGCGACGGGCCTGACCGGGGGGACGTCCGACTACCCCTCGTCGCTGGTCGGCGGGGTGCGGCTGCGGGACGGCTCCCACCTCGAGGTGCGTCCGATCCGCGACACCGATGGCCCGGGCATGACGTCGTTCCACGAGAGCCTGTCGCCCCGCTCGGTCTACCGGCGGTTCTTCTTCGCCCACCCGCGCCTGTCACCCGGAGAGGTGGAGCGCTTCACGCACGTCGACTACCACGACCGGATGGCGTTCGTGGTCACGGACGAGGAACGGATCGTCGGCGTCGGCCGTTACGAGCGGACGGAGGCGTCCGACGAGGCCGAGGTGGCGTTCGTGGTGACCGACGCCTACCAACGCCGCGGCATCGGTGCGTCGCTGCTCGATCGTCTGGCCGAGGTGGCGGCCGACCACGGCATCACCACCTTCGTGGCTCAGACCCTCTCCGAAAACCGGGACATGCTCGGCGTGTTCCTGAACTCCGGATTCCCGGTCGACTCCTCCTCGGAAAGCGGGACGGTGACCGTCCGGTTCCCCATCGAGCCCACTGCGGACTACGTGCGGGCCCGGGAGGCACGCGCCGCCCGGGCCGCGGGTGGCTCCTCCGGTGCCGGTCCGCAGGACGACCCGGTCGGCCGGTAGGCGTCGACGACCTGGCCGGCGGTCAGATCAGGTAGAACTCCTCGGCGTCATCGTCGGGGCCAGGTGCGTCCCCGTCGCGTGCGTCGGCGAAGGGTGACGCGGCCCGGACGGTCCCGTCCGCCGGCCACGGCGCGGGCAGGCCGACGTGGCGCCCCATCTCGAGGAGCGCCCGCTCGAACACGGGGGAGGCTTCGTCGATCACCCGGTGGAAGTGGCCGAAGAGCTCGAAGGAGATGATCCCGAACAACTGTGTCCAGGCCGCCACCGCCCGGATGGCCGTCTCGGCGGAGGCGGACGGGAAGGCGAGGTCGACGAGCGTCGTGACAGCGTCACGGGTGTCGTCGTCGAGGGGACCGAGCGGCGGCGACCATGGCGGAGTCGCGATCTCGCCGGACCGCGATGCGGCGTCGACGATGCGGGCCATCACGAGGGTGACCCGGCTGGCGGGACCCACGGTGTCCTCCGGGGCGCGGTAGCCGGGGACCGGCGATCCGTAGACGAGGGCGTACTCGTGCGGGTGGGCCGACGACCACGCCCGCACGGCCCGGCCGGCGGCCACCCAGCGACCGCCGAGATCGTCGGGTGGGCAGGCGGCGTCCGCCTCCTCGGCCGCGGCGCCGATGGCGTCGTAGGCGTCGACGATGAGGGCGGTCAGCAGGTCGTCGCGGCTGGGGAAGTACCGGTAGATGGCGGAAGGGGCCATGCCGAGTGCCCGGGTCACCGCCCGCAGCGAGAGCCCGGGTGCGCCTTCGGCGGCCAGCTGGCGGCGCGCCTCCACCTTGATCTCGTTGGTCAGCTCGGCCCGCATGCGGGCCCGCAGTCCGGTGGAAGGGGGCACGTGCCCAGCCTTCCACATCAAGATCAGCAGATCAATAACAGAACACTGCTCTTGCAAAGTCGCCCTGAATGGTGAATAGTGGTCATCAACGAGATCACTGTTCGCAACAAGGAGGGCTTCCCATGGGTAGACACGTCATCATCGGTTCCGGAGCGGTCGGCACGGCCACGGCGCTGAACCTCGTCGATCAGGGTCACGATGTGACCGTCGTCACCCGGTCCGGGTCCGGACCCGAGCGACCCGGCATCACCCGGGAGGCCGCGGACGCCTCGGACCCGTCGGCCCTGGCCGACGCCGTCGGAGCGGCAGACGCCCTCTACAACTGCGCCAATCCTCCCTATCACCGCTGGGCCGAGCTCTGGCCACCGCTGGCCTCCTCGGTGCTCGAGGTCGCCGCCACGTCCGGCGCCGTGCTGGTGACCATGGGCAACCTCTACGGCTACGGCCCGGTGGACCATCCGATGACCGAAGACGATCCGCTGGCCGCCACCGGCACCAAGGGCCGGGTCCGGGTCGCCATGTGGGAGCAGGCCATGGCGGCCCATCGCACCGGCCGGGTGCGGATCACCGAGGCCCGGGCCTCGGACTTCTTCGGGCCGGGCGTCGTCGAGACCAGCCACTTCGGGCGCAACGTGGACCGCCTCCTGGCGGGCAGGAAGATCCGGGTCCTCGGCGATCCGGACGCACCCCACTCGTGGACCTACGTGCCCGACGTGGGGCGCATGCTGGCGGTGCTCGGCACCGACGAGCGGGCCTGGGGTCGCGCCTGGCACGTGCCGACGGGTCCGGCGCTGAGCCAGCGCCAGCTCGCCACCAGGTTCTGCGAGGTGGCCGGCGCGCCCGCCGCCTCCGTGGCCGGATTCCCACCGGGGTCGCTGGCCCTGGCGGGGGTCTTTTCCGCACGGATGCGTGAGCTCAAGGAGACCCTGTACCAGTTCGACCGTCCGTTCGTCCTCGATTCGTCGGCGGCCACGGCCACGTTCGGCATCACGAACACGCCGCTGGACGAGGCATTGGCGTCCGTGGCCGGACGGGCCCGGGCCGGGACGGTCGCCCCGCAGCCTGAACCCTTCCGCCGGCCCCCTCCGCGTCGCTAGGGTCGGACCCACCTATGGAGCCTCCGACGCGACGCAACCGGACCCGACGGGCGACGCAGGCACGGGGCTCCCTCACCACACCGTCGACCGCGGTCCTGGTCGCCGTGCTCGTGGCCGCCGGCGCTTCCGGCTGCTCGGTGGTGGCCACCCCCGACTCGCCGACGGTGGCCGGTGTGCGCCCGGACGCCATCGGCCCGGTCGGCTACGTGGCCTGTCCGAACGCGCTCACCCCGGTCGAGCTGCGCAGCCGCACCCCCGAGGCGCCGATCGCCCTGCCCGTCGCCGGCACGCCACCGCTGGGGGACTTCGCCGTCACCACCACACCCGACGGCCACTGGGCCTTCGTGGTGACGCAGTCGACCCCGCCGGGTGGGCCGACGACCAACGTGCTCGTGCCTGTCGACCTGACCTCGCAGCGGGCCCTGTCCCCGATCGCCCTGCCCGGGCACGGCTCGACCAGCGCCGTCGTGGTGATGCACGGCGGACGGACGGTGCTCGCCGCCAGCGGCACGACGATCGTGCCGGTCGACGTGGCCACCCGTGCCGTCGGCCGACCACTCGACCTCGGCGTCGGCCGCACGGTGGCCGGCATGGCGCTCAGCCCGACGTCGTCGACGTTGTTCGTACTCGTGAACGACGGGGTGGTGCCGGTCGACACGGCGACGGCCACCGCCGGTGCGCCGTTCGTCACCGGACTGACCGTGTCGTCGGTGTCGTCGCCCCACGGGATCGTCACGTCGGCCGACGGCACCACCCTCTACGTCGCCGGTCAGGGGCCACCCGACTACGGCGGACGGGTCGTGCCGATCACCACGTCGACGGGTGCGGTCGGCGCCGCCACCGGGTTCGACCGCTTCGGTATCGCCGACCCGGCCGCCCTGGCGCTCACCCCGGACGGGTCGCAGCTGCTGGTGGCGGACTCGGCCGACAACTGGATCGATACCGTGCCGGTGGCCGACTTCGCCAACCCGCTGCCCCCCGTCCGCCTCCCCACCGGGGGCGCGACGGCCGCCGACTCGGGCACGAACCATCCGACGGACATCGTGACGGGGCCGGGGGACACCGGCGTCTTCGTGGTGACGGGCCTCGGTACCGTCCTGCCCTACGACCCGGCCCACGGCACGTTCGGTCCGCCCATCCGGGTCTGCTCGGGCGCCTCGTCGATGACGGCGGGAGGCACGCCCTAGCAGCGGGTGTCGCGTCCGGTACCGGCGTCAGATGGTCGGGTCGACCGTGATCCCGGCGGCGGCGACCGCCTCCGCCGACTGTTCGGAGCGGAACTCGGCCGGCGCCAGACCCGCGGCGAGGAGCAGCTCGTCCAAGGCGAGCGGGATGCCGGCGGTGAGCTGCCACACGTCCGGCATCGTCTCGGGGCACGAGATCACCCCCCAGTAGAGCGTGCCCCGGTAGCTCATGATGGTGAGGTTGACCCCGAGTCCGTCCATCACGGGACCGAGCGGGAACCCGGCCACCATCTCGGCACCGGCCAGGTAGAGGGGGAAGTCCGGTCCGGGCACGTTGGAGATGATCAGGTTGGCCACCGGGCGGTGGCGGTCGGCCAGGTGCAGCCGGCTGTAGAAGCGGGCCGCGGCGGCGAAGGTGTTGGGCGTGGCGTGCTCCGCCCAGTTGACGAGCAAGTCGGCACCGAGCGCGTTGTGCTCCTCCTTCGCCCCCCTCGTGCCCTCACGGATGGAGACCAGTCGCTCCAACGGGTCGTCGAGGTGCGCGGGCAGCTGGACGAACATCGACGACACCTTGTTCGATCCGTAGGGTGCGTCGATGTCCGGGTGGACCGAGACGGGCACGACGGCCACCAGAGGCTTGTCGGGCAGCTCGCCACCGGCAAGCAGGAAGCGCCGGAGGGCGCCAGTGCACACGGCGAGCACCACGTCGTTGACCGTGGTCCCGGTGGCGTTCTTCAGGCGCTTCACGTCGGCGAGCCCGATGGCCGACAGGGTGACCTGCCTCCGCCGGGTCAGCGTCCCGTTGAACGAGCAGCGGGGCGCCGAGAGGGGGAGGGCCGCCCGGGACTGCGGGGACCGGTGCTCGGGTTCGCGGCGCACGCGCCGGACGTTGAGGAGGCGTTGGCCCGTCCGCACGATGTCCCGGGTCATCTCGAACGGCCGGAACAACCGTGAGGCCAGTGCCTCGCTGATCAGTTCGGCGTTCGACGGGATGTGGGGGTCGCCGACGTCGGCGGGCTCCTCCGGCTCGGGGCCCGGATCGACCTCGAGGTCGAAGAGCACGGACAGGAGCGCGGCGCCCGACATGCCGTCCACCGTCGAGTGGTGCATCTTGGCGATGACGGCGATGCGGTCGTCCTCCAGGCCCTCGGCGATCCAGATCTCCCACAGCGGCTTCGACCGGTCGAGCTTGCGACTGGCGATGTCCCCCGCCAGCTGGGACAGCTCGAACAGGCCGCCGGGCGACGGGATCGCCGTGCGCCGGACGTGGTAGTCGATGTCGAAGTCGGGATCGTCGACCCAGACCGGATGGCCCAGGCGGAACGGGACCTCCACCAGGAGACGGCGGAAGACGGGCGCCTGGTGGGTCCGTGAGGCGATCTGCGCCTGCATCTTGGCGAACGAATAGCCACCCGGGACGGTGGACGGGTCGAAGACGACCACCATCTCCACGTGCATGTGGAACGTCGGCGTCTCCAGGTAGAGGAAGCTGGCGTCGAGCCCGCTCAGTGGTTCCATGCCCGACCCTCCTCGCTCGCCCGACGACCCCGATGATGCCCCACCCGCGGCGTGCGATCCACCAGGGGTTTCCATCCGGGCCGGGGGACGGTGTTTGATGGTGGGGTGATCTGGGTCTTTCTGGCGTTCACCGGGGTGGCGACCCTGTTGGCCATGGTGGCCTGGTCGCCCCTCCGTCGTGAGCCCTACTCGGTCGCCTCGTTCCTGCTCGGCTGGGTCGTCGCCGAGATCCCGGTCCACGCCGCGGTCATCGTGCTCGCCGGGACGCTCCTGATCGGCCACGCCGTGCACGGCCACGACGCGGTCTGGTGGGCGGCCGTGATCCTGGGGGTCGTGGCCGAGCTGTTCTACGCCGCCCTGGCCGTGGTGGCGCTGCGCACGGCCGCCCTGGTCGACCAGGCACTGGAGTCTGCCGCCGGGGGCCCCGTGGCGTCGGACGGCGTCGATCCGGCGCCGGCCTGGATGTCGTGGTGGCGGGTGGTCGTCGCGGTACCCCTGCGCATCCGGGGGATCCGGCGGATCCGCAACATCGACTACGTCGGTGACGGGCTCTACCGCCACAAGCTCGACGTGCTGGTCCGGCGGGCCGACCCGCCGACGGGCGCCCCGGTGCTCGTCTACGTCCACGGGGGTGCGTGGATCATCGGCGACAAGCGCGAACAGGGGGTGCCGATGCTCCACGAGCTCGTGAAGCGGGGCTGGGTGTGCGTGGCCATCAACTACCGGCTCAGCCCGAAGGCCACCTGGCCGGACCACATCGTCGACTGCAAGCGGGCCCTGGCCTGGGTGCGGGACCACATCGCCGAGTACGGCGGGGACCCGTCGTTCCTGGCCCTCTCGGGCGGATCGGCGGGGGGCCACCTCTCCGCCCTGGCCGCACTGACACCCGACGCCGAGGAGTGGCAACCGGGGTTCGAGGACGCCGACACCTCCGTCGATGCCTGTATCCCCTTCTACGGCGTCCACGACATGACGGGCGACCCGGAAGCCGAGGGGGCCTACGGTCGCGGCCTGATCGAGTTGCTCGAGCAGCGCGTCATGAAGCTGCCCTACGTGGACAACACCCCGCTCTACGCGGCGGCGTCACCCGACCAGCGCATCACGCCGACGGCGCCGCCGTTCTTCGTCATCCAGGGGGGCAACGACACCCTGGTGCCGCCCCAGGTCGGGCGCCGGTTCGACGAACGGTTGCGGGCGACGTCCCGCGCGCCGGTGGCGTACCTCGAGCTGCCACGGGCCCAGCACGCCTTCGACGTGCTCCTCTCCATCCGGACCCGTGCCACCGTGCTCGGGGTCGTGCGCTTCCTCGAGGCGGCCCGTGCCGCCTCTGGCGCCCACGACGCCGTGCCGTCCAGCGGGCACGAGCCGGAGCCGGACCGGGCGGACACCGGTTCCGGCGGGCAGTAGGTCCACCCGCCGAGATCGCGCCCCGGCGAGGCGCGATCTCGCAGAAAGTTGTGGACACGGGGCCGAGTTTCTGACGTAGAGTCACATATTCGTGTCCGCCTGGTCCCGTATCCGGGGGCACGTCGACCATCTGTCCACAAGGAAGAAAACTTAGGGGGAGCCTTGCGCTCAGGTTCTTGGAAGAGTCGTACGACCGCGTTGACGCTGGTCCTGGCGGTCGGTCTGGGCGCCGCCGCCTGCAGCTCCAGCAGCTCCTCGTCGACGACGACGACCTCCGGCGGATCGTCCTCCTCGGGCACGGCGTCCCGTCCGATCCCGGCCAGTGCGTTCTCGGACCACACCGGGGTCTCGTCGAGCACGGTGCAGGTCGCCAACGTCTCCACCCTGTCGCTCGGCCTGTTCAAGGGCGCCCAGGTGGGCACCCAGGCCTACTTCGACTACGTCAACTCGACGGGTGGGGTGAACGGCCGCAAGCTCGTGCTGAACAACGCCGACGACGGCTTCACCGGTGCGGCCAACAAGCAGGCCACCCAGAACGCGGTGCAGAACGACTTCGCCCTCGTGGGTGACTTCTCCCTCGAGGACAGCTTCGGCGGTACGGTGCTGGCCCAGAACCCCGGGTTCCCCGACGTCTCCCAGATCCTGGACAACGCCACCAACAAGCTGCCCAACGTCTACAGCCCGATCCCCCTGTCGGACGGCTGGGCATCCGGGCCGATGAACTACTACTTCAAGAAGTTCACCCCGGACGCGAACTACGCCGGCGCCTTCGTCGCCAGTGGCCCCTCGGCCGCGGCCACGTGGGCCGGCGAGCGGTACGTCGCCGAGAAGGCCGGCTTCAAGTTCGTGTCCCAGGAGGTCTACGCCACCACGCAGACGGACTTCAACCAGCAGGTGATCGCCATGAAGAACGCCGGCGTGAAGATCGTCTTCATGGACCAGATGCCGTCGAACTACGCCGGCTCGGTCTTCAAGGCCCTGCAGCAGCAGGACTTCCACCCGCAGGTGCTCCTCGGTGCGGCCACCTACTCGAACCAGCTGATCACGCAGTCGGGCGGCGCGTCCAACGTGGACGGCTCCTACCTCCAGCAGAACCTGGCCCTCTACCTGGGCACCGACCAGACGGCCGTCCCGGCGGTGGGCACCTTCCTGCACTGGGTCCAGCAGGCGTCCCCCGGCTTCAGCCCGGACCTCTTCACCGCCTACGGCTGGCTCTCGGCCAACCTGTTCGTCCAGGGTCTCAAGAACGCCGGCTCGAACCCCAGCCGTGGCTCGCTGCTCCAGTCGCTGTCGAAGATCACGTCGTTCAACGGCGACGGCTTCAACGCTCCGTCGAATCCGTCGGCCAAGGTTCCGCCCAACTGCTATCTGATCGTCACCGTGACCAACGGGCAGTTCGTCCGTTCGCCGGACAACCCGCCGACCACGGGCAGCACCAACGGCTTCCGGTGTGACGGCTCGTACATCGTCCAGCCCGGCACCTGAGCGACCGACACACCGAGTAGGCCCCTAGCGATGGTCCCGGGGGGGATCCCGATGCAGTCGAGGGAGGTGAGATGACCAACTTTCTCCAGTTCACCATCTTCGGGGTGATGCTCGGTGCCGGGTACGCCATCGCGGCCACCGGCCTGGTGGTGACGTACACCACGTCGGGCGTCTTCAACTTCGCCCAGGGCGCCGTCGGGATGATCGCCGCCTTCGGGTACTGGGAGCTCGTCTCCGCCCACCACCAACCGACGTGGGCCGCCCTGATCATCGTGCTGATCGTCGGGGCGTCGATCTCGGGGGCCTTCGTGGAACGGGTCCTCATGCGACGGCTCCACGGCGCCTCGGCCGAACGCCCGGTCATGGTGACGCTCGGTCTCATGGTGATCCTGACCGGCATGGCCACCGTCGTCTGGTCGCCCACGGTGCAGCGCACGGTCAACCCGCAGATCAACGGTCAGTTCCGGCTGGTGGGCATCAACATCCAGGACCAGTACGTGCTCATCATCGGCGTCGCCGTCGCCGTCGCCGTCGGACTGCGCCTGCTCTTCTACTCCACCCGCACGGGGTACGCCCTGCGGGCCGTGGTCGACGACCCGGAGCTGCTCGGCATGGCCGGGGTCTCGCCCAACCGGATGAGCCAGTACGGGTGGATCCTCGGCTTCTTCATGGCCGCGCTGTCCGGTGTGCTCCTCGCTCCGACCCAGACCACCGGGATCAGCATCGAGTCCTTCACCCTGCTCGTGGTGAGCGGGTACGCCGCCGCCATCGTCGGTCGCCTGCGGAACATCCCGGTGACGTTCGCCGCGGCCATCGCCATCGGCCTCGCCGAAAACTACATCCTCAACTACGTCGAGCCCCATCTGTCGTCGAACCTGGCTCGCGACGTGGACACGGCGCTACCGATGCTCTTCTTGTTCGCCGCTCTGGTCACGCTGCCCTCGGTGCGCCTGCGGGCCGTCGGACGTCTCACGTCGCTGCGTGCCCCCCGGGTGGCGGGCGGCCTGGAGTCCCTCATCGGTGGCGTGGTGTTCCTCGTCGTCGCCGTGATCGTAGGTGTCACCTACTCCAACACGGTGGTCAAGGGCACCACGCTGCTCACCCTGGGCGGACTGGTGATGTGCCTCGCCATCGTCGGGCTCTCCCTCGTGCTGGTGACGGGCTACTCCGGCCAGGTGTCGCTGTGCCAGTACTCCTTCATGGGGATCGGCGCCTTCGTGATGGGGAAGGTCTCCAGCGGCGGATCGGTCCTGGGACTGCTGCTGGCCACGGCCATCTGTGCCGGGATCGGCGCGTTGATCGCCCTGCCGACCATCCGGCTGTCCGACCTCTACCTCGCGTTGGCCACGTTCGCCTTCGCCGACGCCGTGGCCCAGGGTTTCTTCAACGACGGCCGCGTCTACGGCTCCGGTGGTCTCTCGATCAACCGCATCAGCGTGGCCGGTGTGTCGTTCACCGGGGACACCGCCGAGTTCCTCCTCGTCACGGTGTTCTTCGTGCTGGCGGCGTGGTTGGTGCTCGCCATCCGGCGCAGCCTGTTCGGCCGGAGGCTGGTGGCGGTCAACGACTCGCCGGCCGCCTACGCCACGGTAGGCCTCAACATCGGCTTCACCAAGGTCGCCGTGTTCGCCATCGGCGCCGCCATGGCCGGTCTGGCCGGTGCCCTCTACGGAACGGTGCAGGGGGTCGTGGGCACCACGGACTTCGACATCTTCCCGGGGATCATCTTCGTGCTCTTCGTCACGATCTGGGGCATCCGCACGGTGTCGGGCGCCTTCCTGGCGGCGCTCACCTACGTCGTGCTCAACCAGGTGTGGCCCAGCAGCGTCGGCATCTTCGCCGGGCTGGGCGTGATCCTCATCGGGCGGGCGGCCAACGGCATCCTCGGCATCGAGTTCCTGCACCTCCGGCTGCCCTGGGTGAAGCGTTCGCCCGGATCCTCGGGTCCGGTGGCGGCCCCGTCGTTCGGCGGCGTGTCCGTCGGGGGGGAGGCGACCCGTGCCGCAGGCTGACGTGGTGCACGAGACGGCGGGCGCTGCCGACGTCGACGTCCTGACCATCGAGGGAGTGGCCGTGCGCTTCGGTGGTGTGGCCGCACTGAGCGATGCCAACCTGACCGTCAAGGCCGGAAGTGTGACCGGTCTCATCGGGCCGAACGGCGCCGGCAAGACCACGTTGTTCAACGTGATCAGCGGTCTGCAGACCCCTGACCGGGGTTCGGTCCACCTCTACGACACAGACATCACGAAGATGAAGCCGCACCGCCGGGCCCGCCTCGGTCTGGCCCGGACCTTCCAGCGCCTCGAGCTGTTCGGCACGCTGTCGGCCGGGGAGAACGTGCAGGTCGGCCTGGAGTCGTCCGTCAAGTGGTGGCAGTGGCGCCACGTGAAGCACGCCTTCCCGTGGGTCAAGCGTGGCGTGACCTCGGTCGACGGTGTGCCCGAGGGTGAGCCGACCGGACCGGGATCGCTGGCCGTCGTCACCTCCGATCGGCTGCTCGACGGTGTCGGGCTGGCGGGTCTCGGCGGTGAGCAGGCCAGCGCCATGCCCACCGGCCTGGCGCGGATGGTGGAGCTGGCCCGGGCCCTCGCCATGGCTCCGAAGGTGCTCCTGCTGGACGAGCCCGGCTCGGGACTCGACGACACGGAGTCGCAGGCCCTGGGCGAGCTGTTGACCACCCTGGCCAAGGGCGGCATGGGGGTGCTGTTGGTCGAGCACGACATGGAGCTGGTCATGAGGATCTGTGACTACATCTACGTGCTCGACTTCGGCGACGTGATCGCGTCGGGCACCCCGGACCAGATCCGGAAGGACCCGATGGTCCAGGCCGCGTACCTGGGCACCGTCGACGTCGACGAGGACCGCGGTGTGACCGGCCGCATCGCCGACGATGTGGTCGCGGAAGGCATGATCGACCCGACCACCGAGGCGCCGGTGACCGAGGACGCAGCCGACGGGGACGCAGCCGACGGGGCCGTGGTGACCGAGGACGGGGCGGTGGAGCGATGAGCGAGCAGACCCCCGGTCCGGGCGGGGCCACGACCACGGTGCTTCCGCCCGCCGTCACCGTGCGCGGTCTCAAGGCCTCCTACGGGCGCATCGAGGTGCTCCACGGGGTCGATCTCGAGGTGCCGGCCGGCAGTGTGTACGCCCTCCTCGGTCCCAACGGTGCCGGCAAGTCGACGCTGCTCAAGGTGATGAGCGGCCGCATGCGGCCCACCGCCGGCGAGGTCGTCATCGGCGACATCCCGATCGGCAAGACCCCGGCCGAGAAGCTGGCCCGCCAGGGTGTCTGCGCCGTACCCGAGGGCCGGGGCATCTTCCCCAACCTCACCGTGCGCGAGAACCTGCGGATCTGGACGTACCGGGGCGGCATCACCATGAAGGAGGTCGAGGATCAGACGTACGCGACCTTCCCCGTGCTGAAAGAGCGTCGACGGCAGATGGCCGGGACCATGTCGGGTGGTGAGCAGCAGATGCTGGCCATCTCGCGGGCCCTCGTGACCAACCCCCGGGTCCTCTACCTCGACGAGCTGTCCATGGGTCTCGCCCCGTTGATCGTGGCCGAGCTCTACGATCTGGTGGGCAAGCTGGCCCGCCAGGGCATGACCATCATCCTGGTCGAGCAGTTCGTGACCACGGCGGTCGCCGTGGCCGACCACGCCGCCATCATGGTCCACGGCCGCATCGAGCAGCAGGGCACCCCGGACGACATGGCCGAAGCGGCCCTCGGCAGCTACCTGGGCTGAAGGCCCGGGACCACCTGCCCGGGCACCCCCCGTCCTGACGCCGGCTACTCGTCGACCAACTGGACCTCGACGGCGGACTCGTCGCCGTCCCGCATGATCAGCTCCATCACGCTTCCGGCGTCGCGGACGTCACCCTCGGCTGCGGAGAGCGCTGCCAGTCGGGCCGGGGTGTCGGTCACGGTGAGCACGGCGACCGGGGCCCGCATCGAGCGCTTGGCCGTGGTCTTGGCCCGCCGCACCAGGCCGAGCACCTCCGCGGCCACCTCCAGCACGGCGTCGGTCTCCGGGTCGACCCGGGTGGCGGACGCCGCACCGGGTCCGGTCTCGTCGACCGTCGGCCAGGCCGCCGCATGGACGGATCCGACCTGCCACCACGACCACACCTCCTCGGTCACGAAGGGGAGTACCGGGGCGAGCAGGCGGAGCAGGACCGACAGGGCCCCGGCCAGGGCCGCCCGGGCGGACGCGGTACCCGGGTCGCCGGCCTCGCCGTAGGCGCGGGTCTTGACCAACTCCAGGTAGTCGTCGCAGAAGGCCCAGAAGAACGCCTCGGTGCGCTCGAGCGCACGCGCGTAGTCGTAGGCCTCGAACGCCGTCGTGGCCTCGGACACGACCACGGCGAGCCGCCCGAGCATCGCCCGGTCGATCGGGACCGTGACGGCGTCGAGCGGGGGTACGGCGAGGACCCCGTCCCCGTCGGCCAGGCGACCGAGCGCGAAGCGCGAGGCGTTGAGCACCTTCATGGCCAGACGTCGACCCACCTTCATCTGGCCCTCGTCGACCGCGGTGTCGGTACCGGGCCTGCCGCTCGCCGCCCAGTACCGCACGGCGTCGGCTCCGTGCTGCTCGAGCAGGGGCAGGGGGGTGACCACGTTCCCCTTGGACTTGGACATCTTCTTGCGGTCCGGGTCCAGCACCCATCCACTGATGGCCGCGTCCGACCACGGCAGTTCGCCGTGCTCGAGCTCGGAACGGACGACGGTCGAGAAGAGCCAGGTGCGGATGATGTCGTGGGCCTGGGGACGCAGGTCCATCGGGAAGACCCGGTCGAACAGATCGGGGTCGTCGCCCCAGCCGCCCGCGATCTGGGGGGTGAGGGACGAGGTGGCCCAGGTGTCCATGACGTCGGGATCCCCGACGAAGCCCCCCGGGAGGCCCCGCTGGTCGGCGGTGTAGCCGTCGGGGACGTCGGTCGACGGGTCCACCGGCAGGTGCTGCTCGTCGGCGAACAGGGGTGCGTCGTAGTCCACCTCGCCGTCGGCGTCGACCGGGTACCACACGGGCAGCGGCACGCCGAAGAACCGCTGGCGGCTGATGTTCCAGTCACCGGTGAGGCCCTCGACCCACGCCTGGTACCGGTGGGACATGTAGGGCGGGTGCCAGTGCAGCTCCGCACCCCGGGCCAGCAGGGCCTCGCGGTGGGGCAGGGTCTCGACGAACCACTGACGGGACGAGACGATCTCGAGCGGTCGGTCGCCCTTTTCGAAGAACTTCACCGGGTGGGTGATGGGACGGGGTTCACCGATCAGGTCGCCGGAGGCGGCCAGGAGCTCCACGATGCGGGTCTGGGCCTGCTTGACCGACCTGCCCGCCAGTTCGCCGTAGGCGGACCGGGCGGCGTCCGGGTCGTCGGACTCCCATCCGTCGGTGCCGAACTCGACGGGCAGCAGGCGACCGTCCCGCCCGACGACCGTGCGGGTGGGGAGGGCGAGCTCCCGCCACCAGACCACGTCGGTGGTGTCGCCGAACGTGCAGATCATGGCGATGCCCGACCCCTTCTCGGGATCGGCCAGCTCGTGGGCCACGACCGGCACCCGGACCCCGAACAGGGGGGTGGTGACCGAGGTGCCGAACAGCGGTCGGTACCGCTCGTCGTCGGGGTGGGCGACCAACGCGACACACGCCGGCAGCAGCTCGGGTCGTGTCGTCTCGATGTCCACGCCGCCGTCCCCGTCCACCCGGGGGAACCGCAGCCGGTGGTAGGCGCCGGGACGCTCACGGTCCTCGAGCTCGGCCTGGCTGACGGCCGTACGGAAGTCCACGTCCCACAGGGTCGGGGCCGTGCGCTGGACGACCTGGCCCCGGGCGGCCAGGTGGAGGAAGCCGCGCTGGGACACCCGTTGCGCCCGCTCGCCGATGGTGGCGTAGGTGTGCGACCAGTCGACCGACAGGCCGAGGGTGCGCCACAGGTGCTCGAAGACCTGTTCGTCCTCGAGGGTGAGCTGATGGCAGAGGGCGACGAAGTTCGGGCGGGAGATGGCGACCGGATCCTTGGGCGGCTCGGCCGGGGGTACGTAGTCGGGGTCGTAGGGGAGGCTCGGGTCGCAGCGCACCCCGAAGTAGTTCTGGACGCGTCGCTCGGTGGGGAGTCCGTTGTCGTCCCAGCCCATCGGGTAGAAGACCTGGCGGCCCCGCATGCGGTGGAAACGGGCCACGGTGTCGGTGTGCGTGTACGAGAACACGTGGCCGATGTGCAGCGACCCCGACACGGTGGGCGGCGGGGTGTCGATGGAGAAGACCTGTGCGCGCGAGGCCGTGCGGTCGAACGCGTAGACGCCCTCGGCCTCCCAGCGGGCGGACCAGGTGGCCTCCAGGCCTTCGAGCCCGGGCTTGTCCGGGATACCGCTCGCCCGCCCCCGGTCAGTCGTCGGGGCGGGGTGGGTGGGTCCGTTCGTCTGCTCCGGCATGATCGGGTTACCGTACCCTGCGTGCTCACGCTCCACGACACGGCCACGGGCGAGGTGGTCCCGCTCCGGCTGCGCGAGCCGGGCAAGGTCTCGCTGTACGTGTGCGGTCCGACCGTCGACGGCGTGCCCCATCTGGGCCACGGGCGGTTCTCCCTCGTCTTCGACGTGCTGCGCCGCTACCTCCTGTTCAGCGGCCTCGACGTGACCTACGTGTCGAACATCACCGACATCGAGGACAAGATCATCGACCGGGCGGCGGAGCGCGGGATCCCGATCGGCGAGTTCACGGCGGCCAACGAAGCCCTGTGGTGGGAGATCATGGACGCCCTCGGCGTGCTCCGTCCCGACGAGACGCCCCACGCCACGGCCTACGTCGACCGGATGATCGACCTCGTCACCGACCTGGTGGCCCGCGGGGTGGCCTACGAGACGGCCACCGGCGTCTACCTGTCGGTGCTCGACGTCCCCGGCTACGGGCTCCTGGCCCGCCAGCCCCTCGACTCGCTGCGGGCCGGCGCCCGTATCGAGGCGAACGAGGAGAAGCGTTCGCCGCTCGACTTCGTGCTGTGGAAGAAGGCCAAGCCCGGCGAACCCAGCTGGGACGCCCCCTGGGGCCCCGGTCGCCCCGGCTGGCACACCGAGTGCGTCGTCATGTCCCTCGACCTCCTCGGTGAGGGCTTCGAACTCCACGGCGGCGGTCAGGACCTCATGTTCCCCCACCACGAGAACGAGCGGGCCCAGGCCGTCGCCGACGGCAAGGAGTTCGCCCGCCACTGGATGCACAACGGATGGGTGACGGTCGGCGGCGAAAAGATGTCCAAGTCGCTCGGCAACTTCACGTCGTTGTCGGACCTCCTGGCCCGCAGCGACGCACGCGCCTACCGTCTGCTGGTCCTGCGCTCCCACTACCGCTCACCCATCGAGGTCACCCCGGAGACCGTCGCCCAGGCCGAAGCCGGCCTCGGCCGCCTGGACGAGCTGGCCCGGCGCTTCTCGCTGACCGATCCGCTGGCGGACGGACCGGTGACCGGGGTCGGCTCCCCGGACAGCCCCCTCGACGCCGAAGCGGTCGACGCCTTCGTGGTGGCCATGGACGGTGACCTCGACACCCCGGGTGCGCTGGCCACCGTGTTCGACCTGGCCCGTCGGGCCAACGCCACTGCGGACGCCGGTGACGCCGAAGCCGCCCACACCGCGGCCCGGACCGCGTCGTGGCTGGCCGGAGCACTCGGCCTGCGCCTCCACGGGGGGACCGGCGAGGAGATCGACGACGCAACCGCCGCGCTGGTCCGGCGACGGGACGAGGCCCGGGCGTCCAAGGACTGGGCCCGGGCCGACGAGTTGCGCGCCGAACTCGAGAATGCGGGCTGGCTGGTGGAGGACGGAGCGGAGGGAACCCGGGTCCGACGCCGGTAGTGGTGACGGGCGACCGGGTGGTCCGCCGCTCCGTCCGGCGGTCGTGAACGCCGTGTGAACAGAGCCGAATCGGGCCAATTCTCCGGCCGTCGCCGCAGACTCGACTGCTAGCGTTTCGACCATCGGAGAGTGCTCGTCGACGTGTGCCGGTCGGCCAGCTCCTGTTGGAGCGGTCGGCCCGCCCGACCGGTGGGAACGCACCGAGCACCATGCAGGTGAAGGAAAGGGGTACGCCGCCGTGGCTTCCGGAACAGTCAAGTGGTTCAACGCCGAGAAGGGTTTCGGCTTCATCTCCCAGCCTGATGGGGGTGCGGACGTCTTCGTCCACCACACCGCCATCCAGATGACCGGTTTCCGCTCGCTCGAGGAGGGTCAGGCCGTGGAGTTCGACCTGCAGGAGGGCCCGAAGGGCCTCCAGGCCGTCGACGTGCGCGCCGTCGCCGTCTGAGTCACCCCGCCGGGGCCGACCCGGGGTCCCCCGGTCGTCGCCCTCCCACCCGTAACGCTCCGTGGCTGCCGTCGCCGCCCGAGCCGCCTGCTCCTGAGCGCACCGTGCGTCCACGGATCGGGTGCTGACGCGTCCCGAGGACCCCGGACCCGTCGGCACCCGAGCACCCGTGCCCGCAGGTTCCTCGGCACACCCCGTATCGCCGCCGGGGCCCGGTGGTTGCCCCTCGCGCCGCTTCGTGGTTACTATTGAGTAACAAGTGGTGACCCATCGCCAACGATGTGCGTGCGGCCAGAGCGCCGACACCGGTCGACGCCGTCCATGAGGGGCCTCCGGGCCAGAACGGAGCAGTGCACCATGTCTGAATTCTCCTTAGACCTCGACGAGGACCAGCTGCAGCTCCAGAAGTGGGTACACGACTTCGCGGAAAACGTGATCCGGCCCGCCGCCCATGAGTGGGACGAGCGTGAGGAGACCCCCTGGCCGATCATCCAGGAGGCGGCCAACATCGGGCTCTACTCCTTCGAGTTCATCGCCAACGCCTTCACGGACAAGAGCGGTCTGCTCCTGCCCATCGCCGCCGAGGAGCTCTCCTGGGGCGACGCGGGCATCGCGCTCGCCCTCCTGGGCAGCACACTGGGTCTGGCCGGTATCGCCGGGAACGGCACCCCCGAGCAGCTCATGGAGTGGGGTCCGCAGTGCTTCGGTACCCCCGAGAAGCCGCAGCTGGCCGCCTTCGCCGTGTCGGAGCCCGACGCCGGTTCGGACGTCTCGTCGCTGCGCACCAAGGCCGTCTACGACGAGGCCACGGACGAGTGGGTACTGAACGGCACCAAGACGTGGATCACCAACGGCGGGATCGCCGACATCCACGTCGTCGTGGCCTCCGTGGAGCCGGGGCTCGGCTCCCGCGGTCAGGCCAGCTTCATCGTCCCCCCGGGTACGCCCGGACTGTCCCAGGGCCAGAAGTTCCAGAAGATGGGCATCCGCGCCTCCCACACGGCCGAGGTCGTCCTCGAGGACTGCCGCGTCCCGGGTCACTGCCTGCTCGGTGGCAAGGAGAAGCTCGACGAGAAGATCGCCCGGGCCAAGGAGGGCAAGAAGAGCGGTGGCCAGGCGGCCATGAAGACCTTCGAGGGCTCGCGCCCGACGGTCGGCGCCCAGGCCCTCGGGATCGCCCGTGCCGCCTACGAGTACTCGCTCGACTACGCCAAGGAACGCAAGGCCTTCGGTCGGGCCATCATCGAGAACCAGTCGATCGCCTTCAAGCTGGCCGACATGAAGACCCGCATCGACGCCTCCCGCCTGTTGGTGTGGCGGGCCTCGTGGATGGGTGCCAACGGCAAGGAGTTCACGTCGGGCGAGGGCTCGATGTCGAAACTCTACGCCGGCGAGACGGCCGTCTACGTGACCGAGGAGGCCATCCAGATCCTCGGCGGCTACGGCTACGTGCGCGAGTACCCGGTGGAGCGCTGGCACCGCGACTCGAAGATCTTCACCATCTTCGAGGGCACGTCCGAGATCCAGCGGCTGATCATCGCCCGGGCCATCTCCGGGGTGCATATCAAGTAGCTGGACTGGGGTTTTACTGCGGGTGACTCGGCCAGCGGCGGACTGAGATTGCGGCAGCTGAACGTCGGCTGAGGGACTCGTGTCCGATGTCTGCACCGACGAACCGTAGGCATGGTCACCATGGTGGACGACGCCTCGTCCTCCTGTGCTCGGCCCCGGTACCATGGGGACATGTCTTCGGCGCGTCCGATCATGACTGGCGACAAGTGGGCGGCTGACGCTGTGGGTCGCCCGCCCACTCCCGATGACGTGACCATCACCCTGGACGGCCGACGGATCGACACGAAGGAGAAGGCGATCGCATGGCTGGCCGAGATCGAGGCCGACCGTGCAGCCGGACGGACGGCCGCCGACGCCCTTGCCTGACACTCCTTCCCCGGATGTCGCTCGCCTCACCGAGACCCTCGACCGCCACGGCGTCGACTACCTGGTGATCGGCGGCATCGCCACCCGGGCCTACGGGGCCGAACGGCCCACCGGCGACTTCGACTGCCTTGTGCGCCGAAGCGCCGAGAATTTCGACCGGCTGGCTGCTGCCATGCGAGAGCTGAACGCCCGCATTCGGGTCGGGGGCCTCAGCGATGACGAGGCGGCCGCCCTTCCGGTCCAACTGGACGGCCTCACGCTCAGCCGGTCACAGATCTCCACGTGGTCGACCGACGCCGGGTACCTCGACGTGCTGGTCGACATGGTCAACCGCCAGGGCCACCGGCAACGGTATGAGGACTCGAAGGTGCAGCCGAAGAGCTCACCGTTGCGGGGGTCCAGGTCCGCGTGGCCGGACTGGAGGACATCATCGCCTCGAAGAAGCACGCCGGGCGTCCCAAGGACGATGAAGCGCTCCCCGATCTCTACCGGCTCCGTGACGCCTCGACGGAGGACACGACCTCGGGCGGGTAGCCGAACCAGGTCTGCATCGGCACGTGCGATGCCAGTTCACTGCCGTCAGCCGGGGGTCGGACGAATGATCGAGGCTAAACACCGGATCTGCTCTCAGATACGGGCGACCGGGGATGCGCCTGCATGCTTGCTGTCGTGAGCGCTGACGTTTTCGCCCCCGCCGCTCGGCTAGTTTCGTGATACGATATTCAGCACGTGGACATCTACGGATCAGCCCGGAAGCACGGCGTAAGCGATGAGGACATTGAGCACGCTGTCGACAATGCCATCCTGGTCGCAGACGCCGATGACGACAAGGTGCTCTGTCTCGGCCCAGATCGAGCTGGAAACCTGCTGGAGATCGTCTCCGTGCTCCGCTCTGACGGTACGGAGATCGTGATTCACGCAATGCGGATGCGCCGCAGTTTCGAGCCGTTACTCCGCGAGTTGGGAGACGCCAATGACTGAGAAGAAGACCTACGGACGGTCAAAGTCGGGTATCGAGCTGACCGACGAGGTGCTGCAGCGGATGGCCGATGAGGCTGAGGCCGGATTGGATGTCACAAAGCTGCGACGCCGTCCTGGCCGCCCTCCGATGGGCGAAGGACCCGCCATCACGCTCCCGGTGCGCCTCGACCCCGAACTTCGCCGCGCCGTTGACAGTCGTGCCGCAGCCGAGCAGACGACTGCCTCCGATGTCGTGCGCGAGGCCCTGCGTAGCTATCTGAAGGTCAGCTGACCACCGTCGGCAAGCGGTCCGCAACGAGAGTCAGGCGCGCCCCAGAACGCCGGGTGGGTGCCACCCTTCGGCACTTACGCCATACGCCCTGGATGCTATTTCTTCCAGAGAAGCGGCACCAGAAAATACTTGAAGTCTGACCCGGCATTCTGAGGCTCCCGTGACTTGAGTAGACATGGTGGCCACGGGAACTGACGAAGCGGGGCGGCTGGTGGATCGGAGCGATGAACCCGAGTCCTTCGACAGTTGGTATGCCCGAGAGCATCCCCGACTCGTCGCCACGTTGCTGCTGAGCACCGGTGATGTCGAGCTGGCATCCGAGGGAGTTGACGAGGCATCTACCCGTGCGCTGGAGAAGTGGGACCAGGTCGGCGTCATGACATCGCCGACGGGGTGGGCGTTCCGGGTAGCACTCAACCACGCGCGTCGAACCGCTCGACGACGCTCATTCGAGCAACGACTCTTCCTCAGAAAGTCGAGAGAAGTCCTAGATGATCAATTCCAAGGGATCAGTGGCCGTAGGCCAGCAGCGACCGGTGTGGCCGGGCGCCGACGTGCTCGTTGTGCCAGATGACCGCCGTCAGGACGAGCAGGCGCTGCAGCACCCGGGTGATCACGCCGGTCGGCGTCCGGCCGCCATGGTGTTCGAGGTCGAGCTGACCCTTCAAGGTGTCGTTGACCGACTCGATGACTTGGCGGAGGGGCTTCAAGAGCCGAGCACCGGGCCGCGGTTCCTCGCCTCGCATGGCCGGTCGGAGCAAGGTGGCGCCGTGGTCGGCCAAGAATGCTTCGAGCTCGGCGCTGCGGTAGCCCTTGTCGGCCAGGACGACCTGGCCGGGACGGTCATCGAGCAACTGGGGCTCGATCTCCATGAGGTCTCGGAGCACCTCGCGCTCGTCGACTTTGGGGTTGGCGAGGGCGAAGGCGATCGGCAGCCCGGCCGGGGTCGTGACCAGGTGGAGTCGGAGCCCCCAGAAGTAGCGGGAGTGGCTGGCGCAGTAGCCGTAGCCGGCGAAGCCGCCCAGGTCACTGCGCTTCGCCGTCTCCCGGCTGCGTCCACACTCGACCGGGGTCGAGTCCACCATCCAGGTGTCGTCGTTCCACAGATCGGTGTCTTCGGCGAGCAGCCGGATGAACGCCTGGAGCTGGAAGGCGGCCGCCCGGAGGCGCTTGTTGTAGCCGGACTGGTTCGGCACGTAGGGGAAGAGGTGGCGCAGGTGCGCTCGGGCCTAGCGCAGGAAGCGGGTCTCCGAGGTGAACCCGAGCAGAGCCTGGACCACGGCCAAGGTGACGAGCTCGGCATCGGTGAGCTTCGGCACAAGCCCGACACGAGGCCGGTATCGGACCAGCTCGGGCCGCATCTTCAGCTGGTCGTCCGCGCAGACGTAGAGTGCGGTGCAAAGGGTGTCCAGGTCGGCGTCCATGAGACCTCCAAGGTCGAAGTGGCTATGAGCAACGCCGATCTTGGACACCTTTTTCGCGTCAGTGGTGGACCGCTGCCGAGCAGCGATCCCTTGGAATCACTCGTCTAGTTCCTGCGCCCGCCGGTGAGGTCTGGCAGGTCGTAGCCGCCCTTCCTGCCCGACAGCGGGAAGTTTGTGGCAGCAGTCGTTGCTGTTGCCACCCTCGCCCCGTCATCGCCAAAGCCCGTCGGGAACCAAGGCTCCACGTTGAGCCTGACCGCTTACATCCAGAAGGGGGTAGCGGTCTCCGATTCGACGCTGAAGGCCGTCGGGCTCCCGGCGGACGTGACAGCACCGAACTCCATTCCCAATGGCACAGCGTTGACTCAGGACGGGAAGCCCGTCGTGGTCTTCGTCGGAGCTGAGTTCTGTCCGTACTGCGCCCTAGCCCTGATCGTTCACGTGAATCCGGAGGTTTTACGTGAGGCAATGAATCGGGCGGCCTGAGCGGGGCATCGACCGATTTGGACCTCCCGGTGCCCACGTCGCCGGCATTGAGGTCATTCGCGGCGGTCGGAAATGACCCGGAGGGCTACTCGGGGCGCGCGTCGTCAAGCTGGTGCCGACCGGCGGGGTGCTGGATGAGGTCAGGTGAGCAGAGCGATGCGGCGATAGGCCTCGAGCAGCGCATCGGTGCCGGGCCAGCCATCGATGATGCGCACCACGCGTTGGCGTGACCGGCGGATGAGCCGTCCCGGAGCATGGAAGATGCCCCACCGCATGGCCTTGGGTCGGGCATCGACCCAGGAGCCGTCGAAGCAGAGCAGCTGGAACCAACGGACCAGGTCCGCACTCATGGCCACGGCCATCATCCAGGTGGCGTTGGCCTCGAAGCTGGTGAACGGCATCCGGCACAGCCCCGAGTCCTTCAAGCGCTGGATGTGGCGCTCGACATGGGCATGGGCCCGCATGGTGGCGTCCAACTCCACCGGCGTTCCCTCCGCGTCGGTGTAGAAGCCCCAGTAGCGGAAGTCCAGACTCGGGAACAGGCTGCGTTGGGCACCGGGGTGGAGCGGCTCGCGGCGCACGATCAACCGGGTTCCCTCGGGCAGCTTGTGGTCGGTGATCAGCGAGGTCAGCTCGCACACAGCGGCACCTTGGCGGAGCTCGCCTCCTTGCGTGCGTGCCGGCTCCCAAACGGTTTCGATGCCGATGGCGTCGAGCACGGCGGCTGTCACCTGGGGATTCGACCGTGCGGTGACGAAGAAGTTGACGTTGCGGGCCCGACACCCGGCGAGGAACCCCTCGGTGCACCCGGCCGAGTCGGCCCGGACCACGACGGTCCTGGTGGCCGACGCAGGATCGTCACCGCTTTGGTGACCGACAGCGATCGACGCGGGCAGTTGGGCGATGGACGCGTCGAGGACGCAGAGGTGGTCAGCCACCGTGTTGGCCCCGGCGTTGCCCGGACGCAGCATGCCGGAGAGGACCTCGCCGGTGGCATCGGCGAAGCAGAACATCGGGTGGAAGCCGAACCCTCCCTTGTAGGTGGGGGCGGCCTCCTCTTTCCCGTCGGTGTGGATCTCGACCAACGAGGCGTCGATGTCGAGGATCACCGGCGACGAACCGTTCGCCACCGACGACCGGGACCACACCTTGGCCCGCATCTCCGCCATTGCTTCGGCGATCCCGGCCCGTGTCCTCGCGTCGAGCTGGTGGAAGGTGCGGAACACCGTCGAGTCCGACGGCACCGACCCGAACAGGTCGGACTGCAAGCGCAGGTGCTCGATGTCCGCACAGCTCTCGCCGCCAGCGGCGAGCATCAGGGCGGTGTGCACCAGCACCTTCCCGCGATCGTGGACGGGGAGACGTTCGCCAGCCACCGGGATCCGGGCAGAGAGCGAATCGCCCAGGCCCAGACGATCGGCAAAGCAGCCAAGGGCGTGCAGTCCGACGTGGGCCACCACGCCCGTCCCGCCGGGTTCAACAATCACGTGGGACGCGCTGATACCGTTCACCTTGGAAGTGCCCTCCTGTTGCTGGGTTCCTGTTGCGTCGAGAACAACAGTTTCCCTTGTGCGGAGGGCTTTTCCGCGGACGCGGGCGGGTCAGATCAGGTGGCATCGTGAATGATCAGGGCTAGAGCGTTGGGCCCTCGTCGTGGCGCTCTCCCGGTTCGGAACGTTCTCCAATCTCGGCCAGACGGTCTCCTCATCGTCCACCGACGTCTATCCCGGCCTCCAGAGTTGGAGCTTCAAGGATTCGACGTTCACGAGTTCGTCACTCGCGTTCGCCCCGGCAGAGGTGTACTCGTCCACCCCGAACTCGACGGGAACCGGGTACGAACCTCTGCAGAGCCTCACGGCACTCCAATCGCAGGCCTACGGCCCATACAGCGACAGTGGCTACCCGTTCATCGACATCGGAGGCAAGTACGTGGCCCTGGGAGCGAGTGCGAACCCCGGAGTGTTGCAGAACCTCACGTTGGATCAGATTGCCTCTCAACTCGACGACCCTTCGAGTGCAGTCGCCCTGGCCGTCGACGGCACAGCGAACTACTTGATCGCAGCGATGTGCTCCGTGACGTCGACCTCGGTGGCACCAATCTGCACGGCCCCTTTCGTCACCCAGGCTCAGGCAGGAATGGCTTCAAATCCCTATGTCGCAAGTGGCTCACCTTCGTAGTGCCAGTTCAGATGGGTATCCCTAAACATTCACCGGGTAGGTGGTCCATCTTCCGGTGACGGTAGCTACCAGGCAGGGCGAAGCGGTCCTGGTGCCACGACGGCAGCGAGGGTCGCCGTCAGTGCCCGAATTTGTCCCGTACCGGCTGCCTGCTCCCATTCGACGATGGTCCGTTCTGCGGATTCCTCCGCTGCCCTCGTGCAGGCCCAACCCTTGACCGTCAACGAGAGCGCCGATGACCGGGCGTCGGTCGGATGTTGTGCCCGCTCCACGTAACCCCGCTGCACCAGGAGTTCGACCATTTGGCTTGCCGCCTGCTTCGAGATACCGAGGTGGTTCGCAACGTCCACCATGGTCGCGTCACCTCTGCTGATGCGGACGAAGGCGAATCCATGTGACGGCCGAACATCGGTGAAACCGCGCTCGCTAACTCCAGCCTGTATGCCGTCAACGAGCTGCGTCGCGGCACCGAGGAGGAGGGCCGCCGTGGCGAAGCGATCGGGTTCGGTCATCTCGTCAGTTTGACAGAGTGGTCAATCCGATTGATCATATAGTCAATCTACTTGACCATAAGGAGGCACCGTGCCGATCATTAGAGCCAGCGAAGCCACGACCTACGAAGTCCACGGGAGCACGTTCCATTCCTACGTCGCCCCGCCCCGACTGCAGACGGACGTCTGCACCTGGCAGGTCGAGGTCCCACCGAATCTCCAAGGGGCCACGCATCGTCCCAGTCGGGACGAGGTCCTCCGGGTGCTCTCCGGTCAACTGGTGGTGTCCACGGATGGAGAGTCCACCTCCCTCGACGTTGGCGACGTCGTCTTCATCCGAGCCGGAAGCGACCTCAGGCTCGATGGCGGTCCCGAAGGGGGAACCGCATGGGTGTGCACCACTCCCGGGCTGGAGGCTGTGATGGACGACGGGAGTCGGATCACTCCTCCGTGGGCGAACTGAGAACTGCCTCGGGGTGCCCCCGAACGCCTGTTTGAACCGGCCTGGGTCCAAGTCGCCCGACGTCGGGTGTGCTTGCCGCTCGCGAGCACACCCGACGTGCCGTTCTGCGCCGTCCGGCGACGACGGTGGACGGCGGTTCGGTTCCGACGATCTGTGCTTCGGGACACCGCCGCTCCCAAGTTGATTTCATCGTTGATCCGGCAGCGTGCTGGGCGGCAACGCCACTGAGATTGAACCGGCCTGGGTTTGACGTGTGCTCGCCAGTTTGGGTTTCTCATGCCGCAGTGGGCTGAGACTGGTCACGGTACTCGGCCTCGACCTCGGCCGGGGTCCGGTCGCTGAGTTCGGAGTGGAGCCGTTCCTCGTTGAACCAGGAG
>Ga0080006_1119885_pt1 | contig 45524 bp, 39 predicted proteins | sample RS3BMetagenome_FD_69209 | JGI IMG/M metagenome (GOLD analysis project Ga0080006, IMG submission 69209) | Ferric oxide microbial mat and aquatic microbial communities from Rainbow Spring, Yellowstone National Park, USA - RS3B (SPADES... ... | reverse complement strand
CGAGCGCAAGCTCGACATCCATCACGCCTTTACCTCGCTCGCGTGCTCGCTCATTTGCCTGCGCGCTCTGCAAGGGTGGTTTTGAAAGGCGTTCTTAAGGTGGCAGCGCACGGACGTGCTATTGCCCGCTGGCTGCACGAGGAATTCGGTAGTGGCGCCAGCAGCAAGTCGGTCCCGCTTTGGCTTCTCGGTGCCCCGGAGAACCTGCGGGCTGCGTTCGTCCGCGGATACGGCTGGACGGACGGTTCGACATCCGGAATGCAAGATTGGGAGCACCTGAAGGCGAGCACGACGTCACGGGCTCTTGCGCACGGCCTGCGTAGCCTTGGTGTGACCCTCGGGTTTGCGGTCCAACTTCGCAAGTCGGCCGTGCCTGCGGAGAAGGTGATCGAGGGCCGCATCGTGCGGCAGCAGCCGTTCTTCACGGTGATCTTCGGCCGTTCTGAGCGGTCTTCCGTCGAGATGGACGGCATTCGCTGGCAACTGGTTCGCCAGATGGTCGATACGGGTGAGCGGAAGCAGGTGTTCAACCTTGAGGTTGCCGACGACAACTCCTACTTGGCAGACGGTATCATCGTTCACAATTGCCAGGCATTCTCGATTGCCGGCGCACGGCGCTCGCTTGATGACGCGCGCGGCAACCTGTCGCTTGCCTTCGTCATGCTTCTCGATGCCATTGACGACTTTCGGGCCATGCTTGGCCTTAGCCCCGCGGCTTGCCTTTGGGAAAACGTGCCTGGAGTCCTCAGTGTCAAAGACAACGCTTTCGGCTGCTTCCTCGCAGGACTTGTTGGAGCGCAGCAGCCCCTCCTTCCAAATGCTCGAGGACGCTGGGGTAACGCGGGTATGGTCGTGGGACCGCGCCGCAAAGCAGCCTGGCGAGTCCTTGATGCCCAACATTTCGGACTCGCCCAACGACGCCGTCGCGTGTTCGTTGTCGCAAGTGCTCGAGAGGGGTTCGATCCCACAGCGGTTCTTCTTGAGCTCGAAGGCGTGCAGCGGCATTCTCCGCCGGGCCGAGAAGCGCGGCAAAAAGTTGCCGCAAGCCTTGAAACAAGCTCTGGAGACTGGAGCCGAAACGAGGTTGGTGAGCACCTGATCGCCTTCGGCGGCAACAACACGTCCGGCCCGATCAATGTCTCGACGGCGCTAAACGCCCATGGCGGCCCGCACGGCCCGCACGGCCGGCTCGACTTCGAGACTGAGACCTTCTGCGTCACCGGCCAGATCACGCACGCCTTAAAGGCTGAGGGTGCGGATGCCAGCGAGGACGGAACCGGTCGGGGTAATCCTATCATTCCGGTCCTGGCCTTCGCGGAGAATAGCCGCGCCGAAGTCCGTTTCGAGGGTGGAGACGGCTCTATTGTCGGGACTCTGGGTGGCGGCGGAGGCAAGCCGGGTCAGAGTTACCCGGCCGCTCAGATAGGAAGCGCCGTGCGCCGCCTGACACCTCTTGAGTGTGAGCGGCTTCAGGGACTGCCCGACGGGTTCACAATGATCCCTTGGAAGGGCAAGCCCGCCGACGAATGCCCGGACGGTCCCCGGTACAAGGCGATCGGCAATGGTTGGGCTATCCCGTGCGTGCAGTGGGTCGCCGAGCGCCTCGTTGCCGAGGTCGTGCGGACGGAGCCGCAGTCGTGACCCGGAGCCGCCCGCTCGTCACCCGCACGCACAAGCGCCTGCTCACCCAGTTCGAGTTGCGCGTTTTCGCCGGCGAGTACGCAGGTCAGCGCGTGATCGCCGCCTGCCGCAGCCGCAAGGAGTTCCGCGAGCTCACGCGCCTCACAGACTACTCGGTCTGCGGCGTGACGACTGACACAGAGGAGGCTCAGGCCGCAATGCAGCACATCGGCATGGTGCTGCGCAGGCCGAGGGGCTCGACAGGCCTGTGGACCGTATCGGCCCCGGCCAACGCCGCAAAGGATCAAGTCGCCTAATGGATACCGTGGATCAAGACTCGATTCGCACCGTCACTGGTCGCGAAGTCAACCTGCTGCGCCCGGAGATGAAGGACATCGTGATCGAGGACATCGCCGCGGGCCTGGCGAACGAGAACGCGCTCGGCCGGCAGGCGCTGGCGTTCGTTCCAGTCGCGCAGCACGCCTATCTCGCGTCGAGCTTGGTCGACAAGACCGATCTCGAGGCGCAGAAGATCGCGCTGCTATGGAACGCCGAGGTGGCCTACAACGCCAGCGGCTCGCCCGAGATGCGCAGCGTCATCGCGAAGGTCTGCGGCCTGCCATTGGACTTCCCCGGAAACGTGAAAGTCCAGCAGGTCTACGGCCGCCTCATCAAGACCGAGGCGCTGCTGTTCCTGAAGGACCACAACGGCCGGATACCACCGGCTTACGAGACACCGCATGAGCCGTTCCAGGCGCTGTCAATCACACCCTGGACGCCAGAGTTCGCTCGCGGCCGGTTCCTGTCGCGGTTCACCGAACTGTTCCTGACGGGAGTCGAGCCGCCCCACTACGAAGTGCTGCGCCGGCAGATCGAGGCGGCCGAGCGGGTTCTCGTCGCCCAGGCCCCCGTGCTCGCATCACTTGCGGAGGTATGACATGAACGGCACTGCGCGCCGCGGCGACTTCATCCACACCTTCAGCGGCAGGCAGCAATGGCCGCTGGATCCGCGCCCGGGCGACTTCGACATCGAAGAGATCGCCCACGCGCTGGCCTGCTCGAACCGCTTCAACGGCCACACGAAGTTCCCCATCTCGATCGCGCAGCACAGTCTCCTGGTCGTCCAGCTAACGCATCCGTTCTGGCGGCGGGAGGCGCTCATGCACGACGCGCCCGAGGCGATCATCGGTGACGTGGTCACTCCACTCAAACGCGTCGCGGGCATGGCCGACTTCCGCGGCATAGAAGCCGCGATCTGGTCGGCAATGGCCAAGCAGTGGGGATTGGTTGAAGATCTTCCGCGGGACGTGCATTGGGCAGACCTTCAGGCCCTGGTGACCGAGGCGTCGCAACTGCACAACGAGCCGACATACGGGCCCCGCTGGTGGGATGCAGCGTGTTATCCGCGCCCTGCCGCCATCGAGATCGAAGAGTGGACCTGGCGCCGCGCAGAGAAGGAGTTCCTCGAGGCGTTCGGCCGACTGTTCCCGGAGCAGGTGCAAGGATGAGCGCCATGTCCTGGCCGGAGAGGCTCGACAACTACGCCAAGGCGACCGGCTTCCCGCAGTCCATGTTCATAGGCGCGGACGGCCGCGCGCAAGGCATGTGGATCATGGGGAACGACTACCGGGTCAAGTCGAAGTACTATGGTGGCTACCCGGCCGGCTACCTCAAGCGCGTCAGGGCGTTGTTCCCCGACAAGGTGAAGACGCTGCACCTGTTCAGCGGCATGGTCGACCTCGACATCTTCCCCGGCGATACCGTCGATCTGAACCCGGATCGCGGCGCGACCTATGTCGACGACGCGCAGACCCTGCTGAATGTCCCGCTCGAGCAGTATGACCTCGTGCTGGCCGATCCTCCCTATTCGATCGAGGATTGCGAGCACTACGGCACCACGATGGTGAAGCGCAATCTCGTCATGAGAGCCCTCGCTCGCCTGCCGAGCGGCGCGCATGTCGTGTTCCTCGACCAAGTCTTGCCGATGTGGCGGAAAGATACGTTCGCGGTCGAAGCCATAATTGGAATGTTCAAATCCAGCAATCACAGGTTTCGTGTCATCACGGTGTATCGCAGGCTCTAATGCCGAACAGTCCCTGGACCCTGCGCGTCTGGATCGGCGAGCGTCACGTTGTCCGAACGGTGCCGCACTTTTCGGACGTGCGCCGCATGGTGATGGCGCTTCTGCCCGCCATCCCGGAGACAGCACGACCCGCTGTCGATCAGTCGGTGAAGTCTTTCTGCTCGCACGGCATGGGGTGGGCCTTTCACGGCGATGGCTTCTCTCTCGTCGCGCAGCAGCCGCTCGGCGACCCGAATAACTGGATACGCGATCTGACCCTCTGAAAGTTCTTGCACCGTAAAGCTCGCATATGAATAGTGACATGCGAGAGGAAAGACGGTGGCACCCAGTAACTTTCATTGTCCGTACTGCAGGAATCCCTATCCGCAAGGTAAGGCGAACTATAACAACCCATCGCAGAAGACCGAGGACCACATCCGTCCGAAGGAGTGGGGCGGCTTAGATCAGGGCCCTGGAGGATCGCGCAACATCCGGCACTGCTGTCAGCGCTGCAATGTTCGCCGAGCCAAGTGCGGGCACTGCATCGCCGCGATGATGATTATTCACCAGGTCGCTCTAGATTGCCGGACGGACTTCGACCATGTCTGGCGTTCCTTCGGCATGAGCGGCCCTAACCTGATGGCCCAGACATTGGGCCAGGAACTGCTGAAAGCTAGAAAGAGACCTTGGAATGCTAAGACCAGAGGATTTGAGCGACTTCGAGCTCTCGCATATTCGCCAGCTCGAGACCCTTCCCTTGACGGGTGGGAAGGTCGTGTTCCTGAACGGCCCTCCGTATAGCGGCAAGGACACCGCAGGCAAAGTCATCAAGTCCGAGTTCCACGCGGTCGCGCAGATCAAATTCTCGGAGCCGCTGAAGCGGGCCGTGTTTGTCGAGGCTGGGCTGAACTACAACACCCCTCTCGACTTATTCGACAAGGTGAAGGACGTGCCGCTCGCCATGTTCGGCGGCCGCAGCTTCCGGCAGGCGTGCATCGACAAGAGCGAGCGCGACATCAAGCCGTTCTACGGGTCCGACTGGTTCGGTCGGCTGGCGGTTCAGGACTGCGGCCGCAAGATGCAACAGGGCGCGAGGCTGTTCGTGGTATCAGATAGCGGCTTCGCTCCGGAGGCGTATCCGGTGATCCACGCCTTCGGTCCTCACAACTGCCTGCTGATCCGGATACATGCGGATGGTAGGGGGTGCAGTTTCAAGGGAGACAGCCGCAGCTATATCGAGCTGCCAGACGTGCCGTCGCTGGACATCAGGAATGATGGGAGCCTCGCCGAGTTCAATGAGGAGGTCGTCAGCGCCGTCGGTCTGGCGTTCTTCTTGAAGGCCCCGTGAGCGCCTGCGACACCTGCCGGATGCCGGGCCGCTGCTGTTCTGGCTTCCAGCTTGGTCTTCTCGAGGACAGGGCGCCGACGATGCTCGACGCCTTCGTTTTCCTCGCCACGATGGTGAACTACCGTTATGAGGGCCGGTCTGTCGGCGGGCCTGGCTACGACGTACCGGAGGGCGCGGAGAACGTGCAGATCGGGCTCCCCTTCCTGCCGCTGATGCTTCAGGGCGGATGGTGGATGTTCACTTGTCCGCTCCTAGTGGACGGCAGGTGCTCCGACTACGACAACCGCCCCGAGTTGTGTCGCGACTACCAGCCAATGAGCGACCTGCTCTGCGCGGAACACCCCGACCACGCTCTCTAGGCCGGGTTGATACTGAGCCTTTACAGCATCGGGAGCCCGCAATCGCTCCTGGTGCCTGATGCCCGACGACGCCTTCTGCGTAGACCTGCCGATGGTGGTCAAGGCCCGTCCGGACCTCGGCGAGCGCGTGATCTGCGTCGCGGCGAGCAACCCCCAGGTGGACAGCGAGGGCGACGTGATCCTGCAGCAGGCGCTGCTCGGGTCCGCGGATCGGTTCGTCAAGAGCGGCCATCTCGATATCGACCACATCTCGGAGATCGGCGGCCGGTATGGGCTGACGAACCTGAACGAGTGGGTGATCGGCAAGCCGCGGGAGGTCGTAGACGAGGGCGACGGCACAACGTCGGTCATCGCCGAGCTCAACGGCTGCGCGAAGGCAGACATGGTCTGGGCCGAGATATCGGCTGGCTCGACCGCGTGGCGTGCGTCCATCTACGGTTTCCCGACCCTGAACGGCCTGATCGACGCCAGTGTCGAGAAGTGCGAGGAGGCGCCGGACGCCCGGCGCTACGTCGTCAAGTCGATGGACTGGCGCTCGCTGGCGCTGACGAAGCGGCCGGTGAACGACAGCCTGACCGGATCCGCCCGGATCATCAGCGCCAAGGCCTTCGCCAAGGCGTACCTCGATCCGCAGTTCGTCCAGGGACTCGGCAAGGCTGAGCCGCTCACGGCACCGGGCCAATTCCTGTTCCCGCCCCGGAACAGGTTCGAGTTGCTCGGCCAGTACACGCACTTCATCCAGAAGGGCCTGAGCCCGTACGCGGGTCCGGGCAGCGAGATGGGAAACAGCGTCGCAGGGTTCCGCGATCATTTCGCCGTCGTCTGCTGCATGGACTCGGATCAGGCAGACATCATGGCCCTCGCCCTCATGCAGCTTCTCAAGCGGTATCAGTAAAAAAGTGCCGGCGGCTCTCTAGGGGCCGTCAAAAACAGCGTGTTAGCCGTCGCATATCGAACTTCTCTGTCTTGTGGACCTCCGGGAGCTTTACCCACATGCCTGCAATCTCCGACTCCAAGGTCCTACAGGCCGCACGCGCGTTCCTGGGCCTCAAGGATAACCTGGCGATCATCGAGAAAGCTCTTGACCAGGGCGCGCTGCGTGATGTCGAGACCATCGAGTCCGGCGTAGACGGCCACGGCCGCGAGGGCGTTCCGAGCGCCGCCGAGATCACCTCGGGCCCTGCCCAGGCGATGCGGGGCGGTCAGGCGGACACGCAGATCGCAGCGCACAGCGACCTGAAGCCCCAAGAGGGCAACACCAAGGACTACATCGAGCTCGCCAACCGTCTTTCCGGTATGGAAAAGAGCCTCGCGACCCTGGCCTCGACCGTCAAGAGCTCGCTCTCCGCGACGGGCGTTCTCAAGGGTGCGCTCGACGCGCTGCTGAAGGCCGACGACGAGGAGAAGGACGAGGACAAGGACGAGATGTCGAAGGCGCTCCGCAAGGCGCGCATCGCCATCCGCAAGGCCGAGTCCGATGATGAGGACGAGGACACCGTCGAGAAGGCGCAGGCGGCTCTCGCCAGCCTGAACACCGTCATCGGCAAGGCCGAGGACGAGGCTGACGACGACGACAAGGAGCAGGCAGCCGAGAAGGCGCGCACCGACTACCGCGCGCTGAAGGGCAAGCTGAAGGCCCGCGTCGAGGCCGTCGCCGCCAAGGCGAAGCCGGTCGAGGCCCCCGCCGCAGCCCCGGTGCCCGAGACCGCCAAGAGTGAGCCGGTCGCGAAGTCGATCGCCGCGCTGCAGGCGCAGATCGACGCCCTGCAGGGCCGCGCCGCCTCCGAGAGCGTCGCTTCCGCCCCGGCCCTCATCAAGGCCGTCCAGGAAGGCGACCTGTCCGCCATTTCGAGCCGCATCAGCATCGCCGAGGACGAAGGCACGCTGAGCGACCACGAAATCTCGAAGGCGCACTCGATCCTGAACCGCGCCTACGCGGCCCGGAACGGCAAGTACGACTTCACTCTCGTCACCCGCGAGATCGAGAGCTCGCCCGCATCAGTGAAGCGGATCTTCACGTCGGTAGCCGCATAAGCGGCGCCGGGCATCACCGATAGCAGGGCGAGACCCATGACCGAGTACACCTCTGAGATTCGCAAGGCCCACAACGAGGCGATCGGCCGGGTGTCGCGCCAGCTTGGCGGCAGTTCGGACGGCATTGCCGGGCTCCTGATGGCGATGGCGACTGCCCGCGAGGGCAAGGCCCACGGCATCGACATGAACCCGATGATGAAGGCATTCGAGAGCGGCCCGGTCGCCAAGGCGAACGCGATCAGCCGCCAGCTGCGCAGCCACTCGCCGCGCAAGGCCCGCATGGACAAGTTCCCGTCCTGGACGGGCGGCGTGGAATCCGGCTCGGTCGAGGCGATCCGCAAGGCTGGCGCGCTCGATGTCGGCGGCCTGACCGATCTGTCGCAGGTCACTGGCGGCCAGGCGTTCGGCATGGTCTCGATGGACACCCGGATGGCCCGCGGCACGATCCGCCCGCGCAGCTTCACGCTGTTCAACTACCTGAACAAGACGCAGGCGACGCAGATCGTCGACTACTGGGCGTACGCCTCGAGCACCGGGGGCGCCCCCGTCGGTGCGGCCTACCAGTCGTTCTCGAGCCAGACCGCCGGCGCCATCAACATCAACGCCGGCTCCTACCAGGAGATGTTCATCGAGCTCAAGCTGGCCGTCGACGGCCGCGCGATCACGATGGCCCTGGCCCAGCAGAACAGCATCACTTCGGTCGCCGACCAGGAAAGCGCCAACGCGACGCTGAGCCTGCTCGAGACGATCAACTGGGCGCTGTACTGGGGCAACCCGACCCTCTACCCGAACCAGCCGGTCGGCATCTGGCAGAACCTGTTCGCGAAGAACAAGATCGACTTCTTCGCCTACTACAACAGCGCCCCGGTGCAGGCGCTCGGCATCTCGCCGCAGCAGGCCCTGTTCAACCTGCTGTATGAGCAGGTCAGCTTCCTGTCCAGCTACCGCCAGTTCGGCCAGGTGACGCACGCCTTCATGACCCCGACGGCGATCGCCGACCTGCAGAGCCTCGTCACCACCGGCCTGCGCAACATCGTCACGACCCTGACCGGCGAGCAGAACGCCTCGCGCGCCATCGTCGTCAACGGCGACCTGACCGGCATCAACACCCGCATCGGCGACGTGGCCTTCCCGATGGACATGCTGATCGCCGCCCGCGACGTTCCGCTGGTGGCCGTCATCCCCGAGGGCACCACGACTTCGCAAGCTGCGTCCCCGACGGTCCTCTCGGCCCCCGCCTCGGTCACCGCCGCGGTTGTGACCGGCGTGGCCGCCAGCGAGTTCACCTCGACGGGCGGCTTCGCTCCGAGCGGTGGCGGCACCTACGTCTACGCGGTGGCCACGGCCGACGGTTCGATGAACGAGTCGGTGCTGACCTACTCGGCGCCGGTGACCGGCGTGCTGGCGGGCTCGGGCGTGAACCTGACCATCACTCCGGGCGCCAACGGCACCCCGGCCGCCTTCCGTGTGTTCCGCTCGGGGCTGGGCTACAACGCCTCGTCCAACCAGAACCCGGCCGCTTTCCGCTGGATCGGTGACATCGCCTCCAACGGCGTCACCGCCGTCGTCTTCCAGGACCTCAACAACCACATCCCGGGCAGCGAGACCATCTTCCTGCTCGACCTGGACGAGGGCGACGACGCGCTCGACTACCGCGTGATGCTGCCGCTGACCAAGATCGAACTGTTCGCCCAGAACCTCTACATGCCCTGGGCGATCGCTCACATCGGCGCACCCCGTCTCCGCGTGCCGAAGTGGCATGGTGCGATCTACAACTACCCGAGCATGAACCCGCAGTTCAATGCTCTGCAGCCCAACGCCAGCGCGACGGTCTGATCCTCGCCGCCCTGGTAGCCCAAGAGGGCCCCGCCGAAAGGTGGGGCCTTTCTTGATTCTGGGCCTCCCGTCTCTAGGCTTGGCCGCCGCCAGCCCGGTAGCTTCCCGGTGCCATGTATATCTCCGCAAAAATCAAACGGAACTCGGTCATCTACAAGTCGTGGATGACCCGCAACGCAATCGGCGGCTCGGTAAGCCATGTGCGCTTCGTGCGCAAGGGCCGGGAGTTCGTCGCTGACGACCTGCTGCCAGAAGATGCCGCCAAGCTCGAGGGTCATCGGCAGATCGACATCGACATCGAGATCATGGCCGCGCATCCCGATGACCTGGTGCCCGAGGCGCCGGACGTGGTCGATGACGAGCCCGCGATGCGCCCGATCGACGATGACGCGCCAGTCGTGAAGCGCGCGCCCGGCCGCCCTCGCAAGACCTGAGAGAACCCACATGGCGCTCGTCACCACGAAGGCCCTGTGGACCTGGGAGACGGGCGGCCAGACTGGGCCTGTCGTCACGTCCTACCCGTCTGGTCAGCCGACGAAGACGGGCTTGCAGCCTCAAGACTTGCAGAACTTCACGGGCGTACCGCTGGTGCGCTACGGCCGGACGCCGACCCCGGTATCGACCGAGGAGATGCTCGACTTCCTCTGCTCCGCGGAGGACTGGGCCGAGCAATCGACGGGCATCCTGCTGACCCCGACGATGATCGCCTCGCCGCCGGCGTTGTCGCCGCAGCAGGCTATCTCGGCCGCCATAGCGCCGGCGGACCCGACGAAGGGCATGCAGTTGGGCGTGGACTACGACCTGCCCGATGCGGCGTACGACTTCAAGTTCGACCGCGCTGTGGACGACGGCTGGCTGGTGCAGAGCTTGCGTTACCGGCCGCTGCGGATCCTCGACGGCTCGGCGAACGCCGTCAAGCAGATGGCGTACGTCTACCCGCTTCTGAACCAGTTCTTCCAGATCCCGGTCGGCTGGATCACGGAAGACCGGGACTACTCGCTCATCCGCATCGTGCCGCAGGAGAACATCCAGGCGCTGCCGCTGTTCGCGCTTCAGATCGGCCTGCAGGGCTTCGCGAGCTCCGTGCCGGGCGGTATCTGGATGCAGTACACGGCGGGCCTGACGGCACAGGACTACATCAGCCGATTCCGCTTCATGAAGCAGATGGTGCTCTGCCAGGCCGCGATCATGGCGCTCGGCGTGTGTCAGGGCACGGTGAACATGGGCTTGGACTCGACCCAGGTGCTGACCGACGGCGTGCAGACCCAGTACAAATACCGGGCGGGCGGCGCGTACTCGGACCTCATCAACAATTTCACCGCGCAGCGGGACAGCCTGATGGCGACCGCGCTGGCCGTCGTCGGCCCGGTCATGGAAGTGTTCTGACGTGAGCGGGACGGACTTCTCCTGGCCGGGGCCCTGGACGCCCGACATGCCCACGCAGTCGATGCCTGAGGTAGCTTTCGATCAGCAGATGCAGACCGTCGGGTTGCGGCTCGGTTGGATGAAGTCGCACGTCTGCCCATGCACCCAGGGCGGCCGGGTGCCGGGGACCGCGGACTCTGGCTGCAACGCCTGCCACGGCCGCGGCGTCTACTGGGACCAGCCGCTCGAGTTCCTCGGCACGCTGACCTTCATGCACACCAGCAGCGCCCCCGACGAGCCGGGCGGCAAGGTGGATATGCACGCCGGCAGCGTCGAGCGCAGCGAGCCTGCCCTCACCATCCCGCGCAGCGGCAATCTCAACGAGGCGATCGTCTGGCAGACCGCAGCGGAATGGGATGCCTTCCTCGAGTATGACGCGGTGAACCGGCAGAACATCGTGCTGTTGGCGCAGGAGGGCGAGCCTATGGTGCTGCCCTACCAGGACAACGTGACGGTGAGCGCCGTGACGACCTGGGATCCGACGGCCAAGGTGGTCAACACGCTGACCAGCAGCCAGTACTCGGTCACCAACGGCGTGCTCACCGCGCCGGGATTCCCGGACGGGACCGCCTTCACCGTCGACTTCACGACGGTCCCGGTCTACGTCGCGTTTCGCAGCGCCGGCGGCATGCCGCACGACAGGCCGTTCGCGCAGGGCCGTACCGGGATCCCGAAGCGGTTCCACATCGTCGCGCTCGATGCGTGGCTGCGCGCCGGCGGCATCAATGACGGCCCGAACGGCGCCGGGGCGATCACCCTCCGATGAGCAGCGACATCATCGACGTGTACACGACCCTGGACCCGGCCACGCTGACCGATGTCGCGTACGAGACGTTCCGGCAGTGGCTCGCGTTCGCGCTCGGCCGGTCGGAGATCGGCGGCAAGACCCTGGCGCACCCGTCGGGGCGCTACGCCGCGTCGCTGTCCTGGCACAAGGTCGGCGTGTCGGCGGTTGCCATCATTGCCGACGAGAACGTGGCGCCCGAGGCGAATTGGATCGAGCACGGCACGACTGGCGCCGACATCAAGAATGCCATGCTCTCGGGCGCGAAGCTGACCGCCGACGGCTACCACTACCGACGGGTGCCCATGCGTGCGGGCTCGGGCCGCGGGGCGCCTGCGGCCGCGCTGGACGGCTTCTCGATGGCGAGCATCATGCAGTCCAACGCGACCGGCACCGGAGGGGGCACCACGCAGGCCTTCGCGGGCATGTGGGGCGAGCGCCGCGAGAATGCGGAGCCCGATCGCGTCCGAACGATGACCGACCGGCCCGGCTCGGCCGACTGGAAGGTCCCGGCCTTCCAGCCCTACTCGCCGGCGGCGACGCTGGCCTCCCTCTTGCGGGCGCAGTACAGCAATGGATGAGTCCCTCGTCGCGCAGACCGTGCCCACGGGGGGCGCCGTTTCGCTCGACTTCTCCTCGACCGACACCGGCACCTGGACGCTGACGCGCGCCGTGCAGGCTGCGGGCGGCGCCACGTCGAACGAGTACACCTTGTTCAGCCAGGCCGCGTCGCCGACGGGCGCCGGCTTCTGGATCGACATGGGCGACGGCACGGCGGCCCAACTCAACCAGAGCACGACCTACCTGTACACCTTCTCGACCGCGAGCGGGTCAGCGACGGCGACCGTGCAGCCCGCGCAGCAGATGCAGCTGATCTACGACGACTACACGGTCATGCTCATCAAGCTGCTCAAGGCCGCGGTGGTCTCGGCACAGCCGCCGGATGGCATCTCGCTCGGCAACCGGCCGCAGGTGCTCTACGCGATGCCCCTGACCTCGACTCCGGCGCTGCCCATCATCTCGGTCTCCGAGGTGCTTCTACAGCAGTGGAAGACCGGGATCGGGCACGGCCTCGACTTCGACTGGACGAAGAACTACTACGACGTGAGCGAGCAGGTCCACCGCCGATACCAGGTGACGGTGATGGCGCGCGATCCCGAGTCCCGCGAGTTCCTCAAGCAGTTGGTGCTGGCGACGTTCAAGGTCATCCTCGGCCCGGTGCTGACGCGCATGGGGCAGAACGTCTCGAGCGACTTCCAGGCGTCGTCCAATCAGGTGACAGACCCGTCGCCGGGCTTCTACTACTGCGACATCTCGCTCAACTTCAGCGGGGTGTTCTCGACCGGCGTGAAGACGAACTTCGGCGTCGTCGAGAGCTTCGACGCGATCTCCGATGTCGAGGCGGTCATCGGCGACCCCATCCTGCTTGAGCAAGGGGTTCTCGATCTTCCGGACCCGCCAATCGGATAGGCTCTCTAGGCGCCGGTCGCCAGCGCCTTCTATACCCGGAACGACTGTTCCCCGGAGAGCGCGACTACAATGTCCGAGCAGACCCCCAGCGAGACGCCCGCGGCTGCTCAAGAGCCGAAGATGTCCTTCAAGCAGTTCGCGGCCGCCCACCTCACCGGCACCGTGAACCAGGTCTACACGCTGCTTCTGCAACGGCAGCACGGGACCGAGAAGCATACGCTGACCGAGTGGAAGACCGTCCTCGAGAGCTACGCCTCTCGGGTCGCCAAGCGCTGAACTGAGGAACTCCTTCGATGCCCAACATGGATGTCCAGTTCAGCGGTCAGACCCTGGTGCTCCCGGGCGCCTATTATGCCGACAACGTGTCTGGCACCGCGAACACCGCGACCGCGCTCGTTCCGCCGACGATCCTGATCGGCTACTGCTTCGGCCTGCCGAAGAACGTCCCGACCACCTTCGCCACGCAACAGGACGCGACTGCGGCCGTGCGCGGCGGCCCGCTGGGTGCCTTCCTGCCGTTCGTCTATTCGCCGTCGCCCGAGCTCAACGGCGCCTCAATCGTCACGATCATCAACGTCGGCACGAACACCGCCTCGTCACTGTCCCTGGTCGACGGCACCGGCGCCACGGTGCTCACCATGCCGTCGGCCAACTACGGCGCGACCGAGAACCTCAAGCAGGCCCAGGTATCGGCCGGCTCCGTCGGCGGTGTGCGCCTGACGCTGTTCGACGGCTACGCGAACACGCAGCTTACCCAGGACAACCTCGGCCTGCCGATGCAGATCACCTACGACGGCACTGCCTCGACGGCCACCTATGCGATCACCTCGAGCGCCATCTCGCTGACCAGCACGGTCGCCGGCGAGAGCCTGAGCATCCCGATCGCGCCGGGCACCTACGACACGGTCTCCAAGATCGTCGAGTACATCAATGGTTCGGGCGCCTTCTCGGCGACGACGATCTCCAATGGCGACCTGCCGGCCTCGGCCCTGGACCTGCCGGCCGGCTCTGTGACCATGAACGTCAACCAGCCGATCAATGTCACGGCGACGCTCGGCGACATCGTCTTCTGGCTGAGCCAGTACGCCGGCGCCTACGTCGGAACTCCGGTGATCCCGGCCGGCATCGTCTCGAGCCCGACCACTGCGCCGGTGCCGATACCGCTGACCCACTTCACGGGCGGCACCAACGTCCCGCCGACCGTGAGCGACTACGCGGCCGGCTTCAACGTCGCGCTGAACATCCCAGGCTTCGGGGTCTTCGCGGACTCGAACGACCCCGCCGTACAGGCGATGGGCGCGCAGCACGCCAAGGACGCAAGCGCCCCGGCCGCCCGCCGCCCGCGCCGCTTCTTCACGGGCAGTTCGCTCGGCGACAGTGTGTCGCAGGCGCTGTCGCAGGCGTCTGCTCTGGACGTGTACCAGGCGACGTTCTGCTACCCGGGCATCTACCGCACCAACACCGCGACCGGCCAGAACACGCTCTACAGCGGCCTGTATCACGCCGCGGCTACCGTAGGCATGGTGGCCGGCAATCCGGTCGCGACCGCACTGACGAACAAGACGCTCATCGGCACCGGGGTCGAGGTCGCGCTGACCGTTTCGCAGATCGATCAACTGCAGGCCGGCGGCGTGCAGTGCCTCTACGTGCCCGACAGCACCGGGGTCCCGACGATCTCGAGCGACATGACCACCTGGCTGTCCGACGCCAACGTCGAGAACGTGTTCAACCAGCAGGTCGGCATCCGGCAGTATCTGGCCTACGTGCTGATGCAGGCTCTACAGCCCTACACCGGCGCCATCCAGAGCACCATCGGCATCGCCAACATGCGCAAGGCGGCCGTCGCCGCCCTGAACGGCCAGATCATCAACGCGCAGGCGACGACCGGCGTGCTGAATAGCTGGGACCCCACGTCGCTGAAGCTGATCTTCAACGGCGCGCAGCAGGCGACGACCGTCTCCGTGAACGTGGTCACGGTCGGCCAGAATCGGTTCACGCTCATCACCACCTACCTGCAGCCGCTGAACATCTCGGCGTAACGGAGAGCCTCGATGCCTGGCTTCAATCAAACGGCTCTCGCCAACAGGGTTCGCAATGCGAACGGCTGCTCGATCCTGGTCGGCGATCAGGTGATCGGCTTCGCACAGAACGCGAACATGAACATCGACATGGGCGCCGAGGCGATCTATGGCGTCTCGAGCGCCAAGCCGCAGGAAGTCCAGCAGCAGAAGTTCGGCATCTCGGTGTCGCTCGACAGCATGGAACTGACCGAGGCGGGCATCGCGTACTACGGCTACACCTCGACCTGGGCCGACCTGCTCGCCGGCAACGAACTGACCTTCCACACGGTCGATGCGTCGGGCAATGCGATCGCTACGATCGTCGGCTGCGTCTGCAACAGCTACTCCAAGACGATCCCGGTCAATCAGCCGGTGACCGAGGCGACATCCTTCACCGCGATGGACGTGCTGGATGCGAACGGTCAGTCGATCCTGCAGGACGCGCCGGGCCAGCTTGCGACCGCCGTCGCCTACGCGGTGACGAACAGCATCACCGGCCCCTGAAGCGCACGACACGATTGAGGCGGCGGTGGACGGTCTGCTACCCTACCGCCTCAACCTCTCACCGTCCGAGGGCTAAGTGCCGGAAGTCCTACAGTCCACCATCACCGTCGAGCACAAGGGCGAGACGTTCGAGTTTCGCGTTCCGGGCCCGCGCGAACTGAGTCGCATGGGCGCCAGGGCACACGCGATGCGCCGGATGGACGCGCCGGAGACGGGCGGCTCCGAGGTCGGGCTCGACCCGCTCAGCCGTGACCTCTATATGGGCATGGCGCTCATGGAGACCCTGCTCGTCAAGGCCGACGCGAAGGGCGACTGGCCGTTCTCACTCGGCCCCGACGGCAAACCCACGGTGGACTCGGGCAAGTTCCCGCCGCTGGCCAGCATGATCCTCCCCGACGTGTACGGAGGGTTCATGCGTCAGCTGGACACGTTTCTCGGCGAAGGGCCCAGCGACGGACACGCTGGAAGCGAAGCGCCTGTGGACGGTAAGTCAGATCCTGGCAATACCACCATGGGATCCGCAACTCCAATCGGTGCCTGACGCCTGGCTAGACTGGGTGCTGACGATGCACGACCAGTACCCGGTCGGCTCTCTGAAGTTTGAGAAGGCAATATCGCTACAAGAGCGGACGGCGTTCACGCGGGAGAACGTCGGCTGGGCGAACGTGTTGCGGGGCAAAGCTCTCGGCAGGTTCCTCGGCCGGTACACCCCGAAGAAACTGCCGCGGCGCGATAGGGCTGAGCCTATCAGGAAGTAGGACAGCCGCATGCCCGGTATCATCATGCACGGGGCCGGCGACAGCGGCGGCGACAGCGGCGGCGGCAGCGGGAACAGCGGGAGCGGCAAGCCGCCGTACGGCCGCGATGACCGCGCGCTGGCGGACTACACGAACCGGGACCTGGACCTGCAGGCCCGCTACGCGAAGCAGAAGGCTGACGCGGCGAAGCGTGCCGAGGCGGACGCAGCGAAGCAGGCCGCTGCCGAGGAGTCGGTGCGCCAGACCCAGGAGCGGCAGGCGCAGGCGCAGGCGCGTGCGCAGGAACGGGAGCAGCGGGCCCGCGAGCGGCAAGCCGCTAACGCGCGCCGACAGGCCGACACGGCATACCGCCAGACGCGCGCCGAGGCCGAGTACACCCATCGCGATTTCTCGCTGCGCGATCAGTTGGCGAAGCGCCGGGCGCGCGAGGAAGCGCAGGGTCAGGCGCGCATCCGGAAGGCCTTCGACGACAGCATGCGCCAGGCGCGTGCCGAGGCCGAGTACGAGAACCAGCGCCGCGACCGTGCGCAGCGTACCAAGCAGCGCCAGGACACGCAGTACGGCCGCGCGCGTGACGCGGCCTACGCCGAGAACGACCGCTTCGACGCCCGCGTGGCTCGCGGAGCCCGAACGGCCCGCCAGTATCAGGACCAGTTCGACCCCGGCTACCACCGGATCGGCGACATCGCGCGGCTCGGCCAGCGCGGGCAGCGTGCCGCGCGCGATAGGGACTACACCGAGCTCAAGCTGATCGAGGCTGAGCTCAAGAAGATCGATTCGAACCTCGTCAAGGATCTGCGCGAGAACCCGGCTCGGGCCGAGATGATCGGCCGGCAGCGCGAGCAGGTGGCGATCGCTCAGGCCCGGGTCGCTGCGGGCAAGGCGGACGACACGAACCCCTTTGGCGGGGTGCTCGGAGCGATCGGTGCGATCAAGGCTAGCCCGTGGATGAAGGTCGCTAGTGCGGTCGGAGAACTGGTCGTCGATGCGATCACCAGTCCCGAGCTGATCGCCAAGATGTATGACGGGCTGCTGAGCGGCGCCACGCCCTACATGAACCTGCAACTCGGGTCGCGAGACATCGGCCGGGCAGGGGACTTCGCTGGTTCTGATCTCGCCTCGACCCTATACCCGGGCGGTAAGACCCCAGGCTGGATGGCAGCCTACGGCTACACGCCGCAGAGCGCCCTGAGCACGCTCGGCACCTACGGGATCCCGGTGCAGAGCGCGTCCGACGCGCAGGGTATCCTGCAATCGATCGGCAATGCGCAGCTCGCGCCCTACCTGGGCGGCCTCGGTCTCGACAGGTACGCCAAGTCGGCGAACCTCGCGCAGACGCTGGGCGTGCATTTCCAGGACGAGTACGGCTTCGACCGGGCTTTTAGCCCGTCATCTCCAATGTCGCGCAACAGCCAGGGTGGCAACGGCGACCTAGACTCCTACTGGCGCCAGTGGCAGCGGGTCATGACTGCGGCTACGGCTGCCGGCATGGACCACTCCCAGGTCATGAGCTCGGTCGAAGGGCTGATGCGCTCGACGGCGTCCGCCGGAGGCGCCGAGACTAATTTCAGCGACATATCCGCCTTCTGGTGGCGCCTCGCGCAGTCCGGCACACCCAACATGCGGTCAGGTCAGGGAGAGATGACCGCTCTCGCTGGCATGACTTCAGCGATCAATTCGACAGGCCTCAACGGCGGGACGGCGCAGAATACCGCACTCTACAACTACTTCAGTCGTAACGGCGGGATTCCCAAGACATCGGACGCCCTAGCAAAGTTCCTGCACGTCAATCCCGATACCATGTCGCCCGGCGAAAAAGCCGAGTTCGACGCCGCGTTCAACGCGGCGCAGGAAGGCAATTCGGCCGTCTTCTTCCAATACCTGCAGCCTTTCCTGCGGTCGAAATCGGACGTTTGGACATCTGTGGTCCAGGGCTCCGGGATGATACCAAGCGGTTCCATAGGCGGAATTGTCGGCGGCGCAATATCCGGCATGGGGACCGACGCCTACGTTCAGCTCTCGGCCAGCGGAAAGGCTCCGCTTCCCAAATCGAAGGGTCTCGGCAAGGGCTCGATCAGTCCCGCGATCGACAAGCTGATTGTAGCCGCCGCGGCGCGTCACAGACTGGATCCGAACCTCCTTCGTGCCGAGGTGATGCAAGAGAGCACCGGAGATCCGACCCTGATCAATACCGACAGTGAGGGCAAAAAGGCATATGGCCTGATGCAGCTTCGCAGCGGAGCCATGGCGGACGAGCACGTAAGCCTCGATCAGGTCATGGACCCCGCCGTGAACATTGAGGCAGGGGCGGACTACCTTGCGCACCAGATCAACGCATCTGGAGGCGATGTCCGCATGGGTGTTGCAAGCTACAACCAGGGCTACCGAGGCGCGCGGGCTCCAACCAATGTAGTCAAGAAGACAGGCTACGGATATGGACAGCAATATGCTGACGATGTCCTCTCTTGGAAGACGTCGTTCGATAATAACCCTGACACCATGAACAAGGCGATTGCCAACGGCGGTCAGATCGACATGGATGCGTCCAAGCAAGCCTACCAGTTCCTGACCGTGGTGAGCTCGGCGGCGCCGGCACTCCAGAAGTGGAACGTCGAGGTCATCAAAGGCACCGCCGTCATCTCCGAGTTCGTCAACCAGATGATCGCCGGGATGCACATGGCCCGCGCGCCGCGGATGCCCTGATGCCGAACAACCATGCAGCGCCGGCGTGCTCCGTCGACATCTACCCGTACGAGGGTGGCGCCTACTCCATCAGCGGCCAGAGCGGCGCCATCCAGGGCGTGAGCGTGTCGTTCTCCCGCGGCGGTGCCGGGTCGTTCCAGATCCAGCTTGCCCCGGGCGGCCCGATGGGCGTGAACAGCCGGCCGTCTTGGGCGCAGATCATCACGAAGATGTCCCTGGTCGTGATAGGCATGTCGCGCGGCGGCTACCGGCGCATCGTCATGATCGGCGTCGCGCAGTCCGTGACTGAGCCGGTGCAGTGGGGCGCGACGGTCCAGCGCAACATCGCCGTGACCGGAGCGGACTTCGGCTACTTCTTCCGCTCGATGTCCTACTACAACCTGAACCTGCTGACCGGCCTCAACGGCGGCGCGGCCGGGTCTCTCGCGCTGCCGGCCATGATCAGCAGCGCGCTGCTTGCCGGCACGCCGCAGAGTGTCGGCGCCGCGTGGTTCAAACTCATGGCGGGCCCGAACGGGATCCTAGCGAACACCAAGATGCCCTACCGAGGTACGCCCGTCTTGTTCGGCAGCTTCATGTCGACGGTCTTCGAGGCGTACCCGAACCCGGTCGGCATCCCGACCGCCGCCAACTTCATCGGCGACGAGGGGTCCTGGCTCGACAAGTTCGGGACGTTCTTCCAGGCGCCGTGGTACGAGATGTTCCTGACCACCGCGCCGGTCGGCTTCTACCCGGGCGCGACGGCCGCCGCCAGCCCGGTCCAGATGCAGGGGTACCCGGACGCCAGCCCGGTGTTCGTGGCGCGCGTCAACCCGCTGCCGCGGCTTACCGTCTCGGGGGGATCCGAGACCGCGCCGAACCTCGCACTCGACCAGAGCCTGTGGAACGGGCTGCCGGGCTACACGGTGGACCCCGAGGTCACAGGCTACCTGGCCGTCTCGCCGGTGTGGGGCAGCGACGAGGTCAGCAACTTCTACGTCCTGAACCCGACGATCCTGAGCACGACGCTCGGCAGCCAGAACGGTGGCGTCTCGCCCTTCACCCTGAGCTTCGCGGCGTGGATCAATATCGCGTCCCTGCACCGCTACGGCTATCACCCGAGGATCTCGGAGACCTACTGGTTCGCCGATCCGACCGGCGCCCAGGCGCGGGCGAACGCATCCAACGGCGTCACCTTCGCCGACTTCCAGAACCTCGTCTCCGATCTCTCCCTCCGGGTCGCCAGCATCCATGAGCCCCTGCCGCTGATGGCCAGGCTGACCTCGGCGCATGAGTTGCGACCCGACATCATGGTCGGCTGCACCTTCACGCTGCCGCTGTACAAGGACATGGCGCCCTGGACGTTCTACATCGACTCGGTCTCGCATCAGTTCCAGTTCGGCGGCCAGTCGAGCACAACACTCAACCTGTCGCGCGGCCTGCCTGCTGCGGCCTATCAGGATCCGGCGCTGATGGCTGACGTGCTGCAAGGCAACGCCCAGTGGCTGAACGGCACGCTGCAGTCGGGCGTGCCCGCCGGCCTCGGCCCCACCCTGGCGCCGTTCAACAACGCCGACGCGGCGGCGATGACCGCAGCCGCTGCCGGGGTGTTCGCCCAAACGAACCCAGGGTCCTGACGGCTCTCTCTCTCTCTCTCGGCTGTGGGCCGAAAGCGCGCTTAGACCTTAGCGCGCATGACGGGAGCAGGCTATGAGCGGCGCGTACTGGGAGCAGCCTAGCTACCTGCAGAACCTACAGGCGAACGCATCGGTCAGTCAGTCCGACTCCGGTAGTTCGTCCGGGTCGCCGCTTGGCACGTCCCTGACGATCGTCCAGCGCGGGCCGAGCGGCGAGGTGACCGACTACAGCCAGGTTGTCGGCACGACTGCGGTCGAGCGCTACCCGGACCTCTCCACGCTCAGCGAAACGCCCAGCTACATCAGGATCATGAACGTCAGCGCCGCCGGCGGCCCGAACCTTTGGGTGAGTCGCAAGCTGGGCAATGCCGTCGCGCCGCACACGGCTGGCGCCGTCATGATTCCGCCCGGCGAATACGAGGTCTGGACGGCCCCCGGATTCATCCCGCTCAACCCCGTCTGGGCGATCGCCGACAACACGAACTGCAATACCACCGTCGAGGTCGGCTGATGCGTGCCCTCCGCTCCATCGTCGCGGCTCTATTCGCGTCTGCAAGTACGATCGCCCCGGCTCTTGCGCAGTCGATCGGCGGCCTGCCGAGCGGGTACTCCTCGGCTGCGGCCTATTCGGACCCGACGAAGCGGGCGCCGACGCAGACCGACGACGTATCGCACGGCTACCCGGTCGGTTCGTTCTGGCTTTACAACGGCGCGGGTGGCGGCGGCGGCGGTTCCGGCACTGGCGGCGGCGGCTTGGGCGGCCGAGGCGGTGGCCCGCTCGCGATCGTCTGGTGGAACTGAACAGGACCTGCCGGTGTTTCCGCAGCTTACCAAGGCCCAGGTCTATTCGGTCGATCCGAACAAGCGCCTGCTGTACGTGCTGCTGCCGTCGTCGCAGGGCCTCGGGATCCCGGTCGAGATGGGCTACGAGGGCCCGGCCGACGCGCTTCGGCTGCGCCAGACACCGATGCCGACGAAGGGCACCTGGGGGCTCGTCGCCTTCCCGCATGGCGACAGCCGGAACGGTGTGTGGCTCCGGTCGATCTACACCTCGAAAGAGAACGCCGTCCTGCCCGGTGACGCCAATGCGGACTACGACTCGCACTGGTCAGGCGCGTGGAGCCTGATGACCGGCGACGGCCAGGTCTACAAGTCGTTCCCCGACGGGACGTTCATCACGCTCGCGGACGAGACCACGCTGCCGGCGCTGACCCGCAACACGGTCGACCAGACCCAGACGCAGCAGGCGGTCCCGTACCCGCAGACCGACCGGCTGGCCTCGGCGCCGCCCGCGCGGCCGCTGCACGTCCACCACTCGTCGGGCACGGACCTGCTGGTCGACAAGACGGGGAACACCACCATCACGATTGCGGCAGGCGCTTCGGTCTCGGTATCCTGCGGCGGCACGACGGTCACCATCAGCCCGCAGGGTGGCATCACCGTCGTACTGGCGAGCGGCCAGTCGACGCAGTTCACCAATGGCGGCGCGGCGTCCGACATGCTCACCAAGGCGACAGAGCTCGTCGCGCTGTTCAACGCGCACACGCATGCCGACAACGGCAGTGGCGTCCCGAACCAGCAGATCACCGCGGCCGAGATCGGCTCCGCGCTTGTGAAGGTCACATCATGACGGCGTACTTCTGGGCCGCGTCTAACCTGAAGGCCCGCGCCGCCTGCTGCGCGGTGTCGGCCAACGGGCTGGTCGTGCCTGCGTGGTCAGAGCCGGGAACCGTCTTCACGTTCGACGGCGCCACGGTCACCCCGGCGCTGACGGCCATGTCGAGCGCAGACGAGATGACGGGGCGCGGGTCAGTCGGCGTGGCCTGCACAAGCTCGGGCGGCACCTGGACGCTCTCGGCGGCGGGCCTGTTGAGCAGCTACGGCACCTCGTTCTCGCTCAGCGCCTCGTTCACGCTCGCGGCCGCGCCGTACACCGGGCTGGCCTCGATTGGCAACACCGTCTATGCCTGCTCGTCCGCTGGCGTCGTGTGGTCCTCGTCGGGCTCGGCGCCCGTGCAGGTCGGCACGTTCGGCACGATGCCGCGCGGCCTGGTGACCGATGGCACCGACCTCTACGCGGCGCTGCCGCTGACCTCCCAGCTTGGAATCATGGTCGCATCGAGCGGCGCGGTCAGCACAGTCGCGTCTCCGGTGCCGCTGCCGGCGTTCGTGGCAGTCAAGTCGGGATCTGTCGCGGTGGCGGGCTGGTCATCTGCGGTGCTCCCGGCCGGCACATCCTACTTCGCAGCGGCGCCCGGCGTCTCGCCTACCGAGGCGGCCATCTGCAATGCGGCGGCTGGTAGCGTCACGCTGCTCGCCGGCACCGACCCCGATTGGACGACCGGGTCCTCGGTCAGCGGCATGGCCGGCGTCTCGGCCGTAGCCTGGACCACGAACAGCGAGCAGATCCTGGCCGCGGCGCCGGGCGACTTCTACGTCGTGTCGATCACGGCCGGCGCCCTGGCGATAGCGCAGACCCTGTCCGCAACCGGCGTCACGGCGATCGGCGTCGTCCCCGATGGGTCGGAGGCGCTCCTTGCGCAAACCGGCGCCAATCAGATCGCGGTGATCTCGCAGAGCGTTGGCACTTGGTCTATCAGTTCCGCGATCAGCAGCGTGTCGGCGCCGGTCGCGATCTTGCTCACCAGCAGCGTCGAAGGGTTCGCGATCGGCGGCGGCGGCCTGATAACCCTGCAGCGCAACGGCGCCGCCTGGGAAGTGAACGCGACGACGCCGCTGACCGTGGGCGGAACGACCGTCACCGGAACCGGCATCGTGGCGGACGCGGCCGGCAATCTCTACGTGACCGCGACGAACGGCGCCAGCGGCTACCTGATGGTGCTCAGCGCGGCCGGGACGCCGCTGGCGTCAACCACCTGGACTGGCGGTGCGGCGGGCCTCGTGATCGTCTCCGAACAGGTTCTGGTGCTCGACAACACCAACGCCCTCGTGCGCCCTTTCGCCCATGTAGGCGGGGCTCTCGAGCCGCAAGCGACCACGGCCGCGCCGGCGGGGCCGACGACCATCACGGCCGGATCTATCAGCGTCGTGGTCGCCGGGGCCAGCGCCACCGGCCTCTACGAGCTCGGCGCACCATACGCCCTGCTCCCCATCCGAGAGGGAATGGTCGGGCTGTACCAGTCGAGTGCCTGGACGACGTACACCCTTGGCGTCGGGCACGACCCCTCGGCGGTCGCCTTCGACGCAGCCGGCGCGCTGCACGTCGTCACCACGCAGAATGACCACTACACCTTCTCGACCACGGGCGGCATCGCTCAGACCGGCCTCGTTCCGGTTCCGGTCTACAGCGGCCAGACTGCGGGCACGTCGCTGGCCATGAGCTCTCTGACCCCGTGGAACGGTCACCTGTATGCAACGACGAGCGCGAGCGGGGTCATCGTCGAGGTAGCATAGCGTGCAGGGCTTCCAAACCATACCCGTCGCGAACCTGCAGCTTGCGCTCTACACCCTGACGGTGCGGGCGCCTGGCGGCTTCGGCGCACCCGTGCCCGGGTTGAGCTTCACCTTCCCGATCAGCCCGCAGAACGTTCGCAAGGAGGCGCAGGCGGCGACCGCCATCTTCGACACGGCGGGCTACGCCTACCAGAACGGCGTGAACAGGTCGGCCGACGAGTACGGCATCGCGCCGCCCGTTTACACCCTGCGCGGTACGACGGGCTGGAAACTGCACAGCCAGGACGGCTACCAGTGGACGGGCCGAGAGTCGTGCCTGCAACTGCAGAGCATCCTTCAACAGTACGCGCAGCTGAACACCGCGCAGCAGCAGAACCAGCAACCCGATCTCTACACGCTTGAACTCTATGACTATTTCATGGAGGAGTTCTGGCAGGTCGTGCCCGTCGGCGCGATCGGCATCGAGCAGAGCGCCGATCGGCCGCTGATGTCCTTCTACACGTTCCGGCTCGCGGCGGTCGCATCGGTGTCCGATCCCGTGCCGCCGAACCTGGACGCCGTCGCCGCGATCCTGGCCGCGTCCGCGCCGGCCGGCATCGGCGGGTTCCTGCCGGTCGTGAACACCCTGCTCGGGGCCTACTCGTGAGCAGCTTCCCGAACGTCACCGGCTACCCGGCGACCGTGTGGACGGCGGCGCGTGCCGCGCTCGCCTGGCTGCCCGCGCAGTTGAACGCCAACAACCCGTCGGCCTCGACGCTGGCCGCTACCACCGTGGCGAGCACCGTGCGTAACAGCCGGGACGCGCTGTCAGCCTACCTCTACGGCCAGTCGTTGACGACGCTCTACGATGACCTCTCATACGTGCTGACCCTGCCCCTGGCCATTGACGCAGGGACGGCCGCGATCGTCACGTCCCGGATTGCGACGGTCCAGCGCGTCGCGGCGGCTGCGGCCACGCTGGCGCCCGCGACGGTGAGCAACCCTACCCTCGCGCTGACGGCTGGAACGCCGGCCGTGGCGGATCCGCTGCTCATCGAGTGGTGTATGGCCTTCGCCTACGAAGCCGTACCGGACGGCCTCACGACGGCTGCGGTGGCGAGCACCGCACAGGCCTACGCCGCCGCTTGGGACGCGCTCCTGGCCGCTCTCGAGGGCATCGCGTGCCCGGGCAACACAGTGGATGCGGTCGAGCAGATGGCCCTGGTCGCCGCGGACATCGCCGCCAAGGTCGCCCGCGTTTCGATCAGCCAGTTCTCGAGCCCGGCGACGGTCTGGAATCAACTCGTGGCCATGCCGACGTGCCTGCGCCTGGCGAACGCCACGTCCTGCGACCCGACCAGCGCAGCGTCTCAGCAGATCATGGTCCTGCGCTACGTCCTCGGCACGTCCCTGGCCGATCTCTACACCCTGCTCATATCGCTCCGGGACACCACCCCGGCGCAGATCCAGCTTGTGACGGTGCGGCAGAACGACACGCTGATGGCGATCGCGGCCCGGACGCTCGGGGATTTCGAGCGGTTCACCGACATCGCCAAGCTGAACAACCTCCTGCCGCCCTACATCTCGAACACGCCGCAGGCTGGGTGCGCGGTTCCCGGCCAGCAACTCTACATCCCGACGGCCGGCGCGGTGACGGTGACGACGCGGCCGGCGTCCTACACGCAGAACTACCTCGGGATCGATCTCTACTACGGGCCGCTGAACGAGGACATGCTTCCCTGGACCGGGGACTTCGCGACGATCTCGGGCTACGCGAACCTGAGCTTCTCTCTCGGCCGACGGCTGCAAACCACACTAGGGTCGCTCATCTTTCACGGGGACTTCGGGTCACGCATTCCGCCGGAAGTCGGAAAGGTCGTGGTCCAGGCCACGTCGGGGCATCTGGCGGCGTACGCGAAGTCGGCGATCTTGTCTGACCCGCGGACCTATCAGGTTCCAGTGCTGAACGTCACGGTGCAGGCGAGCTACGCCATCAGCATCGAAGCGACAGTCACGCCGAACGGGTCCGTCGGGTCCTCGGCGAAGGTGAACGAGGTGTTGCAGCCGCAGTCGTAGGTGCTTGAATGTCGGACAGCGTAACGGTCGCAGCGCCCCCCGACACCTCGACCGTCGCGGCGAGCCTTCTGGCCTATATCTCTGGGCAGAGCGGCGTCGTGACCGACTTCAACAAGGGGTCGCAGGTACGGACCCTCTCGGAGGCGGTCGGCCAGATATCGGAACTCGAGGGCATTGCCGCGCAGGCGCTCGCCTTCCAGACGATCATCTACGGGTGCTGGGCCGCCTTCGGCATCGTGCCGCTCACCGCCCAGGCCGCCACCGGAGTCGTCACCTTCGTCACGGCGACATCTGGCACGCCGCCGCCGGCCTCACAGGCTGTTCTGATCCCGGCCGGAACGATTGTGCAGACCACGGGAGGCACGCAGTTCCAGACAACCCAGGACGTGACGCTCGCGGTGGGCGCGACCAGCGTCTCGGTTCCGGTGGTGGCCGTGACCGCAGGCGCCGCGGGGAACTGCCCGCAGGGGGCCATCAACACGATCGTCTCGGCGATCCCGTATCCGCTCTACGTCACGAACGGCGCGCTGATCGCCAACGGCAGCGACGCCGAGACGCCGGCCGCGACGATGCTGCGCTTCACCGCCAAGGTGATGAGCCTCCCCGCCTCGACTCCGGTCGCGATCGCCAACGCCTGCATCGGTGTTACGGCACCCGGCTCGTCCGAGCAGGTGCTCTACTCGACAGTCTACGAGCCGTGGATCGAGCAGGCGCAGGGCAGCCAGACTGCGGGCTACCAGGTCTACATCGACAACGGCAGCGGCACGGCCTCGTCTGGCCTCGTCGCCGCCGTCGCCGCGCTGCTGCCGGGCAACCGGGCCGCAGGCCTGATCGGCTACGCGGACGCCGGCGTCCCTCGCTCGGTCGCGGCGGTCACGCCGGTAAATTGGAGCGTGGTCGTTACGGCGACGCTGCTCGATAGCACCACTGCGGCCGCCAACACCGCCAGCGTCCAGACCGCTGTGCAGGCCTACGCCGCCAGCCTGCAGTTCGGCGCGAGCCCGGCTGCGTCGCAGATCAACACCGCCGTCGGCAACGCGCTGGCTGGCTTCACGAGCTCCTACTCCGTGGCCCTGCTCGACGGCAGCGGCACGGCGCAGCAGACGATCACGGTGCCGCCTACGCAGCGGGCACTGCTGACCACCGTGACATCGAACCTAAGCTGATCCGATGGACTGGTCCGCCGTATCCGCCACGCTCGCCGCGCTTCCGCGCACGTTCCAGCGCTCGGGCCCGAACTTTGCCGCGTACCAGAACTCGGTGATCGCGGCGCTGTCCGAGTTCACCAGCGGCGTCGACAGCCTGGTCGCGCAGTCGGTCGGCGCCAGCGGGGCGAGCGGCAAGTGGCTCGACGTGTGGGGCGAGGCCCTCGGTCTGCCGCGGCAGCCGGGCGAGTCACGCTCGACCTACCTCGGCCGCATCAATGCAATGTGCGCCCTGCCACGCGGCACGGTGCCGGCGATCGAGACCTACATGCAGCTGGTGGCGAACCTCTCGGTCACCGTGACGGAGAACTTCCCCTCCGTCGGGTGGACGATGACGCTCTCCTCGGCGAGCGCGCTGCAGAACGCCGTGGCGCTCGAGACGGGGCTTGGCGCCGTGCGCCCGGCCGGCGTGCCGTACAGCCTCGTGGTGCAGCAGGGCGGATCGTTCCTTTCCACGTCCAACTTCTTCGGCCGGTCGCGCGCCAAGGGTTCCTACCTCACCAGCCAATCTCACGGGCTCTCTCCCTCCGTGGCCCCGAATACCAACAATGTGGTCGTGGAGCTTCCTATGACCTTCCTGACTGACCCCACATTGAACCCGGCGAGTTGACAATGCAGACCCCGATCTTCAGCGACGACCAGTTCGTCAACGCATCGTCTTTCAGCACCGCGTTCTCGCAGGGCGCGGCCAGCCTCGCCGCGCACTGCGCCGCGGCAAACATCGCAGGCGTCGTCTCCCCGTCGGCGCTCGGCTTCTCGGCGAACGGGCTGGTTCTGACCGTCAACACGCCGGCGCCTTTCGCGGTGCTGTTCGGCAGCGGCGTCCTGGCCTCGGGCAGCGGCACAACGTCGGGGCAGATCAGCAGCGCCTACTCCGTGCCGCTCTCGAGCTTCCTGCCCGGCTCCGGGTCCGCAACCGTCTACATCGTCGCGCAGGCTTTCACCCTGCCGTCCGGGTCCTTTGTCGTCTCCGGTGCGCCAGCCGGCATGCCCGACTACGACCCGACGTTCCAGCCCTACGTCGCCTACTCGTACGACCTCGACAGCTTGGCGATCACGGCGACCACGACGGCCCCGGACAACGTGTCGTCGATAGAGCTCGGCCGCTTGGTTCTGACGCCGGGTCAAACGGCCCTCGGCGCGGTCGACACCTCGCATCAGGTCGGTCTCGGGTCCGTGCTCTCGCAGGCGCAGCTGAACGCGATCTACGCCGAGGTCCAGTCCGAGACGAACTACTTCACCGGCGTCAACACCTTCTCGCAGTCCCCTATCGTCCCGACGGCCGCTAGCGGCGACAATTCGACCAAGGCGGCCAACACCGCGTTCGTTGCGGGAGCCGTCGCCGCCGAGGCCACCGCGCGTATCGCCGCTGAGTCGCTGCTGGCACCGAAAGCCTCCCCGGTTCTGACCGGCGTGCCAACCGCGCCGACGGCGACCCCAGGCACCAACAACCTGCAGATCGCGAGCACCGCTTTCGTCGGCAACGCGGTGCTTGGCGAGACCCTGTCCCGGCAGCAGGCCGAGTCGCTTCTGGTCGCCCTGACCATGCTGACGACGGCGACGTGGATCACTACCGTCAACAAGGGTATCCCGGTCGCGGCACCGTCATGGGCCGGGCGCTACTGGATGCTGGTCGTCGGCGGCGGCGGCGGCGGTAGCAACTGCATCGCCACCAAGGACGGCAGCGGCAACTACGTCTCGGCGTTCGGCGGCGGCGGCGGCGGCGGCGGCTGGGCCATCCATGTGGGCACCGTCTCCCCGGGGGCCGTCCTGACCTTCGTGGTAGGCGCGGGCGGCACCCCGGAAGCATCTGGCGGGACGACCTCGTTCTACGCGCCTGGGTCCTCTAGCCCGACGGTCTACGCCACTGGTGGAAGTGGCAGTTCATTCACCGGCCCGTACAACTGTCCGGGCGCCGGCGGCGGTGTTGGCGTCGGCGGCAACCAGGCCATCGGCTACGGGTCTTGCGGCAACGACGGGCAGCAGGGCCAGTTCTTCAGCATTTCCGGCAGCGGCGGTAGCAGCCTGTTCGCCGGCGCAGGCAGGGCGGGCAACACCAGCGGCGCCCCGGGCCTGTCGTTCGGCGCAGGCGGCGGCGGGGCCTACGACACCGGCTTCACGGCCGCCCAGCACTTCGGCGGCACGGGCTTCCAGGGCGTCGCCGTCCTCCTGTTCCTTCCCCCTCTCTAACGATCCGACAGAGAAGCAGCCATGTTTCAGGACATCGCGCAGCCGGGTGAGCCTATGCCTAAGAGACCAGACGACGCGGACGCCGAGCGTCCCGCCCCGGATGTCGCCGGATTCCTGAAGTCCTGGTCGCCAGCCGTTATCACGCTGCTCGCGAACATCATCATGGCGACGTGGTACATGAGCTCGCAGCATGCTGACATCGTCGCTATCCAGTCCGACCTGCAAGGCATCCATGACACGATGCGCCAGAACAACCTCGTGTTCCGGGTGCAGACCCTCGAGGACGCGCACAGGGCTGACACTGCGACGATGCAGGATCTCCGCACCCAGGCGCAGGAGAACAACGCCGCGGTCAATCAGCAGATCAAGGACCTAAGTTCTTCGATCAACAGCCAGGGTCAGACACTGGCGACGATCTCGGCCCGGCTCGACTTCGTGATCGACCGCATGTACCCCGAGGCGCAAGCCCCGAAGGCGAAGTGATGAGAATGCTGGCAGTCCTCATAGCTGTCGCTCTTGCCGGGTGCTCCCTCCCGATGGTGTGCCCGCCTGCCGCGGCCCCCACGCCGGCCGTCGTCGCGGTCTTGAAGGCACCCATCGAAGTCGTGAAGGTTCCGGTCCCGGAGCCTGGAAACCATCTCGTCACGCGCCGGGCCATCATCCGCACCTTCGACGCCATGCAGCTTGAGGTAGCGACGGCGATCAAGAGCATGCACACGCCCGACAAGATAGAGCACCTGACGATGCTGGATGACCACGCCGGGACAGCCATTGAGCCGCTGCGGCATGTCATGGAGCCTGTCACGCAGTATCAGGTCGACGAGGCGGTCAAGACGATGCTGGCCCTGCGCGACTACCTCAGTCAAAATCGGCTTTAGGCGCCTCGAACTCAATCATGATGCGGCTGAACGACTTCGACTCGTTGCGGGTCTCCTCGTACCAGTCCTCGACCCACGACCCGAGGCTCTTGAGCTCCGTGTCGCGCACCCACCAGTACGGGTGGCGCCAGTTCAGATCGAGGATCTTCTCGAGCACCCACTTGAGAACCTCGGTCTTCCAGGTGTAGCCGCGCAGGAGGAAGCTCAGTTCCGAGTACAGGTCCCGCTTGTTCTGCGCTTCCAGGTGCGCTCTGATCTTGCGCTTCCAGGCATCCGTCTCTGGCGTGACCGAGATGAACGGCTGCCCTTCACGAAGCCGCTGCGCGTCCTCGCGTTGAAGGCGGGTCGACCGGGCGCCGACACAGAGGAAGCAGCGGCACGGCTTAGCCTCGCCATCGAGCTCATCGTAGTCCCAATGCTCGAGGCTTGGCATGATGCGGGGCGTGTGGTCCATAGCTAGGCGGGCTCGGTCAGGTGCTTCAGGACTGCGCTGCGGACCACGTTGGCGACGTTCTGTTCGCCGCCCGGAGCTTCCGGCCAGGCAACCGTGATGGCGCCCTCGGACGCGCGCTCGAGAGCCAGCAGTGCGACGAGGCCCGCCACCGACACGCCGGCAGCGTCGGCCAGCGTGATGGTCTGGATGTCGAGGCCGCGCAGCGCGTCCAGGAGGCGCGGTGCGTCGCCGGCGATGTCGAAGGGCTTGACGTTCGGCATCTGCGGGCCGTCGATCACGATCTCGCCGCCCGTGACTGTGGCCAGAAAGCAGAGGTAGCCCTCGGAGAACAGCTTGCGCGCAGTGTCCAGATCGCCATTGACGAGCAGCACGCGCTGCGGGCTGGCGATCTGCTGCTGGTCGTCCTCGGAGAGCCAGGGCAGCGGAGGCGGCAGCAACGCCGGCTGCGTCAGGAACGCCGTCGGCCGAACGTTCGCGTTCACCTGCGGATCCGTGGCGAAGCCTGATAGGTCCGCAGCCTCGCCGTCCGGGCGGCCGTGCAGGACCGCCGGCGTCGTGGCGCAGACGATATTGCGCAGTCCGGCGCTCCCGAGGCTTTCGCACCAATCGATATGCGGGCCATCGGCGGCAACCGATTCCAGAACCTCGCGACGGATGGCGTAGCAGGCCGAGGACACCGCGGACCACTCGGCGGTGAGCACGGCGCGGCCGTTTATGCCGGGGTTCTCGACCGGCATGCCCTCAAAGACGTAGACCGTCGGCTCGGTGCCGAGCAGGACGCCGCCGTGGGCGACGGTCTTGTGATCGGCGGCGAGCATCTTGACGCCCACCATTCCGACGCCCTGCCGCGCGGCGAGTGCGGCCATGTCGCCGATCATCGCGCCATCGAGCACTTCGACGCAGTCCTCGATCACGACAAGGACATCGTACTCGCGATCAGCCACCGCCGAGTCGAGATCGGCTACGGTCGGCTCGCCGTCCGCAAGCTCGCGCACCCATACGTCGCCCACGAGACGCAGGTCATAGGGCAGGGCGCTCCGGTTGGCGGACATGCTGCGCAGGCACCGTGCGGTGCGCGTGCGATCCGTCGCGATGACGGCCACTCGCACCCGGAGGTCGGTGCTCGGCAGGAAGCGGACCTGCAGCGCCGGCGCATAGGCCGGGTGGCGCCCGACGGCGGCCGGCTGCCCGGTGCGCAGAAGGTGCTCCACGACTGCGCCTTGGCGCGCGGCCGGGTCTTCCAGGTGCAGAGGCAGATGGGCCAGCACCTGCGGGACATGGACGATCTTGCTGGCGTCGGGCGCCCCATTGAGCCAGGCGTGTGCCTCGATGTAGCGCAGCAAGGTCGCGAACAGGCTCTCGCCCTCGACATAGACCTGGGCCAGAAGGTCGCGGCGGAACGCGCAGACCGGCGTGATGTAGTCGATCGCGAGCAGGAGCTCGTAGTTGAAGTCGGGCTTGAAGAACGGGTGCAGCGCCTGCCCGTCCTTGCCGATGTGGTCGTGGTCGGCGTAGAGCAGGGCCGCGTCGGGATTCTCCGAGATAGCCAGCTGCATCGTCGCCATCTGCGCCATGTCGAGAGACCCGTCGGTGTAGAGGACGACCCAGCTTTCCTCGACATCGTCGGCCAGCACCCACGAAATCCCATGCGACCACACGGGTTTCGGCGCCTTGTCTCCAAGCGTCTTGACCGCAGCATCTTGCGCTTGGTGACGCAGTGATCCACGGCCGTAGTGCATCTCGTGCCACTGCGCGTAGCTCTCGGTCGGCGGCGCCTCATAGGTGATCCGCGAGAAGGCGAAATCGAGCTCGGCTCGCGCCTCGGCGTACGGCTTGTCCTCGGCGACGGCGTTCATCGCGTCAGCGAGGCGCGGGTGCCACTGCATCACCTCACGCATCTGCCGGATGGTGTCGTCGTCGATCTTCGGCGGCTCCGCGACGCGGGTGAACGCCCCGGGGTCGACGACGTGCTTCAGCCCGATTTCCAGGCAGCGGGCGCCCCACTCCATCAGGGCCACGTTACGATCGGCGTACCGCTTGAAGTCGGGCTCACCGACACGGGCAAGCGCGGCACGGCTCAGCGTGGCGTTCGGCCCGTGCGGGATCGCCGCCGGCCATAGGTCCAGCGGGCCCGCCGCGAGCTTGATGTCGTCGGCCTGTTCGGGCGTGATCGGGGTGAACCGGCCGACCATCGGGTAGTCGCCGTCGTTGGACGCGCTGCTGATTGAGGCAGTGCCCGACAGGCGTGCAAATACGCCCGTGGGGTCAGCGGCTTCGTGCGGCGAGAACAGCGCAGCGCCGATCGGCAGCCACGCGCGCAGCCAGGTATCGAGATGCTTCTCGAGGGTGCGCTCAGACTTCGCCCACTCGTGCAGCAGCGCGCCCTGCGCCGCGCAGTAGTCGGCATCCGCGCCACCCGGAAGGAATCGCACCAGGCGCTCGGCGGCGATGGCCGGGTCCTGATCGAATTGCATGCCGATGACCGACAGGCCGTAGCAGGCGTTCGACAGGACCGGGAAGCCCGCCGCGGCGAACTCGAGAACGCGCAGGTCGCTCTTGCAGTTGTCGAAGTCGGTATGGCCGAACGGCGCGATCGCCAGATCGAGATCGAGATCCGTCAGGGCTCGGGGGTAGGCGTCGTAGCCGACGGCCGCGTGGATCTCGACCAGCCCCTCGACCCCGACCGGCGAGGAGCCCATGAACACCCACTGGACGCGGTCGGCTGTCGCGCGGATCAGGTCAGCGAGGGCGTTGAGCTCGGCAGCGTGCGATGTGCCGCCCGCCCAGCCGACGCGCGGCTTCGCATGCGGGGGCTTGCGGCGGTTATCGGAGCGACCGGCCGCGCACTCGTTGAAGAACCGCTGGGTCAGGAAGTTCGGCACCACGACCGGATCGCGGCATTTTATTTCGGTGCGGAGCCGCCCGGCCAGCGTGCGCGTCGTGGTGACGACAGCATCGCACAACTGCATGCCGCGCCGCAGGTGGCTCCTGATACCGGCCGGGATCAGGTGACCGCGCCCGTTGCTCTCGGGCACGTCCCAGAGCTTGTCGTCGATCTCGTAGACGATGTGGGCGTTCGGGCAGGCGTTGCGGTAGGCGCGCAGCGCGTCGAGTTCGGTCTTCGTGTATGGGTGCTGGACGACGATCACGTCCGGGTTCAGTGCGGCGATGTCCTGCGCTGACCGGAACCCGCGCTCCACCAGAGTCGTCGCGACGCCGTTGGCGCGCATGGCCATAGCCGGGGACGACATGCGGTAGAAGCCGCTCGCGTGCTCGGACGCCGGATGGACCAGGATCTTCGGCGGGCGCTTGGAGAAGTCGGCAGGCATCAGTGAACTCCGGAGGGTTGCGTCCTCGAGAGCTACGATCCCAAGCGTCCAACTCGTTGCAATCGTGTCGTGAAACCGTCAGGTGACGGCTTCTTCGACATCTTCCTCGGGCGCCTCGCCGACATCCTCACCGTCGGGCTCGGTTCCGGCCTTGGCGACCTTGCCCTTCTCCCCGGCGCTGTCGCGGCGGACGCCGGCGGTCTCACCCTTCGCCTCGGTCTTGGCCGGGTCCTTGTTCGGCGTCATGCGCGCTCCGGGCGGCTTCTCACCGTCGGCCGCCTTCTCGGCGCCGAACTTCGCCGAGATGTAGGACGAGACGAGGCCCTGCCAGATACCGGCCATGCCCGGATCGAGCGGCGACATGGACATGAGCTCGAGCAGTTCCTTGTGCTCTGGCTTCTTGCCCAGGGTCTCGAGCTTCGGCATGTCGTTCGACGCGCGCATTTCGGCGAGCGTCATGCTGTTCCGCTTCGCCTCGTACGCCCTGGCATCCTCTTTCGGGTTCTTGCCGTAGAAGCGAAGGATGAGGTGCGGCCAGCGGGTCCAGATCAGATACTGGCTCAGGTGCTCCTCGGCCCCTTCCAGCAGGCCGGGCAGCCCAGGATCCGCCTCGTCTACGAGGTCCGCGGAGGACTGTCCCGTTTTCGGGGACTCGTCGCTGCCGCCCGACAGGTGGTAGCCGAGGCGATTGACCGGGAACCCGCTGATGGCGCAGAACAGGCCGCCCATCATGTTGATGTATTCCCGGTAGTAGATGTCGTTGCCCTTGATATTGGTCAGGTCGACCAACTCGATGTCGCCGTCCTTCGGCACCGGGAAGGCGGGCAGGGCGTGTTGCTTCGTCGGGCCCGTCTTGAGGTTGCGCCAGACGCGCGACAGGCCCTCGACCTGCCGCGGGGTCCACAAGCCCTTGAGCTTCAGGAAGCCGTTCGGCACCGCGGAGCGCGTGAAGATGTCGGCGTTCATGTTGAACGCATTGGTGAAGGCGCCGATCACGCGCAGCGTCATCTCGAGCTCGGAGTAGCCGTAGTTCGCCACTCCCGGGTCGGTGCGCGGGTTGCGGACGAGCAGGCAGAGATTGTCCCGGGTGAACCGATCGATCACCGTGCCAGCGTCGTCGCAGGAGACCGCGAAGATGTTCGGATCGCCCTCGAAACCGCCCTCGGCCGCCAGCTTCACGTTGCTGCCAGGGAAAGCCTTGAACGCCTTCACCTTGCCGTCCCGGGCCATGTCGGTCCAGATCGCGCCGAAGTCGTAGCGCAGGCTGTCGCGCATCCAGGTCTTCATGAACTGCCGGAAGCCGGTCAGACCGTGCCTGTCCCGGTGCCGGGCATCCCAGTTGCTCTCGGCATTGCAGTTCGCGATGAAGTGCGTCGCCTCCTGGATGTCCTTGAGGTCGCTGGCGGTCGGCTCGGCGCTGCGCTCGCGCATCTCGATCCGCCAGCCGGGCTTCCAGATGTGCGTGCTCATCCCGCAGTAGCGGTCGATGTCCATCAGGCGCTGCTGGATCACCGCGCTGACGATCAGGTTGTCGTCGGAGCATATCTTGCGCAGCGTCGCCGGCTGCACGCCCGGCCACTCGACGAGGTTCCGGTCGTAGGAGCCCGGCAGCATCGTTCGCTGCCCGTAGCGTTCGTTGGACGGCGCCTGCATCAGGGCCTTCAGGAGTTCCTTCGTGCCGTCGAAGGCGTCGATCGCCGTCGACCAGACATCCCGCCAGGTGTTCAACTCCGATAGCTGGTCATGCACCGGGAACAGGGCGTAGCCGTCCTGCGCCTTGGCGATGGTTCCGTCCGGGAGGACGTTCGGGTTCGTCTCGTTATCCGCCACGGCGCCCTCAGAAGGTCAGCATCTGGAAGTCGTGATCGTCGGGAGAGGCATGCTCCTCACAGGACGAAATACGCATCATCGGGACCTTATGCCATGTGCAGTAGGCCCCAGGCAGAGAGCGCGTCTCGGCTGCGCTCTCGAGGTTGCGCTCCCGGATCGTCTCGACGAAGTAGCGGCAGGACGAGCATTGGTTCTGGCCGAAAGGCCGCGGGCCTCCAGCCAGGGCGTTCAGGTCCAGGCCCCCGAAGCCGCGGTTCTCCGGATGGATCTCGGTCTGCAGGTTGTCAGGCATGTGGACGAAGTTGCCGCCGTTGCGGATCGCCCACGTCACGCCGTACACGAAGGAGTCCACCTGATCGTCTCGGCCGCCCGGCGCCCCGGTGAAGTCCTTCGCTTCCTTGATGAATGCGTCCACCCACGGTAGCTCGGCGCCGCCGACCGGGGCGGGCAGCAGGACGCGATGCGAGCGGCACCAGCCCTGCACCGACCCGGCTCCGACGCCTTCGACCGCGCGGGCGCGCTTGCTCTCGAGGGAGCTAGGCATGATCGGCTCCATCGGAATCCCGGCGTTTTCCAGGGTCTCGATCACCGTGACGCCGTACGCCTTCTTCTCCATGACGACGCGGGCCGGTTGCCAGCGCAGGTAGAGCTCGCGGACCTTGGCGCTCAGATCGGCGAACGTCAGCCGCTCGCGCAGGATGTCGAGCACGTACACGTCGTAGTGCGGCTCGCACTCGCCGAGCACCGCGGGATCCTCGCCGGCGTGGTAGTCCGTGCAGGGCACCAGGAGCAGGGTGACGCCGACGGTGTAGTCCGATGTCGTCGAAGCGCTGAATGCGGTATCCCATGCCTGGACGATCATCTGGCCCTGGCGGCAGAACGCCCGCGTCTCCGGCGACGTGAGGCCCAGCGCGAGATCGGCCGGCGCCACGTACCGGCGCTCGAAGTCTGAGTCGATGAAGACGGTTCCCTGCCGCGCCGAGGGATCGCACTGATAGACGGCCTGGGTCTTCGCGGGCTCCATGAGCTTGTTCGTGAAGTATTCCTTGCGCTTCGGTTCGTGTCCCGGGCCGCGCTTGAGGCATTGCGGATGGTCGGGCCAGGGCCAGAAGAAACCCTGGTCCATGTAGTCCTCGCCGTACACCCATTCGATCTTCCGGAAGGCGAGGCCGTTCCGCTCGATGGTCGTGTACGCCGGCGGTTCGCGGAACGGCAGCAGGTCGCCGTCCTGCGTGTGGAGCATGCCGTCGGTGAAGACGCACTCGATGCCCTCTGGCACCGTGATGTCGAACCAGAGCTTGCGCGAGCCGGGCCGCTCGGCCGGCAGGGTCATGCACACGAACTCGCCGTTGAACTGCAGGCGGCCGTAGAGATCGGCCTCATGCCAGCGGCGGCCCGCCAGGATGAACCGGGCGCCCTGCACATCGGCGCGGCCGCGCAGCTGGCTGACCCACTTCTCGGAGACAACCTGGCACTGCGCCTCGGAGGCGCTGTTGTCGGCGTCGTGCAAGTCGTCGAGGATGATCTGCTTGGCGTGCTTGCCGGTCAGCGCCTTGCTGCTCATGCCGCAGGCGTAGAACGAGGCGTCAGGGATCGCCGACGGGCGCCCGGTGACGAACAGGCCGCGCTCGTTCGACCAGCCCCGGTCCTTGTCGGGCTTCACGTTCGGGAAGGCCGCCCGGTAGGCGGGGTTCTGGTCGATCATGCGCCCGACGGCGTTCATGAAGCCAGCGGCGAGGTCCTGCGCGCCCGAGATGCCGAGCGTGGTCATGGTCGGGTCGTGGCCGATCACCCAGGCCGGATAGATGATCGACAGCAGGGTCGACTTCGACGAGCCGGGCCCGACCTGCAGCATGAGGTTGTCGATGCGGGAGTCGCAAAGGGCGAGGATGACCGGGTACAGGTGATCCGGCAGCCGGAAGCCTTCCTCGCGCTGCATCCACTCGTAGAAGTAGGCCAGCGAGTCCGGGCCCCAGGTCCGGCACAGGGCCGCAGCTTCGGACTCTTTCATCGCGCGCTCCGTGGACTCCCTCCGTTCTGGAAGGCGAATAACCCGTTGCAATCGTGTCGAACGAGAGAAGGACCGTCCATGACGGCAGCGGCTCTCTAAGTCCCGCCGCCCGAGGGAGCTAAAGGGGGTGCCTCGGTCATGTGAGCCCGGAGTATCCCCGTTGAGCGGTGCGTATTGGGAGCAGCCCGGCTTCCTCATCCGGTTGCAGATCGATGAGTCTATCCTCGGCGGGAACGATATCCCGACTGCGGACGGCGTCGTCGCTGTGGGCTCGGGAGTCGTTGTCCCGGACGCGCCCCTCATCAGCGGCAACGGCTACACCTTCCAGGGTGTGCAACTCGGCGAGGGTCTGGTCTTCGCCGGCGGCACGCTCTCCGTCGTCTATCAGACCTCGATCACCATTCCGAATGGGCAACTGCTGGCCGGCGTCAGCGGGCAACTCACGCCGGTCTCGATCGGCAGCGGCCTCACCCTGTCTGGCGGCACGCTGTCGGCCGCCGCCGCGCCGCCGCCACAAGGCCAGTTGCTAGGCAGCACCGGCGCCGCGTTCACGCCGGTCACTGTCGGCAACGGCCTCACCCTGTCTGGCGGCACGCTGACCGCCTCGGGCGCTGCCGTCAGCATCCCGAACGCGCAGTTGCTTGGCGGCACCGGCTCGGAGTTCTCCGGGGTCTCGCTCGGCTCGGGCCTGTCCCTGACCAACGGTCAGCTTGCGACCCTCTGCACGATCATCGGCAAGGCCATCGTCGGCGGTTCGATCGATGGCTCGACGACGATCAACGGCGTCGCCGCGAGCAACTACGTGACGCAGGCCGAGATGACCGCGGCGATCGCGGCCGCTGTGGCATCACTGGGCGGCGGTAGCGGCGGTAGCGGCCAGACCACGCTGACCCCGAACTGGGCTTGGCGCGCGGGGCTCAAGACCGGCGTCAACATCGAGCGCCAGTCCGCAATCAACGCCACCTTCCTGGCAGGCGCCCTCGCGTCGTGCCAGGCCGCGGGCGTCACGCACGTCGGTATGACGGTGCCGTACTCGCCTGAGTCGGACTTCCTGAACACGGGGCAAAGCCCCGTTCAGCCGTTCTCGAGTGCGACGTGCAAGCAGTGGTTCGATGCCGCCAACCAGTTCGTCCAAGCCGGCATCAAGGTGCGGCTCAACTGCTGCGACGTGACGCTGCTGTCGGATTACACTAATAACGAGGCCCTGCTCAAGCAGCAGATCGCTACCTGCGCCGCGCTGTACTCGTCCTACAACTGGCCGGCGAACATGGTCGCCATGAGCGCCTGTTCGGAGCTTGCTGGTTCGGGCGAGGACGCGCAGTGGGAGCCAGCCCTCACCGATCTCTGGACCTACCTCTCGGGCCTGCTGCCGGCCAACACGCCGCTGTGCCTGGGTGGTGGCGATTGGAGCTACTACACCGACGAACTATCGACCTCCGGATTCTCGGTCCCGACGGCGCTCAAGAACCTCATCGTTTGCGAGATCCACACCTACGACACGTTCTACTCGCTGTCGCAGTGGCAAGGCGTCGCCTCGACGCTCGCGACGATCCAGCAGCAGACCGGGTGCCCGGCGTACATCGGTGAGACGGGTCTCTACAACGTCAATGGTGGCTCGGGCCCGTACAACGAGGTCGGCTTCATCCAGGGCCTCGGCTACCTGCCGACGGCGTTCGCAAACTACGGCTTCACCATCTGGTCCGACAGCATGTCGCCTGGCTCGGGGCCGATCAATAACAGCACGACCAGCGGCACGTTCACGCCGGCAATGGCGCTGAACATCGCTGCGGCGAATGCGCGCATGCCTGGTGCGCCCAGCGCGCTCGGCGTGACGGCCACCATGCCGGTCTTCGAGACGATGGTCTTCGGAAACATCCCGCAGACCGCGAGCGGCGGGAGCGTGTCTGTCACGCTGACGATCTCCGATCCGCCTCCGTCTCCGAGCCTCTCGTTCTGGCTCGACACCCTTTCGACGCCGGTCACGCCGTCGAACACTGCCGCGACGACGACAAACGGCGCTCTCGTCTACACGCTGTCCTTCCCGGGCATCGCCGACGGCGTCCACAACCTGATCGTCGAGGACACCTCGAACCCGAATGCCGGCCAGACGGCCAGCGCCCTGTTCGGTGTCGGCGTCCAGACGATCAGCGGGACGCTTGCCGACCCGACGGCGTCGCCCACGACGCTGACGATCGCCACCACGGGCGGCCTGAAGAAGGCGTACTACGCCGTCTTCGCGTCGAACTACACCGCGTACGGGCCGTTCGTTGAAGACGACCTGACCGTGGATGCCAGCGGGAATGGAACGTGGTCGGGCACGATCACTCACACGCAGCCGACCGACTACGTGGCGCTCGCCGGCACGCCAGCCGGCGGCGACCCCGTCAACTACGTCCACTTCGCGGCTGCGGCGACCGCGCCGACCGTCGCGACAAGCCTCACGATCAATGGGCCTGGCAGCCCGGTCGCGAATGCGACCATCACGCTGACCGGCGACTACCAGAGCGGGCCGCCCGAGGCGATGGACTACGAACTCGGCGCGAGCGGCACCTGGGCGGCCCTCGGCAGCTTCTCGGCTGGCGGCGGGACGTGGTCGGGGACGATGGCGGGCCAGCCCTCCGGGTCCGTCCAGGTCACCGTCCGAGACCACAACGCGACCAGCGTCACGGCGACCGTCTCCTTCACGGTCGGCGCAACAGTCGGCACGATCGCCAGCATCGCGCTCACGCCGGCCAGCACCACGCTGACCGCCACGTCGAACGGCACCGGCGCCGCTACCTCGGTCGGCATCGCATGCGGCGCTGGCGCGGAGAATGCTACGGCTTACTGGCAGATTGCGAACAGCGCCGGGACCGTCTACGCGGGGCAGGCGGGGACCATCGGGCTGGACAGCAGTGGCAACGCCTCGCTCAACGTCACGGTCTACAATACCGGAGACGTGGTGTCGGTGTCCTCGCTCGCGTTCAATGGCGGGGCGCCGGCGACAGGTGCGGTCACCCAGAGCACGGCAGCCTACACCGTGAACGTCAGCCCCGGCGTTACGCCGCCCTCCTCGGCCGCCAGCCTGACGGCGCTGTCCGTGCCGCCGCGGGTCCGCTTGGCGGCCAGCGCGCTCGGACTCTCCGCTGGCGCTACCGTCACCACGGTCGCCGACCAGTCGGGCTACGGCAACAACGCGACGGCCATAGGGGCACCGCTCATCGCGGCGCCCTACAAGACCTACCAGGCGATCCACACCAACGGCTCGACCAGCGCCTTGGAATGCGACGCGGTGGCGCCGTTCCTGTCCGACCCGCCTGCGCGCCCGGCCGGCTGGACCGTCGCGATCGTCGTCATGCCGAAGACCCTGGGCAACAACACCAGCGGCAGCGGGGCGCAGAACTACATCTGGGATGCGACGAACTCGACCAGCACCGCCGCCGTCGATGTGCAGCTGTTCCTCGGCAACGATGGTAGCGGGCGCCCCTGCGTCCAGATAGATCAGCAGAACGCCTACGGCCCGGCTTACGGCTACAGCCAAGCGGGGTCGGCCATTTCCACCACGCAGCCGACCGTTCTCACTTGCGCCTCGGGCACGACCTTCAACAGCACTACCGGGCCCACGCTCTACGTGAACGGGACGGCAGCGAGCGTTGGCAGCAACTCCTCGAGCGTCGATCAGGGCCTGATGAACAAGTTCCTGATCGGTGCCGGCTGGCTGCAGAACGCCGGCTCGACCCCCACCCAGGAGATCAATCTCGAGATGTACACCTACGAACTGATCGTATGGGATAGCTCCTTGACGGTGGCGCAGATCCAGGCGGACGCAACCGCCCTGGCCGCTGCCTATGCGTAGCCCGCAGGGGCGGCCGGCGCCCGGCCCTCTATAGGCGCCAGGGCGGTCTCCGGTCTACAACCTTCTCTCCGCGGGAGAACGCCGACGGCCGAAGAAAATAGAGGGGCAACCCCCAAAACACTTGCCGACCGTCCATCACTGTGAGCATCTATCTGCGTCCAAACCCGCCAGGGCCGTCCGGTCCCGGCGTCAGGAGGGCTATCAACCGAGGACCCTTATGACTCGATCATTCAAGAGACTCGCCTTTCTGACCTCGACGGCGCTGTGCGTCGCCGGGCTCAGCAGCGCGGCACGCGCTCAAGCCTTGACGGGTGTACCGAACCTCAACACCAGCAATTTCACGCTGGTCGAGGATGTCGATTTCACCAAGATGGGCAGCCTGACCGATCTCCAAAACTCACCGATGAGCGACATCTGGGGTAACACCTCAGATTTCTGGTTCTCCGGATCGAGCGGCCTGGCGATCTACAACACGTCGTACACGACGACCGGCTCGAACGGCACCGCGTTCATGGAGCCTCCGTCAGGCAAGGCGTACGGCCACGGCTACGGCCTGTATCAGTTCACCGGCTCCGCTTCGGTCAGTGGTCAGGGCGCTGGCATCTGCTTCGAGCTATGGCCTGCCGACAACGTCTGGCTGCCCTCGCAGTATCCCGACAAGGTGTCGGAACTCGATGTGCTCGAGACGTTCGGCGGTGCGACGGCGACCGGGCAGATCAACAGCACGTTCCACTATTGGGACGCGAACGCCAGTGGCAACAACGGCCAGACCTATCACAATATGTCTGGTATCGACGTGCTCACCACGCACACCTACAGCATCGACTGGGAAGCCGGCTCGATCACGTACTATGTCGACGGCGTGCCCTACTACCAGGACACCAGTTCGCTCGTTCCGGCCGATGCCGCCCACGGTGGCGTCAACAAGGCGATGGGCGTCGGGCTGCTCGAAAACGCGGGCCCGGCCGGTCTGTATGTGACGGATGTCCGTTACAGCAGCCCGAACGCGGGCGGCACCACGCCTCCCGCGAACGAGATCACCCTGATCGCGCCGTCGGGTAACGAGACCGCAGGCACCGCCTTCAGCCTCTCCTTCACCGACAACTACAGCGTGACCGGCGCGACCGTCTATGACGGCTCGACCGCGCTGACCGGCACCACGCTGAGCGGCGAGACCGTTTCCGGTATCGACCTGACCGCGACCGGCAGCCACTCGCTGACCGTTCATGGGCAGGACGGCACCGTCTCCAACGCGATCACCGTGAACGTCGTGGCCGCCTCGACCCCGAGCGACACCATCACCCTCGGCACGCTGCCGAGCCTGACCTCGGGCACGAACGCGACGCTGCCCTTCACGACCGACTACGCGCTCAGCGGCTCGACGATCAGCGTCTCGATCGCCGGCGTCGCCTACAGCCTGCCCGTCACCCTGGTCTCGACCGACAGCTACACGGTCGCGGTCCCGGGCACCGACCTGCCGGCTGGCAGCGACGCGATCTTCCTGCAGGATGGCAGCAACGCCACCTCGCCGACCGTGACTGCGACCGTCGCCTCGGCGCCGACGCAGCCGAACGTGACCGGCTCCATGTCGGCCCCGGGCTACTTCGTCGGCGGCTACCTCGTCAGCGGCCCGCAGGACATGCCCGTGACGCTCGGGTCTGCGGTCACTTCCGCCGATGTGGACTTCGAGACCGGCAGCGGTACGCCGACTCTCGGCGGCCCGAACGACGTGTCGGTAGTCGGGATCGGGACCAGCACCCCGTACGCTCCGTCGGTGCCCGTGTCTGGTTCCGGTGGCGCAGGCGGCTCGGTCTACCTGTCGCTCAACAAGGGCCCCTTCGTTCAGCAGTTCTCGGTTGGCGTCTATGGCCAGACCGCGGGCCTCACGCTGAACCAGCCGACCACCCCGCTGGTTGCGGGTGCCACCCAGTCCATCACGGCGACGGCGAACTACACCCCGGGCAACCCGGCCGCAATGGTCGTGAGCATCAACGGCGTCGAGAGCACCTCCAACGCGACCCTGAGCGGCAGCACCGTGACGGTCCCGCTGAACCTGGCCGCTGGCACGTACAGCATCGGTCTGTTCGACGGCGGCAAGACCCTTGCCTCGCCGATCTCCGTCACCGTTGCAGCCGCGACCGCACCGCCCGCCGACACGCTCAGCCTCACCGGCCCGAGCAGCCTTGTCAGCGGCAGCGGTGCGACCCTGGTGCTGACCTCCGACTATGCGATCACGGCTTCGGACGTGACCGTGAAGGTCGGCAGCCAGAGCTACAGCCTGGCCCCGACCGCGGTTTCCGGTCAGACCGACACGTACGATGTCGCGCTGCCGGCGGCCGATCTGCCGGTCGGAACGGATGCCGTCACCGTGAGCGATGGCAGCAACGCCACGTCGAACTCGGTGAGCATTGTGGTATCGGCGCCGCCGCCTGCGGATAGCATCACGCTCGGCACGCTGCCCAGCCTGACCGCCGGCACCAACGCCGTGCTGCCCTTCACCAGCGACTATGCGATCACGGCCTCGGACGTGAGCGTGTCGATCGCCGGAACCGCCTACAGCCTGCCGGTCACCGCGGTTTCGGGCGCGACCGACAGCTACACCGTTGCGGTGCCGGGTGCCGACATCCCGGCCGGCAGCGACGCGATCTTCGTGCAGGACGGCACCAACGCCACCTCGAACACGGTGACGGTGACTGCAGCTTCGGCCGCTCCGACCTACACGCTGTCGCAGATGGAAACGGACATCCAGTCCGAGACCTCCATCATCAATACGGCGAACGCGGCGATCAATGCCGACATCGCCAAGTTCCAGGCCGCCAACCCCGGTCAGTAACCCGACCCTCTACCGAGCTCTCTAGGCTTGGAAGCCCCTCTCGTCGCAAACGAGAGGGGCTTTTCTTTTAGGGACTCGTTTCATGGCCGTTACCTGCTCCGTCGCCAACATTCTCGAGCCGGAAGCGGCGGCCGACGTTACCGCCATCGGCAGCGCCGCGACGCTGACGATCTACAGCGGTACGCGGCCCGCTAGTCCTGACGCCGCCGTTTCCGGTGCGACGGCGCTGGCGACATTCACATGGAGCGGCGCTGCGGCCACATCAGCCAACGGCGTCGTGACGATGAACTCCGTCGCGAGCGTCGCCGCCGCGGCCTCCGGAACAGCGGCCTGGGCTCGGTTGGCAAGCAGTTCGCAGACCCCGGCGACTGCCGGCCTGTTCGACTTCTCCGTGACCGCGACGGGCGGCGGCGGCGACATCACCCTTCCGACCACGACGATCACCGCCGACGTCACGGTGAGCCTGACGAGCCTGACCATTACCGAGCAGTAATTAGCTCCCTCGAGGGCTGAATGAGCGGGTCCGTCACCGGGTCGGTCACCGAACCCGGCTACTTCGTCAACGGGTACCTCATCAGCGGCCTGCAGGACATGCAGGTCACGCTCGGGTCGGGCGTGACATCGGCTGCCGTCATCTTCACGACGACCAGCACGACTCCATCGTTGGGGGACGCAGGCCAAGTCAGCGTCGTCGGCATCGGGACCAGCACGCCGTACGCCCCGTCAGTGAATGTCGTCGGCTCCGGTGGCGCGGGCGGCTACTGCTGGCTGTCCCTGAACGATGGCCCGTACACCCAGCAATTCTCGGTTGGCGTCTATGGCCAGACCGCGGGCCTCACGCTGAACCAGCCGACCACCCCGATTGTCGCGAACAAAGCCGGCACGCTCACCGCGACGACGAACTACACACC
>Ga0080006_1155144_pt1 | contig 45616 bp, 49 predicted proteins | sample RS3BMetagenome_FD_69209 | JGI IMG/M metagenome (GOLD analysis project Ga0080006, IMG submission 69209) | Ferric oxide microbial mat and aquatic microbial communities from Rainbow Spring, Yellowstone National Park, USA - RS3B (SPADES... ... | reverse complement strand
ATCCACTCGTCATCGTCGTCGAGGTCGTCGATGTCCACCTTGAGAGTTTGCCCCCGGCCGCAACGGAACATCACGTCCGTCATCGATCAGGTGAGCGAACCCCCGTCAGATCCGAAGCGCCCCATTACCTCGACGTGCCGATCGACGAACTCTGGCGGCGCATCGAGGTTCGGAACTCGGCGGCCCCCTGGGTCAGCGAGCCGATCGGCCGCGCCGACCTCGACGCATGGCTCGCAGCCTTCGAGGCCCCCGATCCTGCAGAGCTCGCACTGTTCGACCCCCCGCCCCACCCGGACTGAGCCCCCGCGCACCGCCTCCCGTCGCTGCCGCGAGCGTGTGACCTCCCGGCACGTCGGGGATACGGTGAACGCCATGGACCTCCCGGAGCTGCTCGTCGGGGACGCGGGAGCGTGGCGACGGTGGCTGAGCGCCCATTACACCGATTCGCCGGGTGTCTGGCTGGTGCTGGCCAAGAAGGGAACCGTCGATCCGACGACCGTCTCCTACGACGAGGCGCTCGACGAGGCGATCTGCTTCGGCTGGATCGACGGCCAGCTGGGGCGCCGCGACGCCACGACGTTCCGACGACGCTTCACACCTCGGACGGCTCGCAGCCCGTGGTCGCGACGGAACGCCGCCATCGCGGAACGGATGATCGCCACCGGCCGGATGCACCGCTCCGGCGAGGACGCCGTGCGGCGGGCGAAGGAGGACGGCAGGTGGGAGGCGGCCTACGCCGGGCAGGCCACCATCGAGGTGCCGGAGGACCTCGTCACCGCGCTCCGTGCCGATCCCCGCGCCGAGGCGATGTTCGAGACGCTCACGAGCGCGAATCGGTACGCCATCCTCTACAGGATCGGAAACGCCAAGAGACCCGAGACCCGCGCCCGGCGCATCAGCCGGTTCGTCGAGATGCTGGCCCGGGGGGAGACGGTCCACCCCCAGGCCCCGTGATGACCCCCGGACGCACGGAACGAGGCATCTCCGGATCCCCGGGCCGACAACGGGGCCCCGCGGATCGGGAGTCCGTGCCACCGCCCGTCGCTAGGATCCCTCCATGCCGACCTTTCCCGACGTGCGGTGGGGCTCGGAGGACTCGAGGCTCCGCCGGCCCGTCGTCTGGTTCGGCAGTACCCGTGTGGGCTCGTGGGTGGTCCGGACCCTGACCCCGCTCGACCGGTTCGTCCTCGAGCGGAGCCGGGGTCGCTACACCGTCCTCGGACCACTCGGCGCGCCGATCATGCTGTTGACCACGACGGGCGCCGTCACGGGTCGGGCCCGCACGACGCCACTCCTGTTCGCCCGCGACGGGGACGACATCGTCGTGGCGGGCAGCAACTTCGGCCAGGAGAGCCACCCGGCCTGGAGCAGGAACCTCCTGGTCCACGCCGACGCCGTCGTGACGATCGGGGGCGAGGCCGTGCCGGTGACCGCGGAGCTGCTCACGGGGGACGAGGCGCAGGCGGGCTTCGCGAGGATGATCGATGTCGCCCCGGTCTACGCCGAGTACCGGAACCGGACGGACCGGGCCATCCGCGTCTTCCGGCTGAGCGCGCGCTCCACACCCTGAGGCCGCGAACCCGCGGTCCCTACCTGCGCTCGGTCACCGGTCGGGACGCTCGCTACCGATCCCGGCGTCGGGACCACAGGGAACCGATCAGCGCTCCGAACCCGACCAGGACCGCGATCGGGACGAAGGTGGCGATCCACGCTCCGTGCACCTGGACAAGCTCCGCCAGCATTCCGCACCGCCTCGATCTCGCACCGGTGTCCCAGGGTAGCGCCCTTCGTCGGGACGGGCCCGGCGACACGCGCCGTGGGGTCGTCGCCTCCCGTACAGTTGCCCACGGATACCGGTGCACGGGTGACGGGGGAGCGGCATGGCCAAGCTGATCTACGTGACGAACGTGTCCCTCGACGGCTATGTCGAGGACGTGGACGGCAGGATCGACTGGACCGAGCCCTCCGACGAGGTCTTCTCCTTCATCACGGACCTGGTGCGCCCGGTCGGCACCTATCTCTACGGGCGGCGCATGTACGAGGCGATGGCCCTGTGGGAGGTCGACCCCGCCCTGGCCGCCCGGTCGGAGCTCTGGGCCGACTTCGCCCGTGTCTGGCAGGCGGCCGACAAGATCGTCTACTCCACGACGCTGCACGACGTCTCGACCGCCAGGTCGCGCACCGAGCGCGGCTTCGACCCCGATGCGGTCCGGATGCTGAAGGCGTCCGCCGCGAGCGACATGACCATCGGGGGTTCGAGCCTCGCGGCGCACGCGTTCGACGCCGGGCTGGTCGACGAGTGCCAGCTCTTCGTGCATCCGGTGGTCGTCGGTGGCGGCAAGCCGGCGTTCTCCGGGGACGGCCGCGTCCCGTTGGACCTGATGGACGAGCGCCGGTTCGGCAACGGCGTCGTGAACCTCCGCTACCGCATCGTGAGCTGACCCTTCCGACGGGGGCGCACCGGCGACCACCGCGTCGGCGGTCCCGTCGCCGGGGTACCGGGAGTGATGGACCGGCGTCCCCACACACGCATGCACCGGAGGCCGACCGGTCGCCCGGCATCCTCGACCATCCGGGAGATGGTGCGTGGGGACGTCGGTGTGCGGTCGGACCACCGCCGGATGTCGTCGGTCCGCCGACCGGGGCGGTCAGCGGGGCCGGTCGCCCTTGACGGTGATGCGGCGCATGTGGCGGCGGTGTCCTCGGTAGTCGAAGAGCGCGTAGTGCTGGACGCTGCGGTTGTCCCACATCGCCACCGACCCCGGTGACCATCGGAAACGGCACGTGAACGGCTCCCGCACCGCATGGTCGAAGAGGAACCCCAGCAGCGCCATCGACTCGTCGAGTCGCATCCCCTCGATGCCGACGGTGAACGCCGGGTTGACGTAGAGCGCCTTGCGGCCCGTCTCGGGATGTGTGCGGACGAGCGGGTGGAGTACGACCCGATCGGCGTGTTCCACCGACTTCGTCCTCATGGACCTCGTCCGCGTCGAGTACCCGCCTTCGGCGTACTGGGGGCCGGCCGAGTGCTTCGCCACGAGGCCGTCGAGCAGGTCCTTCATCGTGTCCGACAGCGCCTCGTAGGCGGCGTGCTGGTTCGCGAACAGGGTGTCGCCACCGAAGGGGGGTACGTCAAGCGCGTAGAGGATCGAGCCCAGGTCGGGCTCCTCGAGGAACGTGACGTCGCTGTGCCAGCCGCCGCCGAAGTTGAGCCGATCGTCGGGCTCGGTGATGATCTCGATGACCTCGGGATGCGACTCCATGCCTTCGACGAAGGGATGGGTGTCGAGCGCGCCGAAGTGACGACCGAACCGGAGCTGGGCATCCGGGCTCAGATCCTGATCGTGGAAGAACAGGACGTGGTGTGCGAGGAACGCCTTCCGGATCGCGGCCACCGTGGAGTCGTCGAGCGGCCCGGTCAGGTCCACGCCCCGCACCACGGCACCGATGGTGCCCGAGACGGGTTCGATCGTGATCACCGGGCACATCCTCGCACGCGGCCCCGGTCGAGCGGGAGTCCGTCCACCCGCGGCGGCCGTGGTCCACCGGTCCCGTGGTGCACCGGTGGGCTCGCCGCAGGACCACCACCGGAGGGGAATACACCTACCTCCCGACCGCCGGTGCCTATCCTTTCGACAGTCCCGTCCCCGACGAAGTGAGGTGTCCCGTGTCGGCTCCACTCCTGGCCAGCTCCGGCGGCGCGTACTTCGGCTTCATCGTCTACGTGGCGATCGTCGTCCTCGAGATCGCCGGGTGGTGGCTGATCTTCTCCAAGGCCGGCCGTCCGGGCTGGGGCGCCATCATCCCGATCTACAACGTGTACCTGATGTGCAAGGTCGCCGGCCGCCCCGGCTGGTGGCTGCCCCTCTTCCTGATCCCGATCGTCAACATCGTCATCGCCATCATCGTGGGGATCGACATCGCCAGGAACTTCGCCAGATCCGCCGGCTACGGCGTCGGCCTGGCGCTCCTCGGCTTCATCTTCGCCCCGATGCTCGGCTTCGGGGATGCCACCTACGCACCGCGTTCCGGGGACTGAACCGGGACACCTCGGCACGGCGCTCCGGTCCGGCCGGGGACGTCGGCACCAGGATCGGTCCAGGGCCATGTCGCATCCGTGACCGTTCGGTGGGACGGCCGGGCGAGGACGGCTCCGCGCGGTGGGAGCGTGCCGACCCGCGGCGACCCCGGCCGGCAGCGCGTTCAGGGGTGGCGCCGGTAGGGGGAGCGAACGGGACCGGTCCCTGGGGAGTCCGAGGGCCCGTCACCCACCCGCCGCACCCCGGCACCCGGGCCGATGGGGCCCTCCGTCGAGGACGGCACCGCAGGCGACGCAGACGTGACCGGACCAGCAGGCGGTCTCGCCGCCCTCGTCCGACGCGCCCGTCCAGGGCCGGTGTCGTCGCACGTCGTCGTCCACCGGGGTCGAGGAAGGTGCCGACCGGCGGTCGACCGCGAGCACGTCGATGGCGAACCGGACCGGTCCGAGCGGCGTCACCTGGTGCGGAACCTCGGGAGGGAGCGCGGTCTCCGATCCGGGACCCAGGTCGACGTGGTACTCCGGTTCGGTCCGGAGGACCAGTCGGAGGTTCCCGCTCAGGACGCGGAGCCGTCCCCACGTGCCCGGTCCGAGGCGGTGCGTACGCAGCAGGCCGGTCGGCGCCGTCGCCTCGGTCCATGCGGGACCGGTGCGGACGAGCCGGAGGTCGTCCGGCAGCTCGGCGCGCTCGCACAGCGGACAGGCGAGGGTGGTCCCGATCCGCGCCGCCCGGGTCTCCTCCGCCTCCACCCACGCACGGACCGGGAACGGAGGGCGGTGACGGACGTGCTGGTCGTGGCCGCACGCCAGCTCGGCGACCCACTGCCCGTGCCCGTCGGGGTGGAAGCCGGTGATCGCTCGCTCCACGGTCCAAGGGTACCGGCAGGGCCGACCGGGGCCTGGTCCCGCTCCGGTTCACCGAGGCGCGGGCAGACGGCTCGACGGGGGCGCGAGCCGATCCTGGTGACATCCTCCCGAGGGATCCCGGGTCCGGGCTCCCCGCGACCATGCGGAGGTGCGGTGCGCCGGATCAGCGCCCGCGCCGCTTACCCGTTTCGCGCGGGGGCCCGCTGCCCGGCTCGTGCCACGACCGACCGCAGTCCTCGCAGCGGTGGGGAGGCGGATGGCCCGGAGGCAGGTCGCACTCGCACTGGTCCAGCCTGCGGGCGTCGGCCGCGCCACAACCGCTCATCGTCGGACCTCCGACCGCTCCACGTGCACCATCGGTCCAGGATACGGTGCGGGCGGCCCGGCGGGGACGCACCGGAGCGGAGGAGGGTGTCCCCGCCGCACCGTCGCCACGGGCCCCACGGGTGCGGCCGGGACCCGGGTGGCGACGCGCCGGTTGGCGCCGGGGGCCCCGTGTGCGATGTTGGTGCAGGTCACCACGGAGGACGGGGGTGCGGACATGAAGAGTCGGCAGGTCAGCTTCTTCCTCGAGCCGGACCTCGTCCCGGCGGCCGTGGCCTCGATCACGGACGACGTCCTCCCGCGCTTCCTCGCCCTCCCGCACTTCCGGGGGTACGTGGCCATGCAGTCCGACGACCGTGCGCGTCGCGAGATCGTGGTGACGTCGTTCTGGGACGACGGCCTGGCCGAGTCGGAGGAGGCGTCCCTCGCCTTCGTCGAGGCCGTCCAGCACGCCGCCGGGACGAATCCGGCGCGCCGGACGTTCGAGGTGCTCGGAGCGGTGGTGGTCGATCCGTCCAGCCAGGAGCCGGTGGACCTGGTGTGAGCCGCCGGCCGCCGGCCGTCAGCCCCGCAGCCAGAGCACGGCAGGGAAGAACACGCCCTCGTCGTAGGCGTAGCCGGCCATCCCGTCCGGCAGCGTCCGGCGGGCGATCCCCTGCACTCGGGTGGAGGCGGCGAAGGGAAAGACGTCCCGGCCGATCCAGAGGTACGGCAGGTCGTGGGCCAGCCGTTCGTCGACCGTCCGGTAGGCGGCCACCCGGGCGGCACGGTCGAGGGTGCTCCGCGCCGTCCGCAGGGCGGACTCGATGGCCGGGTCGGAATTGCGCGCGAAGTTGAGGCCGACGGTGCCGATCGGCTCCACGGTCGTCGTGCTCAGCCACGGGTAGTTGAGGTCCGGGTCGACGGCACCGAACTGGGCCGAGGGGACGGCCTGGAAGGCGCCGGTCAGCAGGTTCACGATCGCGTCGGCCTGCTGGACGATCGTGACGCTGGTCCGCACCCCGACCCGCGTCCACATCTCCTGGACGACCTGCACGAGCTGGGAGATGCGGGGGTCCGGGGTGGTGCTCAGCTCCACGGCCGGGGTCCCGTGCCCGGCCGAGTAGTCGCGGACGAGCGCGGCCGCACCGGCCGGGTCGTGGGCCGGATAGCCCGTGGGGCCGTAGTACGGCGAGCCGGGCAGGAACATCCCGTCGACCCGCTGGACGGAGCCGTCCCCGAAGACCTTCTGGATGGCCACCTGGTCGGTCGCCATCGCCAGCGCCCGGCGGATCCGGATGTCGTCGGTGGGCGGGCGTGCGCAGTTGAGGAGCACGAACCCCATGGTGGGGGACCCGACGACCGGGGACGTCTGGATCAGGGCCTGGTATCCGGCGGCCCCGTGGAAGTTCTGGTAGGTCCGCGGGTCGATCGACACGATGGCGTCGACCGAGCCGGTCCGCAGCGAGTCCTCGCGCTGGGTGGTGTCGGGGATGGGACGGAAGGTGACCTGGTCGAGGTAGGGGAGTCCGGCCTGCCAGTAGTGGGGATTGCGACTGGCGGTGAAGTGCCCGTTGGGCTGCCACGACGAGTAGACGAACGGGCCGGTCCCGACCGGGGGCGCGGTCGGATGGTCGAGGGTCGACTGGGCGGCCACATAGCCCGCCTGCGTGGTGAGCGCGGCGGCGAACCCGGTCGTCGGCGACGTGAGGGCGAAGACCACGGTGTGGTCGTCGGGTGTGGAGACCGAGGCGACCCCCTGGAGCGCCCCTCCCGTGAGCGCCGAGGTCCGCAGTGCGGCGAAGTTGTTCGCCACGACCGTCGCAGTCAGCGCCGTGCCGTCGTGGAAGGTCACGCCCGGGCGCAGCGTCAGCGTCCACGTGTCGTAGGAGGCGCTGGGGGTCAGGGACCGCGCCAGGTACGGCTGGATGGTGCCGTCGACCGCCACCGCCATGAGGGGGTCGTAGACGGTGTTGGCGTAGAGGAGCCCGTTGGTGTCCCACCGGTTCTGGGACGGGGAGAATCCGTCGACCTCGGCCATGGTGCCCACCGTGAGGGACCCACCCCGGGACGGCGGGGCGCCCGGCGCCGTGGTCGTCCCCGGTGCCGCGGCGGAACCCGACGAGCACCCCGCCAGGCCGGCGGCGGCCGCACTCCCGAGGGCCAGGGCACCACCCGCTGCCGCGGTGCGGCCCAGGAAGGTCCGGCGGTCCATGCCGCGCGCTGTCATCCGGGCACCCCCTTGTCCGCCGGCCCCGTCCGCCGTCACCGTCACCCGTGGACGGGCCACGGGGTCGGGGTCGGGCGGTTCCCCCGGAACCGGCCTGGTGCCAGCAGCATGCCAGCCCCACGGGACGGGTGCCACGACGGTCGCCCGGCGACCGTCCCGGCGGGGCCGGCGCGGGGCCGGTAGGTTGCGGGCCGTGGCCCCTCGGGACAGCCGGCTGAAGCGCCTCCAGCAGCGGACCGTGCCGGCCTGGTGGTCGGACGCCAAATTCGGCGTGTTCGTCCACTGGACCATGGCCGCGGTCCCCGCGTTCGCCCCCGTCGGGGACGGCATGGGCGGACTCATCGGCTCGCACCGCAGCGACGCCTTCGCCTGGTCGCCGTACACCGAATGGTACGAGAACTCCCTGCGGTTCCCCGGGAGCCCCGTGGCCCGCCACCACCGGGCCACCTACGGGGACGAGCCCTACACCGCGTTCCGCGGTCCGTTCGAGGACGGCATCGACCGGTGGGACCCGGACGCGTGGGCGACCCGGTTCGCCGCCGCCGGTGCCCGGTACGTCGTGCTCGTGGCCAAGCACCACGACGGCTACTGCCTGTGGCCGACCGGGGTGGCGAACCCCCGCCGGCCCGGCTGGCACAGCCGGCGGGACGTCGTCGGCGAACTCGCCGAGGCCGTGCGGGGCGCGGGGATGCGCTTCGGCGTGTACTACAGCGGCGGGCTGGACTGGACGTTCGACGACCGGCCGATCGGAACGCTGGCGGACATGCTCGCCGCCGTGCCCCGCGGCGACTACCCGGCCTACGCCGAGGGTCAGGTGCGCGAGCTCATCGACCGCTACCGCCCGAGCGTCCTGTGGAACGACATCGCCTGGCCCGCGTCCGGCGGCCGGCTGTGGCCCCTGTTCGAGCACTACTACGCCACCGTTCCCGACGGTGTGGTCAACGACCGCTGGCTGCCGTGGAACCCGTTGCTGGCCGCCACGCGATCGTCCTGGGTGCGGCGGGCCGTGGACGCCGGCGTGGCGCGCCTCACCGCACCCGACGGGGGGATCGTGCCACCCCGTCCGCCGCACTTCGACGTGCGCACCCCCGAGTACGTGGTCTTCGACGACGTCCAGCGGACGCCGTGGGAGTGCGTCCGGGGCATGGACCACAGCTTCGGGTACAACGCGGCGTCCCGGCCGGGGGACTTCGTCGACCGCGGGGACCTCCTGTGGCTGCTGACCGACATCGTGGCCAAGGGCGGCAACCTGCTGCTCAACGTCGGGCCCCGGGGGGTGGACGGTTCCCTGCCGTCCGAGCAGGTCGACCGGCTGGGCTGGCTGGGGGCGTGGGCCGTGCCGCACCGGAGGGCCCTCTGCGCCACCCGTCCCTGGGTCGTCCCGGGCACGTCCACCGTCGACGGCGCCCCCGTCCGGTACACGGCCCGCGGGGACACGGTGTTCGCACTCGTGCGGGGCGGAGCCGGTACGGCCGTGCTGGGCGAGGTCCGTCCGACGCCGACGACGGAGGTCACCACGGTCGACGGTCGACCGCTCGGATGGTCCGACACCCCGGCCGGGCTGTCGGTCGGCCTGCCGGACGGCCCGCCGCCCGACGAGCCGGCCGTGGTGGTGCTGGAGGGGGTCGAGTCGCGCCCGACCGGAGCCCGAGCGACCCGTGCCCACGGCGCCGACCGGGCCCGGCCCGCCGGCCGGCGGGCCTAGACCTCGATGTTCCTCCCCCGCATCACGTAGGTGTCGGGCTCCGGAAAGCACAGCGACTCGTGTCCGTCCGAGTCCCACTTCACCAGGTAGGGCGGACTGCCGTCGCTGTTGCGGACCTCGACGATCACGCCGAGCTGCTGGCCGAGCCCGGCGTGGAGCCCGTCCCTCATCAGCCGGTCCCCGACTTCTGCGTACATGGCGCCTCCTCCTTGCCGTGACCTGTCCCGGTCATCGTGCGCCGCCCACCGCCGCAGATCAAGGGCCGAACGGCCACTGGTCGTGCTCACGCCCCCGCGGACGGCGTCCTGGCCGACATCGTCACGAAGTCGCGTGCCCACCACGCCTCGAAGAACGTCGCGGGACCCTGCACCGTCGCCGGGACCAGCCGGACCCCGTTGTCGGGCGAGGCCGGGCCGCCGGGCAGGATCGGGTCGTAGGTGACGAACACGGTCCACGACGGGTTGATGTCGAGCTCCATGCCCCGCACGACGCCGGCGCGCACGAGGAGCGCGGCCAGCTGGGCCGGTGCGAGCAGCGGTCCGGTGACGTAGACCAGGGCGCCGTCGGCGGTGACCCCGGCACCCGACCGCCACTGCTGTTCGACGCCGGGCACGGAGTGGGCGCACGACGTGGCGCCGCACGTGTTGCCCCAGGCCTGCCAGTCCGGCCCGATCGCCTGGGCCGTGGGCCGGCCGTCGGCCACGAGCGGGACCAGGTTCTGGCGCACGGCGACGACGTCCGGCGTCATCGTGACGTCCGTGCCCCAGGCGCCGATGTCGACCGTCCCGTCGGCCCGGACCACGAGGGACGCCGCGCCGGTGACCAGGGGGACGACCGTCCGTCCCTCGGTGTAGTAGCCGCCGCCGGCGGAATCCATGAGGAAGCCGCCGTTGAACGCCGCCACCAGCGAGCCGGCGTCGGCCGGCTGGACGGGCGCGGTGTAGCGGTACGGTCCACCGCCCGGGCTCCCCGACCCCGAATAGAGGCGGGCCGTCAGGAGCCGCGTGTCCATCCAGGCCACACCGGCGGGCTCGGAGCCGCCCGGCGGCACCAGGGAGGTCTCGTAGACGGCCGGGATCCCGTCGACGAGCCGCCCGGCGCCGCGCCACCGGCCCTCGCCCGGTGTGGCGAGCGCGCGGAACGGGGCGAGCGCGGCGGGCGGCGCCAACGGGGTTCCGAGCGCGCCGGAGGGTGGACGCGCCGGGACCGCCGGAGCGGTGGTGGACGACCGGTCGGTCGGTCCCGGGGCGGTGGTCGCCCGCGGAGGGGACGTCGGGGCGGGACCGCATGCGGCCAGGAGGGCGGCGGCCGCGAGGGAGCACGCCCGGACGACGGTCACGGCGGAGGATCGGGAGGCGGCACCCGTCCGGCCCACCGGCGCTCAGTCCCCGGTGCCCGACGGGCGGCCCTCGATCACCGGTTCCAGGCGACGGTCGGGCACCAGCCACGCGATCGCCACCGTTGCGTACAGGGCGAGCGCCAACCAGCTCGAGACGAGGGCGAGCGCCGCCCCCAGGGCGAACAGGACGGGGGAGAGCTTGCCCTTCACGTCGCGTCCGAGCGCCGACCGCAGCGCCGAGTCGGGACCCTGCGAGCGGACGATCACGAGCTGCAGGAGGTAGTAGGCGATCGCCGCCAGGATCTGCACGACGCCGTAGGTGATCACCGGGACCCGGGAGAAGTGCTCCACGGACATCCACCGGGTGGCGAAGGGGAAGAGCGACAGCCAGAACAGCAGGTCGAGGTTGGCCCACAGGATGCCGCCGGTCACGCGGTCCACCGTCTTGACCAGATGATGGTGGTTGGCCCAGTAGATGCCGATGAAGACGAAGCTGAGCACGTAGGCCAGGAGCGACGGCAGCACCGACCGCAGTGCACCGGCCGACGAGCCCGCCGGCAGGCGGAGGTCGAGCACCATGATCGTGATGATGATGGCGAGCACGCCGTCACTGAACGCTTCCATCCGTCCGGGCGTCATGGGGGCACCCTATGCGGGACCCACCACCGCAGGCGCCCGGTCACCGGACGGCGGGCACGGCAGCGGGGCGCGGGACGAGGTAGGACTACGTGGAGCCGGGCGCGCCCGATCGCCTGCCGAGGAGTCCCATGTACCGACTGGTGAACGTCGACGGCCGCGCCGCACTCGAGGACGACGGGAGGTGGTTCGACCTGGCCGCACTGTCGGGCGACCCCGCACTGGCGGATCCGATGACCGCGGTGGCGCGGGCCGCGGACCTCCACGGGCTCGCCGAGCGCTGTGCGGCGGCCGGAGCGGACGGGACGGTCGACGGGGCGCGTCTCGGCCCCCCGGTGCCCCGGCCCCGCCAGGTGTTCGGCATCGGCCTCAACTACCGCGACCACGTCGCGGAGGGCGGCATGGAGCGGCCTCCGGCACCGCTCACGTTCACCAAGTTCCCCAGCTGCATCGTCGGCCCCCACGACCAGGTGCCCCTGTCCGGAGCCCAGGTCGACTGGGAGGCGGAGCTGGTGGCCGTCATCGGGACCCGGACGACGGCGGTCCCGGTGGACGAGGCATGGGGCGCCGTGGCCGGCCTGATGCTCGGCCAGGACATCTCGGACCGGGGAGTGCAGTTCACCGGCAGTCCCGCCCAGTTCTGCCTGGGGAAGAGCTTCGCCGCCTACGGACCGGTCGGCCCCGCGCTCGTGTCGGTCGACAGCTTCGAGGACCCCGACGACATCGGACTGTGGTGCGACGTGTCCGGTGAGCGCATGCAGGCGTCGCGCAGCGGCCTGCTCCTCTTCCCGGTCCCGACGCTCGTCGCCTACCTGTCGTCGGTCACCACCCTGTACCCGGGCGACCTGATCTTCACCGGGACGCCGTCCGGGGTGGGCATGGCCCGGGGCCGGTTCCTCGTCCCCGGCGACCTGGTGGTGACCGGGGCCGAGGTGATCGGCGAGCTGCGCAACCCGTGCGTCGCCGGGCGGGGGCCTCTGGCCCTGTGAGGGCCGGGGCGCCGGCGGAGCGTCCCGGGACCGGCCGGTCGGGTGTGCGCCGCCGACCGGTCGGAGGGGGTCCCGTGTCCGCGACCGCCGCCCCCCCACGACGGGCCGCTCACCGGCACCGCCGCGTGCGGAATAGGGACCTTCGGCCCTGGTCCCCCGCGATCCGCGTCTGCATCCTGGGACGTGTTGGAACACACAGGCACGAACTGTCTCATCGGCGTGCCGCAACGAACAGGGGGGTGCCGGATGTCACTGGGTCTCGATCTGAGCTATCTCGAGCGGTCCGCACGTGGCGAGTTCGACCTGGGGTGGCTGCGGGACACGAGGTCCGAATGGGGGATCCGGGCGGTGCCCTCCAAGACCGGGCTCACGATGCGGGACATCGCCATCGGGTCCTACGGGGTGATCCCCGAGCACGCGCCGCTGCGCACGATGGCGCCGCGCGGCAGCGACGTGGAACCGGGCGTCCCGGACATGGGCTATACCGTCAACGACCGCTCGGAGGTCTGGGCGGACAACGTCCTCGATCTCTACGAGGAGGCGGTCAGCCGCCAGTGGAGCGCCACCCGCGACATCCCCTGGGGTGAGCTGGCACCTCTGGACCCCGACGTCGAGCACGCCATGTGCCAGCTGGCCACGGTCCTGTCCGAGGTCGAGATGGTGGCGGCCGACTTCCCGGCCAAGTGGCTGTGGCGGATCAACCACGACTACGTCGAGGCAAAGATGTTCCTCTGCACCCAGGTGATGGACGAGGCCCGCCACACCGAGGTCTTCCGCAAGCGGGCGCTCGCCAACGGCGGCGGGCTCGGCCGGGCCACGGCCGTCGTGGAGCGGTTCCTGCAGCTGATCCTGGACGCCGCGTCCTACGACGAGGGCTCGGCCCTCATGCACCTGCTCGGCGAAGGGATCGTCCTGTCCCTGTTCCGTGCCGGCGCCGCACTGGCGCCCTCCCCGGTCGAGCAGCAGATCTTCCGGCTCTGCATGCAGGACGAGGCCCGGCACGTGGCCTACGGGACGATGCACCTGCGCTACCGGCTCGAGCAGGACCCGGCGATGGCGGCGGACTTCCACGACTACCTCGACAAGGGGGAGGAGATGATCGCCATGATCTTCTCGACCCCCGAGATCGTCGAGCCGACCGCCATCCTGGCGGCCGGCAGCGTCGAGGCGGCCTGCCAGCTGGGGGCCGGCGCCGGCGACGTCCTGCGGCGCCAGATCGTCGGCGACTACCTCAAACGCTGTGCGCACGCCGGCCTGGACCGGAGCGGGCGCCTGCACCTCCCCGACGCCATCATCGACGGGGTGCCCGGGGCGACGGCGCAGGCGGTGGCGTGATGGCGCCGATCTCCGCCGGGTTCCCCTCGCTGCCCTGGTTCGAGGAGCTCGTGGCCCGGGCCACCGCCGACACCGCCACCATCGAACGGCTGGGGACGGCCGAGTTCCGCCTCGGGGTGGAGGTCGTCCTGCCCGACGGCACCAGCACGCTGTTCGGGCTCGTGCTGGACGGCTACGACATCGACGCCGTGGGACCCGTGGACGAGCAGGGGTTCGGTCCCGACGCGGTGTGCTCCGGGACGCTCGAGGCGTGGACCGAGATGATCGCCTGGATCGAGGAGAACGGTCCCGCCGACAGCGCCCACTCGCTGAACGGGCTGTCGATCGCCGGGAGCCCCCTCGACGTGCGGTCGGCCGATGCCATGGGCAGCGACAAGTTCTACCGGTACATGGGTACCCTCCAGGCGGTGTTCGACGCCGCCTCCGAGGCCCCGGCCGCCGTGGGACGGGCCTGAGCCGGTGGCCCTCGAGGTCGACGTCGGGGAGTGCCTGGGGTGCGGCGCCTGCGAATCCGCGTGCCCGCAGGGTGCCATCACCCAGGGCGGGGACTTCCCCGTCGCCTACCGGGTCGACCCCCTCCTGTGCAACGACTGCGAACGGTGCCTGGCGGTGTGCCCGGTGGACGGACTGGTGCCCGACGCGGACTGGGCGGTGTGCCACGGGCGCGGATGCCCGTTGTCGTCGGACCGGTACGCGGGCACCGAGTGCAGCGAAGGCCGCAGCGTGTGCCCGACGTGCGGCTCGGTCCTGTGGCGGGCCGACGGCGGCGACTGGACGTGCCCGGTCTGTGCGGCCGCCGCCGCCGGTGTCCGGACGGCGTCGTGCCCGAAGGTCCGGCGGTCCCGACGCCTCCTGGCCGAGGTGGCGCCCGGCTGAACCCGCACGGGCCCCGGTGCTCGGCCGGGATCCGGCCTAGGCTGGGTCCGGAACGGCGTGGCGCCGAGGAGTGCCGTTCGGATCCATCCGAGGCGGCCCCCCGAACCGTCGACGCGGCCGATTGGAGGGCCATGCCTGCCGAAGGCGAGCTGCAGATGGGTCGTCAGCTCGACGAGGACCACGCGCCGGAGACCAACGGCCGCATGTCCGTGTGCCGACGTTGCGGATCGCAGACCGATGGGCCCGAGGGTCGGCACCACCTGCCCACGGAGCGCCAGACGACCCGCATCGCCGAATGGCTGGTGGCGGAGGCCCAGCGGCTGCACCTCCAACGGATCCGGCAGGCCCGCGGGGGATGAGCCGTCACGGTGCGGCGGGCCCGGGAGCCGGTCCCGCCCGGAGACCTCACGACGTGAGGTCCGACATCTCCCACCGCTTCGGCCCGATGCGGACGATCGAACGCTGACCGGGGTCACGGATCTCGACGTCGACCATGTCCAGCACGACCGGTTTGGCGTTGCGGGCGGCGACCCCGGGGTCGTTCAGGTGCACGAACCGGACCAGCTCGCACCCGTCCGGGGTGCGGCCCGGGGTGGGGATGTACATCCAGTGCTCGCCCTCCAGGAACACCAGTGCCTCCCGGATGTGTCCGTAGCTCCGGCGTGCGAGGTCGGGGTCGAGGAAGGTCTTGGCCTCGACCGTGCGCCCGTCGAACATCGCACCGAGGAAGCGGTCCACGAACGCGCCGGGCCCCTCCGTACCGCACCACGTACGCAGTCCGACCGCCTCGGTCTTGCTCGCCGCCATGCCCAACCCTATGCCGGGCATCCGCCGAATTGGCGGAATGGACGGTGCGCCGGCCGGCGCTCCGGCCGGTCACGGGTGGCCGTCGCGGGGTACGGTGGCCCGAACGGGGCACGTCCCGGAGGGGGAAGCGATGACGACGACCGGACGGGTGACGGACGACTTCGAGTCGCGGGTGCTGGAGGGGGGTGGCCGGGCGGAGGCGTTCGGGGCCGCGTCCGCCCTGCGGGCCGGCGACCTCTCCGAACGCCACGAGGTCGCCGCCCTCGCCCTCCACGTCGCGGTGGTCGCCCCCGAACGGCTGGTCGACGTGTACGACGGCCTGACGGAGGGCTGGCTGGGCGCCGCACCCGACGGTCCGGCGGTGTCGGGCCCGCCTCCTGCGCCCACCGAGGTGTCCGACCGGCTGTGGGCGGGATTGTGGGACCTCGTGTTCGATCCCGACGCCGGCCGCGACCCGGCCGACATCACCGTCCGGACGGCAGCGCTCACCGAGTTCCTGACCCCCGAATTCCACGGACGTGTGGCCGCCATGGCCCTGCGCTACCCCGGGGTGGCCGAGTCCGCCGCCGGCGGGATCCCGCCCCGGTTCACGCTCGAGCAGCTCGCCGCGTGCCCGCGTGACTCGCTCGGCGGTGCCATGCACGCCTTCGTGGTCGACAACGGCTTCGACCTCGAGGTCCTCGACCGCGACTCGCTCGGACTGCAGCAGCTGCCCCCGCCGCTCGACTACTGCAACGTGCGCATCCTGCAGTGCCACGACATCTGGCACCTGGTGGCCGGTCACGCCACGTCCGGACTGCACGAGGTGTCGGTGTCCGGGTTCCAGATGGCCCAGTTCGGCCACCAGTACTCGTCGATGTTCCTCGGGATGCTGCTGACCAAGGTGGCCGTCACCCAGGCGCCCGAGATCACCGGATTCACCCTCGACACGGTCCTGACCGGATACCGGCACGGGCGGGAGACGCCGCCGTTGCTGGGTGTCGGGTGGGAGGAGCTCTGGGACCTCCCCCTCCCCGAGATCCGGACCCGGCTCGGCGTGACGCCCTACGACTCGCCGTACCCGGCGTGGATGCTCGAGGAGCTCCAGGGCCAGGAGCCCCGCTCGGCCTGACACCCCGCCCCGACCCTCAGTTGAGGATGTTGACGGCCCGCGAGATCACCAGGGCCACGGTCAGCAGCGAGGCCAACGACTGCAGCATCATGAGGAGCTTCGCCCAGCTGGTCAGCGGCATCGTGTCGGTCGGGCTGAACGCCGTCGCGTTGGTGAACGACGTGTAGAGGTAGTCGAGGAATTGCGGTGCCCACCCCGGCGACGAACCCGGCGTCGACATCTGCGGGAACAGGAAGTCGGGCCGGCGGTGTTCCGGCTGGAGCCGGGCGGTCACGCCGCCACGGTCGAGCTCCCAGTACCAGAGCCCGAACGCGATCACGTTGGTGAGCCAGATCGGGACCGAGGCGAACACCAGGGACCGGCCACCCACGGAGGTGTGGGCGAGGAGGGCCCGGATCAGCTCGGCCAGCGCCACCAGGTTGGCCACGGTGATCACGGCGATGAGACCGAGGGACAACCAACGGAGTGCCGATCCCTCCCGGTCGGCCCGGTGCGGGTCGGTCACGAGCAGGGCGACCAGGAGGATGCCCTCGAGGACGGGGATGAGCCAGCGCGGGCCGAGACCCTGGATGACCCGTTCCGGGAGGATGACCTGGAGGGCGATGGCGACCAGGACGGCTAGGAGCGCCGCCCACCGCGGCTCGTGGTCCGAGGGCACGCCCCAGGCGACCCGGTCGTCGCGCTCGTGCCCCGGCGTGCCCGGGGCCCACCACCCGGGGACGTCGACCGGTCCGGGGGGCAGGGGTTCGCCCGCCCCGGAGGGGCCCGCTGGAGAGTCGCTCATCACCGGTCACCGTAGCCAAGCCCGTCCCCGGTGCGGACCATCCGCCGCGGGACCGGACGGGCGGACCGCCCGGGGCCCGGGCGCTCAGGACAGGACGGAGAAGGTGATCCCGGCCGCCTGGAGCCGGGTGCGCAGCGCCGGCCCGAGGGCCGACGCCGTGGTGACCTGGCCGGCGGTCCCGGGGAGGTCGTCGAGGGCGAGCGAGAGCGCCGACTCGCCGATCATCTTCGCCGTCTCCGTGTAGCCGGGGTCGCCGCCCGCCACCTCGGTCACCACCCGGGCACCGCCACCCTCGCCCACGAAGCGCACGGCGAACCACGCCGCCGCCCGCTGGTCCTCGGTCGGCCCGCTGCCCGGGGGGCGCATCCGGGTGAGGGCGCGCCGGGCCGCCGGCACCTGTGCCGCGGCCAGCAGGGCGGCCGCGCCGCCGAGCATCCCCGCCAGGGCGACGGGGCTGCCACCCGCCCAGTTGTGGGAGTAGCGGAAGTCGGGTCCGTAGCGTGGGAGCTGGCGGGCGGATTCGGCGACGATCAGGGGATCGATCGTGGGCAGCGGCGCCGTCCACCACCCGGTGTCCGCGTCGCGCCCGACGCTCCCGTTGACCACCCGGATCCGGCGGCCCTCCGGATCGGGCTCGACCCGACGCCGCACCACCTGGGCGGCCCGTCCCTGGCGCAGCCGGCCCAGCACCTCGAGGGCGGACGCCGCCGTGCCGCCCGAGAACGCGCCCCGCATGCGCACGAACCCCCGGACCGACAGGGGTTCGTCCTCGGGCAGTTCGTCGACGGTGAACTGCACCCCGAGGTCGTGGGGGACGGAGTCGAAGCCGCAGGCGTGGAGGAGGCGCGCCCCGGTCGCCTCGGCCCGGGCGTGGTGCTTCAGGTAGGTGAGGTCCACGAACTCGGGCTCACCGGTCAGGTCCAGGTAGTCGGTGCCGGTGTCCGCGCAGGCGGCGACGACCGGGTCGCCGTGCACGAGGTACGGCCCCACCGTGGTGACCAGCACCCGCGTCCGCTCGGTGAGCCGCCGCAGGGCGGCTCCGTCTGCGGCGTCGACGGTCACCAGCTCGGCGTCGGTGCCGGTGCCGGCCCGGAGCGCGTCGAGTTTCGAGCGGGTGCGGCCGGCCAGTCCGACGCGCACGGACGACGGTGCCCGCCCGGTCAGGTAGTCGGCGATGAGCCCGCCGGTGAAGCCGGTCGCCCCGAGGAGGACGATGTCGAGGTCACGGCCGTCTGGGGGCATGTGACCGACACTACCGAGCCGGCCGGCGGGCGGCCCCCGGCAGCTCCGGCTCCGGCGGCATCGCCGTCCGCCGCGGCTCCGGCGCCCCGATTCCGGATGAGAGGCCTCTCACGATCAGTTCATGCCGGGCTTAGAAACCGTCGTCACACTCGACGGCACGAGGACGCCCGCACGGGTGCCCGACGGGACGACAGGACGAGGTGTTCCCATGGCCGGTACCACCAGGAAGATCGTGATCAGCGCACTCGCCACCGGCGGGATCGTCGCCGGCGTGGCCACGGCGTCGGCGGCACCGCTGCGCTCGGCGGCGCCGCAGACCGCCTCGTCGGCCGAGGCGCAGGCGCTCCACCGGCAGGTGGTGGGTCTCACGGGCAGGGAGGAGGCACTGCGGGCACGCCTCCAGGCCACCCTGCAGGCCCGTCAGCACGACGCGCCGGCCGCCACGACGACGCCGCAGCCGGGCGCCCGGACCGCGGAAGCGGTCGAGCCCGCGACCGCGCCGTCCCCGCCCACGACCGCCACCGCACCGGTGCCCGCCACCGCACCGCCGGTCACCGTCGCAGACCGCTCGCGGGACACCGAGGCGGAGGCACCGGCGGGCGTGCCCGGGTCGGAGTACCCGACCACCACCTCGACACCGGCCGATCCCGCAACGGCCACGCCGCCGGCCGGTGGGGCCGCCGGCCGCCACGACGGCGAGGGCGGCGCCCATGACTGACCGCACCGCCTCGACCCGCCGGGCCGGCCGCGGGCACCGCGTGGCCTCCTCGGCGGTCGTCGCCGCGGTCACCGTCGGCGTGACCGGGTTCACGCTGTCGTGGGCGGTCGGCACCGCAGCGCCCTCCACCGGCTCGGCCACGGCTTCCCCCGCCCGGGTCGCCCGGCAGGTCGCCGCCGACGAGGCGGCCATCACCCGCCTCCGCCGATCGATCGCCGCCACGGACCAGCAGCTGACCGCCGCCGAGGCGGCCCCGCCGCCGACGGACGCGCCGGCTCCGGTCTCCGCCGGGACCGTGGGAGCCAGCCCCGCCGCGCCCGCCGGTGGCGCCAATTCGACGGCGGCCGTCGGGGTGGGATCCGCCCCCGTCCCGGCGGCTGCCGTCCCCGCCCCCGCACCGGCCCCGGCCGGACCGCCGGCCACCTCGCCCGCCCCCGCGGCGGCACCCGCCCCCGCACCGGCTCCTGCGCCCCCGGTGGCGGCGACCACCGGGGCGTCGCCGGCCCGGCCCTGACGGGGTGTCGACCGTCACCGCCACCGCCGTCGTGGGCTCCGTGCGGGCGATGGCCTGCGACGTCACCGTGCAGGTGCCCGCCGACGCCGGGACGGACTGCGCCGCCGCCGACGCCGATGCTGCCCTGCGGGTCTTCCGCACCGTCCACCGGGCGTGCACCCGGTTCGACCCGGACAGCGCGCTGATGCGCGTCAACGCACGACCGGACCGGTGGCACCGGGTGCCGCGGGTCCTGTTCGCCGCGGTCCGCGAGGCCCACGACGCCTACGTGCGCACCCGCGGCCGCTTCGACCCCCGCGTGCTGGTGGACCTCGAGCACCTGGGCTACGACCGCAGCCTCCGCTTCGAGGACGGACCGGTGGTCACGACGGTCGGCGGGGGTGCGGGCCCGGCCCGGACGACGAGGGGTCGGTGGCGGCCCCGGTTCCAGGGAGGCGACCGGCCCGAGCTGCACCTGGGCGGCGACGCCGTCGACCTCGGCGGGATCGGCAAGGGACTGGCACTGCGCTGGGCGGGGGAACGGCTGTCCGCCACCACGCCGGATCACCTGATCGACGCCGGGGGCGACTGCGTGTGCCACGGGACGGACACCGCCATGGGCGGCTGGAGGGTCGGTGTGGAGCACCCGTTCGGGGGCGACGGGCCGGTGGCCGTGCTGGCCCTGGCCGACCGCGCCGTGGCCACGTCGTCGACCCGGCTGCGCCGGTGGACGTCCGCGGGCGGACCCGTCCATCACCTCATCGACCCGCGGTCGGGTCGACCCGGCGGAGCGGGGCTGGCCGCGGTGACGGTCGTGGCCGCCGACCCGGCCGCGGCCGAGGTGGCCACCAAGTCCCTCTTCCTCCTCGGTGCCGCCGGCATCGCGGCCGAGGCCCGTCGCCGTGGGACGGCGGCGCTCTGGGTCGGATCCGACGGTTCGGTCACGACGAGCAGACGGATGGACGACCACGTGATCTGGAGGGCCCCGTGACCGTGCTGAGCGGCCCGTCCGGCGGCGCTCCCCAACCCGTCCCCGACCTCGACGAGCTGCTGGCCGCCCGGAGGGCCACGGACCGCCGCTTCGCCGACGGCCGGAGCCGGGCCGCTCCCTCGGGCCGTGCCGTCGCCCCGGCCGCGGGCCACCCGGTGCCCGGGCCCGCCCGGACCGTGGAGGCGGCGCGCACGGCCGGGCTCCTCGTCCTGGTCCTCGGGGTCTCGGTGGGGCTCGGCGTGCTCGTCGGTGCCCCGGGCCGGAGCCTGGTCCACAACCGGATGCTCCCCTGGATCCTCGGCAGGAGCCTCGGCCTGGCCTCCTACCTGGCGCTGGCGGCGATGGTGGTCCTCGGACTCTGGCTCCGGCATCCGTGGCGCTCGCGGCTCGGCCGGCCCTCGGCGGCCGGGATCCTGTGGGCCCACGTCACCCTGGCCGCCGGCACCGTGGTGCTGGTCGCCGGCCACCTCACCGCGCTGGCCCTCGACCGGTACGCGGGTGTCGGGTGGACGGGGGTGTTCGTCCCCTGGGGGGCGCACTACCGCCCCACACCGTCGGCGCTCGGGACCCTCGCCCTGTACGCGCTGGTCCTGGTCGCCGGTACCGCGGCCCTGGCGGGATCGATCGGGCGGCGGGTCTGGTTCCCGCTGCACACGGTGTCGGTGCTCGTGTTCTGCCTGGCACTGGCCCACGGCATACTCGCCGGGAGCGACGCCTACGCGCTCCGCTGGGTCTACGTGGCCACCGGTGCACTCGTGCTCCTCCTCCAGGCGACCCGCTGGATCGGCGCCCGGGCCGGCCACGGCTCCGCCGCGGTACCCGGATGACCGGCCTCGACCGCAGCGCCGTGGGCGCCGGTACGGTCGCCGGCAGCGGGCGCGTCGTCGCGGCGACGGAGGGGAGCGTGCGCATCGGGGGTCTGGGCGAACCCGGGACCGTGCTCCTGTCGGGCCCGCTCCCGTCGGCCGGGCCCGAGCCGCTCGACGACCACCTCGGCCGTTGGGGGTCCCTTCCCGGACGGGACGGGGACGGGGTGCTCGCCCTGGCGCGGGCGAGCCGGCTCGACGGCCGAGGCGGGGGCGGGTTCCCGCTCGCCCGCAAGCTGGCGACGGCCCGCGAATCCGGGGGCGAGCCGGTCCTGGTGGTCAACGCCAGCGAGAGCGAGCCGGCCAGCGCGAAGGACGCCGCGCTCGGTGCACACCGCCCCCACCTGGTACTCGACGGTGCCGCGCTGGCGGCCGAGGCGCTGGGGGTGTCCTCGGTGACGGTCCACCTGCACCGCCGGGCCGCCGCTCCGCTCGACGGGCTCACCCGGGCGGTCGCCGAGCGCCGACGGTCCGGACACGACGGGGTCACCTGGAGGGTGTCGCTCGGGCCCGACCGCTACGTGGCGGGTGAGGCGTCGGCCGTCGCCGGGTTCCTGCACGACGGCGACGCCCGTCCCCGGTTCGGTGCGGCCCCCCTGGCCGTCGTGGGCCCCTCGGGTCGGCCCACCGTCGTCGCCAACGCCGAGACCCTCGCCCACCTCGGGGTGATCGCCCGGCTCGGTGCGGGCCCGTGGGCGGACCTCGGGTGGGGTGCGTCCCCCGGGCCCCGGCTGCTCACGGTGACCGGGTCCGTGGGGCGTCCCGGCCACGTCCTGGAGCTGACCGGACCCGGGACCCTGGGGGACGTGCTGGTGGCGGGCGGCCTGTCGGCTCCGCCCGGTGCCGTGCTGGTCGGGGGGTTCGCCGGCACCTGGGTCGACGGCGACGAGGCCTGGCAGGTGCCCTGGGAGCGATCGGCACTGTCGTGTCTCGGAGCGGTGCCGGGCTGCGGTCTGGTGGGCGTGCTCCCACACGGGGCGTGCGGACTCGTCGAATCGGCGCGACTGGTCCGGTACCTCGCCGGGGAGTCGGCGGGGCAGTGCGGGACCTGCGCCGTCGGGCTGCCGCGGCTGGCGGCCGCCATGGAGGCGCTGGCCGCCGGAACGTTCCGGCGCCGGGCCCTCCGCCGGGCGGAGGCACTGGCCGGGGAGCTGCTCGGGAGCGGGGCGTGCGGCCATCCCGACGGCGTCGTCCGCCTCGTGCGCTCCACCCTGTCGGTCTTCGCGGACGACGTCGTGCGGCATCTCGCGGGCGAACCGTGCCGCCACGCCGACCATCCTCCGGTCTTCGCCGTCCCCGGGGCCCACCGGGTCAGTGACGGCCGCCGCCGCGGGGGGCGCGCCACATGACCGCCCGCATGCGCATCAACCCGACGCGGTGCCGGGGCCACGCCGTCTGCGCCCTCTACCTGGCCGACGCCGTCGAGATCGACCGCTGGGGGTTCGGCCGTGTCGTCGAGGCGGACCTCGACACCCGCCGGGCCGTGCGACGTGCCCGCCGTGCCGCCGCAGCGTGCCCGAACGGGGCCGTCGTCGTCGCCGACGACCGGGACCGGTCCGGACCGCCGGCCACCGGGTCCGACCCCCGCACCGGGGCAGGGCGTTGGTAGTCTGGGGCCGCACAGCAGCCCTGCCGGGCCGGGTCGCCCGATCCCGGTCGACCCGACGAGTGCGAGGTCGCGCGCCATGCCGACGGACAAGCCGATGAGGACGGAGCCGCAGCGGCGTCCCTGGTGGGTGGGGCCCGGGGTCGGTGCCGTGCTCGGTGCCCTCGCCATCGCCCTGGCCGCCCAGGGCTCCCTGGCGGGCGGGCGCGTGGCGATGCCCGCCGGCCCGAAGCTCTCGTCGTCGGCGGGTTCCGCCGGCCGCGCTGCCCCGCCCGCGCCGACCCAGGTGCCGGCGGCGGACGGTACGGTCGTCGAGCCGCTGCACCCGGTGGTGACGCAGTCGGACACCTCCGGTACCCCGTCCGGATCCGCCACGACGGCGGGGTCGGGAGGCGAGTCGTCCCCGGCCGGGTCCCCGAGGGCCCCGGGTGGCTCGCCGACCGAGTCGAACGCTGCGGTGGCGGGCGACGTCGCGGCACCCCGTTCCTCGGGCGGCTCCGGGGGGACCGGCGGCGGAGCCGCCGACACGGTGGACGCGACCACCACCCCCACGACGCACCCGGCAGCGTCCACCCCCACCACGACGGCGCCCGTTCCCGATTCCGGGGACCGTTGACCGTGGCCGGCTCCGGGCCGAGCCGGCGCCGGCGATCGGGTTCGGCCGGCCGCCTGGCCGCGTTCCTGGCGATCCTCCTGGCGGTGGTCCTCTCGGTCACCGCCTACGAGACGGAACGTGCGTTCACCAACCAGTCGATCGCCTCGACGACACGCGGCCTGGTCTCGGAGGTGGACAGCTTCAGCCGGGCCACGGCCGCGACGACCGCGGCGTCGCTCCGGCCGGCCACCGTGGCCTACCTCCAGGGCCGGGTCCTGGTGCAGGGAGAGTCGTTGATGATCGGGCTCCGTTCGGGCGAACGCTTCGGCTCGGCGGGCTCGGCCCCTCTGCTGGCCAGCCGCGAGGTGCGCTCCCTCCTCGCCCGGCCCCCGGTGTCCACGGTCACCCACCGGATGACGCTCGGCGGGAACGACACGCTCCTGCTCGTCAGCCCGATCCACCAGGACGGCGCGACCGTGGGCACGCTCCTCGTGGCCTCGGACCTGGCTCAGCTGCACGCCGACCAGAACCGGGTGCTCGTCCTCGTGGCGGGTGAGGCGCTCGTCGCCCTGGTCGCCGCGGTCGCCGGTGCGTACCTGCTGCTGCGCAGGCTCCTGCGCACGGTCGGCAGCATCACCGACACCGCCGCGTCCATCGAGAGCGGGGACCTGGACCGCCGTCTCGGCGACCAGGGGACCGACGACGAGGTGGGGAAGCTCGCGGCCACGTTCGATTCGATGCTCGACCGCCTGCAGGCGGCGATGGTGGTCCAGCGCCGGTTGCTCTCCGACGTCTCCCACCAGCTGCGGACGCCGCTGACGGTGGCGCGGGGCCACCTCGAGGTCCTGGCCCGCCAGCCGAGCGCCGACATCGCCGAGGTCCGCGAGTCGGTGGCCGTGGTGGTCGACGAGCTCGACCACATGCGTGCCCTGGTCGAGCGCCTGCTGTTGCTCGGCAGGGCCCTCGAGCCGGACTTCCTGCAGGTGGAGCACCTCGACCTGCGCACGTTCCTGTCGGACCTGACCGACTCCGCACGGGTGCTCGCCTCCCGTCGCTGGTCGCTCGCGCCGGTGCCGGACGTCGTGCTCGAGGTCGACGTGGCCAAGCTCCGCGGTGCGCTGCTGAACCTGGTCGACAACGCCGTCGGCGCCACGGGGCCCGACGACTCGATCGAGGTACGGGCCGTCCGCTCCCCGGTCGACGGGTCCCTCGTCCTGTCCGTCGAGGACTCGGGACCCGGGATCCCCGACGGACAGCTGTCGACGGTGCTGTCCCGGTTCGGACGCATGGGCAGCGCCGACCGGGAGGGCAGCGGTCTCGGGCTGGCCATCGTGACCGCCGTCGCCGAGGCCCACGGCGGGACGTTCTCGTTGGGACGGTCGACCCTCGGCGGCTGCCGGGCGGCCATCACGCTCCCTGCCGCACGGGTGACGCTGGGAGCGGGCCGGTCGCCGGTGGGGGTGTGATGCACGTCCTGATCGTGGAGGACGACCAGGGGATCACGTCGTTCCTCGAGAAGGGGCTCCGGGCCGAGGGCTACGCCATCACGGTGGCCGGCACACCGGACCACGCCCGGCTCGCCCTCGAGACGGCCGACCCACCGGCGGACCTGGTGCTGCTCGACCTCGGGCTGCCCGGAGGCGAGGGTGCCGACGTGCTCACCTGGATGCGCCGTCGCGGCCTCGCCACCCCGGTCATCATCCTCACGGCCCGGGCCGAGGTGGAGCAGAAGGTCCAGGGCCTGAACGCCGGTGCCAACGACTACGTGACCAAGCCCTTCTCCTTCGACGAGCTGCTGGCCCGGGTGCGGGCCGCACTGCGCACCGCCGAGCAGCCGAGTTCGTCCGAGCTCGTCGTGCGCGACCTGCGGCTGGACCTGCTGACCAAGGTGGCGTGGCGCGCCGGCCAGCGCATCGAGCTCGCCCCCCGCGAGTGGGCACTGCTCGAGCTGTTCATGCGCCATCCCCACCAGGTGCTGTCCCGGGCCCAGATCCTCTCGGCCGTCTGGGACCAGACCTTCGAGACGGGCAGCAACGTCGTCGACGTGTACGTGGGCTACCTCCGCCGCAAGTTGAACAAGCCGGGGCTCGAGCCGCTGCTCGTCACCGTACGCGGTGCGGGCTACCGGTTCGCCGACGAGGTGCCGGGAACCGTCCCCGCCGGCTCCGGCGACCGCGCCGGCCCGGTGGTCGACTGACCCGCAGCCGGTCCACCCGTCCCGGACTCAGCGCGCCGTGATGTACTCCATGAGCTCGTTGCGGTCCTTCTCGAGCTCGCCGATGCGGCTCTTGACCACGTCGCCGATGCTGATGATGCCGCAGAGCAGCCCGTCGCGGACGACCGGGACGTGCCGGATCCGCTCCTCGGTCATGAGGTTCATGATCGAGTCCACCGTGTGCTCCGGCGAGCACCGGTGCACCGACGACGACATCACCGTGGAGACCGGCCGCGACAGGACGTCGGCGCGCAGCTCGCTCAGGCTGCGGACCACGTCGCGCTCGGACACGATGCCCTCGATGGTCCCGTCGCCGGGGGAGACCACGAGGGCTCCCACCCGGTGCCGGACCAGCTCGGCGACCGCCGTGCCGACGGTCGCCTCCCGGGGGACGGTGGCGACTTCGGCACCCTTCGCCTCGAGAATCGCAGAAACCAGCATGTCTCCCCCTTCCGGAGCGGCGCGCGCACGCCGCTCCCGGGCGGGCCCGTTCGGGGCCACGGCGCAATCTTCGCGCCGGCGGGCCGAAAAGGGAACACCCGTCGGGCGGGGGTTCCCGATCAGGCGTTGACCTCGGCCTGGAGGCGGTCGGTGGCCTCGATGAACTCCTCGACCATGGAGAACACGACGTCCTTGGCCTTGCGGACCGTCGTGGCACGCCCGATGACCTGGCCGCACGGATTGAAGTTCACGTCGCGGGCCTGCTCGGGGTAGCGGTGCCCCCGCGACACCGCCTCGATGGCCACCATCATCTGGAGCGGCATCGGCAGGGGGTCGGGGGTGTCCTCGGCCTCCCACGCGTCGGTCCAGTCGTTGCGGAGCATGCGGCAGGGCTTGCCGGTGAACGAGCGGGACCGGACCGTGTCGCGGCTGGACGCGGCGAGGTAGCTCTCCATCTGCTTGGGCGGGATGTCGGCCTCCTCCACGGTGAGCCACAGCGTCCCGGACCACACGCCCTGGGCCCCGAGCGCCAGCGCCGCGGCCATCTGGCGTCCGCTGCCGACGCCGCCGGCGGCGAGCACCGGGATGGGGGACACGGCGTCGATGACCTCCGGCCACAGCACGATGCTCCCCACGTCGCCGGTGTGGCCGCCGCCCTCGGATCCCTGGCAGATGATGAAGTCGAGCCCGGCGGCCTTGTGGTTGAGCGCGTGCTTGACCGACCCGGCCAGGGCCCCGATCATCCGGCCGGCACCCTGCACCTTCTCGACGACGTCCTCGGGCGGTGTCCCGAGCGCGTTGGCGATGAGCTTGACGTTCGGGTGCCGGAGCGCCACGTCGATCAGGCCGGCGGCGTGGGCGGCGGTCCAGCCGATCATGCCGTTGGAGGTGCGCTCGTCCTCGGGGATCTCCGGCACGCCGTGGTCGGACAGGATCTTGAGGGCGAACTCCTTGTGCTGGACGGGCACCAGCCCGCGGATCTGGGCCTCGAGCTTGTCGGGGTCCATCTCCTCCATGCCCTCGTACTTGGCCGGGATCACGATGTCGACGCCGTACGGCCTGTCGCCGACGTGCTCGTCGATCCAGGTCAGTTCCACCTCGAGCTGCTCGGGGGTGAAGGCGATGGCGCCCAGGACGCCGATGCCCCCGGCGTTGGTGACGGCGGCGACGACGTCGCGGCAGTGGGTGAAGGCGAAGATCGGGAACTCGATGCCGAGCCGGTCACAGATCTCGGTGTGCATGGTGAATCTCCTCGGGGGTCGGTGTGCGGTCGGGATGGTCGGTCTCGGGTCGTGTCTTGGGTCGTGTCGAGGGTCGTGTCGTGTCGGGCGATGTCCGGGCGGCGGCGCGCTCCGTCCCGGCGCCGGCCGGGGACGGGAGGCCGAACAGCGCCGCCAGCCCCCGGAGTGCGAGGTCGTCGGGAACCGTGGCGGGAGCGAGCCGCTTCTGCATGGCGAGTCCGGTCAGGAGGGCCTTGACCAGCACGGCCAGCTCGCCGGGCGCAGCCACCGGTGCGGCGTCGACGGCCGACGTCCAGCCGTCGATGCGGGTGGCGCTGTAGCGGAGGGCCTCGGCGTTGCGGACCCGGACGACGTCGGCGACCTCGGGGTCGCGGACGGCCCGCAGCCACAGCTCCTGCTCCAGCACGGGCCAGCGGGACGATTCCCGGTCGGAGGTGTCGGACACGTTGGCCCACACCGCGCCGAGCTGGCCGGTGGGGGAGTCGGACACGGCCACCTCGGCCAGCAGCACGGTGAGCACCGAGTCCTTCCAGGCGTCGAGGAGGGCGAGGAGCAGGCCCTGCTTGGAGCCGAAGTGGGCGTAGACGGCACCGGAGGTGCGCCCGGCGGCCTCGGCCACGGCGTCCACGGACACGGCGTCGATGCCCTGGTCGGCGAAGAGCTCGGCCGCGGCGGCGAGCAGGCGGGTCCGGGTCTCGGCCTTGCGTTCCCCCTGCGTCCTGGCCATGCGTTCCGTCCGTCCCCGTCGGCACCCGGCGGCACCGGTCGGTGCCCGCCGGAAACCTACATATATCGGAAGCGTTATGCAACCTGCCGGTCATCGCCGTCCTGCCGGGCGTCGCCGTCCCGTCGGGGAGACGGGTCCGACCTGCACGTTGCGGTCCCGGACGTGACCGCCGCCCGGACCGCCGTCGGACCCGCCACCGGGATCCGTCGCGCCCCAACAGACGCACGGGCCACGCTGCCCCTACAGTGGACGTGTCCCACGAACCACCGAACCTCAAGGGAGCACCATGGCCACGCACGAGACCGCCCGCGACTCGCTCTACATCGACGGGGCCTGGGTGCCCTCCGCCGGTTCCGGAACCATCGAGGTCATCGACTCCACCACCGAGGCCGTCCTGGGCACGGTGCCCGAGGGGACGCCCGAGGACGTCGACCGGGCCGTGGCCGCGGCCAAGGCGGCCTTCCCGTCCTGGTCGGCCCTGTCCGTCGGCGAGCGGACGGCCTACCTGAGCAAGGTGGCCGAGGCCCTGGGGGCGCAGATGGACTCGCTCGCCGACCTCATCACCCACGAGGTGGGCATGCCGAAGGTGCTCTCCCAGCTCGTACAGGTCGGCCTGCCGCTCAATTCCTTCGCCACCGCCGCGCAGGTGGCCGCCGACTTCACGTGGGAGCAGGAGGTGGGCAACTCGCTCGTCGTGCGCGAGCCCATCGGCGTGGTCGGGTGCATCACGCCCTGGAACTACCCGCTCCACCAGATCGCGGCCAAGGTCGCCCCGGCGCTCGCCGCGGGCTGCACCGTGGTGGTGAAGCCCAGCGAGGTCGCCCCGCTCAACGCCTTCGTGCTGGCCGACATCATGTCCGAGGTCGGGCTGCCGGCCGGTGTCTTCAACCTGGTGACCGGCTTCGGGCCCGTCGTCGGCGAGGCCATCGCCGCGCACAGGGACGTCGACATGGTCTCCTTCACCGGGTCGACCCGGGCCGGCAAGCGGGTCACCGAGGTCGCCGCCGGGACGGTCAAGCGGGTGGCCCTCGAGCTCGGCGGCAAGTCCGCCAACGTGATCCTGGCCGACGCCGATCTGGCGACCGCGGTCCCCGACGGCGTGGGGAAGTGCTACCTCAACTCGGGTCAGACCTGCAGCGCCCTGACCCGGATGCTCGTACCCCGCGACAAGCTGGCCGAGGCCGAGGAACTGGCCCGGGCGGCAGCCGAGTCCTTCACGCCGGGCGACCCGTTCGATCCGTCGACCCGTCTCGGGCCCCTGGTGTCGTCGGCCCAGCGTGACCGGGTGCGCATGTACATCGACAAGGGGCTGGGCGAAGGCGCCAGGCTGGTGACCGGCGGCGTCGAGACGCCGGAGGGGCTCGAGTCCGGCTACTTCGTGGCCCCGACCGTCTTCTCCGACGTCACCCGCGACATGACGATCGCCCGCGAGGAGATCTTCGGCCCGGTCCTGGTGCTCATGCCCTACGACTCGGAGGAGGAGGCGGTCGAGATCGCCAACGACACCGACTACGGGCTGGCCGGCGGCGTGTGGTCGGGCGATCCCGAGCACGCCAAGGCGGTCGCCCGCAGGCTCCGGACCGGTCAGGTCGAGGTGAACGGCGGCTCGTTCAACCCGATGGCGCCCTTCGGTGGCTACAAGCAGTCGGGCAACGGCCGCGAGTTCGGCTCCTTCGGCCTCGAGGAGTTCCTCGAGGTGAAGGCCCTGCAGCTCTAGCGGGACCGCACCGGCCTCCGGGCCGACCGGGTCCTACAGGCCGAGCTGGTCCTCGGACAGGCCGAGATAGATGCGCGCCGCATCGGTGTAGGTCTTCTCGCCGATGAAGACGTGCTGGGTGCCCGTGTACAGGTCCCGGAACGCCCGCTCGAGCCGCGAGCCCTCCCGGATTGCGGAGGTGCCCGCGGCCAGATGGGCCCACTGGACGATCTCCCGGCTCGCCTCGGTGGCGTAGGTGGCGGCCACGCGCAGGTCGGCGCGCATGGTCGGCGTGAGGTCCTCGCCGTCGGACACGGACCGCTCGACCCCGGCGAAGGCGTCGAGGACGAGGAGGCGGGCCGCCCGCCACATGGCGGTGTGGTGGGCGAGGCCGCGCTGGAACGAGGCCCGGTTGGCGAGGGCGCCGTCGTCCCCCATGCGCACCTTGGTCCTGGCCAGGTCGCCGACGTCGTCCAGCATGCTCTTGGCCACGCCGAGCGCCCACGACGCGTGACCGCCGGCCGTGATCGGCATCAGGCCCATGCGGAACGCGGCCGAGCGCCCACGTCGGGGGGTCCGGGTGAAGAGCTCGAAGGTCCGCGACGCCGGTACGAAGACGTCGGTGACCTCGTAGTCGTAGCTCCCGGTGCCCTTGAGGCCCTGGACGTGCCAGCCGTCGGTGAACCGGATGTCGTCGCGTGGCATCACGGCCACCAGCAGCGGGGGGATCCCGTCGTCGCCGACCACCAGCTCACCGTCGACCGTGGGCATGAAGCCGGCGGCCACGTACTCGGCGTGGCCGGTGCCCGAGCCGAAGTTCCACGACCCGGTGATCCGGTAGCCGCCCTCGACGGTGGCGCCGGTTCCGTTCGGGAAGAACTGCCCCCCGACGGTGACGCGGTTGCCGTGGTCGGTGAACACCTCGGTGAAGCCGTCGGCCGGCAGGTAGGCGGCACAGGCGGCGGCCGACGGCAGGTTGGCGATGCCGATCCATCCCAGCGAGCCGTCCTGCCAGGCCAACTCGATCCACGTCTCGATCATCTCGGCGAAGGTGGGCTCCGACCCGCCGGCCTCGACCGGGTTGAAGCGCTGGAGGAGGCCGCTGTCCCACAGGGCCGCGACCGTGCGTTCCGTCAGCGTCCGACCGCGCTCGGACGCGCCCGCCTCCTCGGCGGTCAGCTCGCGCAGCGAGCGGGCGGCGGCGGGACCGTCCCGTGGTTCGGGCGTCACATCAGCCCGATCTGCTCGAGCAGGCCCACGCGCAGTCCGGCGGTGAAGCCGCCGTCGACGACGAGTGCGTGTCCGGTCACGAACGAGGCGTCGTCGGAGGCCAGGAAGGCGGCGGCGGCGGCGATCTCCTCGGGACGGCCGAAGCGCCCGAGCAGGTGCTCGTCCCGCATGCGGTCGCGGTAGAGCTCCAGCCCGTCCGAGTCGATCACGTCGCGCAGGAGCGGTGTGTCGATCCCGCCGGGGCAGATGCAGTTGACCCGGATGCCGCGGCGGCCGTAGTCGATGGCCATCGACTTGGTGAGCATGACCACACCGCCCTTCGAGGCGTTGTAGGCGCTGCCCCCCTCGGTCCCCTCGATACCCTCGATGCTGGCGATGTTGACGATGGATCCGCTGCCCCGGGCGAGCATGTGGATCGAGGCGTACTTGTCGACCAGGAAGGTGCCCTTCAGGTTGACGTCGACCACCCGGTCCCACTCGTCGGCGTCGAGGAGGTGGACGGGGCCGCCGCCGGCCACGCCGGCGCAGTGGACCACCGAGTCCAGGCGGCCGTGGCGGGCCACGACGTCGGCGAAGGCGTCGCGGACGGCCGGCTCGTCGCGCACGTCGAGGACGTGGTCCACGCCCTCGGTCACGTCCATCGTGACCACGGCGGCGCCCTCCTCGGCCAGCCGCACGGCGGTCGCCGCGCCGATGCCCGACGCGCCCCCCGTCACCACGGCGACGGTGTCGTCCAGTCGTCCCATCGGTCCTCCCCCTGACGGTCCGCAGCGGGGTCGTCGCCCGGATCCGGTCGCCCGAACCTACGGGTGCCGGTCCCGACGGTCAAGGCGGCGCGACCGGGGGTTCCGACGCCGGGCGGCGCCGCCTTCCCCGGGGGTGGGCACGGTGCTCCCGGCCGGTTCCGGGTGGACGGTCACCGCGGGGCGTGCCGCTCAGGCACCCATGGCGTGCACACCGCCGTCCACGTGGAGGATCTCGCCGGTGGTCATGGGCAGCAGGTCGGACAGCAGGGCCAGGCACGCCCGGGCCACCACGTCGGTGTCGAGGACGTCCCATCCGAGCGGGGCGCGGTCCGCCCAGGTGTCCTCGAAGGCTGCGAATCCGGGGATCGACTTGGCCGCCATGGTCTTGACGGGACCGGCGGCCACCAGGTTCACCCGGACCCGGTCGGCGCCCAGGTCCCGGGCCAGGTAGCGCGCCAGCGACTCGAGGGCGGCCTTCGACACCCCCATCCAGTCGTAGACGGGCCAGGCCACCGTGGCGTCGAAGTCGAGACCGACCACCGAGGCGCCGGGCCGCCCGTCGGATCCGGCGGCCACCAGCAACGGCCGGAACGCCTCGGCCAGGGCCTTGAGAGAGTAGGCCGAGACGTGCAGCGCGACCTGGACCTGCTCCCAGTCGGCCCGGAAGATGTCCCCGCCGAGGCACTCGGGCGGGGCGTAGCCGATGGCATGCACCAGACCGTCGAGCCGGTCCCACCGCTCGCCGAGGGCCGCCGCGGCGTCGGCCAGCTGCGTGGGTTCGGTGACGTCGATCTCGAGGACCTCGGCCTCCACCGGCAGCTTGCGGGCCGTGCGCCGGGTGAGCGAGAGGCCCCGCCCCGCGCCGCTGAGCACGACCTCCGCGCCCTCCTGCGCCGCCGCCCGGGCCACGGCGAAGGCGAGCGACGCGTCGGTCAACACGCCGGTGACGAGGATGCGCTTGCCGTCGAGGAGTCCCATGCGCCGACAGGGTACCGCCGGGACCCGCCCGGGACGTCGACCCGGGGTGCCCGGCCGGGTCCGGCCGGTGACGGACGTGTCGGGTCGGCGAGACGGTGCGCGTAGGGTAGCGGCAATGAGAATCGGAATCCTCGGAGGAACGGGCCCGGCGGGGCGGGGCCTGGCCGTGCGGCTGGCGGCGGCCGGCGACGATGTCGTCCTGGGGTCGCGTGACGCCGACCGGGCCGCCGCAGTGGCCGCCGGACTGGTCGACGCGTGGCCCGACCGCGCCCTCGCCGTCACCGGTGCGTCGAACGAGGGGTGTGCCGACGCGGACCTGGTGGTGCTGGCCACCCCCTGGGACGCAGCCGTGGCCACGGCCCGGCCGCTGGCCGGTGCGCTGGCCGGCAAGGTCGTGGTCTCGATGGCGAACGCCCTGGTCAAGGAAGGTCGGGAGTTCCTGGCCCTGATGCCGCCCCGGGGGTCGGTGGCGGCCATGCTCCAGGCGGTGCTCCCGAGGTCCCTGGTGTCGGCGTCGTTCCACCACCTGCCCGCCTCGCAGATGGAGCAGCTGGACGTGGCCATGTCGGCGGACGTCCTGGTGTGCTCGGACCACCCCGAAGCGACCGGGGCGACGGTGGCCCTGGTCGACCGGATCGCCGGGCTCCGGGGGATCGACGCCGGGAGCCTGTCCCAGGCGGCGGCCATCGAGGCCTTCACGGCGGTGCTCATCACGGTGAACATTCGCCACAAGGTCCACGCCGCGGTGCGGCTGGCCGGGTTCCCCGAGGCGTGAGCGCCCGAGCAGTCGTCGCGTGATCCACCTCTACGACACCGCCCGCCGGGAGGTCGTCCCGTTCGAGCCGGACGAGCTCGTGACCCTCTACTCGTGCGGGATCACCCCCTACGACTCGGCCCACCTGGGCCATGCGCAGGTGTACCTCACCTTCGACATCCTCCAACGACGCCTGCGCGACCTCGGCCACGAGACGCGGTGCGTCCGCAACGTCACCGACGTCGACGACGACATCCTGCGCAAGGCCCGGGAGCTCGGTGTCCACTACCTCGACCTGGCCGCCGAGGAGATCGCCCGGTTCGACCGGGACATGGACGCCCTCGGGATCCTCCCCGCCTGGTCCGAGCCCCGGGCGACGTCGGCCATCGCCGAGATCCTCACCCTCGTCGGCGCGGTCCTCGACTCGGGCAACGCCTACCAGTCGGGGGGCGGCGTCTACTTCGACGTCACCACGTTCCCCCGCTTCGGCGAGCTCAGCCACTACGACCCCGCCACGATGCTGGCGCTGGCCGCCGACCACGGCGGGAACCCGGGCGACCCGAACAAGCGGCACCCGCTCGACTTCGTGCTGTGGCAGCCGTCGCTCCCCGACGAGCCGTCGTGGGAGTCGCGCTGGGGCCCCGGCCGGCCGGGATGGCACATCGAGTGCTCGGCGCTCGTACTCCGCGAGCTGGGCGAGACGATCGACGTCCACGGCGGCGGCCGCGACCTGGTCTTCCCCCACCACGAGTGCGAGACGGCGCAGTCCGAGGCGGTCACCGGGGTCCCGTTCGTACGGCACTGGCTCCACGTCGGGCTCGTCGGCCTCGAGGGCACCAAGATGTCGAAGTCGTTGGGCAACCTCGTCTTCGTCGGGGACCTGCTGAAGGAGTGGGAGCCCGCAGCGGTCCGACTCGCCCTGCTGTCGCACCACTACCGCCACGACTGGGAGTGGACCGACGGGGACCTGGTCGAGGCCGCGGCCCGTCTGACGTCGTGGCGCGCCGCGGGTGGCCCGGCGACCCCGGGGGATCCGGGGGATCCGGGGGCCGACGCGCTCGGCTCGGACGAGGACGGGCTGTGGCGGGTGCGGGCGTTCCTCGACGACGACCTCGACACCCCGGGTGCCCTGGCCGCCCTCGACGACGAGGCCTCCCTGGGTCGCTCCGTCGTCCGGGGGGCGGCACTCCTGGGCGTTACCCTGTAGCGGACCCGCGCCGCGGGGCGCCCGTGGCCGGGCAGGTTCCGCCGGCGGGCCCGGCGGTCGGGCCCGCTCCACCCGTCACGAGCCGAAGCACCGAGCACCGCGTGAACGAAAGGCACCATCCATGGCAGGCGTCACCGTCCGACTCCCCGACGGAAGCACCAAGGAGTTCGAGCCGGGTACCACGGCCCTCGGGTTCGCCGAGTCGATCGGACCGCGGTTGGCCAAGGCGGCCGTGGCCGCGACCTTCGACGGCGTCCCGGTGGACCTGTCGCGCACCCTTCCCGACGGCGCCGAGGTGACCGTCGTGACCGCGACCACGCCGCTCGGCCGGGAGGTGCTGCGCCACTCGACCGCCCACGTCCTGGCCCAGGCCGTCCTGCGGTTGTGGCCCGGCGCCCACTTCGCCATCGGGCCGGTCATCGAGGACGGCTTCTACTACGACTTCGAGCTGCCCGACGGGGCCCACTTCACGGACGACGACCTCGAGCGGATCGACGCCGAGATGCGGGCCGTCATGGCCGAGGGCCAGCCGTTCGTGCGGCACGAGCACACCATCGAGGAGGGCCTCGAGCTCTTCGGCGACCAGCCGTTCAAGCGCGAGATCATCGAGGCGGTCGGAGCCGGTCGGGACGAGGTCGACGTCGCCACCGACGCGGTCGCCGAGCACGGGGTCTCGACCTACTGGAACTCGCCGGCCTTCACCGACCTGTGCCGCGGGCCCCACGTCCCCTCGACGTCCAAGCTCGGGCACTTCGCGCTCATGCGGGTGGCCGGGGCCTACTGGCGCGGCGACGAGAAGCGCCAGCAGCTGCAGCGGATCTACGGAACGGCCTGGGAGTCCGAGGAGGCGCTGGCCGGACACCTGCACCGCCTGGCCGAGGCCGAGAAGCGCGATCACCGCAAGCTGGGGGTCGAGCTCGACCTGTTCAGCTTCCCCCACGAGCTGGGTGGCGGGCTCGCCGTGTGGCACCCGAAGGGCGGCATCGTCCGCAAGCTGATGGAGGACTACAGCCGGGAGCGCCACGCCTCCGGCGGGTACGAGTTCGTGGTCACGCCGCATCTGGCCAACGCCCACCTGTTCGAGACGTCCGGCCACCTCGGCTTCTACAAGGACGGCATGTACCCGCCCATGGAGATGGACAACGGGACCTACTACCCGAAGCCCATGAACTGCCCGATGCACTGCCTCATCTACGCCAGCCGCCAGCGCAGCTACCGCGAGCTGCCCCTCCGCCTGTTCGAACTCGGCACGGTGTACCGCTACGAGCGGGCCGGCACCCTCCACGGTCTGATGCGGATCCGGGGCTTCACCCAGGACGACAGCCACATCTACTGCACCGAGGACCAGCTCCAGGACGAGATCGGTTCCCTGCTCGACTTCGTCATGAGCGTGCTGACCGCGTTCGGGTTCACCGAGTTCACCGCCAACCTCTCGACCAAGGACCCGGAGAAGTACGTCGGGAGCGACGAGATCTGGGAGCGGGCCACAGAGGCTCTGCGGCTCGCCCTCGACCGCAGCGGGCTCCCCTACGAGGTGAAGGAAGGCGACGCCGCCTTCTACGGTCCGAAGATCGACATCGACGTCCGGGACGCCATCGGCCGGACGTGGCAGCTCAGCACCATCCAGTGCGACTTCAACCATCCGGAACGGTTCGGGCTCGAGTACGTGGGGGCCGACAACGCCCGACACCGACCGATCATGCTCCACCGGGCGCTGTTCGGGTCCATCGAGCGGTTCTTCGCCATCCTGGTCGAGCACTACGCCGGCGCGCTGCCGACGTGGCTCTCGCCCGAGCAGGTCCGGGTGCTCGGCGTGCGCGACGACCACCAGGGCTATGCCGAGGGCGTGGCCGCCGGGCTGCGCTCCCTCGGGGTCCGGGTCGGCGTCGACCCGGCCGACGAGCCGCTCGGCGCCCGGATCCGCCGGGCCAAACTCGAGAAGCTCCCCTATGTCCTGGTGGTCGGCGACGACGACGTCGCGGCCGGCACCGTGGGGGTGAACCGGCGGGGGAGTGCCCGGCCCGAGCGCGGCGTCCGGGTGGAGGACTTCACCGAGACCCTCCGGCGCGAGATCGACGAACGCACCAACCCCGAGCCGGACGCCGACGGGTGACGGGCCGGGTGGGTGGCCGGGTCGCCGCCGGGTGCGTGGGCGGGTGCACGGGCGGCCGGGTGGGGGAGCGGACGGCGGTCCGGACCTCCGGACGGTCCCCGCTGCACCGCTCGCCCCGGGGAGCGGGCCGATGAGCCTCGATCGCCTGTGGGCCGGATGGCGGACGGCGTACGTGTCCGGTGGGGGCGGGGATCCGCACGACCGCGGGTCGGCGTCGCCCGAACGGTCCGCCGACGACCCCGGACGGTGCGTCTTCTGCCGGATCGCGGCGAGCGGGCCGCCGTCGGCGGCCAACGGCGTCCTGTGGACGGGGCGGTCGGTCCTCGTCGTCCTCAACGCCTTTCCGTACGCGAGCGGCCACCTGATGGCCGTGCCCGCACGCCACGTGGGATCGCTCGGCGACCTGGCCGACGACGAGGCTGCCGAGCTGTGGTCCGCGGCCCGGGCGGGGGTGGCCGCCCTCGAGGCGGCCTATGCGCCCGAGGGGATCAACCTGGGGGCGAACCTCGGTGAGGCGGCCGGCGCCGGCATTCCGCGGCACCTGCACCTCCACGCCGTCCCCCGCTGGCGGGGCGACACCAACTTCATGACCGCGGTGGCCGACACCCGGGTCCTGCCCGAGACGTTGGCCTCGAGCTGGGAACGGCTGACGGCAGCCTGGCCGGCGGAACGCCCGGCGGACGGGGGAGCCTGACCGGGGGTCCGCCCACCCGCCTGCCGACGGGGAGGTCACCACCCCCCTGAACTGGACATTCCCCGTCGCCGGCGCAACCGCTGCCTGGAGTTAGCAGGTGGTACTCTTGAGGGAACTTCTGGAGGAGCGTTCATGTTCGACGGGCGATGGCGCGACGCGGTGGATCGGGGTACCGGACCGGTCGGTCGCACACTGCAGCGGGTCGGCATCTCCGCGGACGTGCTGACCGCCACCGGGCTCGTCTCGGCGGCGGCAACCGCAGTGGCCGTCGCCACCGGGCACCTCCACCTCGCCCTGGTGCTCCTCATCCTGACCGGGATGCACGACCTCCTCGACGGTCCCGTGGCGAAGGCCTCGGGGACGTCGTCGGTGCGGGGTGCCTTCTTCGACTCGGTCACCGACCGAGTCGCGGACGCCCTGATCCTCGGCGGCATCGCGTGGTACCTCGTGTCCACCCACCCCGGACACCTGGTGCTCCTTCCGTTTGCCGTCCTGGCCGTCACGTCGCTGGTCTCGTACCAGCGGGCCAAGGCCGAATCGCTCGGGATCAGCGCCAAGGGAGGGCTGATGGAGCGGGCCGAGCGCATGATCCTGCTGGGTGTCGGCTTCCTCTCGGCTGCGTTCCTGGTCCCGGTGCTCTGGGTCATGTTGGCCCTGACCGCGGCCACCGCGGTCGGTCGGTTCGCCAAGGTGTGGCGCCTCGCCGAGGCGCCCGCACCGAGCACCGCCCGACGGGCGCGGCGTACCCGGACGGGGACGCGGGCCTCGGGCCGCGGCGCGATGCGGTCGCCCGGCCGTACCCGATCGACCTCGGCATCGCGCTGGCGGGCACGGCGGCAGGGTGAGCTCTCGAGTCGGTCCGGCAGGACCTGGAGGGCCCGACAGGCCCGCGCCGGCACCCGCCAGCGGACCGGCCGTCGCCATGGCTGAGCGACGCACCGACACCGGCCGGGGCTGACGCGCGGTGGACCAGGGGCAGGCCGTCTTCCGGACGTACACGACACTCGCGCGCTGTATCGCCGCGCTCCCCGAGCCCGTCGCCCTCGGCCTCGGGAACGTGGTCGGTGAGGTCCTCTTCCGTGTCCGCCACGAACACCGTGCACAGGTCGCCGCCAACCTCGCCCGGGTCCTGGGGGCCGGTGCCGACGACGCGGGCGTGCTGGACCTCTGGGCCCGTCGATCGTTCCGGGAGTACGCCCGCTACTGGGTCGAAGGGGCGAGGCTGCCCGGCATCGATCCGGAGGAGGTCGTCCGGCACATGGTGGTGGACGGTCTCCACCACCTCCACGACGGGGTGGCGACGGGCAGGGGCTGCATCCTGGCACTGCCCCACATCGGCAGCTGGGAGTACGGGGGCGCCTTCCTCGCCACCCAGGGGCTTCCCATGACCGCGGTGGCGGAGCGCATCGAACCACCCGAGCTCTTCGACTACTTCGTCGGCCAACGGGCGGCGATGGGGCTCGACATCGTGCCGCTCGACAGGCACTCGGGCGGGACGCTGCTCGCTACGCTGCGGGCCGGGAAGCTCGTCGGCCTGCTGTGCGACCGCGACATCGAGGGCACCGGCATCGAGGTGGAGTTCTTCGGCGAGCGGACGACCATGCCGGCGGGCCCGGCCACCCTCGCCCTGCGCACCGGTGCCACCCTGTGCACCGGTGCCGTCTACAGCGGACCGGGCCGCGACCACCGGGCAGTGGTCGATCCGCCGCTCGACACGTCCCGTACCGCGTCGCTGCGCGCCGACGTCTCCCGGGTGACGCAGGAGATCGCCACCCGTCTCGAGGCCCTGATCCGCCGAGCGCCCGAGCAGTGGCACGTCTTCCAGCCGTTGTGGCTCGCCGATCGTCCGGCGCAGGACCTCGCGCCGGAGGCGCGGCAGGATCCGGTGCCGGCCGCGGGAGCGGTGGCATGAGCTGGGTCCCGCGTTCGCGGCGCACCCGTCGCCCGGGTGACGCCGACGCCCCCCCGACCGCTGCGGCCCCTCCACGTTCGCTGCCTGTTCCCGAGCTGGATCTCGGACCCGGAGGGTCGGCGTCCGAAGGCGAACGGCGTGGCGGGACCGGGGCCAACGGCACCGCAAACGGCAACGGCAACGGCACCGGCAACGGCACCGCCGACGCCATCGGCAGAGCCGGCGGCAGAGCGGATGCCAACGGCAACGGGACCCGGCCGTCGGGCCAGGGACGCCCCGCCGGCACCCCCTTCGACACCGACCACGACCCGACCCTGCCCCACGCCGGCGGACGGCGACTGCGGACCACGGCGCTGCACGAGGCGGACGTGGTCGCCATCCTCTCGGCCGAGGGTCGGTTCGTGTACGTCAGCGCCTCCGCAGAGCGGCTCTTCGGTCGCAACGTGCGCGATCTGGTCGGGCGGGACGCCTTCGGTCTCCTCGTTCCCGAGAGCGCGTCCCAGGTCCGGGTCCTGTTCGACGATCTGGTCGCGGGCCGCCGGCTGTCGGTGGCGCTCGACCTGCGTACCACGCGGGCCGACGGACGACGGCTCGACCTCCAGCTGACGGCCGCGAACCATCTGGACGGGCCGATCAGCGGCGTGGTCGTCACCTTGCGCGACATCACCGCCGGCAAGGCGCTCGAGCAGCGGGTGGGCGAGGTGGACCGCCGCCAGCTCGCCCTGATCGAGTCCCTGGCCGACGGGATCCTGATGGTGGACGCCGCAGGCGCGATCGTCCGGGTCAACGAGGCGTTCGAGGTGATGTTCCGCTCACCGCGGGTGCGGGTGCTCGGGCGGGAGTACGCAGCGCTCCTGGGTGCAGAGCGCGTGCAGGGACTCGAGGTGTTCGACGAGAGCGGCGAGGTCCTCGGCATCGACGACGACCCGGTGCTGGTCGCACTGCGACGGGGACGACGGGTGGTCGGCGCCGTGATCGGTCGGCGGAGGGGAGACGCCGCTGCCGAGTGGGTGCGGGTGAACGCCCAGCCGATCCTCGGGCCCGACGGCTCGGTCGTGGGGGCGGTGGGCTCGTTCGGCGACATCACCGAGTCCCGTCGTGCGGCCTACGCACTCCGCCAGGAAGAGGAGTTCCTGCGCGTCCTCCTCGACACGCTCGACGAGGGGATCGTGGCGTGTGACGCGCAGGGTCGCATGACCATCTTCAACCCGGCGGCCCGCCGGCTGCACGGCCTCGACCCGTCGGTCGAGCCCATCGGGCGGGTGCCCTCCAGCCGGATGCTCCACCATCTGGACGGCACCCCGATCGAGCCGGAGGAGAACCCGCTCCTCCTCGCCATGGGGGGCGAGCGGCTCGACAACGTCGAGATCATCCTGGTCCCGAACGACGGCGAGCCGCGCAAGGTACGCATCAACGGGCAGGCACTGATCGACGAGGACGGGTGGAGGCTCGGGGCGGTCGTGGCCATGCACGACGTGACCGAGCAGAAGCGCAACGAGGAGCGGTTGGCCGACCTGGCCCACCACGACCCGCTCACCGGCCTGGCCAACCGCACGCTCCTGGCCGCCCGCATGGCCGAGGCGGTCGAGGGGCTCGCGGGTCTTCACGGGTCGGGAGGCGAACGTGGCGTCGTCGCCCCCGACGGATCGCGCCGCCAACCCGACCATCCGGGCATCGCGGTGTACCTGCTCGACCTCGACGACTTCAAGACCATCAACGACGAATTCGGCCACGACGTGGGCGACGACCTGCTGGTGGCGGTGGCCCGGCGGCTGTCCGCCATCGTGCGTCCGACCGACACCGTGGCCCGGCTGGGCGGCGACGAATTCGTCGTCGTGTGCGAGATCGAGAGCGGCGAGGAGGAGATGCTGCGGATCTCCCGTCGGATCTCGGCGGCGCTCGCCCGTCCGTACCGCATCGACAGCCGCACCCTCGTGGCCGAGGCCTCGGTCGGGGGCGTGTTCGTCGACGACCCCGACACCGACCCGTCGAAGTTGCTGAGCCTGGCCGACGACGCCATGTACGGCGTCAAGTGGAGCCGGCGTCGCCAGCGTCGCTCCCTGATGGACTGACCCCGGCGTGGCAGGAGATACCCGGGGGACGGGCGGACTGCGCGTGGCACTCGTCTGCCCGTACAGCCTGTCGCGACCGGGCGGCGTCCAGGGACAGGTGCTCGGCCTCGCCCGCCACCTGGCCCACCACGGCAACGCCGTGACCGTCTTCGCCCCGGTGGACGGCGACGTCGCCGCACCGGACGGCGTGGAACTGGTGGTGACCGGCCACTCGACGGCGCTGCCGGCCAACGGGTCCGTGGCACCGGTATCGGTGTCGCCGCGGGCGGCCCGGCGGGCGCTCGGGGAGCTGCGGACACGCACCCCCGACGTCGTCCACGTCCACGAGCCGTTCGCCCCGGGCATGACCTACGCACTCCTGACGGCCCGGGGCGTGCCTCCGATCGTGGCCACCTTCCACCGAAGCGGGGGGAGCGCGCTCTACACGCTGCTGCGACCGCTCGCCCGTCGTCTGGCGGGCCGCCTGGCCGCCCGCACGGCTGTCTCCCGTGCCGCCGAATCGACGGCGCACCGCGCGCTCGGCGGGCGGTACGACGTCCTGTTCAACGGCGTCGAGGTCGACCGGTTCGTCGGGGTGCCTCCGTGGCCGACGTCCGGGCCGACCGTGCTGTTCCTCGGCCGTCACGAGGAGCGGAAGGGGCTGGGTGTGCTGCTCGAGGCCTGGCGCCTCCTCACCGATGCCGGTGGCACCCGCAGCGCCAACGGAGTCGCGGACGGTGCCGGCCACGGTGACCGGGACGCCGCGGGTGCTCGGTCCGTGGGGCCGCCCGTGCTCTGGCTGGCGGGCGACGGTCCCGAGACGGCGGCCCTTCGGCGGCGCGCTCCCGACTCGGAGACGGTGCGGTGGCTCGGTGTCGTGGACGAGGACGAGAAGGCCCGGCGCCTCGTCGGAGCCGATGTGGTCGCCGCCCCGTCGCTCGGTGGCGAGTCCTTCGGGCTCGTGCTCCTCGAAGGGATGGCTGCACGGGCCGTCGTGGTGGCCAGCGACATCGAGGGCTACCGCGATGCGGCGGGCGGCCGGGCGGTCCTCGTCCCCCCGGGGGATGCTCCGGCCCTGGCCACAGCGTTGCGAGGGGTACTGGACGGGCGCCTGGCCCGAGGTGCCGGCGGCGCCCCTGGTGCCGGTGGAAGGGGCGGAGACGAGGGCGGGGGAGACGGGCCGTCGGGCCGGGCGGCATGGTTGGACGCCGGGGCCGAACGTGCCGGCCGGTGGTCGATGGCGACCCTGGCCGAACGGTACGAGGACATCTACCGGGGCGTCGTGGTCGGGCGACTCCCATGAGCGGCCGTACACTGCTCGGACGATGACCGACGCCGCCGACCGCCCCGCCCCGTCCGGACCGACCGGGAGCCCTTCGCCCGGAGCGCGTCCGGGCGGATCGCGCAACCGGCGTCGCCGTGGCGGTGGGGGCGGCGGCGCAGGTCGAAGTGCCGGCGGTGGTGCGGGTGACGAGGCCCGCACCGGCGGTGGGGGCGGCACCGGGGGTGGTGGTTCGACGTCGGCACCGTCCGGTCGCGGGCGCAGCGGGGGTTCGGGCTCCGGGGGTTCGGGTGGGAGCCGGTCCGGTCCGTCGCGCGGCGCCGGAGGTGGCAACCGCAGCGGCGGAGGCGGCAATCGTGACGGCGGGGGAAACCGCAACGGCGGAGGCGGGAGCCGGGCCGGCCAGAACCGCCCGACCTCGGGGGGGCGACGCCCGTCCGGCCAGGGTGGCGGCCGCCAGGGTCCGGCGGATCGGGACCGGCGCGGGGGTTCCTCGGCGAACGGGTCCGGAGGCGCAGCCGTCCCGGCGCAGAGCGCACGCGCCGACCGCGGCGTCGAACGTGCCGAGGAGGCCGCGGCCGCGGCCAATCGACGTCGGGCGCTCCTCCTGTCGCTGGTGCCGTCCGCCGTGCTCGGTGTGGTCGTCGCCGCCGTCCTGGTGGTCGTCGGCCAGGCGCTCGCCGCACTCGCCGCCCTGGTCGTCGTCACCGCGGCCGGTGCCGCGTGGTTGTGGCGCACGGCGCCGGGCACCGTCCTCCGCGCGCTCGGCGCCGTACCCAGCCGGGAGTCCGACCGTCCCCGCCTGCACAACCTCGTCGACGGCCTGTGCGCCACCCTGGGCCTCGAGCGCCCGGCCATCGCCGTCGTGGACAGCGACGTCCCGAACGCCCTGGCCGTCGGGCGCGATCCGAAGTCCGCGACCCTCGTGGTCACCTCGGGCCTCGACCGGGCACTGACACTCGTGGAGCTCGAGGGTGTGCTGGCCCACGAGCTCGTCCACATCAAGCGCAACGACACCGTGCTGTCCGCGGTCGCCGTCCTCGTCGCCGTGCCGTGGTCCGTCGTGCGGGGCACCCCGGCCGGCGTCGACGCCGTCCACGGTCTCGTCGGACGCGGTCGCGAGTTCTCGGCCGACCGGCGGGCCGCACTCGTGGTCCGCTATCCGCCCGGCATCGGATCCGCGCTCGGGACGATGGTGGGGGGATCGACGCCCACTACGGCGTGGCCTCCACCGGCGGGACGGGTCGCCGCCCTCACCCGGTGGCTGTGGGTCGACCCGATGGCCGGTGCCACCGACGCGGAGTCCGTGGTCGGGAACCTCGACGACACCCGCGTCCGGGCCGCCGCCCTGGATCTCGACTGACTCCCGGCGACGTCACCCGGTCGCTGCGGGTCCGTCCTCGGTGCAGGGGTGCAGCGCGTCGTCCGCACCTGCACACCCGGCATCCGCATTCTGCTCCTGTGTGTAGTCGCGCAGTCGCCGGAGCATCGCCGAGAATTCGGCCTCCTCGGCGGGGGTGAAGACCTCGTCGAGGATCCGATCGATCTGGGCCACGTGCACGGGGATGGCCCCGGCCATGAGCCGGCGGCCCTCGGGCGTGAGTTGGGCGAAGGAGCCCCGCCGGTCCTCGGGGCACGTGCGGCGGATGACCAGCCCCTGGTCCTGCAGTCGGTCGACGGCGCGCGTCAGTCCGCTCGGGGTGAGGGAGGCCTGAGCGGCCAGCTCGCTCATGCGGAGCTCGGCACCCTCGCTCCGGGCGAGGCGGATCAGGATGTCGAAGGACTGCTGGGTACTGGTGCCCGCCTCCTCGAGCTGACGGCTGAACAGCCGGCGGAGCCCGGCCGCCGACTCGAAGAGCAGTCCGACGGTGGTCAGGCGCTCGTCTCCGGGGACGGGGGAGGGGCGTGTCGCCATGCGGACAGTGTACCGGTTCACGTAGGTAGTTGTAAGTGCAACTACACGTGCTATAGTTGCTTGTGCAAACAAGTCGGGACCCCCGGGGGGGCTCCGACCGGCCAGCACACATCCCACATCCGATTCCCACCCGGACCCATCCGTAGGAGATGACATGACAGAAACCACCGTTACCAGCAGGACCGTCGACGGGGTCGAGTACCCGGCCGTCGGGACCTTCGCCATCGACACCTCGCACACCCGGCTCGGCTTCGCGGTACGCCACATGGCCGTCTCGAAGGTCCGTGGCGACTTCAAGGACTTCTCGGGCACCCTCGAACTGGCGGAGGACCCGGCCGACTCCAAGGTCTCGGTGACGATCCAGGCGGGCAGTGTCGACACCCACGACGAGAACCGTGACAACCACCTCCGCACGAACGACTTCTTCGACGTGGAGAACCACCCGACCTGGACCTTCACCAGCACCGCCATCCGGCCGATCAGCTCCACCGAGTGGAACGTGGACGGTGACCTCACGATCCGTGGCGTCACCCGCCAGGTGACCCTGGACGCCACCCTCGAAGGGGTCGTCCAGGATCCCTACGGGATGCACCGCGTCGGTTTCAGTGCCACGACGAGCATCGACCGCGAGGACTTCGGCGTCTCGTTCAACGGCGTCATGGAGGCCGGCGGTCTGGTCGTCGGCAAGAAGGTCGACATCGACATCGAGGCGGAGGCCACCTTCCAGGCCTGACCCCGACCCGTCACAGGATGCAGGACTGACTCGGCCGCCCCTCCCGCGCGGCCGCGTCGCGCCCGGGGACGCCGTCGGTCCCCGGCCGCCCCCGCCCCGCGGGGACCGGGCGGACGTCCGGCTGCGTGCGCCGGATCGGCGCGGCCCCG
>Ga0080006_1163467_pt1 | contig 45650 bp, 40 predicted proteins | sample RS3BMetagenome_FD_69209 | JGI IMG/M metagenome (GOLD analysis project Ga0080006, IMG submission 69209) | Ferric oxide microbial mat and aquatic microbial communities from Rainbow Spring, Yellowstone National Park, USA - RS3B (SPADES... ... | reverse complement strand
GAACCGACCCTTCCTTCTGCGACGCGCGGGCCATCTCCTTCTCCTCGGGTGCGGCGCCGACTCGATGGTCTGCACCGAGTCCGTCACGCGGAAGCGGCGAGTCGCTCCTTCATCACATCAGGAGATGTCGCGGTCACCCCTTGAGCCCAAGTCCGGATTGGGTGGCTGAATTCCTCCCTTGGCCTCAAGGGGTGAGCGCGACAGCTCCTGACCAGGGAGTGTCTTGTGGCACGAGTAGGCCAGTGGAGCCAGTCGCAGTTGGAAGCCGCGGTGGAAGCCGTCGTTGGCGGACTCAGCTACAAGGATGCCGAGTTGCTCGTCGGCGTTCCGCGCTCGACCATCCGGGAGCGCGTGGTTCGCTCGGGCATCGTGCGCGGCAGCGTCCCTCGACCCGGGCGTCGCAGGAAGTCGGGAGCGCGAGCTGGATCCGGCAATGGTCGAGCCACAACGACACCGCTCACCATGCAGGCGGCGGGAGCCGTCGCAGTATCCACCCTCCGTGGGTGCCTCGAACGTCAACGTGGCGTCATGGCCAAGGACCGCAAGCGTCGTGAAGGTTCACTCACCGCCTCCGATCGCGAGGAGATCAGAGTGGGCATCGAGCTCGGCGAGTCCGATGACGAGATCGCCCGACGGATCGGCCGCCATCGCTCGACGGTCTGGCGCGAGATCAAGGCCAACGGCGGACGCTCCGCCTACAACGCAGCGGGGGCGGACGAGCGTGCAGCACAGGTCGCCGCACGGCCGAAGACCCCGTGGACCGAGCAGCGACCGTGGCTGTGGGAGGAGGTCCAGGCACTCCTGCGGACGAAGAAGTGGTCACCCGAGCAGATCGCCCACCGCCTGCGGAAAGACCATCCCGACCAGCCAGAATGGTGGGTGTCGCACGAAGCCATCTACCAGGCCATCTTCGTCCAGGCCAAAGGTGAGCTCCGAAAGGAACTCGCCTCGTGCCTGCGCAGCGGACGAGCCAGACGGAGACCTCGAACGAGAGTGACGACCGGTAGGGGCAAGATCGTCGGGATGGTCAACATCTCCGAGCGTCCACCCGAAGTCGACGACCGCGCCGTGCCGGGCCATTGGGAAGGAGACCTCATCATCGGCGAGAAGGGCCTGAGCGCAGTTGCCACCATTGTCGAGCGCACCACCCGGATGGGCATGCTCGTGAAAGTCGACAATCGCACCGCTGAACACGTTGCAGCACGAGTCGCCGAGAACATCACCCGCCTCCCCGACGAACTCCTCCGGTCCCTCACGTGGGATCAAGGCAAAGAGATGGCCGCCCACGCCGAGTTCAAGATCGCCACCGGCATCCCCGTCTACTTCGCCGATCCACACTCACCTTGGCAACGTGGGACCAATGAGAACTGGAATGGCCTCGTCCGCCAGTTCCTGCCGAAGGGCATCGACCTGTCGGTCTACTCTCAACGCGACCTTGACGAGATCGCCGGACTCTTGAATGGACGTCCACGCGAAACGCTCGAGTGGGATACTCCTGCAGAGAGATTCAACGAGCTTGTCGCGCTGACCGCCTGAGACCGCCTCCGGATTGGGCGGCCGGCTTCGGCCGGAACGCGCAGGTGATCGACGAGGCCGTCGCCTCGCTCGGGATCCTCCGGATGCCCACCGGCTGGCTCGGAGACGGCGGAGCCGAGGTCCACCTCCCCGCCAGCCTCATCGCCGAGGCCGAGCGTCAGCTGCCCCAGTCGGTCGCCCTCGCCCGAGACCAGGACTACTTTTGGGGCTCTACGCGACGAGGCGTGGGTGGCGTCCCCTGATTCGAGCAGTTGGACGAGTGTCCCATTGGACACCTGAGTGGAGCAACAACCTCAGGCGATAATTGTCGAAATTGCGCATGCCGTGGGCAATTCTCCGGAGTTTCTCGGTGACCAAGTTCCGGGCCTCGACGGGTCCGGTCGAGATGCCGGTCTCGTGGTAGCTCAGGATCTCGCCCTCCCAGCGCGCCACGGTGGTGGCGAGCCGGGTGAGCTCGGGCACCTCGGCGTAGGCGGCGTGCTCGTAGAAGGCGACGAGGCGCCGGTGGGCCTCGGGGAGCGACACTGCGGCGTACATCTGGCGGAGCAGCTCCTTGCCCAAGATCGCCGCCCCGACCTCGCCCTCGGGATCGCCCTCGCTGAGGGCGTCGAAGAGACGCTGGCGCTGGTGCTCGGAGAGACGCTCGAAGCCGCGGGTCATGAGCCGCCGGGTGCGGTACAGCGGATCACCCTTTCGCCCCCGACGCTCGAGGGTCGCCTGCTGGGTGCGCCGGCGGATGTCATCGACCATGGCGTTGGCGAGCTTCACGGCGTGGAAGCAGTCCACCGTGACCGTGACGTCGCCCAAGGCGTGCAGGACGCCCTTCAGGTACCCGGCGTGGGGGTCGATGGCGACCGCAGCGATCGTCTGGCGCCACCCAGGAGCGCCCTGGGAGAGCCAGAACGCCACGTCATCGGCACTTCTCCCCCCGATGACGTCGAGGAGCTGGCCGGTCAGGAGGTCGACGAAGCTCGTGGCGAAGAAGCTGTTGCGGTCCTTGTTCGCCGACAGCATCTTGTGCTCGTCGAGACCCAGGGCCGGCGTCGGCCCGATGCGGGCCGGGTCGTCCACGAGGGGCTCCCCGTGGCGGCGCACACAGGCCATGGCGGTCGCCCAGGACACCCCGAAGTCCCGGGCCACCTGGGCGACCGAGGCCCCGTCCTGGCCGACTCTGCGGCAGATCTCCTCGGCCGCACGCCGCGTGAGCGATACCTCGACGAGATCGCTCTGCTCGGTGAACGACTTGGCCGCACAGTCGGGGTCCGAGCAGAGCCACCGGCGCCGGCGCCAGAGCAGGCGCACCGGCCGGCCCCCGGCCGGCAGGTCTCGGACCTGGACCTCGCTGCGGCCGTGCCCGGTGGCGACCACCCCGCAGCGCGGGCAGCCCGCCACGTCGGCCGTCGTCTCGACGAGGATCCACAGCTCGCCGTCATCTTCGGTCTGGCTCAGCACGACGAACCCCGCCATGCCCAGCAGCGCGCTGGCGTCGCTACTACGGTCACCCATGCCCCGTTCCCTCCGTTCTCGCAGTCGGACAACCGCAAGAATCGGGGGGCACGGGGCCCTGGTGGTGGATGCCTATGGGCGGCTCACCGAGCTGGCACCGCCCCACGCCTCAACGCGAAGACCCACTTTTGGGCCGAGATCGGCGATCTGCTGGGTGTCACCCGGGCCGCCGCCTGGCAACGCTTCGGGGAGCAGACCCGCACTATCCGCCGGCGCCAAAGGAGAGAGCTACTGGCCAACGCCGACTGAGACAGCCTGAGCTCCGCGCCAGTCGACCCGGTTCGGAGCGGTCCCAACATCTGCGGGGGTGGGGCCAGTTCAGGCCATCACGGTGGGGCCACTTCTCGCCATCATTCCCATGCTCCCGTCGAGGACCAGGGCATTCATGATCCTGGAGATCGATGGCTCGGGGATGCCATACGTGCTCGCATCCCAATGGTGGCGGGGTGCGCGGCTCCAGAGACGGTCGGCGGGGGCTCGGCACCGTCGTGAAGAACCTCGGTCTGCAGGGAATCCACTATCGTCGAGAGAGGGTGTCGATGCCGACTTCTCAGGTGAGCTGACCACCCGATGGGGCCAGTTGCAGCAGGGCATCGTGGATGCGGGTCGCCGTGTCGGGCCAGCTGAACTCTGCCGCCCGCCTCGGTCCGGCAGCCCGTAGCCTGGCGCGACGGTTCGGGTCGTTCCAGAGGTCGACAATGACCTTGGCGATCGCGCTTGGGTGGCCGTCGTCGGCGATGACCGCCGCACCGCCGACGACTTCCAGCACGGCAGCCTCAGGCGGAACCAGGACCGGTGCGCCGCACGCAAGCGCCTCCAGAGGCTGGAGACCGAAGCCCTCGTAGCGGGTCAACTGAATGCAGATTGCGCAGTTCGCATACCGATGCCGAAGCTCCGTATCGGTGACGCGGCCGAGGAACTGGACGCGAGTCACGGCCTGGGCCTCGGCTGCTGCGTTGTGCGCCAGCTCCATGTTCGGTCCGAGGTCCCCACCAATGACGAGGTCGGGAAGATCCGGCGAGAGCTTGAGTGCTTCGGAGTAGGCCTGCACCACGGTCGTGGTCTGGTCCCTGGACTCGGCTGATCCAAGGTGGAAGATCGCATCCTCCGAGGGGTTGGGTGAGGCGCGAAAGAGGTTGGTGTCGACGCCGAGGGGCACGATCCTCAAGGCCGCGATGTGTTCCCCGAATCGGGCTCGCAGGGCATTGGCCGTAGGACCACAGCTGGCGATGACCAGCGGAGCTCTCCGGATGCCCGCGGTCATGGTGAGCCGCTGGTAGGCGCGCCGTAGATACTCCCGGAAGGACGACGCGGCCATCAGCTGCCAGCGGATGTACGGATCCTCCGGCACGTGCAATAGCACACGGGCCCCCCACAGAGGGGCACATTCGGCAAGGCTGTAGATGAGGCTCGCTCCCACCCGTCGCGCGAAGAAGGGAAGACCGAACTGTTCCCAGATGCTCGTCGGCATCGTGGGCACGACCATCTTGTTTCCTTCAAAGTCGCCCAACAGGCGATCGCCCTCCTTGGTGAGGAGGGTCACGTACTCGATGCCGCCCTTCTTCGCCAGAAGGGGTATGAGGTGCTTCATCGACCGGGCGACGCCGCGGCCGCGTTCGCGGAGCGCGATGCCGTCGAGCGCGACGACGGTCATCAGCCGGCTCCGGCTGAACAACCAGGAGCGACCGGAGAGGAGGGCACCGGCAACCAACTGCGGGTCTCCGACCATCCGATGTGGCACAACCCCCTCATTAGGCTCTGAGAGCGTATGGCATGACCTGCTGATACCGGCTCCCCCCGTGCTCTCGCATGACTTCGAACGTCCAAGGTCCATCGGCCGAGCGCATCACCATCGACTCGGCCACGTCAGCCTCTCGAACGAATTCCCCGAAAGCCTGGTTGTCGACGTCGTCGACGAGCACCAGGCCACCGGGTAGAAGTGCGGGTCTCGGCGATCCGCCCGCACCGCAGCACCGGTCTCACCGTGCAGCTCCGGTCAAGACGGGTGCGGCAGGTCCACTCTCCAGAGATGGCCACTGTTGTTGACCGTCATCGCCTCGAGGATCACCCGGCTCGTCATGCCGCGGGCCACGCCTGTCTCGATCACCCTGGCTGGTCGAAGGTGACCGACTGCGCACCATGTGTGGCGCCCAGGGCGGCATCCGCGTCGCTGTACTCGCCGTATGTCCAGCATCCGAGTAAGAGCCCTGTCGTCGCGAGTGAGGCGCCGATGTCCGCCCACAGGCTACCGGACTGCTCATGCTCCGGGCAGGGCCGCTGCATGCCGAGCATCCGATGAAAGGCGGGGTCCCAGTCGAGCTCGACCTCGTAGGCCACTTGGCAGTCGAGGAGCTGGTGCGCGACCGCCTCGAAGACGCACGCAAGCGTATTGATTGGATGTGCTGTAAGTGCTCGGGCGCCGCGTTTCGTGCTGGCCGACGCCTACCGAATAATGGTTGGAACCCGTCTCCCCCTGCGCACGAATCGAGATACGTGTGAGTGCGGTTCGTCCATCACGCACCTGCCCTCGGGGGGGGTGGGGGGGCGATGGCGGCAGGCGCCGCCGGAAAACGCCGCCGGTCATTCGATCGCGTGTGGAGAGACTACCGATGATTGGGGGGAATCAGGACTGGCGGGGGATCGCCATGCCCCAAAGGCCCCCTGGGCCATGAGGAACGCCTGAAGGCGAGGGCCCACCACGTCTGCACAGAAGTCCCGACGAAACCGGTCGAGCGAGGCCGCGGCCGCTCTCGAGTGCTCATCCTCATCGTCGACGAGCTCGAGCAGGGTCGCGGCCGCCCGAGCGGGATCGGCGAGCGACCATATCCTTCCCTCTATGCCGTCACTGATGATCTCGGGAATGCCGCCGGTTCGGGGGGAGACGATGGGGAGACCGGCCGACATCGCTTCGATGATTGCAAAAGACGAGGTCTCCGCGTAGGACGCATGGACGTAGGCCCGGTACAAAGGGAGGTACTGGAGGACATCCTGTTGGTAGCCGCGGAATCGGACCAAATGCGCGACATCGAGGGACTGGGCCAACCGCTGCAGTTCCTTGCGGCAGCGCCCCTCCCCGTAGATGTCAAGGGTGAGACTGCGGCCTAGTCGATTCATGGCGGCCAGGACCTGCAGCAGGAATCGATGGTTCTTCGCCACCTCGAGGCTTCCGACCGTGACCAGATCACCGAGGGGAGGGGGGTCGTCCTGCAATGGAGGGGCGGCGATGAAGTTGGGGATGACGGCCGAGCGCACGGCCGCGGCATCAGGCAGCCAGCCGAGCAGGTCCGTTCGGGCGGAGTCGGAGACATAGACGATTCCGTCCACTTGGGGGATTACCGCTCGCTCGAAGCGGCGGATGGCTCGGAAAACGGGTCCGTCACGAGCGATCTGCTCCTTGCGAACCCATTCGTCCGCCTGGGAAGTTTGGAAGTGCACGGCCATGATGACTCGCTGCTCCGGGCCACGACGCGCCGACAACGCGGCGGCCGCCTCCACCGGACCCTGCGCGTAGACAACGGCATCACCGATCCGGCGCAGTCTCCTGTGCAGCGCCCGCCTGAGGAATGCGCCATGGAAATATCGATACCAGATGACGCCCGCGGGAGCGCTGAACCAGACAAGGCCGGGCCGGATCCCGAACAGCAGCAGACCGAGTGCGCGTGCCCATGAGAAGGGTGTGAGCAGTGTGACGTGCGTGCCATTGGCCTCGAGAAAGTTGGTGAGCTCTCTGATGTGGGTATGGACGCCAGTGCTCCCCTCGGGCCGGAGAATGGAGGCGATTATCAGAGGGGGAGGCGCGCCCTGCGCCTGGCGGTGGCCGGTGCGGACTGCCATCACGGAGTGGAGCCGTCAAAGCGAGTGCGAAATACCTCGGGGTACGGCAATGGACTCCTGTGGGTCACGTGGAAGCTTCCTTCCCAGACGTAGCAGGTGCTCAGCATTCTTCCGGTACAGGTGTTCGAGAATGCTCGCCGGCAGGTCGAGGCCGTAGATGGGCCACCGCCCGCACGGGGGAACGGCCTCGTCCGAGTAGGGGAACGCCTCGTCGTCGGTCTCGAGCAGGCGGAAGTAGGTGTGGTACGTGCTGGATCGCACCGGGAAGATGTCGGTTCCGAAGAGGACACGATTCGGGTGCTTGGTGAGGAGGGCACGTGTCGCTCGAGGTTGCCTCCCCAGCTCTGCAGCTCGTGCTGCGATGTCGATGTAGAAATTAGGGTATCGATCAAACATGTCCGACACCCAGGCGAGGTTCTCGACATAGGTTGCATGCGCTCCAACGATCGCTGTGTCGCGATGTGACGCGACAACCCGTTCGAGCGAGTCGACCAAGCGACGGAACTCGGACATTCCTCCGGTGTGCCGGGAAGTCTTCGGGACTCGGAGCAGCTCCTCCACGCGCTCATTGTGCCGGTCGACGGGGTGGAAGAAGGCCACCGGATCGGCGACGTGGATGAGGACCGGTACGCCCAACTCGCCTGCCGCGTCCCACAGTGATGACAGCATCGGGTCGTCAGGCAGGACCCGTCGCCCTCGAGCCTCGATGGTGAATCCGAGGTCCTTCCATATCTTCAGACCGCATGCGCCCATCGCAACGGATCGTCGCAGCGACTTCACCAGAAGGTCGGGACCGTCCGGCTCGTCGAGCACACGCCAGTCGACGTGGCAGAAGGAGAAGAACCTGCCTGGATGTGCTCGGTCGTAGCGATTGAGGTTGTCCTCGAGCTCCCGCCCCCATCGGCCATCGAGGTTCACCAGGCAGGTGACATTGCACGAGTCCATCAGGTCGAGGAGGCGCCCGACGTCCGGTTCCATCCAGTCGCCAGTATTGCTGAGCCACCGTCCGAGGTGAGTGTGAAAGTCGATGGTTGGCATGGAGGCGCGCACCGGTCTGTGCTCGGGTAGCTCGAGCATCGACACCGGCGCGTACGACCCCAAGCGTGGGGCGCGCCACCGGCGGACCAGGTGTATGGCGGATCGAAGGCTCTTGGGTACGTGTGGACGAGAGAAGGGGTGGGGCACCGGGTCCACGTCCGGAGTCGACGGCGATAGCTCGACATGAAACGGGCTTTCAAGGGAGATATGACGTTGCTTCACTTTGAAGGATCAGCTCCAGATGTCACGCATCACGTTCAAGACGACCCGCGAGCCGAGTCGATCGAGTTTCACCGGCAGTTCCCTCATGTCGGCCAGGTTGCGCCGGACAGCTCGCTGATGCTCGGCTGGGCAGATGACCAGGAGGAATCCGCCGCCACCGGCACCAGTCACCTTTGCCCCGCTTGCACCCCCTTCGAGGGCCAGATCGACCGCCCGGTCGATCTGGTTGCTCGAAACTCCCGATGCCAGCTGCCGTTTGGTCGCCCACCCCCGCCGGATGGCACCGCCGATGGCATCGATATCGCCTGCCCGCAAGCGTTCGCTGGTGGCTGCTGCCAAGTCCCGAAGGGAGTGGAGCTGGGGCAGGGTGGTAGCGACGTTGGCAGACTGCTCTCGGAGGATGCCGTCGGCGCTCCTGGTGACGCCCGTGTAGAAGAGCATGATCTGCCCCTGCAGGTCGCGACGATCGACTGGTGAGAGCTCGATCTCCTCGGCGATCACATGGGGACCGGGTCCGAAGCGGAGGTCGCGTATCCCACCGAGCGCGGCGACGTACTGGTCCTGTTTGCCGATGGGCTTGCCGCAGATGTCGATCTCGATCGTGCACGCCTGCTCGGCGAGCTCTTCACCGGAAAGCTGGCGGCCCTGGTAGGCCGACAGAGCGTGTAGCAGACCGACCGTGACCGAGGAAGACGAACCCAGCCCCGAACCGGCGGAGGGTATGTCGGCGAGCATGGTGATCTCGACCCCGTGCTTGACCCCGGTCATGATCATCGACTCGCGCACGAGGTCGTGCTGGAGCGTATCGACGCTCGAGACGATCTCCTTCTTCGAGTAGTTCACGTAGATGTCGTCGTCGAAACGCTGCTTCACAATCACGTAGACGTACTTGTCGATGGCGCAATTCAGGACCCGACCCCCATGATCGAGGTAGTAATCGGGCAGGTCGGTGCCTCCGCCGACCAGACCGATGCGAAGTGGCGTCTGGGTCACGATCATCTCAGCACCGCCGGACGCCAGTCCTGCATCGCCCGCTTGTAGGCAGTCGGCGTTCCGACGTCGCAGAAGTATCCACCCACTCGCAAGATCCGGGCACGTCCGACCAGCGTCGGGAGCAGGTGAAGGCCGATGTCGGTGGGAGGTATGGGGTCGATCGAGTCGAGGATGCTCGGATGGAAGGCGTACATGCCGGCATTCGCCAGATTGCTCGTTGGCTCCGACGGCTTCTCGATGAAGCCGGTCATCAGGCCGGCTGGGTCCATCTCCACGATCCCGTGGCGCGTGGGATCCTCCGCGGAGAAGACCGTCAGAGTCGCCACCGCGTCGCCGCTTCGGTGAAAGTCGATCAGGTCCCGAAGGTCGAAGTCGGTCAGGTTGTCGCCGTTGAGCGCAAGGAAGAGATCGTCTCCTGCCACCCAGGTCCGGTGGCGGTACAGCGTTCCGGCACTGCCCAGCAGCTCAGGCTCGAGGACGGTGTGCACGGTCGGCGGCCCCTTCCGGGCGCCTAGGTGCCGTAGCACCACCTCCGGCAGGTGGTGCAGATTGACGAGCACCTCGTCGACCCCCGCGCGGTGAAGGGTGTCGAGCCAGATGTCGAGGAGGGGCTTCCCGGCGATCGGCACCATGCACTTGGGGGTGTGGTCGGTGAGCGGGCGCAACCGGCGACCGAGCCCCGCTGCCAGGAGGAACGCCTTCATCGGCTCGACCTCCGGACGACACCAAGGGCACGCAGGGTGGCGGTGGCCTGGTCGAGGACCCCGTCGATCCCATCGATCTGCTCGAGCCAGTTGGCGTACGCATCCACCGAGTCGGCAGGCGTCCGTTTCGGCGACCAGCCGAGCAGGTGGAGTGCGGTGGTGTCGGACAGGATGTGGCGCGTGTCCCCGAACCGGAACTCACCGGTCACCACCCCCGGCTGATCCGAGCCGTACTGGCGCATGACGATGTCGGCCAGTGCTCGCGTGGTCACCGGTGTGCCGCCGCCGACGTTGAACACGTTGCCGACGGCGCGGTCGTCCTGAAGCACAAGGATGTTGGCATCGACCACGTCGTCGATATTGACGTAGTCCCGGATCGACCCGCCGTCCTCGTACAGGGTCGGAGCCCCTCCCTGACGGTAGTGGAGGCAGAAGATCCGGCAGGCGCCCGAGTAGGCGTTGTAGACCGACTGGCGTGGGCCCTGCACGATGCTGTAGCGCATCGCCACCGTGGGTATCTGGTACCGACGTCCGAGGTGGACGGCCACCATCTCCTGGCTGAGCTTCGACATCCCATAGGGGTTCTGCGGATTGGCGACCCGCTCCGGTGTCGGCTGCAAGACCAGCGAGCCACCGCACTTGGGGCACGGGATGTCCCACCGGCCGGCGGTGAGCGCAGCCTCGGGACGCATGTCCGGAAGCTGCTCGCCGTCGATCGGGCAGCGGTAGAGCCCCTCACCCATGGCCGCCTGGGAGGAGGCCACGACCACGCGTGCCAGGTCGAGGCGCTCGGCCACGATGATCTGGTACAGCAGGGACGTCGACACCACATTGACGTCGGAGAACCGGGCAAAGTCGGGGAGGTAGTCCTGGTGGGCGGCGAAGTGGTAGACGGCATCGACGCGGCGGAGCAGGTTCCGTACGAGGTCTTCGTTCCGCACGTCGCCCTGGTAGAACTCGATTTCCGGGCTCAGGTACGGGGGCGGTCCGTCGCGGTGGACCGGCGGGGTGAGGGCGTCGAGGACGATTACGCCGTGACCGAGGGCGAGAAGCCGGTCGCAGGTGTGCGAGCCGATGAAGCCGGCACCTCCGGTGACCAGGATCCTCATGGGCGGCGACCTCGCCTCCGACCCCGGCGTTCAGCGACCTCCCGGTAGACGTCGAGCGTGGCCTGGGCAGTGGCCCCCCAGTTGAATTGCGCGGCCCGCCGCTGTCCCGCGATGCGTAGGCGGTCCGAAGCCGAGCCGATGGCCTCCACGATCGACCGAGCGATCGCTGCCGGGTCGCGCGGGTCGGTGAGGATGGCGGCGTCGCCGGCGATCTCCGGCATGGCGCTGACGTTGGAAGTGACCACCGGGCAAGCACAGGCCATCGCCTCGAGGATGGGGAGTCCGAAGGTCTCGTTGAGCGAGGGGTAGACGAGTGCGTCCGCCGCCTGGTAGAAGCGGGCGGTTTCCTCGAGCGGGACGCCGCCGACGAAAACGACGTCGTCGCCGATGCCCAGTTCGGCAACCAGGGAGTGCAGTTGGGCCAGGTATCGAGGGTCACGCCCGGCGCCCACCACCGCGAGCTGGCGGCCAGCCAGGTCCCCGGAGGCGAGCGCCCAGGCCCGGAGGAGGCCATCGCAATTCTTGTAGGGCCACAGGGAGGAGACGAACAGGACGAAAGGCCTGGTGACACCGTAGGAGAGGACGTGCCTCCGAGCAGCGAACCGGTCGCCGGGCTTGAAGACGTCGTGGTCCACGGCCTCGTATATGAGGGTGAGCTTCTCGGGGTCGACCTCGAGATACCGCTCGATCTCTGTGCGCAGGCTGTTCGAGTTGATGATGATCGCGTCTGCGGCACGTACTGTCCGTTGATAATTGAGTCGCCGGTACGCACGAGCGCCGACCGTCAGCGAGTCCGGTGCTGTAAAGGCGTGCATGGTCTTCATGTGGATGACCAGCGCGGACCTGGGGTTCACCAGGGGTGCGATGCTCGTGTTCAGGACGTCGATCCCGCTGAGCGGAAGTCGGAATGGTGAGTAGAGGTGCTCGCTCGCCGTTCGTAAGACCCGATGCTCGTTGGACCACGGATAGGTGATGCGGCGGACCGCGCCCTGGTACTCGGGATGGAGACGGCCCGAAGACGGGCTCAGCATGAGGTGGAGTTGCTCGCCGGGGAGTAACCGGTCGGCCATTTCGGGGATCATCCGAGTCCAGAACCAGTGTGCTCCAGATGGATGGTGCGGGTCTTCGGTCAGGAGATTGATGGCGACACGGAGACGGGTGCGCTCATCCGCGGGCCTGGTGGGCCGAGGAGGGATCGAGCTCACGGTCCTGGGCGGATCCGATCGGACGGTCATCAGAAGGTGGTGGACGCGACGGCGCCTGGCGTCATGCGTGACTGACGGATGTACTGGGCCATGGCGTGCATGGCGGACTGGTGAAGGTCCTCGACGACGCCGTAGTTGGCACTGTCGAAGTGGACCGCAATCTCGGCGACATCCCTTGCGGCACCCCCGTCGAAACCGGTGAGGGCGATCGTACGGAGACCATGGTCTCGGGCCCACTCCAAGGCACGCACGATGTTCGGCGAGCGCCCCGAAGACGAGATGGCGATCAGGACATCCCCTGGGTTGCACTGTGCACGAAGCTGGTAGACGAAGACGTCGTCATAGCCGATGTCGTTGGCGACAGCGGTCAACAGCTCGACGTTGCTGCTCAGGCTGACGACGCGCGGCCGCAGGTCGGTGCTGGTCTGGATGCCCTTGACGTGATCGCATTGCAGGTGATTGGCGATGGCGGCCGATCCGCCGTTGCCGCACGAGAACACGGTGGCACCTCCGGTATAGGCCGTGAGGAGAAGCGCAGCCGCGCGATCGAGTGAGTTCGGGTTCACGGAGGCCGCAGCCCGGGCGGACTCCTCGAAGTAGGCGCTGAGGTACGAGCCCGCGTTGCGGTAGGGAACGGCTGGGAAGGTGACCGATCGGGAGATCGCCGCCGAGGACGAGTCAGCCAGTCCGTACATAGTGGTCATGCCGCGATCCGATTCAGGATGAAGTCCGCCGCCAGCTGGAGGCTGGGGAACGAGGCGACACCAGGGTGAGGGCACGGCCCTGGGCCGACGTAGACGGCGGACGCTCCGATTGCTTCCGCCAAGCCGATGTCCTCGGGCCGGTCGCCGACCACCCACGAGGCGGTGAGGTCGAGGTTGAGGGCCTCGGCTGCGGCCAAGGCCATTCCCGGAGAGGGCTTTCGGTCGCGGCTCGAGCGGGCCCATTGCGCAACGGTCCCTTCGGGATGGTACGGGCAGAAGAGGAACAGGTCGACGTGGGCATCGTGCTCCTCGAGCCGATCGGCGATGTGCTCGTGGACGCGCTGCACGTCCCCGATCCCGTAATAGCCTCGGGCGACACCGGCTTGGTTCGTCACGACGGCCACCGGGATGCTCGCCTGGTTGAACCTGGCTATCGCCCCGGCTGCCCCGTCGATGAGCTCGACGCGGTCGACGGAGCCGACGTAGCCGTGGTCGACGATGATGGTGCCGTCTCTGTCGAGTAGGACGCCGGGACGGCGTCTGGCGGGCCGCGTCACACGAGCAGGCCGCCGCCGGACGCGCGATTCCCTCGTGGACACAGAGGTCTGAGCCGATGACCGCCCAGGCGGCGGGTTGCCGACCACCGCGCTCCCGGGGTCAGGGAGGTGTCCCACGCTGCAGACAGAGCGGGTGGTGTCCCTAGAGATACCTCCGCAGCCCGCTGACCGGCACCTTCTCGAGACGCGGAGGCGTTCCGCCTCGTGGCACAGAGCGCGTCGCCGGTACGGGCTGCAGGAATCCGTGTGCTACGAGCCGGCCGCACTCGTCCGGGACGAACCATGTATCTCGACCTGTACCTTCTGCCTCTGGACGACGAAAGGTCCGCTTCCGGGATCGGTGATGTTCCTCTCCGCTCCCGGGTCGGCCACGAACCGCGCATGCCATGGCGAACGAAGCGAACATCGCAGACCACCGAAGAGGGCCTGGCGGTCGGAGAAGTCCCCGCTCTCGTTCCCAGGGGGGGAATTGGGCCGGACCGGTTCTCCGCGTGGGGCTCGTCAACAACACGCCAGAGGCGGCGTTCTGGCACACCCACCGCCAGTTCGTGGACCTGATCCGGGCCGGGTCGCGGGGCTTTGACGTCGAGCTGCGCTGTTACCGGATCCCATCGGTCGCCGACGATTCGGAAGTCGGCGCCGACGTCGAGTGCAGCCTCGGCTACGAGGGCATCGAGGCGATCTACGCCAACCCCCCCGACGCTCTGGTGGTCACCGGCACCGAGCCGTTGACGCCGGACCTGACGGCTGAACGGTACTGGAGTCCCCTGGTCGACCTCCTTCGATGGGCGGAGGCCACGGTGCCCTCGACCTTCCTGTCCTGCCTGGCCGCCCATGCGGCGCTCCAGGCGCTCGACGGCGTCGAGCGCCGCCCATTGGCCGTGAAGCGCAGCGGCGTCTATCCACAACCGGTCGATCAGGCACACCCTCTTGGTCGCGGCCTCGGGTCGGTGGCCGCGTTCCCTCACTCTCGCTGCAACGACGTCCCGGGATCGCCCCTCCAGTCGATCGGCTACCGGATCGTCATCGGTTCGGCCACGGGCGACTGGACGGTGGTCGCCCGCGAGCGCGCCAGGCGCATGCTCGTGCTCGTCCAGGGCCACCCCGAGTACGAACCGACGACGCTCTTGCGGGAGTTCCACCGCGATCTGCGACGGTTTGCCGAAGGCTCGACATCCATCCCTCCCAGGATCCCCGTCCGCTACCTCGACACGACGGGAGAGATCGGGCTGAAAGTCCTTCGCGCCTCGGTCGAGTCGTGGGCCCCCCGATCAGGGCATGGTGGCTTCCCGTTGGACGCCCTTGCCGGTCACATCGCTTCGGACTGGTCCCGTGCCGCGGTGCGGCTCTTCGCCAACTGGATCCAAGACGTAGGCCGTCGGCTCGACACCTGCTCAAGACGGGAGCATGCCCATGCGTGACGAGACGATCGCCATCCACGGCGGCCACGAGGCGGACACCACAAGGGCGGTCGCCGCCCTCAACTTTCAGACGGCGGACCACGACTTACTCGGACCGACCATGCCGCGGCGGTGTTCGACCCCGAAGTTCCGGGCTTCCACTACATCCGGATCAACGATCCCGCCATGGACGTGCTCTAGAAGCGGACGGCCGCCCTCAAGGAAGGAGTGGGCGCGTCGTCCCTCTCGCCTGGCGCGGCAGTGGTGCGCAACGCCGTCTGGAACCTGACGGCGCTCAACTCGAGCGTGGTGGCCACATCGCAGCTCTACGGCGCCACCTACACGCTCTGCGCGCTCGTGTTGATGGAGGAGGGTGTCGAGATCTCCTCGACAACGGAGAACGACCCGTCCGACGAGGAAGTGCCGGTTTCGGCCTGGTAGCGCGAGCGAACGTGATCGGAGACCATCTGCATCACGAGGGCCCGCTGTGCCGCCACCGGAAGCGCATGATCGAGGCCGGCTATGTGCTCGAGGCGGAACAGCCCGCTGTGCCGGAGCCGGCGGAGCCGGATGCCACTCAGACCCTGGCGGATCGGCCGGACTTCGGTGTCACCGCAGATGACGAAAGTGTCGGTACCGTTCCGGACGAGTTCGGTCAGCCAGAGACCGGAACGCCGCCTCGGGGAGAGGAGGACACGTATTCGCCACGCCAGATCGGGGAAGCGCTCTCGCAGCCATCCGAAGCTGCCCCCTTCCCGGAACGTCGGTGAGATGTCGTCTTTCGGCAGGACGATCCGACGGCGAGGATCGAGGGGCGCTCCCCCCTGTCGTTCGGGGGGGACGAAAGTGATTGCCGGGTTGATGGCGATGACGCCGCGAGCCCCCAGCGTGAGCGCGCTCTCGAGCGCCTGGTTGCCCGAGGAACAGAGACCCACGAGCACCAGGTTGGACGGGTCGTCCGGGCAGGCCCAGCGGGCGACGTCGAGGATGTCGTCGAAGCCTTCCGGCTTGAGACACGTCCATCGCGAGACCCCGCCCTCCCTAGAAGGGCTGTCGCCGAGACCACTGAGGTCGATGCGGAGCGATCGGATGCCGAAGGCCGCCCATTGGCGTGCCAGGTCGACCCACACTCGCCCGAGTCCGACGTGGTGGTGGTTCCCAGCGTTGGCGAACAACACGAGGGGACGATCATCGGCCCCTGACGCGCCCGTCGGCTCGGTCAGCATTCCGAACAGCCCGACCGGCGGCACTGCCACCGGGGTCTCGAGGATCGGGCGACCGAGAGGGTCTCGGTCGACCACTGCGGTGGCACCGGGGTCCGGCGCATCGACCGCTCGCCAAGGAGACCGGACGCCGTCCGACAGCCAGACGACTATCCGGCGGATGGCGTCGAAGGGCAGAGCCTGGAAGGGAGGGACGAGGTCCATGAGCTCGTGCTGGCCCACGGCCACGTCTCGGGTGAGGGTCTCGCTGGCGAAGGCGCGATCGTGCAAGGACGGGTCGGGCGGGCGGTCCGGTCTGGTGAGGACGAGCACCCGACGGCTCAAAGGCGAACCGCAATCCGCGATGTCCATGCGCTCGATGTCCCGGACGGTTGCAGCGTCGTACACCACACCGGGAGCCTCGAAGGCCCCTTCGGGTCCGGCCAGCCCCCCGCCGGTCAACCGGCTCGCGGCGCGCTGCTCGGCAAGGTACGACCGTCCGTTCGTACAGGGGTCCCACAGCACGAGCTGATCGATACCCCGGTCGTGGTTCGCCACGGTGGTGGCGAAGGCCGCGCCCATGCGCATGCCCACTAGGGAGACGTCGGCGAGCCCGTGTCGCCGCAGCAGGGCGAGGGCGGACCGGGCCGTCGCCGTCCACGTCGCCAGCCGTTCGGTCGATCGATCACCGGCGGAGTCTCCCATGCCGTCGTAGTCGAACCGGATGACGCAGAAGCCCTCGGCGGCGAGCTCGTCGGCCAGAAGGCGCAGGGCCCGGTGGCTCTGGAGGTAGTCGAATCCGAGTGGGGCGCACAACAGGACACCTGCACGGGCCCGCCTGTCGACGGGTCCGTGCCACCAGCCGAAGGCCGGCCGGTCCGGATCCCCCAGCCATATGGGGTGCGCGGCAGTTCGGTCGCTCGTCGCGGGCCAGCTCGAACTTGAGCGCGCCCTGCCACCGGTCGGGGTATGGCCCACCAAGAGTAGGAGGTCCGTGCTCGGATCGTTGATACCCACACGGCCGACGCGGGACAGCTGGTATCTCCAAGCTGGCGGCCCACTCCTGGTGGATGTGGAAAAGTGTGGTGGCTTGCTCGGTCCTGGTCCGGAAGGAGTGGATGGGGCACTGAGGTTGATGCTCCGGCACGCCGACAAGCGTCCCGGGGCTCTGGCGCTGCAGGACGAGCACGGGCGGTGCACCTACGGAGAACTGGCCGAACGGGTGGTGGCCACGGCGGCCGGGTTGGCCTCGGTCGGCGTAGAACCGGGCGATCGGGTGGCGCTCTGGCTCCCGAACTCGGCCGCTTTCATCGTGACGGCGATCGCCTGCCTGTGGCTCGGGGCGCCTTTCGTACCGCTGTCGGTGGAGGACCCTCTCGCCCGTCTGTCCCGCACGGTCGAGGATTGCGACCCTATGGTGATCGTGTCCGCGGGCGTCGAGCTGCCGGGAGGGGACCCGGTGGCACTCGGTCGACCGGTGGTGACGGTGCCGGACCTCCTTGCCGAGGGCGGGCGCGTCCCCCCGCCAGCGTCGGATCCCGAGCGCGACGCCTATCTCATCTACACGTCAGGGACGACCGGGTCACCCAAGGGCATCCGGACCCCCGAGAAGGCCTTCCGGGCTGCGATCGTGAGCGTTGCAGGGCTCTTCGGGCTCGATGACACGACCCGGGCGCTGTGCGTCTCGCCATTCCACTTCGATGGGTCTTTCGGGACGGCGTTCCCGACCTTGGTCGCCGGCGGGGCGCTGGTCATACCGCGGCGGGAACGGATGCTATTCGTGAGGCCGTTCTTCGCTGCGCTCCTCGAGGAGGGCATCACCCACGCCGGCTTCTCCCCCAGCTATCTGCGGCTCCTTCTGTCGTTTCCCTCGTCGAGCAGTCTTTCGGACAGCAGGCTGCGGACGCTGGGTCTCGGTGGCGAGGAGTGCGCGGCGGCCGACGTGGCCAAGCTCTGGGAACTGGTCCCGGCGCTCCGGGTGTTCAACCGCTACGGTCCCACCGAGACGACGATCGAGGTCACCACCTACGAGGTTCGAAGGGAAGACGTCGCGCACGGCGTGATACCGATCGGCCTCCCCCACCCCGGTGTCGGCTTCCACGTCCTGACCGAAGAGGGCGTTCCCGTGTCACACCCGGGCGAGATCGGGGAGCTGTACATAAGTGGGAGCCAGCTGATGCGAGGATACTGGCGGGACGACGAGCTGACGGCCCGGGTGCTGCGTGACGACGTGGTGGCGGGGGCGACGCTCTACCGGACCGGGGACCTCGTCTACCGTGACCATGAGGATCGCTACGTGTACGTGGGCCGCACCGATAGCGTCGTCAAACGGAATGGGGTCCGCGTCTCCCTGCGGGAGATCGCCCGGGTCTTGGGGGAGGTGAGCGGCGTCAGGGCGGCGCTCTGCCTTCTCACCGATCGGAACGGTCGGCTGGGGATCACGGGGTTCGTGGAAGCTGGGCCTGAGGTCACGGTGCCCGCGTTGATGGAGGCCGCCGCGTCGCAACTCCCATCGACGATGCTGCCCGACGAGGTGTTCGTCCTGCCGACGCTGCCACTGAGCTCCACCGGGAAGATCGACGGAAGCCGGCTTTTGGTCGACGCCGGGAGGCGCCGCTGGGAGCCGGAACGAACGCCGCAACCCGTCGGATAGGGGCCGGACCCCGAGCGTGCGGGAGTAGGGGTCAGGGGTCGAACTCGAGCACGGTCTCGAAGCTGTCGCCGCCCCGGCACCTGCCGGTCCCGATCAACGTCCATGCGGGGACCTTGCGCCCGAAGCTGGGGGAGTACCAGCCTACGATCGGGTCGCTCGAACCTCTTGCGAGGGACCACTCGGGGCCGTTTGGGAGTCGAAGGATGGCTCGTCGTGGGGAGCGGGAGTCGGTCCACGAGAGCTCGACCTTGTCGACGTTCAACGCGGCGTCGACGCTCGGCCCGAAATGGAAGGCCAGCCGGTAGGGGTGCTCTCCGATGGTCTCGACTAGGTCGAGGATGACGATCTGTCGCTCTGATCCGGCAAGGCGCACGGTTCGGCGATGTCGCGCGCGAGGAGCGAGGGCATCGTAGCCTTCGTGCTCGGCCGACCAGGCGATCGCCTCGCCGCGTTCGTCCTGTTCGATGCCGATCAGCCACGACCGGGCGTGACGGCGCCAGAGGAAGGGCCCGCCGGAGATGGACTGGTTCTGGCCCGCCAGCTCGAGCGTGTTGTGCCCCAGCGTGGAGCGGAAGTAGGACCGCCACTGCTCCTCGCCGTGGTAGCAGTACGTGCCGGGGTCTGCCAGGATGTCCGTGCCGTCGTGGCGCACCTCCACCGACAGCGCGTCGGCGTGGGCGTGGGCGGCGATCGAGAGGAACCCATGGGGTCCGGCGTCGCAGCGACACCAGATCTCCGGCCCATCGGCCGGGGAGCTACGCAGTAGCGTCATACCGGCATCAGCGAAGTGGAAGGGGCGGCGCGCCGGACGTCCGCCGATGTCGTGGCAGCCAGCCATGGCGGTCAGAGCGACGCTGGTCACGGTGGGTGGGCTGGCCGGCCACCAGGCCGGGGCTCCGAGGAGTGCCCGACCGGTGGCCAGCAGGTCCGGCCAGCGTTCGTCGGCCGGCGGTCCGAAGACGAGCGCTCTTCCGTCGTCGCCGTCCCCCTGGCGGGGAGCTCGGAGGGCGACGTCCACCGTCGCCGCCGTCGCGTCGAGCATCCTGCACAGGAGCTCCCAGGTCCCCTGGGCGAGCGGCCGACCGGCACGAGATGCCTCCGCCGCCGCCACCAGGCCGAGCTCGGCGACGAAACCGTGGTATTCGGTGGCCATCTCACGGTTCACCCCGCTCGGGAAGGTGTTGTCGGCCAGCGCCCCTTCGAGTTGGTCGGCAGCATGGCTGGCCCAACTGGCACTCTCGTCGAACCAGTCGAAGGCCAGCGCCCCCACCAGCCGGCCGGCCGCCTCGGCGACCAGGTGGTTGTTGGCGGACGAGCCCCGGCTGCGGAAAGTTGCGAGGTACCGCTGGTGCCACCAGAGCTGGGCCAGTGCCACGTCGTTGCGTTCGAAGAGCTCGGCGGCCCCCGCCCAGGGGTCGAGCAGGCGTCGCACCCATGTCCAGGCGATGAGGCGGAGCCCGACTTCGATCCCGCTGGTCCAGTGGACGCCGGAGAGGAACGGGTTCTGGGTCCACCACGAGCGGAGGTGGCTGGCGGCACGCACGGCGAAGCGCTCGTCCCCCGAAAGGGCGAAGGCCGCGGCCAAGACCGTGACGTGGTGCATCCTCGAGAGCTCCCACACCTGCTTCACGTTGCCGGTCACCGTCTCGTGGCGATGGTCCACCCGGAAGGAGTACTCGGCCTGAGGGGCCCGTTGTCCGGTCACTGGGTCGAGGAACCAGTCGGGGTCCTGCAGGTCGCCGCGCATCCGGCCGAGGATCTCCCAGCGTCCGACCAGGATCTGTTCGGCGGCGGCGATCGTCGTCCGGCGTGCCTCGTCGGGGACCTTGGCCAGCGCGCCGGGTGAGAGGGTCGCTCGGAAGACGGGCTTTCGGACCGGGGTCCAGCCTGATGATCTATCGATCACCGATGTCCGATGCGATCGCGTGCCGGGGGGCACCTGCCGGCGGGCCCATGCATAGTGGCGGGCCTGGTCGGAGACCCGCCACGCCACCTCTGACGGGGACATCTTGGACAGCCGTCGCAGGCGCCACTGCAGCTCGACGGTGTTCATGGGTCGTCGGTCACGTGCCGGGCAGTCACGTACCGGTCATCGTGGTGCCCGGTCATCGTGGTGCGCCCGGTCTTCCTGGCCTTCGTCACGGTCATGACTGCACCGGCATCCGATCCGCCAGGCTCGACGTCGCCGCCAGGGTTGCCCTGGTGGTGGCGGCCAGGGACGTCAGGGAGATCGGCATCGGACCACCTGTCCGCAAAGAGGCCAAGAAGGCGTCGAGCTCGGCGCGCTGGCCCTTGTCAGGGGACCCGAGGCTGCGTCTGGTTCGGCGGCGGGTTCCCGACCAAATGGTCGTCCTCCGGAAGTTGTCGAGGCGGACAGCTCGTCCGCCTCCCACCGCCTCGAACGTCTCCTTGGGGAACCGGCGGTGCGCGGTGGTCACGTAGGTGATGGTGCCCAGCGACCCCTCGCCGTATCGCAGGCTCACCTGCAGCCCGTCATCGCCGCCGGCGGGCAGAGCCAGGACCTCGATCGGGTCGCTGCCGATCCACCAGCTCATGGTGTCCACGAAGTGGCCACCCTCCCCGGTGAAACGGGAGCCTTCCGCCTCCGCGTCCCGGTACCAGCTGTCGGGTGCCAGCTGCCCGGCGTTGACGAGGTAACGGACCATCGTCGGCTGCGCCCGGCTGCCAAAACGAGCACGAAGGTCCACCAGCATGGGTGCGAACCGGCGGTTGAAGCCGACCATGACCCGGTCGTTGCCGGTCGTTTCCACCGTGGCGAGGAGCTCGTCGAGCTCGTCGAGCCGTAGGGCCAGCGGCTTCTCCACGAACACGGCCTTGCCGCTATGGAGGACCCGGCGGGCCAGAGCCGCATGGGTGCTGTGCCTGGTCACCACGAAGACCGCATCGAGCGAATCGTCGCCGAGTAGGGCGTCCACGTCGGTACTTGCCGTCTCGAACCCGAACTTCCGCTGCGCGTTGACCGCCGACAGGGACCGGCGGGTGACCACGTGCGCCAGCTCCACCCCTTCGCGGCCGGCGAGATGCGGGAGCAGCATCGACGAGGCATAGTTCCCTGCACCGATGAACCCGAGACGAAGCGTGCGCTCACCCGGCCCTCGCGCCGGCGCCGGGGACCGGCGGGGGGCGTCGGTCGCACGGTCGGGGGGGACGATGATCGGTGCGGTGTTGGCGCTGGGCGTCTCCCGGGCGTACTCGAAGAGGAAGCCAACTCCCCGGAGGCCCCCGGTCCGGAGTTGCTCGTAGACGTGGCTGGCGTCGTCGAGCGGGAAGGTCCCCGAGACGAGGGGTTCGAGATCGAGGCCGCCCCTGGCCACGACGTCGAGGAAGCAGGCGAGATTTCGCCGTTCGGTCCAGCGGACGTAGCCGGCTGGGTAGTCGATCCCCTCGAGCTCGTAGCGGTCGTCGTAGCGGCCGGGGCCGTAGGAACGCGAGAAGCGGAGGTCGAGCTCCTTCTCGTAGTAGGCGTTCCAGGGGACATCGAGAGTGCATTTCCCGATGTCGACGACGGTCGCCCGGTCGCGAGCCAGTCGGGCGGCCACCTCCACGGGCTGGTTCGAGGACCCACCCGCCACCAGGAACACGCGATCGGCACCGATGCCACCCGACAATTTCATGAGCGCCTGCTCCACCGCCGCGAGGCCGTCACCGTCCGGTTGGGCGCACACGACGGCACCGGTCTTCTCGGCGAGCCGGCACCGGTCGAGGTCGGGGTCGAGGCCGACCACATCGACGCCGGAAGCCACCAGCAGTTGCACCACCAGCTGACCGACGAGGCCGAGACCGATGACGCACGCGACGTCGCCGATCTGGACTCGTCCCTGGCGCACGCCCTGCAGGGCGATGGAGCCGACGGTGGCGAAGGCGGCGAGCCGGGGTGGCACGCCGCTCGGAACCGGGACGCAGAGGTTGAGGGGCACCCAGTTGACCTCTGCGTGGAGGGCGAACTCGTTGCCGGCACAGGCGACGACCTGGCCGACCGACAGCTCCTCGGCGCCAATGCCGACGTCGAGCACGACACCGGCCAGCGAGTACCCGAGCGGGGTGTAGGAGTCGAGTCGGTTCATCGCTTTCTTGTACGTGGTCAACGCCCCCTGTTGCTGCACGGCGTCGAACACCTTCTTGACCTGGTCGGGACGAGCCCGAGCTTTCCCGACCAGGGACATCTTCGACTCACCGACCTTCATCAGCTCGGTGCCGGTCGAGATGAGCGAGAACAGCGAGCGCACCAGCACCCCTCCGGGTGCGCAGGTGGGGGCAGGCACGTCGAGCACGGCCAGCTCGCCCGAGCGGTAGTTCTGTGCCACTTGCTTCACGGAGGCTCCTCTTTCGGTTCAGATCGCCGGCTCAGAGGCCGATGCCGGTCCGCCTGGCTTGGCGGTACCAGAGATCGAGGGTGAGCAACTGCCAGATCTGCTTGGACCGGTCCTCTCGGCCTGCACGCTGGTCGTCGACTAGTGCCTCGACCGCCCGTCGCTGGAGGAACCCGGTGTTGACGAGCTCGCCGCCCAGCAGCTCGTCGTCGATCATCTCGCGCAGATCGCGGGAGACCCAGGCGCGAAGGGGGACCGAGAAGGAAGCCTTGGGGCGGTGGACGATCTCGGTCGGCAGCCAAGCCTCGGCAGCGCGCTTCAGGGCGACCTTCCCGGTCCTGCCGGAGACTTTCTCGTTGCCGGCGAGGGAGAACGCGGCACGGAAGACGAAGGGGTCGACGAAGGGCACGCGGACCTCGGTCGAGGCTGCCATGCTCGCCCGGTCCGTGTAGGCGAGGTTGAGGCCGGGGAGGAACAACCGGGTGTCGGCCAGGCACATCCGGTTGACCGGGTCACCGAGCTGGCTGTCCTCGTAGATGTCGAGGTGCTCGAGGATCACCTCATCGACCATGGGTTGGAACTCGGGGTCGAGCAGTGACGCGAGCTCGCTCGGGTCGTACAGGCTGTAGCTGCGCCGGAAGGCCGCCTCCTCGGGCAGCTCGGCGAAGGTCAAGAACCGTTTGGCCCACCTGGCGTAGCGGAGGCCACGGCCACCTGCCGTCACCGGCACGCGGTCGATGATGCCGCCGGCCGGCCGGCGGAGAGCGCCCGGCAGGCGGCGGTACCGCTGGGCCATCATGCAGGCAAGGTGCTTGCGGTACCCCCCGAACAGCTCGTCCGCCCCCATCCCCGAAAGCAGCACCTTCACCCCTGCGGCGCGCGCCGCCTCCGAGATGAGCACGGTGTTGATTGCGGCGGGATCGCCGATCGGCTCGTCGAGGATGCCGACCATCCTTGGCAGGAGCTCCACCACGTCGGGGGAGAGCTCGATCTCGTGGAGATCGATGCCGAAGCGGCGAGCCACCCGCCGCGCGTAGACGGCATCGTCGGGCATCGCCTCGAGCCGGTGGTCCTCCGGTCGGAAGGTGATCGTGTAGGCGTCGATCTCGGGGTTCGCCCGCTTGGCCAGCACGGTGACGATGCTCGAATCGAGCCCCCCGGAGAGGAAGGACGAGACGGGAACATCGGCCACCAGGTGGGCCGTGACCGAGTCCTCGACGACCGCGCCCAGGTCGATCTCCGCAGAGGCGGCGGCCACCGCCTCGGCGGCCACGTCCCAGTACCGACCGGCCTGCCAGGTCCCGTCGGGACGGAACTCGGCCCACGTGCCGGGGGCCAGCTTCTCGACACCCCGCACGGAGCACTGCTGGTCCGGCACCCAGTAATAGAGCATCGAGGCAACGAGCGCCTTCAGGTCGAAATGCAGCTCATTGCCGAAGGCACCGGTGAGTGCCTTCAGCTCGGATGCGAAGACCACACCATCCTTGCGACGGAGGAAGTGCAGCGGCTTGATCCCGAAATGGTCCCGGGCGAGGAACAGGGAGCCGGACCCCTGGTCGAAGAGGGCGAAGGCGAACATGCCCCGGAATCTCGAAAGGCAGCTCGGCCCCCAACGGCGCCACGCCTCGAGCACGACCTCCGTGTCGGACTCGGTCCCGAAGGTCGCGCCGCCCCTGCGGAGGTCCGCCCGGATCTCTTGGAAGTTGTAGAGCTCTCCGTTGTAGCAGAGCGCAAGAGGCCCTTTCACCAGCGGCTGCTGGCCGTGCTGCACGTCGATGATCGACAGCCGGCGATGGGCCAGATGGGCGTGGACTCGGTCATCGGCGTAGGAGAAGAGCCCTTCCTCGTCCGGACCGCGGTGCACGAGGGCCTGACCCATCGCCCGGGCAGCCGCCTCCCCGTCCACCTGCTGGTAAGCCCCGGCGATGCCGCACACGTCAGCCCCCGGCGGTCGCGGCGACCCTGTGACGTGAGCCCGACCCGGCGAGTTGCCGGTACACGGCGACGTAGCGCGGGGCCTGGTGGGTCCACGCCAGCTCGTCCTCCACCCTCGCACGACCGAGGGTGCCCATCCAGCGGCGTCGTGGCTCGTCGTCGATCAGGTCGACCAGCACGCGGGCCAGCTCCTCGACGTCATTGGGCGTGGCGTAAGCGGCGGCTTCGCCTGCGGAGACTCGGGTCTCGCGTAGGTCGAACGCCACCACCGGCAGCCCGAAGGCCATGTACTCCATGGTCTTGTTCATGGTGGAAAGGTCGTTCAGCGGGTTTTTCGGGTCCGGCGAGATGCCGATCTCGGCGGTCGAGAGGATGGCGGCAAGCTCTGTGTCGGGGACCCGACCGGTGAAGTGGACGACGTCATCCAGGCCGAGGTCGTCCCGCAGCGTCACCAGTTCGTCGAAGCTGTCGCCCGAGCCGATCAAGGTGAAGGAGATGTCGTCGCGTCCGAGATGATGGACCACCACGTCGGCGACCTTCAGGACGAGGTCCACCCCGTCCTGCGGCCCCATGACCCCGAGGTAGGCCACCAGGTGGGGTCGGCCGCGCCGCAGGCACGGTTCGGGTGCCTGGCGTCGGAGCCGGTCCGGGTCGGGCCCGGTCCGCACCACGGTGACCCGCTCGGGGTCGATCCGGTCGCGGTCGACGACCAACGCCCGGTAGGAACCGTTGGTGGCGATGACGTGATCGGCGCAACGGGTCGTGCACCGCTCGAGGAGTCGGAGCGCCCACTCGACGGCCCGGGGTCCCGACGGGAACCGGGACCGGTAGAGCTCGGGGCACAGGTCGTGGTGGTCGAAGACGAACGACGCCTTGTGTACCAGGCGGAAGAGCATGCCGATCGGCCAGAAGATGTCCGGGGGGTTACAGCTCTGCACTGCCACGAATCGGCCGCGCCTTGCTGCCTTGAGGGCCAGCCAGAGGGTCGCCATGAACGAGTACAGGTACTCGAGGATGAATGCGCCCTTCGAACCACCGGGAGCGTACGGGCGGTACTTGTAGAGCTCGACCCCGTCGAGCACTGCGTGGGACGGGTCGCCGGGCCCCTTGGGGCACACGACCGCGACGTCGAAGCCTGCCGTCTTGAGCGATTGGCATTCCAACCACACTCGGCGATCGAAGGGGACCGGAAGGTTCTGCACGATGATCAGCACCCGGCCGGACGGACCGCTGCCGTTGGCGGTGGCGGGCTCGGCCACCGGCCGGACCGTCGGGTCGGACGCCGGCCCGACGGTGGGTTCAGGCGCAAGCCCGGTGGCGGTGGTCCGCACCTCTTTCGATGTCCCGACTGCCGTTACGGTGTTCACCAGGAGATTCCCTCGTAGCCGGCGAGCGCCTCGATCTCGGGACCGAGCCGCCCCTCGAGGTCGAGGACCCGGGCGGGCGGCGACTGGCGCAGCGCGTCGATCACGTCGGGAGTGGAGAAGGGGACGATCGCCACGTCGGTCCCGGCTATCGCCTCCGCAGGGGTCGCGGAGAAGATCCGTCTGAGGTGTGGGAGCTTCGACTCGATGTACTGGCGGTTGGTGCCGATGAGGGTGGCGGGGTTCAGGATTGGGTCGTGGATCCGGAGCTCGTAGCCCTTGCCGAGGAGCGTCTCGGCAAGGTCGACGTAGGGGCTCTCGCGTAGGTCATCGCTGTGGGGCTTGAAGCTGAGCCCGAGCAGGGCGACCCGGCGACCCTCACCGTTCACCACCAAGTCCACCACCTCGCTCACCGACAGCCGGTTGCTCACCAGGACGCCCGACAGGAGGGGTACGTCGATGCTGTTGGTGCGGGCAAGGTGCAGCAGCGAGCGGAGGTCCTTTGGCAGGCAGGAACCACCGAAGGCGAAGCCAGGCCGGAGGTAGCGGGAGGAGATGTTGAGCTGATGGTCCTCGCAGAAGAGATCCATCACTCTGCGAGTGTCGACGCCCAGGGTTCCGAAGATGCGGCCGAGCTCGTTGGCGAAGGAGATCTTGGTGGCGTGGAAGGCGTTGCAGGCGTACTTGAGCGCCTCGGCGGTGCGGGGTTCGACGACCCGCACTGGGCAGTCGAGGAAGTCGAAGAGCCGCACCAGGACATCGACCACTCGCTGGTCGCTGCTGCCGATCACGGTGTAGGGCGGGGAGTAGAAGTCGGCGACCCCGGTTCCCTCTCGCAGGAACTCGGGGCACATGGCCGTCCCGACGGCCGGCCCCGCGCCCCGGAGGGCGGTCGTCAGGGCCCTGCCGAGCCGCTCCACCGTCCCCGGGGGCACGGTGGAGCGGACCACGACGGCATGGAACCCGGAGGGCGCGGGGGTGACCACCGTCAGTGACCGTGCGAGGTCTTCGATCACCCGTTGCACGTAGGCCAGGTTGGTCTCCCCGTGAAGGCTCGACGGGGTCCCGACGCAGAGCAGGGAGACGTCGGCGCCCCGGACCGCCTCGAGCGGTGAGACCGATGCGTGGAGGCGACCGGCTCCGACGGCCTGGGCGAGGAGCTCCTCGAGACCCGGCTCGACCACGGGGCTGCGGCCACCGGTGATGAGCTCCACCTTGGTGGTGTCAGGGTCGACGCCCCACACGTCGTGACCGTTGGCGGCGAGGCACGTCGCGCTCACGGTGCCGACGTAGCCGAGCCCGAAGACTGCGACCTTCATGAGGTTCCGAACCCGCGGTCGGACAGCGTGCGTTCTGATCGCGCCATACGGTGTGACGAGCGAGCCGGGGGCCCCTAGATACGGGTCGGGTGCTCCTCGTCGAGCCCGGTATCTAGCTGGACCGGCGCCACTCTGGTCTGTCGGGCCTGGAAGTCTCCCACTCGAGGCCGGCGTGGAGCCGCTGTATCAATCGTTGTCCGCCGTTTCTCGTCGATGGAGGGGGATTGGAGGCCGGGAGGACCGGGTGACAGAGGGCAGGCGGCGGTGACAGGGACCAGAACCGACATCACGGCATCCATCCGAGAGGCCGTCGCCGCCTACGGGCAGCTGGCGGTTGACGTCCAAACGCTCGCGGACACCGACGACCTCTTCCACGCCGGGCTCACCTCCCTGGCCAACGTGACGGTCCTGCTGGGGCTCGAGTCCGCTTTCGGCATCGAGTTCCCTGAGCGGATGCTGCGCCGGAGCACCTTCGAGTCGATCTCGGCCATCAGGAGCGCCGTGGAAGAGCTGGTCGGGGAGAACGAGCCGACGTGAAGACCTTCGCCGCCACCTCCAGGGCGGACCTTGCCGCCCGGGCGGCGGCGATCGGCGCAACCTGCGTCGCTCCCTTCGCAGAGGAGGTCGACGAGGAATCGCGTTTCCCGCGCGAAGCGGTCGATGCCCTTCGCGACGACGGCCAGCTGTCCGCCCTGGTGCCGACCCGGCTCGGTGGGCAGGGTGCCAGTATCGTCGACGTGGCAGAGGCGACCTACCGACTGGCGACCCATTGCGCGTCGACCGCCATGGTCTACGCCATGCATCACCTGGGCGTGGCGTGCCTCGTTCGTCACCCCACCAACGAGCTGCTCGAGTCGTACCTTCACGAGCTGGCCGACAGGCAACTGCTGCTGGCCTCTGCCACGACCGAGACGGGGACGGGCGGTGACGTCGGCTCGAGCATCTGTGCCGTCGAGCGCTCCGACGGTCGCTTCCGCCTCGAGAAGCAGACGCCGGTCATCTCCTACGGCCAGTACGCCGACGCGGTGCTCGCCACGGCGCGACGGACCATCGACAGCCCCTCGAACGATCAGGTCCTGGTGCTGTGCGCCCCGCCCGGCCTGTCCTTGGAGCCGATCTCGGGTTGGGACGCCCTGGGATTCCGTGGCACGTGCAGCTCGGGCTTCCGGCTGGTTGCCGAGGGTGCCGACGCCGCGGTCCTCCCCACGCCCTTCGACGTCATCTCGGCGGAGACCAACCTGCCCGTCTCCCACATCCTGTGGTCGCACGTCTGGCTGGGCCTGGCCGGGGCGGCGGTCCGCCAGGCACGTTCCTACGTCCAGTCCGAGGCTCGAAAGCGGCCGGGGGCCACGCCCCAGGGTGCGCTCAGACTGGCGGAGCTCGACGCCCGGTACCGCCAGATGGCCGGGTTGGTCCGGGGGGCGGCCCGTCGCTTCGACGAGATGGCAGACGATCGCGAGGCGCTGTCGTCGCTCGACTACGCGGTCGAGATGAACGCTCTCAAGGTCTCGGCGTCCCGTCTCGTCGTCGACGTGGTCGGCGGTGCACTCCTCATCTGCGGCATGGCCGGCTACCGGCAGGACTCACCGTTCAGCCTCGGCCGCCTGCTCCGAGATGCCTATGGCGCCGTCCTGATGTTGAACAACGACCGGCTCCTCGGCGCCAACGCGCAGCTGCTGCTGGTCGGTGGCGATCGACGCTGAGGACGCCGCCGGGTCCTGATCCGCCGCGGTGGCCACCACCACCGCCGCCGCGAGCTCGTCCTCGTGGGTGAGGCTCACGAGCAGCTCTGCGACCCCCCTCTCCTTGGCAATGCCGGCCGCCCTGCCGGAGATCCCGAGCCGGCACCAACCCCCGGGCTCGCGCAGCACCTCGATCGAGGTCCAGGCCGGTTGTGCCTCCTCGACCCTGAGCGCCTTGAAGGCGGCCTCCTTGGCGGCGAACCGGGCCGCGAGTCGGGGCGCAGGGTCGGCAGCGTTTCCGCACTCCGCCAGCTCGCCTGCGGTGAACACCCTGTGGAGGAAGCCGTCGCCGAAGGCATCGATGGCCCGGCGTACCGCCGCCGTGCTGGTCAGGTCGACGCCGACGGCGACGACGTTGCCCGTTGGCGGCGCCGCGTGGGGGATCTGGGGTCGGCCGCTCATCGGAGTGCCGGTTCCGTCGGCCACCCGGCTCGCCGTGCGAGGGCCACCGCTGCCAGCTGCGAGCTGACGCCCAGCTTCTGGAGGATCGACTTGATCTGGGAGCGAACGGTCGAGATCGACACGCAGGCTGCGACGGCGATCTCCTCGGCACAGTGACCCTCCATCAGCTCGGCAAGGACATGCCGTTCTCGTTCGGTGAGGATGGCGAACAGGCCTTGTTGGCCATTCCACACGTCGGCATGGGTGCCGGAGGAGAACGGCACCCATGCCGGGTGCGCTGCCGGTTGCGGCAGCGCGAATGACGACGCCCTCGGCCGGCTCCCAGCGGCATCGTCGAGGATCGGGCCGATGGTGCGCACCAGTACGCCGAGGGGAGAACCCTTGTCGATCATGGCCGATACGCCGGCTTCGAGCCAGGACTCGACCTCAACGGCCCGGCACTCCCCGTCGAGGACGCAGACTCCGACATCGTGTTGGCGGAAGCGTGCGACGAGCTCGGTCCCGCCGCCGTTGGTGAGCGCCCGCATGTCGAGGAGGGCGAGACGAGGTCGCCAGTCGAACGCCATGCGGAGGTCGGGGTCTTGGGGGCTCACTTGTCTCATATCGAGCCCGCAGGTGGCCAGGGCACGGGTCAGGGCCCCGGCTAGCAGGTCGGTGCCCACGACCAGGACGCGGTGGCCTCGAGAGGGCGGTTCCAGCGACGGACCGGGACGTTCCCCGATCACCTCGGAACCCACTTCCGCTGCAGTCGCGTGGGTGCAAGAGCCCGCGGTAACGGGCAGGTCGCCGACCTGGCAATCCCACCGAGTGCCATGACCATTCTGTTCCCTGGAAATATCCCTGGGCCGAGAGCCTCCCAGCCCCATAACACGGGAACGTCGGTTTCGCCCTCGCTCCCCGTGGACCTCGGCGACCAACCCGGTCCACGGTTCTTCGCTCCGCCCGCGACCGCATCGTATCGATGTTCTGCGAGCGTGTCCAATCGGCAGTGCTCGTCGCCCGGGTGCGAGACCAAGGACGCAACGCGTATCACGACGAACGTTCATGTCTCTGTGAACGATTTGGGTTCAGTCGGTATGGGGCTCACACCCCAGCGTTCAGCGACAGGCGTTCGGCGACAAGTCGAGGTGTGTCACGCCCTTGGGACGATCGAAGGACAATGCCCGGGGCTCGATCAGCTCTGGGTTTTGGCCGGGAGCTCCCTAGAAGTCGGCCAGCAGTCGGCGGAGATGGGCGAGGCAGCGACCCCTCGTGGGCCCGATGCTCCCGACGGGCATGGAGAGCAGCTCCGAGATCTCCTTGTAGGAGAGGTCCTCACGGGACGTCAGCAGGCCGAGGAGACGTTTGCATCGGGGCGGGAGCTTCTCGGCGGCGGCTCGGATGGCCGTCGCCTGCTCCTCCCTCAGGATGCCGGCGTCGAGTGTCTCCGCCTCGGTGTCGGCTACCTGGGACAGCGTGTCACCGGCCATTACATTGGCCCGCCTCGTGGCGATGCGCAGGCTCTCTCGCCGCGACGTCGTCGCCAGCCATGCACCGAGTCGGTCGGGTTGCTTGATGCGGTCGAGGTTCTCCACAAGTCGGAGCCAGGTTGTCTGGCAGACCTCCGCCACGTCCGCCTCGCTCAGGCGGCACCGCCTGGCCACCGCCGACACCAGGGCGCCGAAGCGCACGACGAGCTCTTCCCATGCGACACGGTCACCGGATTGGGCCCGCTCGAAGACGTCGGCGATGTCCAGTTCGTGGACCCGCGGCGCTCGTTCGAGCCTCGGTTGGACGGCCGTCCCCTCATTGCTCCGCATGAAGCCTTCCCCCCCGGTCAAAACACCCCTGGCGTGTAGTGACCCCCCCGTGACGCCTGCGGGCGTCCCGACATCTCCTGAGTCGATTACATCCTGTGGGAAAGTTCGGGAGACGTCATCCCCTTTTTTGGGGAAATGACCCCGATGATCCGGGGATACGTACTCCACTCACGGTGCGTGGGCGGATACTCAGCGCGGCGACATCTCCTCGCGACAAAGACCCCCTGCATTGCCGTCGTCTCTACTGTTGTGATTGGGGGGCCGATGAGGAGAAGAAGCGACCGCAGTCGGCCCGCTCGGCACACCTCCGTGGCGGTGGGATTGTCGCTCAGTTGCCCGGGCGATGCCGGAAGACGGTCATCGCGCGGGCCGCCACGGCGGGCACCGTTGCCAGGAGGATCGAGACGTCGAGGGCGACCGACCAGTTGTCCACGTAGAGGAGGTCCAGCCGGCGGTAGGCGTGGAACGAGGGGTTGTCCCGTGCCTCGAGCTGCCACAACCCGGTGATGCCCGGCTTGACGGTGTGACGCCGGCAGAAGTCCGGGTCGAACTGCTCGACCTCCTGGGGTAGCGCCGGTCGTGGGCCGACGAGGCTCATCGAGCCGAGCAGGACGTCGAAGAGCTGGGGCAGCTCGTCGATGCTCAGCGCTCGCAGAATGGCGCCTGTCCTCGTCACCCGTGGGTCGTGCGACGCCTTGAAGAGGGGACCGTCGGCGCGCTCGTTGAGAAGAGCCAGTTCCGCGAGGTCGTAGCCGTGATCGGGCGTCATCGTGCGCAGCTTGTGGACGACGAAGGTGTGCCCGTTGACCCCGATGCGCTCCTGGCGGTACAGGATCGACCCCCGGTCCTCGAGCTTGATAGCCAGCGCCGCCGACAGGAGGACGGGGCTGGCGACGAGAAGGCCGACGCTCGACCCGACGACGTCGATCACCCGTTTTGCTGTCACCTGCCACAAGGGCCGCCGTCCTGGTTCGACGTAGAGGAACGTCTCGCCGCTCAGTGGTACGTGGCGCACCCTCCGGGTGCCCAGGCCCCGGAATCCTGGGCAGATCTGGACGTGCAGACCGTTCGACGAAGCGAGCCCGATCGCCTGCTGGACCTCCTTGCCCGAGAGCGCGTTGGCCACCAGCAGTACGCCCGTGGCTGCCGTGCGCCGCGCCACCTCTGGGAGCTCGTCGATGGTCCTGGCCGAGACGGGGTGCGCCCAAGGGGGATGCGCAGGAGGATCGCCGATCACCGCGGTGACCTCGTACCCGAGCTCCGGCTCATGGTGGAGCATCGTCCACACGGCGACGGCGTCCTCGTTCGTCCCTACGAGGACCAGGCTCCGCAGGAACCGACCGCGACTCCGCTGGACCCGGAGCCAATGGCGGAAAGCCCACCGCAGCACCAGGAGGACGAGGGCGCACGACCCGACGGTGGTCACGGCCCCGATGGCGACGCCGCCGCTCCAGCCGTCGAGGAGGACCAGGACGCCTCCGCCGACCAGGATGGCGACCATGATCCGGGCCGCTTCTTGGGCCCGCCGGGCACAACGCCGTGACCGATAGAGGCCGAGGAGGTGCATCGCGAAGAGGGTGGTGACGCTCGCCAGGAGCGCGGCGCCCCACCGGCGGGTCGGCGGGCCCCCCGGTACCTGCAGGACGCCCAAGGTGAGGAAGGTGCCCGCCGTCGCCGCGATGTCGACGAGGAGGAGCCGACGCTTCAGCCCCATACGGGCCGGGGAAACCGGAGGCTGATGCCCCGCACCAGGGTCCGGGCTGGCGCCGACCATGGTCCGCTCGAAGGCTCTGCTCGCAGGGCGTGTGAGCACCTGAGGGACCATGGAGGCCCTGTACTGACCGGACTGTGCGTTCATGACACCGCCGTAACCTCGATCTCCCCGGCGGTCTTATCCGCCCAACCTTGGGAGTAGGGTCAGGTTGGCCGTGATACGGGCGCCCCTTGCGTATCTTCTCGGCCGTTTCGTATCGTCGCCCCCCGGTTGCGGCTCTCCTGCACGGCTTTCAGCGGACGTAGGGCCGGAGACGTGTCGGGCGCCGCAGGAGCGAAGGTGGTGATGTGACCGAAGGTCGCGAAGGGACGGGGGTGGGGGAGATCGACGCTGTGCTGGTTCCCGCGGGCATTCTCGGATGTCCTGCCTGCGAGGTGGTCCGGTCCCTCACCGGACGGCGGCGGACGTCGGCGACCACGGGGCACGCGTTCGAGTACGTCGACGACGAGGTGGTGGTGCTGCGTCCCCGACGGCCCGAGCTGGACGAGATCGTCGTCCTGCCGTGCCGTCACGTCGCCGGCCTGACCGAGCTCCCCTCCCCTGCGCTGGGGGGTCTGCTGGCGGCACTCCGGCGCGTCTGCCTCTGGGCGGAGGAGCGATGCCTGGTGCCGAGGGCCCGGGTCGAGGAGACCCACCGGCACCCGGCGTCCGAGGGGCACGTCTGCTTCCGGTTGGTCCCGGCTCCCAAAGGAACGGCTCCCAGCAGGACCAGCGCCTGATCCGGGTGCCGGGGTGTGCCCTGGCCCGATGGGCCCTGGTGGCCCGTCCCCGGCGAGTGACTAGAATCTCGATCTAGTTCGTCGCCTTCGTCGCCGGTGGGTCGCTCTCGTCGCCCGAGGCGGTGGCGCGAAAGGAGCCCGATGGCCGACTTCTCGATCTTCGACGCCGACAACCACTACTACGAGGCCACTGACGCCTTCACCAGGCACCTCGACCCCTCGATGCGCAAGCGCACGATGCAGTGGGCGACGATCGAGGGCAAGCAGCGCCTGCTGGTCGGCGGGACGGTCAACCGATTCATCCCGAACCCGACGTTCTCGAACGTGTCCCAGCCGGGGGTGCTGGCCGACTACTTCCGGGCCAAGGCCGGCGTCGGCGACATGCGGGCGGCCTTCGGGGAGCTCCAGCCGATCGAGCAGCGGCCCGAATACCGCAACCGCGACGCCCGGCTGAAGGTGATGGACGAGCAGGGCCTCGAGGCGACGATCATGCTTCCGACGCTCGGTGTCGGCATGGAGACGGCGCTCGAGCACGACCCCCCGGCGCTCTGCGCCGCCTTCGGCGCCTTCAACCGATGGCTGGAGGAGGACTGGGGCTTCGACCACAAGGGCCGCATCTACGCCGCCCCCTACCTCACCTTGGTCGACCTCGACTGGGCGGTGTCCGAGCTCGACAACGTCCTCGATCATGGTGCCCGGGTGATCCTGATCCGGCCGGGCTCGGTCTTCCACCCGGCGGGGCGCCGCACGCCCGGCGACCCCCGCCACGACGCCTTCTGGGCGCGGCTCGACGAGGCCGGGGTCACGCTGTTGATCCATGGCGGCGACTCGAGCTACGCCCCCTACGAGCAGATGTGGGGCCTGGCCGGCGAGACCGAGTCCTTCCGGATCCCCCCGCTCAAGCGGCTGCTGTCGGCGAGCCCGATCCGCGACACCATCGGCTCGATGATCGCCGACCGGCTGTTCGAGCGCTTCCCCGATCTCCGGGTGGCCACCATCGAGACCGGGTCGGACTGGGTGGGCCCGCTGCTCAAGAAGATCCGGACCCTCGCCATCCAGGCGCCGGGCACCTTCACCGAAGACCCCTACGAGCTGTTCAAGGAGCACGTGTGGGTGTCGCCGTTCTTCGAGGACGACGTGATGGGGCTGATCGAGATGGTCGGCGCCGAGCGGGTTGTCTTCGGCTCGGACTGGCCGCACGCCGAGGGACTGGCCGAGCCGGCGGGCTTCGTGAAGGAGCTCGCCGGCCTGCCCGAGGCCGACGTGCGCAAGATCATGCACGACAACGCCCGAGCGCTGGTCACCCCCCAGCCGGCTTGACCGACCGGGGGCTCGAGCCGGCCCGGCCGGCGGCCGTGGCTACTTCTCGAGCCCGAGCACCCGGAGGGCGTTGCCCCGGAGGAATTTCGGCCACACCTCGTCCTTCAACCCCACGTGGGGCATCTCGGTCATGATCCGCTCGAGGGAGAGGCCCATCGGGAAGTAGCCGGCGTAGATCAACCGGTCGGCGCCGCGGGTGTTGGCGTAGTCGATGACCGCCTTCGGGTAGTACCTGGGGGCGAAGGCGCTGGTCGAGAAGTGCAGGCCCGGCCACTTGACCATGAGCTTGACTGCCAGGTCCGCCCACGGCTCGCAGCCGTGCCGGGTGACGAAGACGAGGTCGGGGAAGTCGTACATGACCTCGTCGATCAGCTCGACGTGCTGGGGGGCCATCGGGACCCTCGGGCCCGGCACGCCGGCGCAGCAGAAGATCGGGATACCGAGCTCGACGCACTTGGCGTAGATCGGGTACATCCTCTTGTCGTTGATCGGCACCTGCGGGAAGGTCCCCGCAGGGAAGCAGGTGAGGGCCCGGATGTCGTACTCCCCGGACAGCCGGACGATCCGGCGGATCTCCTCCATCCCCTTGTTCGGGTCGACCTCGGTCGAGGCGATGAAACGGTCGGGGTGCTCGCGCAGCGCCCGGGCCGAGACGCTCTCGGGGTCGGTGCCGACGCCGATCAGTGCCCGCTCGATCCCCCAACGATCCATCTCGCCGAGGGTGACCCGCACCGGGTCGGGCGTCCCGACGAGGCCTTTCTCGGGCACGTCCTTGAACATGTACTCGACCGGGAATTCGTACTCCTCGGTCGACTGGCGGTCCTTGGTCTGTCGGGTGATGAAGGCGTACACCGCCTTCATGTCGCCGTGGGGGAAGCCGATCATCGTGTCGATGATCCCGATCCCGGTCGGCATCGGCATTGGGCGGGACCTCCTGACGTCGTCGGGGCGTGACCACTAGAATCCCGTTTCAGAGTAGCCGGAGCCGTCACCGTGAGGGGGAGCCGTGGAGCTCGATGCCGAAGTCGCCGCCCTGATCGCCGACGTCCCGATCGGGACCTTCGACGCAGAGTCGCTGCCGGTGATCCGCTCGTTGAGCCTCGCCGCGCCGGTCGAGCTCTCCGGCGCCGTGGTGCGCCAGGACCATGTGGTGCAGGCCGCACCGGAAGTGCGGGTGCGGGTGCACCGGCCGGTGGGGCTCGATGGGCCACTGCCGTGCCTCTACTCGATCCACGGCGGGGGCTACGTCATCGGCAGCTACGACATGGACGACCCGAGGTTCGACGCGTGGTGCCCGAAGTTCGGCTGCGTCGGCGTCTCGGTCGAGTACCGCCTGGCGCCCGAGACCCGCTACCCGGGCGCCATCGAGGACTGCTATGCAGGTCTCGCATGGGTCCACGACCACCACGAAGAGCTCGGCATCGACCCGGATCGAATCGGCGTCGGCGGGGTGAGCGCAGGGGGCGGACTGGCGGCCGCGCTGGCGCTGATGGCCCGGGACCGCGGGGAGATCCCGCTCCGGTTCCAGCTGCTCGACTGCCCGATGCTCGACGACCGCCAGCAGACCCCGTCGAGCCAGCTGGACGGTCTCGAGATCTGGAACCGCCATTCGAACACCTTCGGCTGGCAGTCCTACCTCGGCGACCTCTACGGGAGCGACGACGTCCCGGTCTACGCCGCCCCGGCACGGGCCACCGACCTCTCTGGCCTGCCGCCGGCGCTGGTCTGCGTCGGCGGGGCCGACGGCTTCCGGGACGAGGACATCATCTACGCCATGCGCCTCAACCAGGCCGGGGTGCCGACCGAGCTGCACGTCTTCCCCGGCGCCCCCCACGGCGTGATGATGTTCACCGAGACGGCGATCGCACGGCGCTACAACGCCGCCATCGAGGACTGGGTGGGCCGCCAGCTGGCGACCGGCAGCTGAGCGCCGCCGTCCAGGTGACCTCGTCGTGACGGTCGGCGGGCTCGCCAGCCCGTTCCTCGACACCGTCGAGCCGGTCACCGCCGGCGACGACGAGCTGCGTCGCCACCTCGAGGAGGCCGAGGTGCCGCCGCTCCTCCCGTCACTGGCCCACGCCACCGGCGACCTGTCGCTGCTACGGCCCGAGCTCCGCCCCGACCAGGCGCTGCTCGCCCTGCCCCAGTCGGGGTTGACGGCCGAGCAGCAGGAGGCCGCCCGCGGGCTCGCTCTCGAAGTGCTCGGCCGCTTCCGCGACGCCGGCTCGGTCCCGGCGCCGCCGCCGGACGACGCAGCGCTGCTGGCGATCCTCGAGCAGGCGGTGGGCGCCAGCGGGATGGCACCGTACCTGCCGTTGCTCGAGGAAGAGCTGGCCTACCGCGGTGAGGACCGCAGGGCACCGGGTTGGCGCCTCGAGGAGCTGGCGCCTGGGCGGCGGATGCGGGTGGTGGTCGTCGGCGCCGGGATGTCGGGGATCCTCGCCGCCCACCGGCTCCGCCAGGCCGGCGTCGAGGTGGTGGTCGTCGACAAGAACGACGACGTCGGCGGGACGTGGCACGACAACGTCTATCCGGGCTGCCGGGTCGACAACCCGAGCCACAGCTACAGCTACGCCTTCGCCCAGCGACACGACTGGCCCCTGCACTTCTCGACCCAGCCGGTGCTGTTCGACTACTTCCGCCGCTGCGCCGACGCCTTCGGCGTGCGGCCGCACGTCCGGTTCGGCACCGAGGTGCGGTCGGCCCGCTGGCTCGACGACGAGCACCGCTGGCAGGTCACGCTGCGCGGGCCCGGCGGGGAGGAGACGCTGGCGGCCGACGCGGTGGTCAGCGCCGTCGGCCAGCTCAACCGGCCGAGCTACCCCGACATCCCCGGCCGCCGCCAGTTCGCCGGGCCGTCGTTCCACTCGGCCCGCTGGGACCGCAGCGTGGCGCTGGCCGGCAAGCGGGTGGCGGTGATCGGCACCGGGGCGAGCGCGGTGCAGTTCGTCCCCGAGATCGCCGCCGACTGCGCCGAGCTGCTGGTCTTCCAGCGGACCCCGCCCTGGCTCGGGCCCACCCCCGAGTACCACCGACCGGTGCCCGAGGGCCTGCGTTGGCTGTACCGCCACCTGCCGTCCTACGCCGAGCTGAACCGCTTCTGCATGTTCTGGAAGCTCGGCGACGGGTTCCTCGAGCTCGCCCGGGTGGACGAGGAGTGGGAAGGCGGCGAGACCTCGGTGAGCGCTGCCAACGACTTCATGCGGGCGACCTTCACCGACTATCTGAGGGAGCAGTTCGCCGACCGGCCCGATCTCCTCGAGGCCGCGTTGCCGCACTACCCGGTGTTCGCCAAGCGCGTCGTCCGGGACAACGGCGTGTGGCCGGCCGCCCTGCGCCGCGACAACGTCCGGCTCCTCACCACCGGTATCGAGCGGATCACGAGCGACGGCATCGTCACCGCCGACGGTGTCCACCACGACGTCGACGTGATGATCTACGGGACCGGGTTCGAAGCCTCGCGCTTCCTCGCCCCGATGACCGTCACCGGCCGCGGCGGGGTCGACCTGCACGAGCACTGGGGCACCGAGGCCCGGGCGCACCTCGGCATCACCGTTCCGGGCTTCCCGAACCTCTTCTGCCTCTACGGGCCGAACACCAACATCGTGGCCAACGGGAGCATCGTGTACTTCTCGGAGTGCGGCGTTCGCTACGTTCTCGGTTGTCTCGAGCTGCTGGCCCGGACCGGCGGCCGGGCGCTGGACCTGCGTCCTGGTGTCCTGGCGTCCTTCGTCGACGAGATCGACGAAGCCAACCGGTCGATGGCCTGGGGGCGCTCCGGGGTGAACAGCTGGTACAAGAACCCCGAGGGACGGGTGACCCAGAACTGGCCGCTCACCCTCCTCGAGTACTGGCGGCGCACGCTGCGCCCCGACCCCGACCACTTCGAGCTGCTCGGCCCGCCGTAGGTGGCCCGGCGACCGGGAACACCCGGTCTCACCTTCACTCAGGACCGAGGTGCTTCGGCCTGGCGGCGGAGACGGCGGGCGACCCGAGGTCCGGTGAAATGGGTGCCGGCGACGAAGCGCATGAGTGGTCCCAGGCTCGGGGCCGCCAGGGCGCCCACGAAGAAGAGCCCTTCGACGCTCGACTCGAAGTGGCGGTCGAGTACCGGGGCACCGGCAAAGATCTTCACCCTGGCGCGTAGTGCAGGATCGAGATAGCCGAGCCGGCTCAGGTCGAGCCGGAAGCCGGTCCCGGCGACGACATGGTCCGCCTCTTCGGTCACCCGTCCGCCCGGGGTCTGCAGGTGCAGCCGGACGCGATCGCCGACCATCTCCGACCCGACGAGCTGGTGGTCGACGAGGAGGGGAAACTTCCCTACCACCCGGTCTTTGAGCCACCAGGCGCCTTGGGGGCCGAGGAACCCCAATCCCCGCTCGATCCTCGAGCTCGCCGGCAGCAGGCGGAAGACGTCCGGCAGTCGGTCGTAGGCCCAGCACGGCCATCCCTCGCACAAACGGGCCACCGGCCGGCGGAACTGCTGCAGCCGGGTGACGGAAGCCGGATTCGCTGGCGGCCAGAACACGCCGTCGCCGCGAACAAGCACCTTCACCTCGGTTCCCTGCTCGTGGAGGAGCGCCGCCATCTCGAGCGCCGAGGAACCACCGCCGACGACCAGCACCTCGCTGCCACGGAACCGCCCGAGATCGGTGTGCTCGGAGCTGTGCGAGGCGACGCACGAGGGGAGGCCGGCGACCTCGTCGGGGAGGTGTGCGAAGGGCATGACACCGGTGGCGACCACGACCCGAGCCGCTCGGAGCTGCTCGCCCCGGGCGGTGCGGATCAGGAACCCGCCATCGGCGTCGCCGGTCACCGAGACCACGTCGGTCTCTTCGATGTCGGCAACCAGCTGCCGGGCGAACCAGGTGCCGTAGGCGACGAACTGGTCCCTCGACAGCGGGATGACCCGTTCGTGGTACACCTCGCCGGTCTCTCGACAGTGGTCGCGGACGAGGAAGCCCGACCCCGGCGCCGACAGATCGGAGGCGTAGGGTTCGGACTTGAGCAGCATCCCGTCGGGCATGTGGAACCGCCATGACCCCATCGGGCGGCCGAAGACCCGGTGCTCGACGCCGGTGTCCGCCAGGTGGGCGGCGATCGACAACCCGTTCGGCCCGGCGCCGACCACCACCACGTCGGCATCACCGGAGGACCTGCTCCGCCGGGTCGGTGCGCGGTGCTCGTTCCCCGAGGGGGCCGATGCCCGGCGCACGTTCCCCGACGGCGGCCGTAGGGCGCGCCCGAGCCGGCCCTTCACCTTCTTGCCGGCGCGCCGGCCGGCCACGCCGACGTCGGCGGCGAAGGCGGCCCATGCCGGGCGGACGTCCCCTTGGTCGACGTAGTCGTAGCCTTGGCGACGGAGAAAGTCCCTGGCAAAGGTCCAAACCGCCCGGGCCGGCGCCACGCTGTCGGGTCGGCCGCGGCACTCGAGGTTCTCCTGCAGCCACTTGACGTCGCCCTTCAGGTAGCGCATCCTGACGCCGGTCCGGTAGTCCGGGTTCGGCGTCAGCGATTCACCGGCCGACCACTGCCAGAGCAGCAAGGGGAAGTCGACCCCAGACCGGACGGCCACCTCCAGCGATCCCGACAGGCGGGCGTTGATCTCCATGAGAAGTGGCAGCCCCTGGGCATCCCGGCGGAATTCGACTTCGCAGTAGCCTTCGAGCTCCAAGGCTTCGACCAGCGCCACCGCGTTCGACCAGAGCTCGGGGGGCATGGGGACGCTCTCGCGGACCACCGACACCCCGCCGAGCACCGGCACCGTCCGGCGCGCGAGCTGGGCGAATGCTGCCCACACTCTTCCATGGGCATAGAAGATGCTCACCGCCTCGCGCGCGCCGCCGACCCACTGCTGGGCGACGACGGGGCTGCCGATCTGGTGGAACCGACCGACGCACTGGACGGCCTCGTGCTCGTCGAGCACTACCTGCGAGGCGACGCGGCAGCCGATCGGACCATGGGCGACCCACGACCGGACCGGTTTGATGACCGCCGGGTAGCCGACCTCGGTGAGCGCCATCGGAGCGTCGTCGAGACGGCCGATCGGCACGGTGCGGGGTGTCGGTATGCCGAGGATGTTCGCCACGTCGAGAGTGCGCCGCTTGTCGTTGGCCACCTCGAGGGCCGACTCGGAGGCCAGTGCGAGTGCGACGTTCAGCTCCTCGAAGGAGGACCGGTAGGGGCGGATGGCAGCAATGGAGCCGTCCATCGAGGGGAGCAGCACCCGGGCAGGACGCTCGACCAGGAGCTCGAGCAGCCCCTTGACGTAGCCGCTCGGTTCGCCGTGGTAGCTGGGCAGGACCGCATTGTGCAGCGACCAGCGAGAGGCGAAGGCCGGCGGGACGAACCGCCGGTCGCCCAGGTCGGCGGCCTCGGCCACCGCCACCCGCAACCCGGATCGACCGAGCACCCGGGCGGCCACGAGTGACTGGCGTTGTGCTCCGTCGAGGACCAGGGCTTCGACCGGCTCGCCTCCCTTGTGGGATGCCTGCTTCGCCCGACGGTAGGTGCGGCCGTCGGACGGACGGATCGAGAGGGAGGTCATGGACCGTGAGCGGCTCGGCGCGGCCACCCTGCGCCCCGTCGGAGGCCACCTCGTCTTCGTTCGACTGGCACGCTACGTCGTGTCCTTCCGCTTTCCATGTCGTGCCAGTGCGGCTCGAGGGCCCGCGAGGTGGCTGTCCCCTGGGGAGCATGGGAAGGGATCTACGGACCGACCCCCTGATACGTCCGGCAACCCTTCTGCCATCTCCGGGGAACCGTGGCGAACCGGGCCCCACCGTGTGGCGGGCGGGGAGGTGGGACGAATCGTCCGCCCAGGTATCAGGTGGCCAGGTCCAGGGCCCCAATTGCGTTACGAGGTCCTCGGTCCACGACAGCTCGGGTGCGCGGCGGCTCGTTCACAAGGCGAGGCGCCTCCCGGCGCGCCTGCGGTCGAGCCCCGGAGGTCTCTGGCGGTTGGCCCGATCGCTGCAGCGGGATCCGGTCGAGACGCTGCGGTACGTCCCCGAGGTCGTGGCCCACCAGCTGTTCGACCGGCAGGTCGCCTACCAGGTGGAGGAGGACTGGGGTCGTCCCTTCCACCGAGCGCTCGGGGTGGAATGGCCCTGCTCGGAGTGCGGTGGGTACCGGCGAGTCCGAGCACGCATCGAAACCGAGCTGCAGGACAAGGGGCTCACCGTCGGTCGATGGACCTATGGCGAGTACAGCGACGCCGACGCCTCGTTGTGCGCGGCGATCTGGTGCGCCGTCCGCCACCTCAGGCCGACCAGGGTCGTCGAGACCGGGGTGGCGAGGGGTGTGACAAGCCGGGTGATCCTCGAAGCCATGTCCGCGAACCACCACGGCCATCTCTGGAGCGTCGACCTCCCGCACCCCCTCCGGCCCGAATTGCACCCGGAGACGGCGGCAGCCGTCGCCGAGTCCTGCCGCGATCGGTGGACCTACCTGCGGGGGTCCAGTCGCCGACGACTCCCTTCGCTGGTGACCCAACTCGGGCAGATGGACCTGTTCGTCCACGACAGCCTGCACACCGGGCGCAACATGCGGTTCGAGATGGGCACCGTGTGGCCGGCCCTTTGCCCGGGTGGTCTGATGTTGGTCGACGACGTCGACAACCAGGCCCTGGCCGGCTTCCTCGATCAGGCCGGTCGGCCGCAGTCCCTGGTGTTCCGCTCGGCGGACGGCCCGTGGATGTTCGGCATGGTGCAGAAGCCGCCGGGATCGAGTGGGCCGTAGCCCGAATACCCGCCCGCCCCCCTCGTCTCTCGGGCCAAGGTCGCGCTGCGTCGATCCAGTCGGGAGCTCCTACCCGGTACCGGCTCATGCGGCGATGCCGAAGCGGGTTAGCCCGTAGCAGTCGACGGCGTTGGCGCGCAGCAGCGCCCGGCACTCGTCGGCGTCCATCCCGGCGGCGGCGCACAGCTCGTGGGCGACCGCCCGGGAGCGGGGCCAGGTGCCGTTGGCGTGCGGGTAGTCGGTCTCGAAGAGGATGGAGCCCATGCCGACCTCGTGCCGGCTCCGCAGTCCGTGGAGGTCGTCGAAGACGCAGCCGTAGACCCGGCCGCGGACGTAGCTCGACGGTGCCTCGGCCAGCTCGACGCCGCCGACGTCCTCCCGCCAGACGGCGTCCATCCGCTCGAACTGGAACGGCATCCAGCCGACCTGGCTCTCGGCGTAGGCGAGCTTGATCGTCGGGAAGCGCTCGAGGGTGCGCGAGAACACCCAGTCGCAGACCGAGCCCTGGGCGTTCTGGGCGTTGAGCGACATCGACACCGCCAGCGGCGCGTCCTCCGAGGTGGTCGGCATGGACGACGACGAGCCGATGTGCATCGAGACGGTGGTCTCGGTCTCGCAGCAGGCGGCCCAGAGGCGGTCCCACTCTCCGGTGTAGAGCGACGGCAGGCCGAGCTTGGCCGGGTTCTCGCTGAAGGCGACGGCGTGGCTGCCCTTGGCGGCGCAGCGTCGCACCTCCTCGGCCGCCAGCGCGCTGTCCCACAGCGGCACCAGGGTCAGCGGCACCAGGCGCCCGCGGCCGGCACCACCGCACCACTCGTCGATCATCCAGTCGTTGTAGATCCGTAGGCAGGCCAGGGCCAGGTCCTTGTCCGGCCGCTCGGCGAAACCCTGCCCGGCGAAGCGGGGGAAGGTGTTCGGATAGTTGATCGCCGCCTCGACGTGGTTGGCGTCCATGTCGGCCAGCCGCGCCGTCTGGTCGTAGGTGCCGGGCCGGAACTGCTCGTAGATGGCGGGCACGTTCGACTGCTGCTGCGGCGGGATGCCGGCAGGGGCGTAGAGCAGGCCCGTCGGCAGCACCAGGTCCTCGTAGAGCCAGACGTCGCACCATTGCCCGTCGGGGTCGTCGCGCTCGAGCGACATCCGACCGCCGGCGAACCCGAGCCGAACCCGCTCCCGGACCACCCGCGGGCCGCGGTCGCGCCGGGGTGCCGGAAGCTCGCGCTGCCAGAGGTCCTGCGGCTCGAGCACGTGGTCGTCGACCGAGATGATCGGTGACAGCTCGTGCTCCGCCGGCGTGGTCGCCGCCGCGGTGTCGTTCATCGACTCCCCTCCGCTCCACCCCCCTTGACGGGGCGGCCCGATCAAAAGTATCCCTTCGCCATGACACAGCCAGAGGAGGGCGGCTCCCGGCGCGGCCCGGTGTTCCGGCACCTCGACGACGCCGACGTCCCGTGGCAGAAGGTCAAGGCGCAGCGCAACGCCGACGGCAGCGAATCGTTCGTGCACGAGAAGTGGCTCGCCTTCTCACCCGATCCCCAGTACCTGTCGCTCTACGCCCGCTACGACCCGGGGATGGTGGTGCGGCGCCACGGCCATCTGAGCCCCCACGTCGTCTTCGTGCTCGACGGCGAGCTCCTCGTGGGCGACCGGCGCTGCCCGACCGGGACCCACGTCGAGCTGCCGGCGGGCGCCGCCTTCGGCCCCCTGGTGGCCGGTCCCGACGGCGCCGTGCTGTTCGAGGTCATGATGGGCGATCCCCGCAGCTGGGGTGACGACCCCGCTGCCTTCGACCGGGCGCTGGCCGAGCGGGGCGCCGAGGCGTTGCCCGACCCGCCGCTCGAGCTCCCCGCCTGGTTGGAGGACCTGAGGAGCCGCTGGGACACGCCGGCGCCGTCGACCGGCGAGTGAGCGCCGCTCACCCCCGCCGGTAGCGGAGCCCGATCACTGCGGTGACCAGGCCGCCCGCCAGGATGCCGGCGGCGGTCACCCAGCCACCGATCTGCTCGTCCGTCGGGAAGCCGGCGTGAACCGCCGCCATCGCGTTGAAGACGGCGCCCACACCCCAGACGACGATCGCCAGCCCGAGCACCACCAGCCCTGGGCCGACCACCCGGTGGTGGCAGGCCGTGATGTGGGTGGTGGCCCACCCCGGCTGCTCCTCGGCGGCGGCACCGGTCGGCGCGGTGTCCGGCGCGCTCTCCCCGGTCGCCGCCACCGCCGGACCCGGCGCGCTCTCCCCGGTCGCCGCCACCGCCGGACCCGCCACCGCCGGACCCGCTGCCAACCCGGGCTCGGCAACGTTGGTCGGTGCGCTCCCTGGCTCGGCAACGGTGGTCGGTGCCGCCCGGTACTGGGGATGGGTCTCCGGCGGGTACCACCTGCCGTCGCTCGCCAGCCACCAGCCTGGTCCCTGGGACACGTCGCTGATGGGTCTACCTTCCATTGCAGAGGCCTCCGCCGGGGAACGCTTCCGTCGCTTGTCCCTCGAGGACTGAAGTGAGACTGCGTCCCCGGCGGGTGGTCTTGAAGGCCTGACGCCAAC
>Ga0080006_1151257_pt1 | contig 45733 bp, 47 predicted proteins | sample RS3BMetagenome_FD_69209 | JGI IMG/M metagenome (GOLD analysis project Ga0080006, IMG submission 69209) | Ferric oxide microbial mat and aquatic microbial communities from Rainbow Spring, Yellowstone National Park, USA - RS3B (SPADES... ... | reverse complement strand
TCATTATTAGTGGGCCATGGCCGAGCTTAGCTAACCCCTCCGCCAATAGGGCTATGAATCTGTTTACACCATCAAGGTGAGTTATGTACTCCCTCCTAATCAACGCTATACGCATTTAACCACCCACGGCTTCATTGACAGTATTGCGATTACTTCGGCTAGGGTTAGCCTTAAGCTTAGCTTAATAATCCTATTTGGTTCATGTCTTCTCAACAGCTTAACAGTAGCCTGAACCCTAGGATGCATGGTCCTAGTAATGTAGCAGGGAGTTCCTGTAAGCTTCATGAAATATCATTAATGAGTTCTCTCGTAGTTGCTTTTACAGCTTCTTTAGAGCTTAAGCTTGGTTTAAACCCTAACTGCTTTATTTTGTCTATTCTCAACACTATTTTCTTCACATCTCCAGGCCATCCAACACCATGCAGTACTGGTTTGTAGATTTTTCTTACGTTTACTAGGTTCATTGCCTCTATTACCTGGTCTGCCACTTCGTCTACGGTTATCCAGTCCTCACTACCCACATTATAAACAGAGTAATCATCATTTGTTTTCCTCCATGCAATCATCGTTGCCTCTACTGCATCATCAATATATATGTAGCTCCTGGTTTGTTTTCCATCACCAAGTATCTCAAGCTCATTAGGATTCTTCTTAAGTTTATTTGCAAGGTCCCATATCACACCATGCCTAAGCCTTGGGCCCACGACATTGGCATACCTGAGTATCACAGCTTTCATGCCGTACAACTTTACGTATGCATGAATTAGGTTCTCGCAAGCCGCCTTACTTGCCCCATAGACCGACACAGGTTGTATTGGCGCTTCCTCACCGACCGGTATATGCTCCGGTTCACCGTAGACTGAACTTGACGATGCGAATACGAGTTCCCTCACGTCTCTTTTCCTCATCGCTTCCAGTAGGTTGAATGTGGCTACCACATTCTCATTGAAGTGAATTTCTGGGTTTATCGTGCTCACTCTAACCTCTGGGTTTGCTGCGAAGTGGAATACCGCATTTACACCATCCACAGCCTTTAAGGCATCCTCTATCCGCTTCAAGTCCCCTGTAATCACCTCAACCCTAGGGTTACCTCTATGCTGCGATAAATTCTCAAGCCTACCACTGCTCAAGTTATCAATAACCTTAACGCTGAGGCCAACCTTAACCAACCTATCCACCAGGTGACTCCCTATAAAGCCGGCCCCACCAGTTACTAATACATCCATGTTTTCACCCAGCAGTATATATCTTTATTAGTTTATCCACTATCATATCCCATGTGTAAACGTTCTTCTTACCTTCAACACCAAGTCTCCTACCTAACTCTCTATTACCTGCCAGCAACAGTATTGCATCAGCCAATGCTTTAGGGTCCTTTGGTGGCACTAGTAAGCCATTGACCATGTGCTTCACCCTATACGGTATACCCCCCACCATTGTGGCTATTACAGGCTTCCCCCTAGCCCATGCCTCCGTTATCACCATTGGATAAACCTCAACATAGTTGCTAATACTTGGCACAACCACGGCAAGTGATGCATCTATTGCGCCAATTTTCAACTCCTCATCTACAAAACCAAGGAAGTGAACCTTATCACTAACACCAATCCTCTCAGCAAGCTCTGCATAAGGCTTCTTATCACCAGGACCTATGATTACCAAGTCCACATCAGCCTTAATAAGACTCATTGATCTTATTAAAACGCCAATACCCTTCAGTGAATGTAGCCTACCCACATACAGTACATAGTCCTTATCTATGCTATACTTCTTCCTAAACACGCCACCACCATACTCATGCTCAATAAACCAGTTCGATACACCATCAGGTACGTAATCAGCATTTACACCATATCTCCTACTCAGTATATCCAAGTCCCTTAGGCTACGCACCAGAACAACATCAGTTAAGTCCAAGGCCCTCCTAAGCGCAAACCCTGCATATCTAGGGCCTAACAACCTAATTAGCAAGTTAGGGTGATCATTTAGTGCATCTACCGCCATGAAGTGCATCACTGCCTTTACCCTAAGTTCCTTAGCCTTCTCAATCATTTTAACCGTGAATAGGCTGTTTTGGCTGTGCCCATGAACAACATCAGCGCTCTTAAGCAGGTTAATGGGGTACTCCAGTGGGTACGTTAAGTCAGGGTAACCAAGCCTAACACCCCCAACCCTATGCACATGAACCCCATTCACCACCTCCTCCCTAGGCCTACCCTCAGCACCATACCTACTTGCCACTACATGGACCTCGTGCCCAAGCCTAACCATACCCTCGGCCAACGCCTTAACCACATTCTCAATCCCACCTGTTACAGGCCAATAATGATGATGAGTATACACAATCTTCATGGCATCATTCTTAGAGCGTCGGCTTAAGAATCCTTGTATAGAGCTCTTCTACCTTTGTGACAATATTACTACACCTGAATGCTTCAGCATTTACCTGTCTCCCTTTATTTAGTGCATCAACTATTTTTTGCGCTATATCCTTAGGGTCATGGGATGTTAGGTATAGTCCCTGTATATCTGATGTGTATTCTCCTAATGCACCCACATTAGTAGCTACAACTGGTGTGCCTAAGACCAATGATTCAAATACTGCTACTGGAGTATAGTCCATTAAGGAGGTTAATGCGAATATATTAGATGTTGACATGTAATCTAACTTCTCTTCCTCACGTAGTATTCTTGGTTCTAAGACCACAATGCCATTTAAATTCAGGCGTTGGACAAGATTATGTAGCTCAATAAAGTATTTCTGATCTGATATGGGGCCTGCGATATATACCTTAAAGTTTCTATTGAGATAATTTCTAAGATGTTCCGATGCCTTTATAAGTAGATGTTGTCCTTTCCTCCTATGTATCCTACTAACGTATGTTATTACAATATCTGAGCCTAGAAGTTCATGAATATCTCTTTTTGGTACATAGGCAGCTAAACTATCAGGGGCGCATGGATACTTAATTATAGAAATTTTGTCACCATTAATTCCACTATTTATGAACCACTGCTTTTCTAGTTGGGTATGAACTATGAATACATCTACATTATTCTGATTCCAGGTTAGGATTTTCATTGTTGGTTCAAAAAACATCTTAGCAATTAAGTTATCTACCCCAGTCATCTTAGGAAAATGCAACTGCGCAACTACCTTATAACCAACTTTACTTTTCCAGGCAATGGCTTGAAACAGATGAGGGTGCAAATTATGGCTATGAACAATATCCGGCTTAATTTCAAAAAGAACCTTCTTTAAATCATGCATTAATGTTGCATAACCAATTTTTATGAAAGACGGCCTAAGTCTATGAACAATAACTCCCTCTTCAACCACTGTGCTAGGTTTTGCAATTTCTTTCCATCTATTATCGTAATTCACCGACACAACGTGAACCTCATGGCCTCTTTTAGCAAGTTCTTTAACGGTATTGTACACTATTTCTTCAACACCACCAATGCTAGGCCTATAAAAAGGAGTTATATGGACTATTTTCATACCTTATAAATCCATCCATTATTTATTGTTAATACTTGGTATTTCTGCATCGCTTCAGTAAATTATGTTGCCTCTTTTAGTGCCCTTCTAACCGCCTCCCTGTGCAGTGGCGATTGCCAAGCCACATATTTTCCAATGCCGAGTTCAGGATCCCTCTACGGTAGCTCGTCGACCCAGAATTGTGGTTCCCTGTGATGCATATTGTAAATTATGAGGCTCTTCTCCACTAGCCATCTCAGTAGGTTCTCGGGTGCACTCCTACCCCAAAACCTATCCGGATCCTCGATAGCCTCCATGAGCCAGTTCCTCCATTTCCTGATTACGTCAGTAATGCAGAGGCTTGCGGCATTATTAAGGTGTTATGTCCGGCTTGTACCAATTTGGCGTGTTCATCCACATGATCCCCAACGATACGATGCTCTCGACCGATTCCACTGTGATGCCCCTTGCCCGCATCATCCTCAACCCGATCAAGTAGGCCACGAGCGTTAATTTACGCGACAACGCTTGGGCCAAGGCCTCTATGACCGCTTGCCTCAATTGGGTTAAAAGGCTTGAGGACTTGATGACCCCGCCCCTACGAATGTATAGTATCACCGAGTCGATTAAAGCCCTACTCAATGGCTTAATCCTCCACCACACGCCGCTCCTAACCACTCTATGCCTCAAAACAATGAGGAGGCGGGGATTAACGGCCCCAAGCCTATTCATCAAGTAATCCTCAATCAAGGCAACGCCAAACCCATTAAACATTCAATAACCCACCACAACAATTCTTTTTAAGCATTACCTTAGCGAACTACCCCGCCAGGGCGGGGTCTCCGGCAAAAAAGTTAAATGGATATTACTAAAAAAGTCAAGATGTATTATTGCTTCTTTTCCTCTCCCTTTTTCTCCTCGGCCTCCAACTTGCTCAGTTCTTCCTGTATCTCCTTTTCTATCTCCTCAATGGGCTTGGGGGGAGGCGTCGTGGCGAGGGCGTATCCAATCCATGCGATTATGCCGAAGATGGCCGCCACGCCGATGAAGGCGGTTAACTCTATTACCAGGGCCTTCCATGGGGAAAGGAACACCAGGTAAGCATAGGCGATTATCACTATTATCGACACAATTAGCAGGGCGCTGCCCACGGCTTTATCGCTAGGCATGGAACGAGGGGAAGGAAGGCATTTATAAGCATTGCTATTCGATGCGCCGACTCCCCTCACTTTCTACTTCCCCGTTCGGCAAGCCGAGGCCGATCACGCCGCGCCTGGAGGAGCCGAGCCCCGCGTCCCTCCTGATCACGAGTAGGTACTCCTGGAACTGGCGGGCCGTGAACGTGGCGTAGTGATGCGCCAACATGAGGAGCCTATTATAGTTAAGGGGATTAACGTATTGGGACAAGAGGAAGCCCGCGTCCCTCCTCCAATCATACTCGTAAAACATCTTTCCGGGCAACTCATTCCCCAGGAACCTCCGCTCGTGAATTGGGACCTCCACGAGGAGCGGCAAATCGGTTTCCCTAGCCTTGACGTGAAACATGACTATTCGGGGCAATCCGAGGACCAAGGAGGCAGCATCGATCCTCAACCCGGCGTCCCTGGCCCTCCTCTCCATGGCCCTCGCAAGGGAGTCCACATCCATGAGTCCCTCCTCCTTAAGGCGAATATCCACCGCCCCAATCAACATCGGCCGCGAGACCCCCCTAGCAACCCCGGCGCGCCTCGCCATGGAGTCCAGGAGGAGGGAGTCGCCCAAGTACTGGTCAATCGCCTTCTCCAGGAGGAGCCGCGCATCCCTCCCCCACTCGCCGCTCCTCTTCATTAACTCCATTAATTGATGCCTCCACTTCCTCGACCAAGCAATCGAGTATAGCTCGGCTCCCTTGCTTAATAGGCCCAGATCCGCGCCATCGATGTGCCCCGCCAATAATTCCTGGAGCCGCCTAAATAGGAGGTACTCCTTGATTATCTTGAGGTGCGAGTCCTTCGACACGAATAGCGATGTGACGCGGGAGTCGCGGCCCGCCTCCAGGAAATCGATCAACGCCGCGAGGGCCCCGGCCGCCGCCCTGACCTCGGCCGGCCCCGATTGCCCGCCATCCATTGCCAGGACGCGGAGAAGCGACATGACCTTGACGTAGAGGGAGCCATCCATTAGGACATAGTCTGGAGGCGATTCGAGGCTCCTCTTGGCCACCGCCATCTCCAGCCTAGCCATCATGCTCATCCCGGCCCCCGACCCCGGGGGAACGGCGTCTAAATCGATGTCCCTAATGGGGGCTTGGCCCGAGCTGCTTATCGCTATGGCCCTCGCCACCACGAATTCCCTCCCATCGCTTAGCCCAGCCACCTGTATCCCGCCATCCACAGCCACGGCGGAGAGGTCGAGGGGCTCGACCTTATCCACCCTGGTCCACATGTCGTACTTGATCAGCGGCGACAAGTCATCCACGGGCACTGGAGCCAAGACTCCCCGCTTCTCCCTTAGTCGACGCATGAATAGGTCGAAAAATAGGTCCGGCACGGCTCCAATGGTTCCCATGCATTAAATCACTGCCGCGTGCGGCACATAAATGGGAGAAAACAAATCAATACTAGTCCACCATAAGTTTCAGAAACATCCAGGAAAGAAGAACCCATTAACGAGGCGAGCCCCTTATTCTCGGCCCAGGGAGCCCTCCATTCCCCTACTGCTTGCCATCCATGAGTATATAGATCTCCGACTCATCGCTTATGCGCGCGGCGTTGCTTGGCTTCTCATCGAATGATATCTTCACCTTATGCATCTCCCTCAACTCCCTCTCCAATGGCCTCAGCACTGGGGGCGCATATATCGTGGCGCTCAATCCCTCGGCCAAGCTAATCCTATTCCTATTCTTAAAGGACCAAACGGCGCTGTTGAGCCTCATGAACTCCGTCAATAGCGTGGACAAGTCCTCGCTCCACTTCCCCGCGTCCCCGATCCCCTCGTCATGTATTGAGGCGCCGTGAACTCGGCGCCACACCTCGTCGGTGACGAATGGCATTATCGGGGCCAGCAACTTGAGGGACTCATCCATTACCAGGCGAAGCGCGTGCCAGGCGCCCCTCTGCTGCCTCTCCGGGAAGCCTCCCTCCCTATTATAGGCGCGGGACTTCACTGCCTCCACGTAGTGATCCGCGAAGACGTGCCACAGGAAGCCGAAGAGTTCCTGGGCAGCCACATAAACATCCAGTTCCTCATATGACTTAATGATGCGCTCCTTAACCCTATTCAACTCGTTAATTATGGCTTCATCCAGCAGCGTCAACTCATAGTCGTCGCCGGGGTCCGGGAACGAGTATGCGAAGCGCGCAACATTCCAAACCTTGGTCACGAAGTCCCGCCCAGTCCTAAGCAATTGCTCCTGGTACCTATAGTCATAGCCCAACTTGCCCGCCGCGGCCGCCCAGAAGCGAGTCGCATCCGCGCCATACTTCTCTATTGGATGCATGGCATCGATGACGTTCCCCTTGGACTTATGCATGGCCTCCCCCCTTTCATCGAGCCCCATCCCATTCACCCTGACGCGCGTGAAGGGCGCATCCCCATAGAGGAGGAACGCGCGGAGAACGGAGTAGTAGAGCCATGACCTGATTATTTCATAGCCCTGTGGCCTGATTATGCCGCTTGGGTAAGCCCTCTTGAAGACCGCGGGGAACTTCGTGTAGCCGGAGGCATACATCCAGGAAATGGAGGAGTCGAACCAGGTATCCAGTATCCTATCCTCGCCCACCAGCCTCCCCCTGCACTGCTCCTTGACCTCGGGGGGAGCCTCGTCCCTCCACGGCCTATAGTACTTCCCGCCGCTGGGTAGAATGGGCTTGACGCCGTCCCCCTCCATGCAGTACCATATGGGTATCTCCGTTCCGTAGTACCTCCTCCTGCTGATGGGCCAATCGAACTGTAATGAATTGATCCAATTAACGAGTGCCTGGGAGTACTCGGGCGGGTGAAACCTCATTCTATCCTTAACCAACGCAAGGAGCTTGTCCTTGAATTCCAATTGCTTGAGGAAGAGCTCCCTAGTCACGATCACCTCAATGGGGGTGCCGCACCTCCAGCAGACGGGCACCGAGTGGGCGATGCGTTCCCGCTTAACGAGCAAGCCGCCGGCCTCCAGGTCCTTGATTATCTCCTCCCTGGCCTTGGCCACGGGCAAGCCCGCGTACTTCCCCGTCGACTCGCTCATCCTCCCATCCTGCGTCACCACTATCCTCATGGGGAGCCTCAACTCGTTCACTATGGCTAGGTCCCTCGTGTCGCCGAAGGTGCTTATCATGACTAATCCGCTGCCGAAGTCGGGCTTGGCCGCCGGGTGAGGCAGTATGGGGATCACTTGGCCGAAGATGGGGGCAACCGCGTGCCTCCCCTCCAATCCCCTATACCGCTCGTCCCCGGGATTATAGATGACGGCCACCGCGGCGGCAATGAGCTCCGGCCTCGTCGTGGCTATTATTATGTCCTCCCCCGTCTCCTGAACCCTGAACTTAACGTAATTGAGCGTGGTCTCGCCATCCCTATACTCGACCTCGGCCTCCGCGAGGGACGTCATGCATCTGGGGCACCACATGGTGGGTCTCTCCGCCTCATAGATGAGGCCTCGCCTCCACATATCTATGAAGGTCGATTGAGTCATGGCCCTATACTCATCGCTATCCGTCCCATTCACCCATTGATCGGCCGAGACCCCCCACCTCCTCAACGCGCTGCGCCACGCGTCCTCATACTCGTTCAGGACGGCCCTGCACATCTCGAGGAACTTCTCCCGCGGCACTTCCTGTAGCCTAATGCCGTACTTCTTCTCCACCTGAACCTCCACGGGCAATCCATTCCTATCCGCGTAGAATGGGAAGACGACGCTGAATCCCCTCATCCTGTGGAACCTAACTATCATATCCATTTGGGCATAGGAGGCGAATTGACCTATATGGGGCCTCCCGCTCATGTAGGGGGGCGGAGTATCGATGACTAGGACCGGCCTCCCCTCCTGGATCCTCGTGCCGAAGCGTCCCTCCGACTCCCATGTCCTCAATAACTCCTGCTCCCTCTCAACGCTCCAACGCTTCTCCAGGCTCATAGACGGGGGGCAGCCACATTATTATTAAACATTATCGAAGAAGCTATTCATCCTTGACCGGATTAATCAATTTGCCTATCTTCTCCACCTCGGCCTCCACCGTGTCCCCGTTCTTTAGGAACCTCCCCTTAGCGGCTCCAACTCCCTGGGGGGTTCCCGTGGATATTATGTCCCCCGGCCTCAGCGTTATTCCCTGTGATGCCCAATGAATCAATTGACGCACGTCGAATATCATGTCCCTCGTATTGCCGTCCTGCTGCGTCTCGCCGTTCACCTTGAGGGTCAGCCTAAGGTCGTTGGGCTCCTCCAACTCATCCCTAGTCACTATCACTGGGCCCACGGGGGTCGTGGAGTCCATGCTCTTCCCCCATATCCAGTTCTGCCCCAATGCATTCAGTTTCTCGGGCCAACCCGGCGGGAACTGCCAATCCCTCATGGACACATCGTTAACCACGGTGAACCCAAACACGTGCTGCAAGGCATCCTTCTCATCGATGTACTTCCCCCTGGCCCCAATTATGACGCCTAACTCCACCTCCCAATCAACCCTGTAAGAGACGCGCGGCTTCAGTATTGGATCCCCATTCCCTATCAATGCATTCCTGAACTTGGGGAAGAAGTAGGGCTTCTCCGGCGGGGCATGCCCGGTCTCCTCCCCGTGAGCCCTATAATTAACCGCGACGCAGAGAATCTTCTCGGGATCCGGAACTGGAGGGAGCCACTTTATCTCCGCTGGATTGATCAGTAGGCTTGAGTCGCTTCTCCCCCTATCAATTAATTCCCTCACCACCCCCTGGGCGGGCTCTCCCAACTCGATTAATCGCTTCATGCTGTAGAGGAAGTCCGGCACGGCGTCAACCCCATTCAACTGCATATAGGCCAGGGAAAGATCCAGGACGCCGCCCACAACCATTGCCCCAACGCGAGGCACGTTATCCTTAACGAACGAGAGCAGCCTCATAACTCGCCTAGGCCGGGCAGCTATAATAAGCATTGCCCAAAACCTAACGACCTGAATTACGTGGAAACGCTTTTGACAACGCCTTGACCAGGCCCAGCGTGAAGATAACTGAGCCCCTCTTTATTCGGGATGCGGAGGTCAAGGAATAGGGTCGTCATGGCCCCATGATAACTAACCTTGCTCTCCAGGCGGTTGCCCCACCGATGAGTGCGTGGCTTACATGGCTAGGAGGACTCCCTCGGCTAGATTAATCAACGGATCAGCCATATCAAGGGGACACTGGTTAGTGGCCTAGTACGCCTCCACGCTCTAATAGACTGGGCTGAGGCAAGGAACCCCAAGTACTCAAGCCCCTTCTCCGTTAATTCATTGAAGAGGCACTTCCTCCTAGTGGCTGGGCCGTACCTATCCATACCTCTCCACGAGCCCCACTTCCTCCAAGTAACGGAGAACGCTCTCCCCATACCCCCACGTCCTCAACAAGGCAGGAAGCTCACGAGTATATGGGTCCCGGCCCATTTCTTTGATTGAGCTCCCTAATGGTTTTCAGGAGTCTTGTGGTAATGGGGATTCTTTGTTTCATAAGCGTGTCCACTTATTGGTAACGCACTTATAAACATTACTATAAACTCCAGAAATAATTACTGCTGCACTTATTGCGTTACCACTTAATGGACACGCAATAATCACAGAGAGGAGGCGGGACCGGTAAGATCGAGTAAGGATCCTCATTCCCATCCAGTAATGAGGCGAACCAAAACATGGGGGCACTTAATTACTTTGAGTAAATCCTTATGCGCCAAGTAGCTTCAATTTTTGATTTATACGGGGGAAACCTCGCCATTTATTAAGATTAATGTGGCAATGGTCTTAACGGCTAACATAATGGGTGGCCTTAGACTTAAGTGAATCGATAAAATTTTGAGCCTCTTAAAACCAAAAATCCTTTTCTTTCTTTATTCCTAATTTACACACATGGGGAAAATCGCCCTTAAGGGCGTAGCCCTCAAATAATTCTTCATTCCTCCAGTAACGTGGTTCCATGTGAAATGTAATGGGGGGGGGAGGGGAGTAAACATAAATTCACCCCTTCGCGTTCATTTTCATGAATAGGCCCCAAGCCTTATCCCTGATTCTGGGATTAGCCGTCATAGGCATGGCCATAGCCAGCGTCCCATTTGCTTTCTATAGCATTAATAATCATCTCTATCTAGTCATGTTCCTACTAATCACTGTCCTAGGCTTCGTTGGTGCATATGGGATTTTCGTGTTTAAGCCATGGGGATGGGTAATAGGGGAGGCCCTGCTTGGCCTGGGCCTAGTCTACTTCACGATCAGCCTAATCCCAATAGGCGTCTTTATATTCAGCATTAGCCTAGTAACCCTAACCCTAATCCACCCATATTGCTCAATAACTATTCTACGTGAACGCAAGGCCAACCCAGAGGCCGTCCTCAAGGGAAAGTTTCTAAGAATAATGAATGAGGGCCAGAGATTCAATAAGAAGAGAAGGGAGTGAATAAAGTAATCAGTGAATAAAAAAAGCAGTAAATAATATAAACCCCTAATTAATTCCTAAATTATGCAGAGTAATGGGGATAAGAAGAAGCATAACGTGACTATCGTGTTGAGCAATGAGGCGTATATCACTGCCCGCGTATTGGCAAGCATGAGTGGCAAAAGCATGAGGGCACTCTTAAGCGATATTCTTGAGAAGTGGTTAGGGAGAAAGAAGCGTGAGACATTAACTAAAGTAGTTGAGGCGCTTCAAACAAATAATCAGAGCGATGCGGAGGCAATGCATAGAACAATATCTGTGAACGGGAATGAATTCGCGGGTGATGTCCCTGACGATGTGTGGGGGAAGGCCCAGCAAAAAATCCAGGAAATATATGAACAATTACTGAAGGAGGCCCAGGGCAAAACATTATACGCAATGGGGAAGAAACTGGAGCAGACTGGGCATTACACCGGTTATTTCTGGGTCGCACGGGACAAGAAGGGCCAGACCCATGTCCGTGGATTCTTTGTGGCGCATGGCGTGCCTGAGGGGAGTCAGAGCAAGAAATCACATATTATCGCTAATTTCAATTATATTCTCGACACTGGGGAAGTGAAGATTAGGTGGAGGACGCAGTACTTCACCCCACCGGGCTGGTTCCCTAAGAGGAAGAAGGAGAATAATGTGGGTAATGAAACGCGGCGGGGGCAGAGCACAGAGTAAATAGCCCCGCCAATCCCTTTCCTTAATCAATTAATACTTATTCATGAACCTTTCTTAAAAAAAATGCGGAAGTGCGGGGAATTAGTGATTACTTATTAACTGAGATATCGATAATGGGTAGGATGATCGCGATTAGTTTCCTTAACTATCGGAGTCTTAATTGGCTTCGCTAGCATTAGGGATTAATCGCGATCCTCATCCACATGCTCCATAAAGCGTAGCGATTGCTTCCCGGCGCTCAACATCAACAATAACCGCTCCCCAATCAGATTCGTTAAGCACCGTTAAAATCCACTTTTTTCTACTTTTTCCCCTGCTTAACATGGGCTGGCGCCAGGTCTACTTTTTCTACTTTTCTACTTTTTTCTACTTTAACGTGGGGACTGGGGGAAAACTGCTTACTATAGTAAGCCCGCGCTTCCCCACGCGATTTTTTCGCAGAGCTACATGAAGTAGAAAAAAGTAGAAAAAAGTAGAAAAAAACGCGTGCCGCGGGCACGTGCGCCTGATCTACTTTCTCTACTTTTTTCTACTTTTTTCTACTTATCATGAATTTGCGCCGGATCTACTTTTTTCTACTTATTTCTACTTTTTTCTACTTATCATGAATTGGAGCGTTTTCTACTTTTCTCTACTTTTCTCTACTTTTTTCTACTTATCATGAGTTTGTGCTTAGCTCTACTTTTTTCTACTTTTTTCTACTTTTGGGGTGGCTCCTCATAAGGCCCACATAAGGCTCCACATACTCCTGTGGGGAAGTAGATTTCTGGAATAAAGTAGAAAAAAGTAGATAAGTAGAAAAAGTAGATCAAAGAACTAGAAAGGGAAAAGTAGATAAGTAGAAAAAGTAGACCTGAGGAGCGGAAAGAAAAAAGTAGATAAGTAGAAAAAGTAGATGCGGGAAAAAAGTAGAAAAAGTAGATGCTGGGGTTAAGCATAGATTAATGCATGGGGAAGCCTCGCCAAATGGCGGGGATGGGGGGATACAAATATTTGGTTTTTGTTTTTTGATGCCCATCGTGGGGTTTAGGTTTAGGGCGTACGCCGATCGATGAACGTTGAGGGCGTTAAAGGCCCAGTTGGACCGCCCACTGCCCGTGATGATGGGCAAGGCGGGGCGGGGAAGCGGGAAGCCCCTTAAGGGCGGGGTAGCTCACAAAGGATCACAAACCTCATGAATTACTCGATAACTCATTGCTTGGCCTTGGTTGCTCCATTTTCTTCACATCCATGTAGCTCTTAATTATGCCGTATATGCCTATTGCGCCCACCACCGTGACCACTAGGAGTAGTCCGATATTTACTGCATCTAGGTTCGGTATTGGTATTCCCGTTGATAAAATGAACGGCAAACCTCGCCCTTTAGGGCGGGGCAAGGCTTAAATAAGGAAGACTATTCCTCCTCAAGATGCCCTCTCCTGGTCAATTTCTTGAGAATGGGGAGCGGGGGCCGACTTCCCCCGCAATACCGGGAGAGGGCATCAAAGAAGTTAAGCACACTAACAAGAGGACTAACTTGGTTCGCCTCCTACCAAACGGCTTCCAAGAAAGAAAGCTAAGGAGGCTAGCCGACACCTCGGCCAAATTATTTAACGAGATTAATTATGAGAGGAGGCAGCAATTCTTCCGCGGTGAAAAAGTGGATTTCGAGGGAACGTGGGATAAATGCTACGAGAAGCATAAGGAAGAATTAGGGGTCAACGCGCAAGCAGTCATGCAGAAGAATAATGAGGCATGGAACTCATTCTTCTCCCTATTGAAGTTAAGGAAGGAAAACAAACTGCCCCACATGAACCACATTGGCCCGCCGAAGTATTGGAAGGATGGGGAGACTGGAGGGAGGAAGCTCCTCCTAGTAGTTAGGCAGGATAGGTATGTAGTGGATGAACAGAAACTAGTCCTAAAGGACTTCCACCTAGAAATCAATTTTACGGGTAGGTTAAGGTGGTATGGCAAGCAAGGTAGGCTAGAAATATACTATGATGAGACGAGGAATGCTTGGTACGCCTCCATCCCCGTGGAGGTTGGCGTTGAGAAAACTAAAACGGGAAGAAAGAGTAAGCATGTCGTGAGGGGGGAGAGGAAGAGCATTCAAGTTAAATCGCCTAAGGGGAGCAAAATGGCCTCAATAGATCTAGGCATCAACGTCTTGGCGAGCGTGGTGATTGATGATGGTACGTGGTTGCTTTATAAGGGGGTTAGGACTAAGGAGGATTACTTCTACCTCGGGAAGAGGATATCCGAGGCACAATCCTCGGCGGATAAGGCGAAAAACTTTGAAGAATATGAGGCGTATTATGAGCTTAATAGGGAGAAGAGGAGACTCTTCAAGAAACTAATCAAGAGACTACTTCACCTCTACCGCAACTTCGCCTCCCACCTGTTGAGGGAGTTACATGAGCGAGGCGTCTCAACCATCTACTTGGGGTACCCCTTCAATATCGCCCAACAAAGGGGTAATAAGTTCACCGTGAACTTGTGGTCTTATCGTAAACTCATGGAGGTCATTGAGTTGAAGGCTCAAGAATACGGTATGAGGGTGTTTGAGGTCATTGAGTATAATACCTCAAAGTACTGTGCTTATCATGGCGTTCAAGTCGAGAGGGGGCCGAGGGGAGTCATCAACTGTCCTAAGGGCCATAAGCTTCATTCGGACCTAAACGGTGCATTGAATATCTTGAAGAAGGCTACCGGCATAGTGATCTCAGCAATAAAGAGGCCCCTCTCCTTTATTGTGGATCATAATCGAGTAGCGCCCTTAATGGGGCGTAACCCTCTAGACCTCGGGGAGCCCTCGCCCTAAAGGCGGGGAGGAGGTCAGTCATGTTTGCCATACCATTACAGATACGCTGATTCTCCCTGGACTTGAGGGATATAGCCTAGTTCACTAGGATTTGCCCATACCCCGCCCCTAGAGCTTGTCGTTCGTTTATAAGGTGCTCCTCTTTTATCGCAGGTGCCTCATCTTATTAGGCACCCTATAGGCCTCGAACAACATTAATCTGGTCATCCCATTATTGATAAGTCTCTTGGATATTCTGGCAATTATTCCCCGCCTCAGCGATATGATTAACATTTTCTTAACAATGTAGTCCTTGGAATACATGCGAACCAGTATTATGCCGCCGTGGCTCGATGTGATTGAGGATAACTCGAATGCCTTATCCGTCTTCTCTAGGTTATCTGTGTTAAGGTATGAGGCGAACTCGCTCTCAACTATGTCGAGGTACTCATAATAATCACCGGTTAATGTTACTGGACTTAGGCCGGCGTGTCCAAGTATTAATTCAGTCACGCCAGCATCCTTATCCACCTGGAATATGGCGACCCCGTGAATCGTTTCCATTTACCTCCATTGCGGTGATTCCAGACTATTAAATAAAGTTTTTGCTTGGCCCCCTCCCCCGACCTAAAGGACAAGACGTTCAATATCAATGAAGTCGAGGCGAAGAATTACTCATTATAATGGAGTGTATAGAACCGAGCATGATAAGTGAATCCTTCATGGAGTGATAAAACAAATGGCAAACTTCGGGGCCCCGGGGGTCGGAGTTCTTTTCTTGGATTCCTCATGCGTGAGAAGGGATGGATGGCCTTAATGAATCAAGCCGAAACCTATTTATTTGAAGATTAATAAGTTAACTAATGGCAACTGGATACACTAGGATCGCTAGGATTAATTTAAGTAATGGCAGTATAATCGTGGAGGATACGCCTGAGTGGTTGGTTAAGGCTTTTATTGGCGGAAAGGGATTCGTATATGGCATATTGGGCAAGGAATTGGAGCCCGGAATAGATGCCTTATCTCCTGGAAACAAGATAGTGATAGCTGCAGGAGCATTGGCTGGGTTAGCGCCTGCCAGTGCTAAGACAATAGTTGGAGCAAAAAGTCCACTTAGCAACGTGATTCATGATACAAGTGTTGGGGAGTGGTTCTCTTACATGCTTCGCGGCGCTGGCTTTGATGCATTAATAATAGAGGGCGAGGCGAAGGACCCCACTTATCTCTGGGTGCATGATGGTAAGGTGGAGCTGAGGAGGGGAAATGAATTGTGGGGACTCTCGACTAGGGATACCGTTCGAAGAGTAAGGGCATCAACGATACCCGCAGCATCAGTGATGGCTATAGGGCCAGGGGGCGAGAATATGGCTAGAATAGCCAATATAATCGTTGATGGTGAACGCGCCGGTGGAAGAGGAGGATTAGGAGCTGTTTTTGGCTCCAAGAAGCTCAAGGCTGTGGCGGCATATGGAACACCCAATATAGGTATAGCGAATAAGGATGAATTCATCAAGTATTCCCTTGACGTATATAAGAAGTTTCAAAGCGCAACGGAAACGATGGAAACGAGGGAATTCGGAACCACTAATTCATTAATGTATAGCGGATCGCTTGGAGTCTCCCCGGCCTTTAACTACTCTAAGCCATTGCTGGAGGAGGAAGAGGCCAAGAAGATCAGTGGAGTCGCATTTAAGGAGTGGGAAATCAATTTTCCAGGGAAACCAATAAAGATAATAGGCGCATTATGCCCCATTAAATGCAGTAGGTGGATACCAATACCTGGAGCGGATGACGTGGTTAAGCCGGAGTATGAGAACATTGGCCTCCTTGGAGCAGCCACAGGCGTGTTTGATCCAGCCATAGTTCTAAAGGCGCAGCGGCTCGCTAATGATCTAGGAATAGATTCGATAGGGGCTGGAAACGCCATAGCGTGGTCCATGGAGCTTTATGAGAAGGGACTGCTAAGCAAGGAAGAGACAGGCTTGGATCTCAGGTTTGGGAACGGGGAGGCACTGCTTACATTGATACATGATATAGCCTATAGGGAGGGATTCGGCAAGGTACTTGCAGAGGGAAGCGAGAAGGCGGCTAAGATGCTTGGGAAAGGCCTGGAGTATGCGGTTCACTTCAAGGGCTTAGCGTTACCTGCTTGGTACCCGAATGGGCCATTAAGGGGACTAGTTATAAGTTACTTAACGGCCGACGTAGGCGGATCACATCTGCGGGGATGGCCTAAGATGCATGATCCGGAAACGCCTCTTAAAGACACTGTTGAATCAATGATTGAGGATAGGGATCATAAGGCAGCCATGGATTCCTTAGGATTATGCATCTTTAATCCATATACTTGGAGCGATATGGCTAAGCTATATACATGGGCAACCGGTAGGGAAACTAGGGAGGAGGATCTCAGGAGGGTTAGTGAGAGAATTGAGGCAATAGCTAGAATATATCACGTGCTCGAGGGGTATGTAAATGAGTGGGAGCAGATTCCATGGAAAATGCTGAATGACCCAAATGGACCCAAGTACACCCTACATGAGGTGAAGGATGCATTGAGGCAATACTATAGGCTTAGAAAGTGGGATGAGGAATTGGGAATACCAACGAAGAAATTATTAATTGAATTAGGCATTGAGTGGATGGAGCCTCTTAGGTCTAGGGCCGAGAAGATCGCACTAGAGAAGAGAAAGAATTAATTACCTTGATCGCCGCAGCAAAATAATTACCCCGATCACAATTACCACTATTATTATTGCCAGAATCATAAATGTAAATTGATGGATTGATGATTGGGGCATTGATGATGTTGTCAATGATTCGCTGGAGGTAATTGTTTCCCCAGGCTCAGAGGTAGGTATGACAACGTACTGCACACAATGATTGCCCGGCGGCAAGGTCATGCTTATCACATTGCTCTTGATGCTGTAATTAATTGGGCTTGGAAACATCACCGGCAATGCATTGATCGAGTAAGTCACGTTAAGGGGTGCATCATAATCATAACACGTCATGAACGTGGAGTTCTGGGCAACAGTAAAGTTAGCTGAGTAAGTCACGTTAAGCAACCCATTGCCGAAGGCAAATATCGCTATAGAACCATTGCCCAGAGCCACGAAGGGCACATACTCTGTTCCATTCGTTACCATAATGGTTCCATTAATGGGCTTAATCGGCGGATTTATCGCAACTATGGTTGCATTAGTTAGATTAATGTAATCAATTACCTGAGGCACGCCATACTGATTAATATATACATACTGCGCAGTTCCCACTGAAGCAACAACTAGAGCAAGCAATGTCACAATTATGAATATCCTCATGGATCTAGATTCAAGTTTAGGATTTAAATTAATTACTGATCCTCATCCTGGGAACTTTCCTCTGGATACTCATCCTGGGGTTGTTGCTGCTGAGGCGGAGGAGGCGGAGCCTGCTGAGGAGGCAACGGAGGAGCATAAGGCCTAGGAGCCTGCTGAGGAGGCAATGGCGGTGGGTATTGTCTAGGCGGAGGAGCAATAGGAGGCGGCATGGATGGCCTCTGCGGCGGCGCGGTTTGTTTCCTCGTCATACTTATCGCCTTTCCTAATTGATTGAATGAATCATCCAGTCTCTTCACTATTAGGAGGTTAATAATGAAGAGAACTATTATTGCTGATGCTATTATTATGTTTATGATTGATGAGAAGACCTCAAAGTAACGGGTCACTAAGGCGGAGCCCGAGGCCGCTATTATGAACACGGAAATGACTATGGCCATAAGAAGCAGCGGTATCCCAATATATAGGGAGAAGCGGTTTATTTTGAGTAGGGAACCATCCTTCTGAAGCACTGAAGGTAATTGCTGACCCGTGGAGGGAGGAGGCGGAGGAGGCGGAGCCTGCTGAGGAGGCAACGGAGGAGCATAAGGCCTAGGAGCCTGCTGAGGAGGCAATGGCGGTGGGTATTGTCTAGGCGGAGGAGCAATAGGAGGCGGAGGCGGATACTGCCTAGGCGGTTGCTGCGGCTTGTCCTCCGGTTTTCTTTCTGGTTGGCTCGACATCTTATCACTTTATATTGCCTTTTATGCGTGAAACCCTTATTAAATGTTTCCAAACGGTAAACATAAATGAATAGCGGTTACTTAGTAATAGCTGAGAAAAACAGCGTCGCCAAATCCATAGCGTACTACTTAGCTGAGTCCAGAGTAGCTACTAAGAGCACTTATGGAGTGCCGACTTATTGGTTCACGAGGGAAGGAGTCACTTGGGTTTCCGTGGGTCTACGGGGGCACTTAATGGAGTTCGATTTCGATAAGAAATATAATATTTGGGTGAGCAGCAAAATAAGCGAATTATTCAGGGAGGAACCGATGTTGATCATTAAGCCTGACTCGGTTAAGTATGCTAAGGCAATAGCTTACCTCTCCCGGAGGCTCAGCAATGTCATACTAGCCCTTGATTCGGATGTGGAGGGCGAGGCCATCGCATTTGAGGCAATGATGATTATCAACAATGCTAATCCAGCTGCGCGCTTCAGTAGGGCATTATTCTCTGCAGTCACGAAGAGCGACATAATTAATGCATTTAATAACTTAGTAAGCCCTAACCCGAATTACGCTAAGAAGGTATTCACTAGAATGAAGCTTGACCTAAAGCTGGGCGCCGCATTCACCAGGTTCTTGACCCTCAGCGCTAAGGATGGTGGGGCAGAATTACAGGGCAAGCGAGTGTTGAGTTATGGGCCATGCCAGACCCCCGTCCTCGGGCTAGTGGTTAAGAGGGCTCTGGAGCGGGAGAACTTCAAGCCTACTCCTTACTATATCGTTGAGGCCACGGTTGATGTAGATGGAGAGGAACTCAAGTTATCCACTGATAGGATAGATGATTTAGATAAGGCTACTCAGATAAGGGATGCAGTGATTAAGGCTAGGTTCCTTCACGTGGTTGAGTCGATTGGGGAAAAGACGAGAGTCTCCCCGCCTAAGCCTCTTGAAACCATTGAGTTGGAGAGGCGCGCCAGCAGGTTCCTAAATATAAGGGCTAAAAATGCCCTTGATATTGCCGAGGATCTATATAGGTATGGCTTTATTTCTTATCCTAGAACGGAGACAAACATATACCCAAGAACGCTCAATCTAAGCAAGATAGTGAAGGAATTAACTAGGGTCAAGGATTATGAGGCCTACGCTAATTCCCTCCTGGCAAGCGAGTTTACTCCCACCTCCGGCGGCTCCACCGATAATGCTCATCCACCTATTCACCCCACTAGGGGAGCAAATGCTTGGGATGTAACTAGGGTGTTTGGAAAGGAGTCTCACTGGAGGATTTATGACTTGATTGCGCGGCACTTCCTGGCCACGCTAAGTAAGCCTGCAATAATTGAGAGGCAGCGAATAATTGCTAAGCTTGATGATGCGGAATTCAAGGCAACGGGCTTAGTCATATTGAGCAAGGGATACTTGGAAATATACCCATTCGAGACGCCTAGGGAGAACCCATTACCCATATCCAAAGTTAAGGCTGGAAGCAAATTAAGGGTACTAGGCGCGGAGGTGATTAAGAAAAAGACCCAGCCGCCTCCTTACTTGTCTGAAGCCGAGCTATTGAGATTAATGAAGCAATATGGAATAGGAACCGATGCAACGATGCAGGACCACATACACACCAATATAGAGAGGAAGTACTTCACTATAATCAAGAAGCAGTGCGTACCAACCCAACTCGGTAAAGCCGTGGTCTCGATACTAGATGAAAACGCAAATGAGTTAGTTGATCCATTGTTTAGATCAAAAATGGAGAGCAAGTTAGCGACAATAGGCGAGGGAAAAACGGAGCCCACTGTAATTGATGAGGAAATAACCAAGGAAGCAAGCGGCATCTATGAAAAGATACAGCCGCGGTACATGGATATAGGAAGCAAATTAGCGACCATACTTAGAGGCAAATCGCGTGAAAATGGAGCCAATGAAAGGGGAAGAAAAACCACGAAATACTGACACGAACTTATCCATTGCCTCAATCCTAAAAGGCGAGACCTATAGTTTCTTCATAATTTCCCATCCAAATAATGATCGGCGGCCAATGATGAGCCATGTCACTTATGGCGTTTTCATAAACTTAATAAAAAATAACTATAAACCTAGCCCTCGAAAGGGGGAACCAGCGCTATGCTTCACTAAGTGGGGGAGCAATGCTTAAATTAATTCTCAACACATGAAGAAGATGCGGCCCTCTAGCCAATTCAATTATCGGCGAATGGCTTCAAATAGTTTTTATGATGAGCCTAATCATTGCAATAATAATGCGATAGATGCATTGAAGTGCATTATTAATGCCTTAGCAGCTACGAGTCTGGTGCTGTTTTTCCCTGATGCTGAACCCATATTGATGAGTTTTCCACGGCCCTGGGCATCGCTGAATGGAGGGGATTAAGTTCCATGATTGATGATCCAGGCAAGGTAATTAAAGATGTGGCGGATTACCTGAATGCGAATTGCGGTAATGCCGATAAATTAGGTGAACTACTAGATAAGTTATTTGACGAGTTGCAGGACCTATTAATAGACATGGGCGACCTAAGCCTTAACTCAAACCTATTCACTGCATACCTTGCGGCATACATAGTGACTAAGTCCATCATGGGCAACACGCCTCCCCCAGGAGGCGATTCGTTAACGGATGACTTGCTTCGATTAATCGGTGGAGAAACCAATATAGGCAATGAGTTATCCCAATATGATATAATCACGGCTATACGCGAATTACGGGATAAAGTGCATTGTAGATGATTGGAAAATAATAAGCGGCACGCAAAGTGGATTCATGCCTTGGCCTATTTTATTTAGGTTCCCTAGAGGGCATTTATGTAGTCCTCTACCTTGGGCATTTCCTTGGGGAGACCCTTTCTCTCCCTCACCTTCATCACTAGATCCGTGAGTATGCTTTCAGGCACTGGTGCCCACCTACTGAATTGAAGGCTCCAAAACACTCTCCCCGACGCGGCGCTCCTTAACTCATCGCTTAAGTTGAAGGACTCTATGACCGGTATCTCGCCCTTAACGGTCACCATGTACTCGCTCTGGGCAACATCGATTATCCTGCCCCTGTGCCTCGTTATGACGCTTGTCACTGGCCCAATGTTTTCGCTGGTGGTTTTAGCCTCAAGGAGGAGAAGCGGCTCCAATAAGGTGGGCTTGGCTGATATCATTGCGGCAAACATGGCATTCTTGGCTGCAGGCATTATTTGGGCTGGGCCCCTGTGGGCTGGGTCCTCGTGAATGGTGGCATCATGCAGAATAACCTTAACCCCCCTCACTGGTTCCTGTGCCAATGGCCCTGCGCCGGTTGACCACCTGAATCCCTGCACTATGTAATCCTTTATCTCCCTCAAGTGCTGTATTCCAGATGTCTTATCAATGAGTATATTGACATAGGTCTCATCTATTGCCCAAATGCCCCTCGCCTCATCGGCGTCCCAACCAGCCTTATCCCGAAGTATTCTGGCCCGCTCCTTTGAATCCATGTCCTCAGTTATGTCGCCCATCTGAACCATGGTTATGGTGGTTTCATCAAGCGGCTCCACGCTTATGTATAGCTTGTTGTGTTTATTGGGTGACTTGCCCTCGAATACTTGGGACTTCACCCTCACGGTTTCCCTGAACCTAACCAGTGGCTGCGATACGACGAAATCAAGCTTAGTTCTCTCCTTAAGCATCCAGGTCGCGATCTCCAAGTGAAGCGTTCCAACGCCGCTTAGAAGTACTTGGCCGGTCTCTTCATCTATCTTCAGGCTCAGCGTTGGGTCCTCTATAACTAGGTCGCGCAGTGCCTCCACTATCTTGGCTAAGTCATTGGGGTTCTTGGGCTCAATGGCCACAGTGACGACGGGCTCGCTTATGTATCTGAGTTTCTCGAATGGTGGAATATCCTTTATTTGGGGAGCAACTATTGTATCGCCGGCCCTGGCCTCATCTATGCCCAGCAATGCAACTATGTTGCCGGCTGTGACGGATGGCACTATTACCCTGTTTGGACCCATGTATAGGTACGTCTGAAGTATCCTCTTCTGAACCTTAGTTCCCAGAACAAATAACTCGTCCCCCTCATGAATAGTGCCGCTAAATACTCTTCCAGTGGCTATTAGACCAGCATGTGGATCCTTATTGACCTTGCTGACAGCTATAACGGTGGGGCCATTTGGATCCGCCTCCAGCAGAGCCTTACCTAGCTCGGAGTTCAAGTCGCCCTTCCATATCTTGGGTATCCTATACCTCTGCGCAACGTTGGGCGGCGGCGTGTGCTCTATGAGCATTGTGAGTAAAGTAACATGCAGTGGGAATTCCTGCGATAATTCGCTGACCGTGTCCTTCTCATATGCATCTATTATGTTGCTGAACTTTATTCCAGCCTTAGCAGCCATGGGTATAGTTATTCCCCACTTAGCGAGCGCAGAGCCGAGGGCGACTTGGCCCTTATCAACGCTTATCTTCCACTTATCCTTAAACTCAGGGGGAGCATACATGTCTATCAATCCATTAAAGTCCTTAACTATCGACACTATTCTCTGCATTATTTCATTAGGCGAGAGCCTTAATTCCTTGATTAACCTATCGATCTTATTAATGAAAAGCACTGGCCTCACTAATTCCTCCATTGCCTGCCTCACCACGGTCTCCGTCTGAGTCATGACTCCCTCGACGGAGTCAACCACTACCAGGGCACCATCCATGACCCTAAGCGACCTCGTCACGTGGCCCGTGAAATCCACGTGGCCCGGCGTGTCTATGAAGTTGATTAAGTAAGGCTTGCCGCCGTACTCGAAGTAGAGGCTTATGTTCGCCGCCTTAACGGTCATTTGACGCAGTTGCTCTATTTCCACATAGTCAAGGGCAAGGGCCTTGCCGGCCACCTTTGGGCTCAGGAGACCGGCGCCCATTAGCAATGAGTCGGAGGTAGTGGTCTTGCCGTGATCTACATGCGCTAATGTTCCCACGTTCCTAACTTGATCGGGGTGGCGCATTATCTCCATTACATCTTCCATTTTCTTTTCTATTACACGAACTGACATTTGTAAATCCTGAAATCCAACTAAAATATCCACTTTAAATAATTTTAGGTTAATAACCCATCTACCCCCAACAATGGGTGTTTTGCTGACCTCCTCCCCGGCCCTAAAGGGCGAGGCTTGCCGTTCTTCTTATCAACCTTTAAGGACCGAAATAAAGCAACTAGGGCGATAGGTTCTTAAATGCATCTAGAGTTGACTTCATGAGAGTTAATGTCGTATGGACCACAGCAAGGCGGTAATCTCTATTACGATTTAACGCCAACAGGCATTCCGGGCCTTGATGAGGCGCTAAACGGCGGCTTCATACGTGGAAGAACATACTTGGTGACGGGGGAGACCGGGGTAGGCAAGACGCTTACCGCGTTATCATTCATTATTAACGGCATAATGAAGTATGGAGAGCCAGCCATATATGTATCAGTCGATGAAACCTATGAACAATTCATAAATGGCACGAAGAGGTTTGGCTGGGACTTGGAGCCATTAATGCAGCAGGGATACTTCCAAATATTAGTGCCCGAAATGGATTTAATCGAGACTATTCGGCAAAAGGATCCCGTTACCGTCGCTAAGTCAATGGTTCAAGCGATAACTGACTACGCTAACTCCGTTGAGGCTCAGCGAATAGTGATAGATCCCATAGCGCCTCTCGTCACCCTAGAGAAGGATGTTCAAGTGCTTAGGGAGTACATAAGGACTTTAGTCATGGGCATAGAGAGGGATGTTGGGGCAACCACTATAATAACCACGGAGGTCCCCACGGGCTCCCCAAGCATATCCAGGTATGGAGTGGAGGAATTCCTGGCGGCTGGGGTACTGGTTCTTGGAATAACTAAGGCAAATGATGGATCCATAAAGAGGTACCTATTCATTAGGAAAATGAGGTGGCAAGGAGTTCAACCGACGATTTATGAAGTGGATATACAGCCAAAGATCGGCGTGGTGGTTAAGGAGAAGTTAAACAACATATACCTGCCCTATCTCTCATCATACCTAACCATGTAGTAGCCAACAGCTCTGCGCGAATTAAATAGAAATGTTTATACCCTCCACGCATTAATTCCACAAATGGTTATAAACCGAAATGAGGGGTGAAGCAAGTGGAGCTCTCCCCATCCGGCAGAATAGTATTGAGTTACTTAGAGTATGAGCACTTAATAAATGGGAAGCAATACGTCACATTCAAGGACATAGTGGGGAACACGGGTCTAAGCCAGCGATCCGTGAGGAATGCGATAATGGAGCTTAGGGCCAAGTCCCTCGTTGAGGCCGTGCTGGATCTAGATGAGGGGAGGCACCATAAGTATAGGTTAATATTCAAGAACTTGATTGATGTATTGCCCGAGGCACCAATAAAGCGGGGCGTCTATATCATTGATGTAGGCATAGGCACGTTCTCCAACATGACCTTCAAGATGTATAGGGTAATCAGGGGATCCACCGTGGTTCTCCATACCCCAAGCGTTCCTAGGGAATTACTTGAATACACTAAGTGCACGTGCGCATTGGATACCTTAACTAATTACTCGCTGGAGAAATTCAATAAATTAATAGATGGAGTGTATAACGCTAATGGAGCCATCTCAATAGTTGCCGATTTAACTCTTGATAATGATTTGATCGAGCCATATATATCATTAGCTAAGGCTAAGATGCATCTATTCAGCGTATCAACGATTAACCCAATAACGCTGGGCATAAACATGTTATTCATGAACAAGGAAGACAAAATAATCATTAAGCGGGAAAACCTAAACATAAAATTAATCGGCACCAATACTGCCGTGCAGCCGAGGAACACCATTAAAGCCATTTGCATCTATAAACAGAATGGAAACATAGTGATAGGGGAGCCGAGCGACATAAATGGCTTCAGGGTATATATAATATACGAGCAAGCAACAGATCAACAGGAAAAAATACGAATAACGGCAGACATGGAGGATACGTAATTGCTGACCTCCTTCCCGCCTTGAGGGGCGAGGTTTGTATATTCCTATCAATATTAATCAGATCGTCGTGAGATCATCATTATCAGGTTTGATACCCATCATCACTAACAGAGATGTAGGGAAGCGGCTTTTAAAGGAGTGACGCTCATCTGCTTGAGGCGCATCTAATGATAATAAAATAATATGGATAGTGATGCGGAGGCCGGGATTTGAACCCGGGGCTTTTCCCGCGCGCATTACGCGCATCGGTTATGAGCCGATCGCTCCACCAGGCTGAGCTACCTCCGCCTCTGGATTCAGGGACAAGGTGGGTTTTAATTTTTTTCTTTAGGTATGAACTTAGCCAAGTTAGGTGGAGAGGGGGTTAGCCGTATTTCTTATCGCTTGAGTATAATCCAAGGGCTTTATCGGTGGCCATTATCGATTCCCACTTGGGCACGCCCATCATTGCCCTCACCGCATCTATGTTCTCCGGAACAACTATTGATTCCTGGTGGACGCCCTGCATTAGGTAAACCTCATTCCCCTCTATTGATATGGAGTCCCCGAACACGGCGTTCTCCATGAAGTCCCCCCGCTCCCTGCCCAAGTCCCTCGCGTACTCAATTACTTGGGCCAGGCTCTGGAACCCCATCTTGGCGTAGAGGACGGATATCCTGGGGGTGCTCATCAATGAGTTAATCACGTCATCCTTGCGGGGAGGCTCATCGAACTCCACGTTAACCATGTGGAGATGCATTATGGTCACGGGAACGGCGACCGCGACCGTGGTTATATTAACTGGTATAACTGTCTTCACGTCCGGACCATGATGACTCGGTATAGTAACCGGGTTAGGCACTACGTCATTTATTGGACCCTTCTTAAGTTCCCTGGGATCAGCCCCCCTCCTCACTAGGAATGCCCGTACCTTACGTATATTGTGCCCAGTTAAGGATAATGCCGCTAATAGTCTGGATAAGGCAGTGGTATTGCAACTAACTACCCTAATGTATTTCTTACCAATGGCATTCTCGTAATTGGCCAACGCATTGAAACTGACCTCAGCCACGCTTGCCTCCTCGCCGCCCTGAAATATCGCCCTCTTATCCATATAATACTTCGCCTTGTTCTCCTCCCCCACGCCATCGGGCGTGGCATCAATGATTATATTGGATTCCCTAACTAAATCAATCATGCTTCCCTTAATCGGTATGCCGGCGTCCCTGAACGCCGCCTCCTTTCCGGGAACACTGTAAACGGCGAGTCCTCGCTGAGCCGCCAGTAATGCCTCATAGTCGGGCGTTGTCTTGGCTACCCCAACTAATTCCATATCGCTCATTTTCAATAATGCGGCGGCGACGCGTTTACCAATTGTTCCGTATCCAATTACTCCTATCTTCATCATGGGAATCTCCTCTTCGATTCAATTAATGCCTGGAGCGCGGGCAATTCCTCCCCCACTAGGAACTGGAGGAATGCGCGGCCCCCGGTCGATACGTGGCTTATCTTATCTATGTAACCCAATTTACGGGCCGACATTATTGTGTGCCCACCCCCAATTATCGTGAACTTCGTGCCGTTCACCATTGATCTAAGGATGGCCTCCGTCCCCTTGGCGAATAATTGCTTCTCTGTTACGCCCATGGGGCCCGTTAACACGCTTACCTCTGCCCCCCTTATCTCGGTGGAGTAAGCATCGATCGTGGCGGGCCCTATGTCCATTATGGGTCCGCTCACCGACTTTATGTCGACATCCATCCTATCCCCATTCATATCTATACCCGCATCAATGGGAATCGATATGGATGAACCGTATTTATCCAGCAGTAGGCGAGCATCACTAACTAATCCGCTGAATCCACTCTCCTCTATATACTTCTTCACCCAGCCGCTGGCTCCATGCCTTGCCGCCACGAATATGACGCCGACTAATCCACCGACAAGGACCTTGCCTACGGTGCCATTGCTTAATAATTTGCTGATTGCCTTAATTGTATCCGGTACCTTTGCGCCTCCAGCCAATACGACTGACCCGCTGCGCGATGATGAGAATGTATTCATGGCGTTTAACTCATTCTCGAAAACCATGCCTGCACAGCTGGGAAGAGCGAGGGGAAATCCAACTATGCTGGGCTGCGACCTATGGGCAGTCGCGAATGCGTCCATTATGAAGCCATCAAAGAGAGGCGATAATCTCCTGACGAGGAACGTATTTGCTTGTTGTTGTGGTGATCTCTCTATTACTTCCTCGCTAACCATTCTAACATTATCCAATAGAAGCACCTCGCCGGGTTCCAGATTCCTTATTGCGCTTTGAGCTGCGGGACCCATTACGTCCTCTATGAAATTAATATGCATGCCGCTGTACTTCTCCAAGTACCTCCAATGCAGTCCAAGTGATGTGAATTCATCGTCTCCAGGCCTGCCCTGATGCGCCAGCACCACTACGGCTGATCCTGACTTGGCCAGCTTGCTTATTGTGGCTGAGTGGGCCTCTATCCTGTAATCATCCAGTATGACTCCTTCCTTTAAATTAATGGGAACGTTTATGTCTATCCTGACAAGAACCTTACGTCCGGGCACGACGCAGTCCCTGAATGGATGGAAAGGAGAGACCTCTTGCATATGCTTAGATCTGGTGTACTATATTTAAATATTTTCACTCATTAAACTCAAGTAATCGATATAAATCAATTAACCTAATTATACTCAAGTATACTGAGTAAACCCAATAATAAAACCATCAACCGCTTCCCAACTAAGTGAAGCATCATCGCATTAATCTCAGAAACTCTGACCTCCTCCCCGCCCTAAAGGGCGAGGCTTTTCGTCTGTTCTGTAAAAATCGTTCTTAGGACCGTGGAGAATTAGCTGCCGTGATTGTTTCGACTACTTTACCGTCCCGTATCCGCGATGTCGCTGTGCAGTATTTTGTTAGCTCCATGTTGTGAGTCACCATTATGATCGTCATTCCACGCCTATTCAGCTCGGCAAGTATATTCATGACATTAATTGTGTTCTCTGTATCTATATTGCCGGTGGGTTCATCGGCTAGAAGCAGTTCAGGCTCATGAACTATGGCTCTAGCTATCGCGATCCTCTGCTGCTCGCCACCGCTTAATTGATTTATCCTTAACCTAAGTTTGCCGCCTAGACCAACCGCTTCCAACGCCTTCATTGCCTTAATTCTTCGCTCCGCCTTGGGAACACCCCTGGCAACCAGGGGTAGTTCCACGTTCTCTATTATACTCATTCTTGGGATTAAGTAAAACATTTGAAACACGAATCCAAGCATGGAGTTCCTGTATCGCGTTAGCTCTGGGTCCTTCATGTTGTGCAGCATATAATTGCCAACGCGTAGATACCCTCTCGTGGGTCTCTCTAGGCCACCGATTAGGCTGAGCAGTGTCGTTTTGCCGCTGCCGCTGGGCCCTATTATGCAGCGGAACTCCCCCTTCTCTATGCTTATGGATGCTCCCCTTAATGCTATGCTCTCCACTCCATCAACATCATATACCTTCCATAGGTCCCTGGCCTCTATGAATGGATTGGACACGCGGCTCGTCTTCGATAACGGTTTTAATACTTATTATCTGTGTTATTTTACTGATATCGATATCGAAAAGTATATAAAATGATCCACGCATCGAATTCGCATGAATAAGTACTTACTCGCATTAATTGCGGCAATGCTCCTCACCCCAATCGTGATCCACGCATCATACGTCGCCACAGTGATAATCAATCAACAAAACCAGCAATCCCTCATCTTCAGTGTCTCGCAAGTGGAACCCATAACGGTGCCAAGCGGCAATAACGGAGTAGTTACGTTTCAAGTGCCAATAACATATTCCGGCCCCTACTATTTAGGTGGAGCGGCCATAACGTTCAATGCATGTGGCGGCGCGACCGTGGTGTCCCAAAACCCAATAAATATAGGATGGATATCGCCGGGCCAAACAATTGACTTGGATTTCGAGGTCAACACAAGCATACCGATGAATTGCGGCGGTTCAATTCTCATTTCCTGGAGCGGATTATATAAATACAATGCATCATCTCAATCATATTATGAAGCAGAGGGCTCTGGCTCCGCCTCGATAAGCATAACCGAGTACGCGATTGGATCGCCGCTGCTCTCCGCATCAATTAACTCAACCCAATTACCGCTCCTAGCCAATACGCCGATTCGAGTTACCCTCAAGAATAATGGAAGCGGGCCAATATATGACCTGCTCGTGACGACTCAAGCCAGTGGCGCCTTCATTAACGGCTCATTCAGTGATTCCATATACTATAAGGAACTGGAGCCGGGTAAAGCCGCATCGTTCTTGCTATGGGTGAAGCCAACGACCGGCCAAGCATCCATAACAATAATCGCCAGCGGCATAAATGCCTTTAATCAACCCTACTCGACATCTTACCAGCAATACCTAACGGTGACCCCGCTCCCGCCGAGCCTACAGTCATTGGTGAACCTCAGCATCAATAGCACTGAAATAATTCAAGGCAGAAGCAACGCGGTTACTCTCCTAGTGACCGCTGTTGGGCATCCCCTTAACGACTTCCAACTAACGATTAACCCGCTTAACATGTATGTGAACGGATCATCATTACCCCTAATCATTAATATCGGGAAACTAAATGAGAGGGCAATCCACCTATCGCTGATGCCCCTTTCTCAAGACGCCGAGTTAAGCATTAGCTATAGCGGCGTAAATGCTGCTGGGCAGCAAGTCACGGGGACCGGCAATACTATATTTACCGTGATACAGGAACCCACGGCGCTCTCCGTATCCCTGAGCCCCAGCACCGTCTATGCAGGTAATCCAACGTCGTTTAAGCTAAGCGTAACGGATAATTCATCTCTTATCCTAAACAATGTAACAGTAACCGTAATTAGCTCAACGCCGCTTATTAATTCAACCTACCCGCCAATACTCACAATTAATAAAATGATGCCGGGGCAAGTACGATATATCAATTTATCCCTGATCCCCAGCGCCGCCACTCAATTCAGCGTCCAGTATAGTTACGTGGTGGGCAGCAGCGTTGTCTCCGGATCATTATCCATGGCTCCCCTAGTCAAGCAGCCCCCGCAACTAGTGATTTGGACCAATAATGGAACATTGGGCGATGGGGATAATCATATAGTGATCAATATATATAATCCAAGCAATCTCCATATTAGGAACGTCGCCCTCTCAATTAATCAATACGTTGGATTAACGATAATGGGGCCCACCACATATGAGGTCGGCTCAATAGGGCCAAATCAAGTGATTAATGTCAGCATACCGGTGCTTGTGCCGGTCACAAGCCAGTCGGCAAGCATTAGTTACTCGCTAACATATGAAACGAGCGCTGGACCTGGATCCATACAGGGCAACCTAGCGTTCAGCGTTGTTTCCCCATCCCAAGTAGTGATTTCAAGCATTATAATATCGCCGAATCCTCCCGGCGCAGGATCGCCGTTGACCTTGTCATTGACATTTATAAACACGGGATTCAATGCGATATATAACGTCAATGCATCGGTCTCCTCCGACATGACCCCAATAAGCCAGCAATCCACGTTCTACGGCGAATTATCGCCCCAGACGCCAACCGCTGGCGCATTCACGTTCCAAGCCAATAAGCCCGGGCGATATTTCATTAACCTAACCATAACGTACATGGATGGCTATGGGAAGCAACATGAAGTGAGTAAGTATATTACGGTTTACGTAACTAATTACACCGCGATCATGGGCAGCAGCCCAACCAAGTCACGCGGATTCGGTTTTGGAGGCGGTTTTGGTGCAGCGGCAATTGGGATCGCCATATTAATAATCGCCGTGATGGTTCTCCTCATAATGGTTAACCGCAGGGCGGTGAAGAGAAAGTGAGGGGCGGGGACTATATTAGCCTAGCATGGTTATCGCTTAAGGCAAGTAAGGGGAGAAGCATAGGCGCCATAATAGGCATCGTGATAGCGGTTGGCGCACTGGGCGCCGCCCTCGGCATAGGGTTCGGTTTTCAACATACATTCGAGACAAGCTTTGCCAGATTATTTGGGGCAACCGAGGTTTACTTAACCGGCACCACGCTCACCATGGCTGACCTAAGCACCGTGGAGCACTTGCCTTATGTGGCCAATGTAATTCCATTGGCTGCAACGACGGGTGCTGTGAACATTGGGGGCCAAAGGGTGCGAGTAACCATCGTGGGGACGACGCAGTACACCATACCGGCCTTGATAGGGGCCACATCGCTGAGCAGCGCAATAGAGTATGGAGCGCCAACCCTAGTGGCTGGATCGGCCATAATAGGCAATGGTATAGCGATCGAAAATGGGGCGCAAGTGGTGAGTCCAGGGCAATTATTAACCATTAGCGCCGGGGGAAAGACTATTCCAGTAATAGTGACGGGCATATTGGTGCCGTCCGCAAGCATAGGGGCCATTAATCCCGATACATCCATATTCATGGATCAAAACTCGTTCTTCCAATACTTTGATCCAGCGCAGACATATAATGCGTTCATAGTGTACGCATTGTCGCCTAAGTATGTTCAAGCAGTGGTGGATGAGCTCCAGGCAGTTTACCCCACCGCAACGATAATTAATCCATCATCGATAACATCATCGTTTAATCAATTCACGGGCGAATTAGAGCTATTCTTGGGAGCCGTGGCCAGCATAGGCTTCCTCATAACGGGTTTATGGATATTCGACTCAATGACGATCAGCGTGATGCAGAGGACTAGGGAGTTCGGCGTAATGAAGGCGCTGGGTTTCGGAAATAAGGAGATATTCCTCATGCTGATGGTGGAGATAACCATGCTTAGCTTAATGGGCGCGGCAGGAGGATTACTGGTCCTGCTGGGATTAATGAGGGTGGTTTCATTATCGATACCGGGTGGAGCATTCAGTATAACGCCGGTATTATCGCCTTTAGTGATAACGATAATAGTGCTTCTGCCGGTTGCGATAAATATATTGGCGGCATTCCTCCCAGCATATAGGGCGGCTAGAATACCGCCGGCTCAAACGCTTAGGTATGAGTGAGGAGCTCAGCCATTAATTTAACTCCATTCACTAGTCTCTCCGGGGTCTCCTTGGCGAAGTTTATCCTAACATGATTCTTCCCAGCATCGCCGAAGGCGGAGCCTGGAACAACGCCAACATGCTTCTCCTTAAGTAGTCTCTGGGCGAAGGACTCGTCGTTGAGGCCAAGCCTCTTTAGGTAAGCATCTAGGTTGGGGAAAATGAAGAGGCCGGCCTTCGGCTTCATTACGGAGGCATCAGGCAAGAAGCTTCTCAGGGCTTCATAGACGCTGTTTAGCCGCTCCCTATATATCGGCAGCACCTCCCTTATGTACTGATCCTTATATTTTCTTAAGTAGAGGGCGGCAAGGTACTGGGCCGGCGTTGGTGGATTGATGTTTATGTATTGCTTCACCTTAGCGAAGGTGGATGCGAATTCCTTGGGCGCCAACACGTAGCCCAGCCTCCAGCCAGGCATTGCCGGATCCTTGGAGAACGTATCCATTGCTATGACGTGCTCCATATCGTACTTGAGGGCATATGTGTGTTGGCCATCGTAATATAGATGCTTATATGCCTCATCATATATGAGCAACGTGTCATAATCAATCGCTAAGTCAACGGCAGTCCTTATCACCTCCTCCCGCAGAACGGCGCCTGTTGGGTTATCGGGGCTCACCAATATTATGGCTCGAGTCTCATGATTAACTGCGCGCTTTAAGTCCTCTGGGCTGGGGTTGAACTCATTTTCTATAGTTACCTTCACTTCATTAACTCGCGCACCGAAGAACTCATAAGTGGGTTTATAGAGTAGGTAGGTTGGGTTAATCATTACTACATTAGTGCCTGGCTCCACTAGAGTCATGGCTAGCCCTATTATTGCCTCAGATGAGCCCGTGGTGACAACGACGTTCTCCGGCTCCAATTTAATGCCTGAGTACCGCTTATAATCCTCCACTATTGCCTCCCGTAATTCCCGGATGCCTGGAGTGGGCGTATAGGAACTCATGTTAAATGAGTTGGCGAGTAATTGCTCAGTGAATTCCTTAAGCATTGCCTGGGCCGGCGGGAGACCGGGTTGCCCTATATGCATTTCTATCACATCGACGCCGCGTGACTTAAGCTCATCTACGGCGCCCAGTGTTTCCCTTATCCTGGACCCGGGCAAGATGCCGACGCGACTTGAGATCTTCATACGTTCATTGCCGATATTCACTCATTTTTAAGCGTAACCCTAAAGCATTCCCCAAGGCGTGGATAAAGCGTGCTTGGCGGTCTCCCGCCATGATGGTGATAAAACGAGCGACAAACCTCGCCCTTTAGGGCGGGGAGGAGGTCAGTTTCATTGATTACCGACTAGGGAGAAGCCGAGGGGAGTCGCCATTGCTCTAGTCATGGCGCTTCTCCTCTCAATCCATATTAGTCCCATTGATTCAGCCCTACTTATCGTCGTGGGGGGCACTCCATTCACTGAAAGTAGGTCGCTAAGGGACGCTAGAGTCGATGCACCGCCTAGTTTCTTCACTAGGAGAGTCAAGGCCTTAATTACATCTTGATCCACACTCATAATTGACCCCTCATAGATAGATGCTTGGCTATCATGCACATCTATTAATCCATACTCGCGCCTAGTGATTAATTGCATTTTATTATTGAATTGACCCCTGAATTCGCGCATGGATGGCATGCCCACGTTGGGTACGTACACTTCATCGGCTAGGAATAATGCGTCTTCCTTAAACGTATTCGTGAATATGCGTAACTCGCCTTTCCTGTTTAGCCTGAGGAGATTCATTATGTCTGGGTAATTTAAGTAATAATCGCTATAGATCTCCAACGCGACATCCTTGAAGGCAACGGCTAATGCGAATCCAATAATTGTGGAGGCGGGCTCGATCGGGGTCAAGGCATATGATGAGCAGATGCCCGATGCAGTTGCATCGCTGTCCACATTTATCGAGAATCGCAGTGATGCGCATAGTTCCCCGTCGCAATTATTGATGAAGTCCTTGAAGTCCACATCAATCGCAACATGGCGTTGGGGGAAATTAATGGATGAACTTAACCTATAAAGCACCATCTTCTCCAGATCGCTCAGCACGTGGTTAATACCAGTATCAATGCAATTAGGGGCCCTTCTCCAAGTCAATCCCAGCGGCTCCATTAGACGGGGAGAACCCACTATTAGCTTTATCATTATGAGGCCACATAACTCGTGAATTCTCCTTGAGTGGTGTCGACTATTATTGAACTGACTTGATAGCAACCGGCCCCGCCATACATGACGGAGACCGTGTCTCCCGGTTGTATTTGCGTATTACCGATTAAATGAGTCGGTTCCCCATTTATGGATGCGGAGACGGGGGAGCAATCAGTGGCATTGATGCCTGACTGCTGGAGTAGGAGCGGCGAGCCGATGATCGATATTGGGCTCACTCCAATGTCCTTGACGTTCACTATAAGCATGTTGCTTCCAGCCGTGTTGGCCGAGACCGCAACAACGCTTGACCCCACGAGTGATTTATTTATGGCCGGCCATAGAACCGCCAATAGAATTACCATTACCGTTATGGATATGGCCACCCACACCACTTGACTTAATCCTTTTCTTGTTTTTCCATTAGTCATGCCTAGCCATGCATCGCTTTAACTTAAATAAGTGACGCATGAAGGGAACCAATGATATATAGCTTTAATAATGGTTGAACCATTAAATCGTCATGAGAAGCAAAGGAATATCATCGCTGGGAACGCTAATCGCATTGATCGGTGTGATAACCCTGATCCTAGCGACAATCCCGTACTTCACTATGCAGTACGAGGCCAATGCCGCGGCTGAAAATTACCAGCAATTGATTAATGTCCTCCAATATAGATGCATGCATCAGGAAGCAGCGAATGAATCCACTATAATGCCTCTCTGCGTGATGGATAATGGCACCATAATAATGATGAGCCAATCACCGCCACAACCAATGAAGAATTAAGGCAGCTGGTTTCCATGGGCTTGGCGAGCGCCTGTGGAGGCCAAGGTCTAGCTCCCATAACTATAAATATTTTTGGAGAATCAAGTAGATGTGGCGGAGGCCAATTTCTGTGGCGTCAGCAGCGGCGATGTCTATGTGGATTCCATGCTAGGATGGCTGGCCAGGTGGCTACGCATGCTGGGCGTCGAGGCTCACTACGATGCATCCTATGACGATGATTTCCTGGCGCGCGTTCCTGGGCTAGTGATTACCCGGGACGAGCAATTATACAGAGCGAGAAGGGGGAGCGCCATACTGCTTACAACTGATGATCACTTGGTTTGGTTAGCCGTGATGAGTAGGGCCCTTGGCATTGATTTAAGGATTGAGTTCGGCAAATCCCTTTGCCCCATATGCGGTGGCCACTTGACCAGGATTGGGAGGAGGGATGTCGAGTCCTTATTGCCGGCGAAAGTTGTGGAGCAGCATGATGAATTCCTTAAATGCATTAATTGTGGGAAGCTTTATTGGGTTGGCAATCATCATAGAAAGATACAAGATATATTGATCAGAGCCATGGAATTAAGTAAAAGAATCAATTCTATATGCATGGATGGAAGCACAATATTTAAAATTCAATAAATGACGCGGAACGGCATTGATGAGTGAATTCAAGCCATTATCGCTCGAGGATGGAATTGCTGCAGTGCGCTTCGCTAGATCCGTTGTGGAGAGTAGACTAGGCTTAACGCGGAACCTGAATCCATTGACATCCACCATAAACACGTTGAGGCTTGGGGTCTGGGTAACCATAGAGAAGATAATTAATGATGCTGGAGTAATGAGGAGAGTTGTTCGAGGAAGCATGGGTTCCCCAATCCCCATGAATAGGCTACCCATGGATCTGGCCCTAGTCTCCGAGTATGCCGCATTTAATGACCCCAGGTTTAGCCCGTTGACCTCAGCCGAATTGGATCACTGTATTTTCGAGGTGACCCTCGTGGGCAACATGAGGGAAACAAAGCTTAGCGAATTCAATGAATTTGTGCCGGGGCGTCATGGATTGCTCATCAAGATTGGGAAGGGAACCAAGGTAATATTGCCCCAAACACTTGTTGAGGCAGCAATACAGAGGCGAAATGGCGAGCCATTTAAGAATAGAGATGAATTACATGGCTTTATTTGCACGCTGATAGGCGATAAATGTGGAGAGAAATGTGAGGCATGCAATGGATCCGCCTATATTTACGATACGCAGATATTTTATGAGTTGGAGCCGGGAGGACGGGTCGTGGAGCGCATGATATATAGAAACAAGTTGTTCACCTATATTAACCAAAAGAGTTAAAAAGCCATTATTAGGTTATGGAAACGTGAGATAATGTATATTAAGTTCTACACGATATCGGAGAGATTCGATGAGTATGAGAAGTCATTGAAGTCGCTGGTTGAGAACCTACGGAGCCAATTAAGCAAAATGGGGGAGAACCCCGATAAGGTTAAGCTAACAATAGTTAAGGTCAAGCCTGAAACCGCTGCTGAAACCGCGAAGTACGTGGGCGAAAAGGAGGAGAGGAAGATCCCGCCTCAACTACGGTACTTAATATCGGCGCTGAGGCAGGATGGGATAATGATGCTTCCGGCCATGGTGATAAATAACAAGAAGATTTTCGAAGGGGAACCAATGCCCATGGATCAGATAACCACCATCATACTGAACGAGGCCAGGACCGAGTTCAGCATAGAGCTGCAGCCGCAAAAGGCGGCTCAACAATCGCCACAGCCTCAGCCACAATTACCACCGCCGCCTCAATTGCCGTTATTGCCGCCGCCTCCCGTGTTGCCTCCGCCGCCCCAGCCACAATTACCACCGCCCCCAACTCAGCCGCAGCAACCATTGCTTGATTTAATGGGTCAACAGAGTTCTAGGCAGTCGGCGGTGGAGGGGGCTCTTCGTGGAGTAACGGTTGCTGGCTTTAAGCTTGTTATGGGGAGGCCGGATAATTGTAATGACTGTATATATTATGGATCAACTAGGGGCAGGTGCTTATTGTTTGGATTTAAGGTTGGTGATCCAACTCATCCACCATGTAAATCCCCAGGCCTTAATTGAGGCGCCACCGTAATGTTTGAAGTGGAAATAAAGTACAGGGTTTCTCTCCTCGATGACTTAAGAAAAATAGTATCACTGGTGGCTAAGCCTATTGGTATAAGCGTTGAGGAGGATCATTACTTTAATCATCCATGCCGCGACTTCGCTCAGTCAGATGAGGCAATACGCATCAGGATCCACGGTGATGGGGAGGTTATTATGACTTATAAGGGTCGAAGGATTGGGTCTGTGGGTAAGTCTAGAATGGAGATTAACCTAAAGGTGGATGATTACGATAATGCGGCTTTAATGATGGCTAGCCTAGGATTCAGGGAGGTCGCCGTAATAAGGAAGCGCAGGGAATTATTCACAGTGGATAAATACACGATTTACTTGGATAATGCAGATAACCTAGGCAAGTTCGTGGAGGTGGAGACCATGGTCAGCGATGAATCATTAATAGATGAGGCTGCCCAAGATATCCTTAAGTTCGCCCAGGAAAAACTCGGCCTTAAACCGGAGCAAATAGAGCGGCGCACGTACTTGGAATTAGCCATGCAGGCCCCCTCCCAATAATAGAGGGCCTTCATTAATTGAGCTAGTTGGGGGGTATTTGCTTAATCCCTATGCATTGCATTTTATTGCATTATTAATCTATGGAGCCTCACGCTGCATTTGGTGCAAGTGATTACCTCCTCGATTACTTGTCCATCCTCTGCAGTGAATGAGTGCCTAAACACTAGTTTCATGGGTTCACCGCATGAGGGACATGGACCATCACTTATGGTTGAGTTACTTATCTTGTCGTAATTAACGGTAAGCAGAGTGCCTAACACGAAATTGAGTTGGCCATCCATGTCCCCCATATATACTGGGTATACTCTGGCCCTCAATCCTTTGCCCAATAGATTTGCTTTCTCTATTGCCGCATTTAATTCATCGGCCAAGTAGTATGGTCTCTCCGAGATAATTATAACGGAATCCACCTTATCCAGCATGAATTCCTTCACTGCATCATCTATGGTTAACCATGACCAATAATCCTTAATTGGGACAGCTATCATTACGATCATATTGGCGAGACCCATCAATGCGCTTCTCTCATTGAGCTCAATCAGCTTGAAGCCGCGCCTCTCCATTAACTCCACTGCACGCCTTAACTCGCCTGCTTGATCCGGCATTACTCAGACTCGGGGGCAGGGTATTTTTAAGTGATGTGACAAGATCGCTTAGTTTTTTAAAGAGGCATTGGGTCTCATCCAGTGGTGGATCTAAGGGAGTACATGGATGAGTTACGCAAGAGAAATGAGTTAGTGGAGGTGGATGAACCGATTAGCCTTGATCTCGAATTACCGGCAATAGCTAGGAAACTGATGTATAGGGGGGGACCGGCAGTAATATTTAGGAGAATTAAGGAAAATAGTCTCCCAGCCGTGGTGAATCTATTCGGCACGTGGGAGCGTGTTCAGGTAGCTATGGGGAATGCATCCATTAATTCGCTGGAGAAGAACATTTCATTAATGCTTAAGCCTAGATTCGCCTCGCTCAGCAATGCGATTAAGTCATTAAGCGAGGTGGCGGAGATGGGTAAATTTCTTCCCCGCGTAACGAATAAGTCGCCCGTGCATGAAGTGGAATGGAAACACATTGACTTAAGGAGGATACCGGCCATTAGGCAATGGATTGGGGAACCGGCGTTCTTCTATACAATGGGCATAACATTCATTGAGAGGGATGGAGTCGTGAATTTCGGGTACTATAGAATACAGGTATTAAGTGAGGACAAGATTATAATGCATTGGATGCCGAATAGAAGGAGCGCAGAGTACTCTAGGCACACCAATGAGGTTGCGATAGTTTTCGGGCCCGATCCACTCCTCATGTTGATGGCGGCCACCCCGATTCCGCATCCCCTGGATAAGGTGCTGGTCACGGGCATGCTGAGCGGGAGAGGCATTGAGTTAAGTGAGGGGCGAACCATAAGCACTCATTACCCAGCTCGAGCAGAGGTAGTGATTGAGGCGGAGTTAACGGGCGAGTACGTCGAGGAGGGGCCATTTGGGGATCACGTGGGCGTGTATAGCATTCGTAAGCCTTATCCCGTGGCTAAGGTAAAGGCGATATACTCCAGGAGCGATGCGGTGGTTCCAGTGACTGTGACGGGGAAGCCCGTGTTGGAGGATGGCAATATGATTCTCTTCGCCAATCAAGTGATAATTCCCATGCTTAAGCTCATGATGCCGGAATTAATTGATATCTACATGCCGCCGAGCGGGCTTGGCTATGTTTACATTGTGTCCATTAGGAAAACAACGCCGGGGCAGGCGAGGAAGGTGATGACCATGTTATGGTCATTATCGCCGCTTTACGGCAAACTAATAATAGTGGTTGATGATGATGTGGATGTCAGGAACATGAATCAAGTAATGTACGCAATATCGGCCCACATGAATCCAGCAAGGGATCTATTGATAATAAGCGATTATCCAACGGAGGAATTGGACCCATCAACCCCAATCCCGAACCTGGGCAGCAAGGTTGGAATAGATGCCACCAGGAAACTGCCTGAGGAGTATGGTGGGCAAAAATACCCTGAGGACGCTGCATCTAATCCAGTTATAGAGGAGAACGCGGAGAAAATGGTCAATGAGTTGCTGAGGAGGTGGAGGCAATGATTAAGTGCAAGGTTCAATTAAGCAGCGATAGGTACGCCAGGGGCGAAATGATATTCATAATAATCAGTAATGTAGGCGATGACTCGATAAAGGTGAGTAAGTGCATTATAGAATCGATGGGGGTATCCATAGAGAAGTACGTGAATCAATTACTGAGGCCTGGTGAATCAACCACGGTGATTTGGGATCAATACCGCAATGGGGACCCAGTGGATCCAGGCGAGTATAGGGTGACCTGTATTGCCGGCGACGCCAATTGCTCATCGTCATTCACGGTAATGCCCTAATAAGGCCCCCAACGCACTCTATAGGTTCTCCTATACACTAGTCGCCTGCTCCAGTAGAAGCCCAGAGCCAAGCCAACCACAAAGCCTAGGAGGTGGCCGAGGTAGGCTATGCCGTAGCCCGCGGCGAGGGGACTTAATAGGAATATTATCGATATTATGTTTATTGGATTGGATAATATGGCCCACCTATATGGGCTGGCAATCATGAACCCAACTATTCCAAAGAGGGCGCCGCTTGCGCCAGCTATTGCCGTGAGGGGTGGGTAAATATAGACGGATAATGCGGCAACTATGCCGCTCACGGCGTAGACCTCCCAGAATAGCCTAGCGCCGAACCTAGACTCAAAGAAGGGGCCGAGGAACCATAGGGTCAACATATTGAAGAAGTAGTCCAGGAACGTGGGGTCATAAAACATGGACATGAAGACTCCAAGGACATTAGGCACAAGGGGATTATTGGTCACTAGGAACCATGGACGATACACAGCAAATAGGGAAGTGAATAGGTTACTTATTGATGGACTCACCAGCGCCGGTATCGATATGACGCTGTTTATTATGAATAATTGAACAGTGGTGCTCCAGCGATTCATGAATGACCGTGAACCAATCATTGCCGCCAGCCTAATAACGGACTTAATAAGCCTAGTGCCGAAGATGAATATTCGAGGAGGATAGGCGCGGAAAACTCAATAACCGCTAAACAATTGCTTACCTCATGTGGAGATTACCGGATTCAGAATACGCTAAAAGGCTTGAGGCGCTACGGCAAAAACTGGTGAGCGAGGGAATTGATGCCCTCTACCTAACTAGTGCGCCAAACATATTCTACCTAACTGGGTACTTCATGATCCAGACGGAGCGACCCCTCGCCGTGCTTATCTCGGCCAAGTCAAGCGATGTGGTATTCATGGGACCAATGGTGGAGAAGGGGCACGTGGAGTTCAGGAGCAGGGTATTCACGGAGGAGAATTACTACTTTGATTATCCCGGCGATGTGGAGCCCATGATGATGTTCAGAGACACCATAATCAGCGTTGCTAAGAGAAGCGGATTAAAGGTGATTGGAATGGATAATCCCGCGGGCGCATCATCGTTCTGGGGATACAGCGGCAGCGACTTATCGGCTCTCTTGAAGAAGGAGGGATTGAGCATTAAGCAAGTCAAGGGAATAATTGAGGAGATGCGGATCATAAAGTCAAGCCTAGAGATCGAGCTGATCAGGGAAAGCGGGAAATGGGCTGCTCGAGCCCATGAAATACTGATGAGCAAAATAAGGCCCGGCGCATATGATTGGGAAATATCGCTGGAGGCAAGCCTAGAGGCCAGCAGGGAAATGAAGCGGGAAATGGGGCCCGAATACATGCCTCTAACGGATAGCGTGCCGAACTTCATAGGATTCAGGGGTCAAGTAGGGGAATACTCGGCGTATCCGCACGCATTAGCCGCTCCACGACCTATACGGGAAAACGACGTATTGGGAAGCGGGGCGGGGCCGGATGTAGGGGGCTATCACTCGGAGCTGGAGAGAACAATAATAGTGGGCAATCCACCTGAGGCTGAGAATAGATTTAACGCGATGATGAAGTTAAGGGAAGCAGCGCTCTCAGTAATGGGGCCCGGCGTCAAGGTTAAGGAAGTGGATGAAGCAGTGAGGCGGAAAGCCAAGGAGCTTGGAGTAACGGATCACTTGAGGCACCATGTTGGCCATGGCCTAGGCATAGAGGGGCATGAGCCTCCATTCCTCGATATAGGATACAATGCCGAGCTTAAGCCCGGCATGATTGTTTCATGCGAGCCAGGAATATATTACCCAGGCAATGGCGGCTATAGGCACTCCGATACTGTTCTCATCACGGCGAACGGAATAGAACTATTAACTAAGTTCCCCGATGGATTTGAGGAATTGAGAGTTTCGAGGAGGTAATTGAATTATTTTTGTTGATTGCGTGTCTAATTAGCGGCAACGCATATATAAACATTACCTCCAAGAATTATCACACGGCCTCGGTTCCAACAACATCCATCTCTATCTCATTTATGCCGCACTTAGCCACATCATTTAGATTAGCGGCAACGCATATTAATTGCCTCATGGTTAATGGACCTAATCTACTTATCTTGTCTATGGCATCCATTGACAGGGAGAGCGCGTTAGCTATGTCTTGAATATCATCAGGCCCAACGTAGTCCGGCAACATTATGGTGGCTAGCCTCATTACTTCAAAGAGCGGCATATCGACCTTAGCTATTAAGTCAACGACGTCGGGCAGCATTGTTACCACTAGGTGAGTTGAATCCAGCAGCCTCATGTTATTCCTAAAGCCATGCATTGCCTCAATGAATTTGAATGCCCGTGGATCATCCTGTGAAAGCAATCCCTCATCTACCTCCATTATGATTCTTCCCCCCAGTCTACTCACGGCCTCATTCAGCAATCCAAGGAATGTTATTGGATGGATGCGGGCCAGCTCTATAAGGTCCTGAGGACCCAGTTTGGAGAATGCCTTCAGGTTCCCCTTCTCTCGCCTAAGCGTTTCCTGTATTGACCTTATCTTCTCCATGTTATCCATTATGAGCGAGGCCACCATCGCCGATAAATCCCGATCGCTGGAGCCAGCCATATCGGTATAGAAACAATTCTGAAGCTCGCCACACATGCTGAGGAGGAGCGTTGTCTTGCCTGAACCAGCTCTGCCTATAATTGTTATTAATTGGTTCCCATTCCTTATATGGCGAAGAACCTCCTCCTTAGCCCTGAGCCAGGATGGGCCTAGGAGCCTCACTGAATTGAATTTGCCGGTCACGAGCGCCCTCTGCATCTAGTTCACCTTCTTAATTAATCCATAATAGGATGAACCCACCTTGATCCTATGGGAGCCGCCGTACGCCAATATATACGACTTGGAGCCAAGCACTGCCTTAATCACCATTTCCTCGGCATCATTGCCATCAATGCCTAACTTAGTCGATATTGCCTTTATCACTGACCCTATATCTGCATACCCAGTTAATGGATTGGCGGATTGCCTTATTGCCTCATCCATTACCTTCACGAATGCTTCGCGGGATGGAGGCATGAGCAGTGCACGCGCCTTTCCCACGGCATCCACATCCATCAACGCGACCCTATAACCAGAGCCATGCTTCTGTATAGCTAACTTGCCTTTCTCGCTGAGCCCCTTTATTAATGCATCCGGATCATTAATCCACTTACTTAATATATCGATGTATTGCCTATATGGAGCGTATACTGCTCCTCCCTCGCCTCTATCTCCAATCAATACGCCCACGAGAAAGACTAAACCGACCTCATCCATTGACACATTAATGTGAAGCCTCAATAAAAAGCAATTGATTAGGAAACCCCGCGGGATTCAAGGCTTATTCATAGGTATTGCTCGCCTGACGTTGCCTGATTTTAATTGATATTCTAATAAAATAATTATTGAGTTACTGCATTGTGTTGCCCAGGATAGTGTTGACCATTGGCCACCCATGCGTGAGGATCAAGATGAGCGGAAGAAGCATGGCTATAGTGATGGATAGCAAGGGGAGAATAAATTTCGCCAAGGGATGCAGGGGGAGGCATATCAAGATTAAGCCATTTAGATCCATTGATAGCACGGATACCGTGGAGAGACCATTAATTGGCAGGGGCAGTTACTACTTTACCATTTACACGGTATATAGGGGGGAAGCATTCATGTATGACATAACCATAAGTAAGCAAGGCAAGGTTGAGCAGTACCGGGACGAGGCTGGGGAGGACTTGGTTAGGGGCGCCGTCGTGAGCGAGCCAACGGCGCAGTACCTGAGGTTTATTCTGGAGACCCTCCTAGATAGGTACTTGGTGACCCCAACCCCAATCCTAATAATGTCGGCTAAGTTAACCATTGATTCAGCGATGATAGATCACATAATTAGGCCCCACGCCTCTAATGATTATGCCTCAAGCGAGTATAGGGTGTATCATTCGCCCGGCTTCATGGCTGCCGTGAAGTCATTAACCCCACATAGGAGCGATGTTACAGTGATAGGTCGAATAGATAGAGCCGATAGCTTCAAGGTGGCTTCACTGGACGTACTGCTTAAATCCAGCATAATACATAGCATGACGCTCGGCAGATCAAGCAGGATACCCATTGGAATAGATGTTTTCTACCCAGTAACTAGGAGGCTTTTTGCTCATCAGAGAAGCGCGTGATGATGAACCTCCAGTAACCCCTCTCCTGGCCCGCATCAATTATATTTACCCTGCGAAGCTCCGCCACGGATTTAAGGGTTCTCACCCAGTCCTCATCATTGACGGTGACCATTATCGCCTCGCCACTCCTTAACTCGCCCAGCTCCTCTATCACGCTGTACACGGGATGCACTGAGCCGCATCTATCGTCCTTATCTATACGTATCTCCTTCTTTATGATCATGAACCAATAGGGGTCACTGCCCTTAATTAACGCATCACGTTTAACCAATTAACGTGAGTAAGCGGCATAAGCGTTAAGATTAAATTAGCGAATAAGATTGAGGACATGATGGGGCGAATGGATAATTGAAGCTCATTACTCACTACGTTTTCTCCGCGGGATTACTGACATTATCATTAACCTTGGTTAGGAACCCATTCCCGGAATCCCTGTTCCTGGCTCTCCTAATGTCAGTGGCGGGGAACTTGATAATAGATGGATTAGGCCATGAGGAGAGGCGCGGCTACGTGAGGCGAACGCCCTTAACCCATACAATTCCTAGGAGCATTTTCTGGGGGGCATTGCCCGGCGCCGCAATTATAATTCTACTGTATTACTTATCTGGACGAGTAATGGAACTAATTTACGTGGAGGTAATGATGGGCAGCTTATTGATGGGGCCGAGCCACATGATTCTAGACATATTCACGGAGAGGGGAGTATTCGTGAAGAGAAGGGGGCGATGGGTGAGGCTGGCCTTGGCTCACTTTTCATATAACGACGTTCTAATCAATGGCGTGGCCATGATAATGGGCCTCCTCATGATATTCACAGCATACACGATATGATAAAACGAACGGCAAGCCTCGCCCTTTAGGGCTGGGTGAAGCTTAGAAATCTCTGGGGATGGGGTTCTCGGCCGGTCAATTTTTAGGGAATGGGGAGTGAGGGGCCGACCCCAC
>Ga0080006_1116734_pt1 | contig 45738 bp, 34 predicted proteins | sample RS3BMetagenome_FD_69209 | JGI IMG/M metagenome (GOLD analysis project Ga0080006, IMG submission 69209) | Ferric oxide microbial mat and aquatic microbial communities from Rainbow Spring, Yellowstone National Park, USA - RS3B (SPADES... ... | reverse complement strand
GATCCGTCCAAGCTGCATTTTACCAGCCTCGCCCCGTCATGGCTATCGCTCCTTGCGCAACAAATTCACGGTCCACACCACCTGTGTTTTTTGCTAAATTTTGGAGGTTTTCATCAGGCCACCCCCAGCCCGGCACCAATACCAGTAATAACGACCAGTAACCAGAAGCGGGGTGAAAAATTCAATGCCACGTAACCCGATGAATCATTGGGTTGTATGAATGGCATTGTTTTCATTATTGTTTTCTCATGTACTCACGAGGCGACGCATTAATGGCTTTTTAACAACCTCCAGAATGAACATTATAGCAAGGGTTGCTGCCGGTAATCCCCGTAACAGCATCCCCAGAGCAGGTACCGAGAATTTTCGCAGGAAAGCCAGAATCGGATAGAACTTTTGTTCAGGAATTGAATTTGGACCGTTCAAGTCTTGAAGAAGCTCGGTTCCGGTGTAACCGCATGGGACTCGGTTCGAGAAGCGGTACGCACCAGTATCTGGTGAGCTTTTTCAACTTCGCTATCTGTTCCATGCAAAATCACCAGATACTTACTCATCTTGATATCGGCCTCGTATTGCAGAACACTATTTTTGGGAATGCCCATACTATAGAACACCGCACCCAACGCTGAGAGGCCGCCCACAACAACTGCCCCTTCGATCGCGCCAAATATCCACCCCGCCAGCGGGCCGAGCACAAACAACGGACCAATACCCGGCACCATAAACATGGCGGAGCCAAACAGCAGGCCCATAAGGCCGCCCCAGATGGCACCATATTTTCCCCAGAGCACCGCTCGTTCCGGTGCGTTGTAATAGCCCACCACATGCTGCTCATTTTCCATCCCCTTGCCAAGGATGGAAAGTTTTTTCATATCAAAGCCAGCCTTCTGAAGTTCCTTGACGGCATCCTCCGCCCCTTCATGACTCTCGTAGGTTGCCACCACCAAATTCTCAACACTATCAGCGCACATCAGTTACTCCTTAAAAAGCCAACAACGATGGCCCTACAATGTTAGTTGCCGCGCCAGGACTTTTCTTTCAATATTTTCCAATACGGAATAGAGAAATGGTCTCCAAGTTTGGTGATTTGAGGCAAGTCTGCGACTATAATTGGTGGTGTGGCTGATGGTTACGTGCAGGGATCATACCCTTTAATCAGCGCAGGCCACCGGCGTAAATACGCCGGACATTTGTGGTTAGGATAAACATCATGGCCGAGCCTTTGCGACCTGACGAGTCTCCGTCTGCTCCGACGGCCCAGACATCGCCAGCAAGTATGGCGGTGCAGATTCGCCGCGGGCGAATGCTTTTTATTGCCATGGCCGTCGCCTATACGTTGGGTAATTTTAACGACAACTTCAATAAGCAGGCAGTAAGCCTGCTGGCTCTTAGCCACCATCACACCGGACTGCCCGGCCTGATCACCATTTTATTTACTATTCCATTTCTGCTGTTTTACGCGGCGGCGGGGTGGTTGGCGGATCGGTTTCCCCGGCGCAGAGTCATTATCGCCTCAAAGGCCATGGAACTGATCTTTCTGAGCTTGGGTGCCGTGGGTATTATGACATTGAATTGGACTCTGATCGTGATCGTTATTTTTTTGATGGCTGTTCAAGCCACCATTTTCGGCCCGGCTTTAAGCGGTTGCATTCCCGATGTGTACCCGGAAAGCTATGTGGTTCATGCCAACGCCCGGCTCACATCGGTCACAACTGCCGGAATTTTATTGGGAGTTGTCGCCGCAGGATTGGTGCTGAATCTGAAGGGAACAGTTCATGGCCTGCCGATGGGGCGTTTAATAGCGGCGTGCTCGCTGGTTGGAGTCTCCGTTATTGGGCTGCTGGTGAGTTTTGGGGTTCCCTATCGACCGGCGGGCAATCCCAAAGAGCCTTTTCCATGGCTCGGTCCCGTGAGTTCATTGCAGGACTTGTGGAATTTGCGAACTGATGGTCTACTGACCGCTTCCATCATCACTTACGCCTATTTTTGGTTCATTGCCGGCTTGCAGATTCTTTTCATCAACAAAATGGGCAAGGTACAATTTGGATTAAGCGATGCCACCACCAGTTATCTTGCCCTGGCGGAAATGCTGGGCGTGGCGATTGGATCGTTGGCGGCCGGCAAAATAATAGCCAAAGACAACGGCTTGTGGATTACCCCGAGAGCCACGGGCACGCTGGCCGTATTTTTGGCACTGTCGGGCATGGCACCGGCTTTTCCAGGTCCCGGAAAAATCATATTTTTGCTTTCCATGTTGGCTTGTGCGGGTGTGGCCGGCGGACTGATGGTGGTGCCGCTGGGAAGTTTTTTTCAAACGCGGCCCGCTCCCGATAAACGCGGTCGCGTGATTGCCGCATCCGGGTTCGCTGCCTCCACGGGTTTGCTGGTGGCGGGAATCATATACATCCCTCTGCAAAAGTACGTGCAGTCTTCGACCATTTTCATACTCTTGGGCCTGCTGACCCTACCGGTGGCCATCGCGATTAAACCAATTTTTAAGCGACGGAAGCCTAAGCTGGTGGTCTGAATCCACAATCACATAATAACCACAGCAAGGATGATCAGGTAGTTGCCGATTTTCAAAACCGCTTTTTGAAAATGACTGACGGTCTTGGCATCCTGCACCAGTTGTGCCGTTCTGCCGAAGTAGGTTTTCGTACCCGTGGCATAGACCAAAGCGTCAATTTCTCCCTGACGAATAATTGAGCCGGAAAAGACCGCCTCTCCAGATTTTCGTGTGGCGGGCAGGGATTCTCCCGTCAGCGCCGACTGATCCACTGAAATCTCATCTCCCTCAAGCAGCCGTGAATCCGCCGGCACAACGTCTCCAAGGCGCAATCGGATATGATCGCCGGGCACCAGGTCCCGTGCCGAAGGCGTGGCCCATTTTCCATCACGCTTGACCCGCGTTTTGATCGCCAGCGTGGCTTTTAAGGCGTCGATGGCATTGCCTGCGGTATGCTCTTCCCAGAAGCCAACGACTGCGTTGGCCAGTAATAAAAAGAGAATGATAAAAAAATCCGGCCAGTGCTGCACAACGCCCGATAGAATCACGGCGGCTTCAATCATCCAGGGGATCGGTCCCCACAAATAAGAGAAAAATTTAAGAATTGGATTGATTTTCTTTTCGGCAATTTCATTTGGCCCATATTGGGCCAACCGCTTTTTTGCCTCGGCCTCGCTTAGACCATCCGAGGAGAACCCCAATTGCTTTTCCACTTCTGCCAAGGGGAGCGTTTGTAAATCAGTCTTGGGCTTGAACTCGGACTTCGATCCCGGCTCGGTTGCCGGAGTTTCGGCGGTGTCACCGGAATGGCCAGACTTCAAATCAGGAGTGTGGGGTGGATCTTTATTTGGATTCATTCTTGAAGCTCCTTATACTTTTTTTGCCTCAATGGATATCCTTCGATCTTCTATCTTCTCGCTGCCACTACTTGTGCTTGCATTTTTCCGACGTTTTTTCCCGCCAGAGGCAAGAAGAGACGGCAAATCGTATTGAAGCAAGTCTCCGACGTGCGCGATATCAACATCCGCTGGCGGACAATTGGCCAGTGTTTGCGGGTCACGCGCGTAGTGGCCCTGGCGCGGGAAGATGGTGGTTACACCATTACGCCAGATTTGCTTTACCGCCGTGAGTATGCGCAGCTTGTCATCCGCCATGACATAATGCCGGGCGGGAAATTGCTTTTTTACCTCACCGAGCGACTGCTCTTTATGAATGTAGATCAGTACGCGCCCCGCGACTGCCTTCAATAAGCCGGATTGCCGAATCTTGTGGGGCTGGAGAACTGCGTCTCCATCAGAAATTATAACGGTTGGTCCCCAATCGCTGAGCCGTGCGATAACTTCCATAGCGTTGGGATATAGACGTCTGGCAAATGGATAATCGAGTATAAATTCCGCAGTCGCTAGGCAACGCTGATTCAATGGATTATCACGGCGGTAACGCTGCAAAGCGCCAAGGTAATCGGCGTAGCCAAGTTCCATGCGAAGTGCCTCGAACGCCTTCCAGTACTCAGCCGCCGCATCCGTTCCCAGGGTTTGTGCAAGGTGACTATTTAAGTCCGCAATAAACCGATCACCGTCCAGCAGGGTGTCATCGACATCGATAAGAAATACGACTTGATGCATCATCACCTTCCGACTTTACAAATCCACTGCCGAAGACGTAGAGCAGCTTAAGCCTGCCCCGCGCCGCAAATCCACACGCGATTTTCCGCGCACAAGTGCTATTTCGCACCCCACTTCCAATTACGAATTTCCGGCAGGTCCTGACCATGCTGGTCAATATACCGCTTGTGCTCAATGAGTTTGTCCCGCACCATTTGTTTGAGATAGGCGGCTTTTGCTCTCAACTTGGGCAGGCGATCCACCACATCCTGCACCAGATGAAAGCGATCCATATCATTTAATACCGTCATATCAAATGGTGTGGTAATCGTGCCCTTTTCCTTGTAGCCGCGGACATGCAGATTGTGGTGATTGTTGCGGCGATAAGTCAGTCGGTGAATAAGCCAGGGGTAGCCGTGGAAAGCGAAAATCACGGGCTTATCCGTGGTAAAAAGCGAATCAAAATCGGCATCGCTTAATCCATGCGGATGTTCACTGCTGGGCTGGAGTTTCATTAAATCCACCACATTAACCACGCGGATTTTCAAATCCGGCAATTCTCGCCGGAGAATGGAAACCGCAGCCAGAATTTCCAATGTAGGCACATCCCCGGCACAGGCCATGACCACATCCGGATCAACGCCATTGTCATTACTGGCCCATTTCCAGATTCCTATGCCTTCTTCGCAGTGCACAGCTGCGGCTTCAATGGGCAGCCACTGCGGCGAGGGGTGTTTTCCCGCAACAATCACATTGACATACTGTCTGCTGCGCAGACAGTGATCCATAACGGAAAGCAGACAGTTGGCATCCGGCGGCAGATACACCCGCACCACATCGGACTTTTTATTGACGACCACATCGAGAAAGCCCGGATCCTGATGCGTAAAGCCGTTATGATCCTGCCGCCACACATGCGACGAGAGCAGATAATTCAAAGAGGAAATATCCGCCCGCCACGGCAGACCGCGTGTGACCTCCAGCCATTTGGCGTGCTGATTAAACATGGAATCAACAATATGTATAAATGCTTCATAACAGTTAAATAAGCCGTGCCGTCCGGTCAACAGATAACCCTCCAGCCAGCCTTCGCATTGATGCTCGCTGAGCATGGAATCCAGCACGCCGCCCGATATGGCCAGAAATTGATCATTGGGCACCGTGCGCGCATCCCATTGACGATTGGTGAGATCAAAAATAGCCCCTAAACCATTGGAGAGCGTTTCATCCGGACCAAACAGGCGAAAATTCCGCGGGGCGGCGTTAAGTTTAGCCACATCGCGCAGAAAAGGTCCCAGAACATGCGTATCGCCAATACCGCCAATGCCGGGCGCGGGAACCTGAACACCATAATCACGGAATTCCGGCATCCGCAAGTCCCGCAGCAGAATGCCTCCATTGGCATGGGGATTGGCTCCCATGCGACGCTGGCCTCGCGGGGCAAGTGCGGCCAATTCCATTTTCAGCCGCCCTTGTTCGTCAAATAGTTCCTCGGGATGGTAACTTTTCATCCAGGCTTCAAGCATCTTGAGATGCTCAGGATTTTTGGCCGGATCAGACAGCGGCACCTGATGGGCGCGAAACGTTCCTTCCACCGGCAGGCCATCAATCACTTTCGGACCGGTCCAGCCCTTGGGAGACCGCAGCACAATCATGGGCCAGCGCGGGCGCATCGTGTTGCCTTGCACGCGGGCTTCATGTTGAATTTGCCGGATGCGCTCTATGGCCGCATCAAGTACTGTAGCCATCGCTTCATGCATCAGAGCCGGTTCATGGCCTTCAACAAAATAGGGCGTCCATCCATAGCCGCGCAGCAACTGCTCCAATTCCTCAGGTTCAATGCGGGCCAGAACGGTGGGATTGGAAATTTTATAGCCATTTAGATGAAGAATAGGCAATACCGCCCCATCGGTTTTGGCGTTGAGAAATTTATTGGAATGCCAGCTTGTGGCGAGCGGACCGGTTTCCGCTTCACCATCTCCAACCACGCATGCGGCGATAAGATCGGGATTATCAAACACCGCACCGAAAGCGTGGCTGATTGAATAACCCAGTTCGCCACCTTCGTGGATGGACCCCGGCGTTTCGGGCGCGGCGTGGCTGGGAATTCCGCCGGGGAAGGAGAATTGTTTGAAGAGTTTTTTCAGCCCCGCTTCATCCTGGCTGATATTGGGATATATCTCGCTGTATGTCCCTTCCAGATATACATTTCCCACCACGGCCGGCCCGCCGTGGCCTGGACCGGAGAGATAGATCATGTCGAGATCATATTTGGTAATCACGCGGTTGAGATGCGTGTAAATGAAGTTTTGTCCGGGCGTGGTGCCCCAATGCCCCAGGAGCATGGGTTTGATGTGCTCAATGGTTAGAGGCTTTTTCAGCAGCGGATTATCATACAGATAAATCTGCCCCACGGAGAGATAATTGCCGGCCCGCCAATAGGCATCCAATTTGGCGAGCATTTCCGGAGACAGTGTTTTGGCGGTCATAATGTATTTTCCTTTATTTAAAACCTAAGTAAACGAGACACGGAACGTGCGATCATTAATTCTTCATTCGTATGAATGACGCGAACAGAAACAGCCGCGTCAGACGCGGAAATCAGCGGGGCATTTTTCGTGTTGCGTGACGCATTAAGGCGAATGTCAAGAAAAGCCAAGTCTTGACAAATTCGCTGACGAATCACCGGTGCGTTTTCACCAATCCCGCCGGCAAAAACCAAGGTGTCCACGCCGCCCAGTGCCGCGGCAAACGAGCCGATCCATTTTTTGGCTTGATAGCAGAACATGTCGAGAGCCAGAGCGGCGCGATGGTCAGATGATTCTTTGGCCAGCAGGTCGCGCACATCGGAACTACTGGCCGATACGCCCAGTAATCCGGACTCATGATTCACCATGTGCTCAAACTGTACCGCGGTCATGGAATCGAGGCGTGCCAGGTAGCTGACGATTCCCGGATCTAAATCACCGCTGCGCGTGCTCATCATCAGGCCGGATGCCGGTGTAAAGCCCATGCTGGTGTCGATACTTTTGCCATCACGTACGGCGGCCAGACTGGCACCATTGCCCAGATGGGCAAGAATCACCCGACCTTTTCTGGCCGCCGGGTCGCCCAGCCGCGTCAATTCTTCCATTAGAAAGCTATAGGATAATCCGTGAAAGCCATAGCGCTGTAACCCTTTGGTCGCATAACGTCGGGGAATGGGCAGTGACTTGGCCACCGGCGGCATAGCACGATGAAAAGCGGTGTCAAAGCAGGCAACCTGGGGAAGTTTCGGGTGCTTTTGGCGGAACGCCTCAATAAGCTGGATTTCGCGCGGCAGATGATCGGGATCATAAGGGACAATGCGGCGTAATTCAGCCAGCAATGCGGATGTTACCCGTTGCGGCTTGGAATATTGCATACCGTGAACCACGCGGTGTCCAACGGCCTTGACGGAAGCGAACGCCGGTTGGGAGATCAGATAACTTAATAGAAAGTCCGCCGCGGAGCCATGACTATCCGCGTCAATGCCGTAACTGCGATTCGACTGTCCAAGTGGATTGTCTGCTGAAAACTTAGTGCCGCTAAGACCAATGCGATCAATTTTCCCGCTGATGGTTCGCTGCGGCGATGCGCCAATGTCATACAATGCGAACTTAATGCTTGAGGAGCCGGCGTTAATGGTCAGAACCGCGGGCGGCAGATTTTCTTTCCGGGCCGCGACGGTTCGAGCAATCTTTGGAGGCATTTTTCGGGCTTTTTTTTCTACATATTTGGACATGCGTTTACTTCACTTTCACCGCGCAGGTTATCTGCGCGAATACTCATTTCTGCCATACAATCTCATGAACTTCCAGCGGCACGGATACTTGAGCCAATTGCGGAATGATTCGGGCGGTATAGTCCAAAACAGGCCGTGCAGCGGGAACTTGAGCGCTATATGCATAACCCCCCGCCGCGCCTGTGAGTTTCCGCACATATTTCATCTCCTGCCGGACAGGTGCGCCGCCATCCAGAGCGTTGGCAAACAATTCAACCCGTACCATCGCGGGGTCCAATTCATTGAGATACACCTGCGTGTCAAATGTATGCAGTCCAGCGCTGCTGCTGACGTGCGATTCACCAAATCTTACTGCGGCCCATTTTTCATCCAACAACTGCTGCCACTTGACTATCTCCGAGCCGGCAGCTCCGTTATTGGCCGCCCGCGCAAGATAATTGGCGGCGGCGGGCAGATAATGCAATGTGGTATATTCGCGCACCGTGCGATTGGTACAGAATTGCGGCGTCAGACGGGCCATGCTTGCCCGCATGCGCCTTACCCACGCCGTTGCAACGCCATGGAAGTCACGGGCATAAAATTGGGATATGACTTCATTTTCCAGACGGTCATAAAGTTCGTTGGCTTCATGCGCATCCCATGCGGGATCGTCACCATGTTCTTGCCCATCACCCAAAGCCCAGCCCACATCCGGCGCATAGGCTTCCGCCCACCAGCCATCAAGTTCCGAAAAATTCAGTCCACCGTTCACCAGCACCTTCATGCCACTGGTTCCCGACGCTTCCCATGGCCGGCGCGGCGTGTTAATCCATAAATCTACACCGCGTACGAGGCGCTGGGCCAGTCGCATGTCATAATCACTTAGAAACACGACATGCGGACGAACTTCATTACGCCGGATAAAGTCAATCCACTGGCGAATTAACTGCTGCCCCGCCCAGTCGGCGGGATGGGCTTTGCCGGCAATAATCAATTGAACCGGATGCCGGGCATGGGTTAAAATCCGGACCAATCTTTCCGGATCGTGCAGCAGCAGGTTCGGTCGCTTATACGTGGCAAACCGCCGGGCGAAACCCAGCGTCAGCACATTGGGATCTAACAGGTGTTTCGCCTTATCCACTATTTCGGCCGAACTTCCGGAGGCCTCCAGTTGGCGGGATAAGCGGACGCGAATATCTTCCACCAGCAACGTGCGACCGGTGGTGCGTAACTCCCAGAGTCGTTCGTCGGCAATGGCCTGGATTTGTTTTGCTAAGGCCTCGGTATTCCCCAACCAGCGGCCAGTACCGCACGCTCCAGCCCACAGTGCGTCCGCCGCCGCTGATTCCCAGCTTGGCACATGTATGCCGTTGGTAACATGCGTAACGGGTACCTCATGAACCGGCCAACGCGGAAATAACGGCGAAAACAAATCGCGGCTCACCTGCCCGTGCAGACGACTTACGCCGTTAACCGCACCGCTGCCGCGCATGGCCAGATAGGCCATATTGAATGGTTCATTATTGTCCGCAGGATTTCTCCGGCCCAAAGCAAATAAATCATGGTGAGATATACCTAGTTTATCCGTGGCGTAGTGCCCCAGATACTGACTGATCAGTGCCGGTGCAAAGCGGTCAAAACCCGCCGCCACCGCGGTGTGTGTGGTAAAGACATTACCCGCCCGGGTAACCGCCAAGGCAACCTCAAAAGGCAAACCCGCTTTATTCTTAAAGCTCCGAGCCCTTTCCAAGACCGCAAAGGCCGCATGTCCCTCATTGAGATGGCAGACTTCCGGATGCAAGCCCAGAGCCTCCAATAACCTCCAGCCCCCGATTCCCAGAAGCATTTCCTGCTGAAGCCGTAACTCCGGCCCGCCGCCATATAATTCGCTGGTAATACCGCGATGAACGGGAGAATTAGCCGGATCATTGCTGTCCAGTAGATAAAGCTTTCTCCGCCCAACCTGCACCTGCCAAACGCGCACCCACATGGAATATCCAGGCAGGGCAATTTCCAGACGCAACCATTGACCGTTGGCTTGCCGCAACGGCATGATCGGCAACTGCCCCGGATCATTATAAGGGTAAAATGCCTGTTGATTTCCGTCCCGATCCATGTGTTGCCGGAAATAGCCCTGCTGATAAAGCAATCCCACGCCCACTACCGGCACACCGAGATCACTGGCGGATTTAAGCTGATCTCCGGCCACGTTGCCCAGGCCGCCGGAATAAATTGGCAGCGCCTCACTTAACATGAACTCCATACTGAAATAGGCAACGCACGTAAGCGGGGAATCAGGATGTTGTTCGTTAAACCATGCCGGTGCCTCGGCCAGGCGTTTCTGGGTTTGCAACAGTGCATCAACTTGACCACGAAATTCTTTATCTGCCAAAAGGCTCTGAAGTTTTTCCGGCGATGTCGTCTGTAAAACCAACCATGGATTGCGGGTTTCCGCCCAAAGTTCCGGCTCAAGCTGCCGCCACACCCCGTCCGCTGCGCGGTTCCAGCTCCAGCGTAAGTCCACCGCGAGTTCCGCCAGAGCGGAAAACCCCTCTAATTTCATGGGAAAAATAGCACTAATACCACCAATTGAGTCACTGCGTTGCGTCATATACGCCCTTTACACTTTTCCCCCACCACGTTCCCGCAGCTATCGAAGTATTATAGCCCCATGAAAAGGCAAAGCAAGAATCGCTGGGAATGACCGCAACCGTGTTATCCAGTTCACCATAATGCCGCAACCACGATTTTTGCCACGTTCGTACTGTTCCGATTACCTTCAGAGCTTAATGCGTGAATCCAGATACTTAGGGGCCGCCAAGAAATAACCTTTCCAATCTGACTTGGTCTTTTGACCTCTGGCCGCGTTGCCCGCTCGTTATCCCGACGGGTCGGGACGGATATGCTCCTCGCGGGCGTCTTGCCAGACGCCAAAATCCCGGCGTCATATTTGTAAACGTTATTTCTTGGCGGCCCCTTATTGAGTACTGCCAAGCGTTGGTAGTGACGGCCGCTGAATTCACCACCGAGATGACGTTGGAGATTATGCGGTTGGCATCACCGCCCGCACAAGTCGCAACCGAGATAATAACAAAATTCCCATCAGGCCGAAAGCGGGACTTCGTCCCATACATTTCATGCGTCTGCCAAGCAGAAAAGGCGCAGTATTTGGTACGTCGAGCTGCGCTGTTCCCAACTCATGGACGAATCGTAGCATCGCTTGACATATACCAAACAAAATACTAACATTAGACCGGTATGAAAATCAGGGAGATACAACACCATGGCAACCAAACTTACTTTTGCTGATTTGGTGCAGGATTCCGTCCGCATTATCCAGAAGCTTGAACCGCAGGTATCGACACCTTATGCCCCACCACCATCCGTGCCGCGTGACGGTGATACTTCCATAGAGTTGCCGGAATTGTGCATTGGTATTCATGAATGGTTTTATGGTGATACGCCAGATACAAAGCCTTGCGATCCACATTCCCGGCTACCGCTCTGGGCATGGGATCGCCAATGGTGGCCAGCGGCGCTTACACTGATGGCATGGATGGCGGGCCGGATATTGCGGCGATCGGAACACAAATATCTTTTCTGGATCGGCGGCGCGCAATTTTTACCCACCATTCAACTTTTGGCCGCCATTTTGCCAGGCCACCGCCTTATTGAACGCTGTATTTTTATTGATCCACCAAACCAGTCTGACCGCATCTGGACTATCGACCAGGCACTGCGGTCCGGTGCCGCGGCTGCGGTTATCGCAAATGGTGCCGGAGCGGATATGGCCGCAAGTCGCAGGTGGCAACTGGCGGCAACAGCAGGCGGCGTGTGTGGCCTGCTGGCCCGTCCGCCATGGGAAATACACGCCCCATGCCTGGCCGTCACCCGCTGGCAGGTTCAACCCGCCCCCACCCATACCGGCAATCCGCACTGGTATGTGCGATTGCTGCGCTGCAAGCCCCCTATGGCGGCAATGGCCACGGATTACCAGTGCATTGCGCAATGGTGCTATGATTCAGAAAATGGACAGGGAGAAATGAAGCTTGGGGACAGCCCATGGCCGGGGACAACCCAGGATCAAAAAGCCAGCAACAGCACAGCATAATTTCCCTATCCGAGAATCGCCGGCTCTGCTATACTTGCCACTATGAGACGCAAACCAAGCTACGTCCGTGATGCTGTTGACTTCCAACCCGGTATAGTCGCCCCATGGCCCGTCGGCCATGATCCAGTTGATAAAGTAGCCCAAGATGTCCACTATCTACCCAGCGGAGAACACAAGAATCATCCATCCCCAAAAGGCCTTTGGACATTCGGCCCGCGTAAAGGTAAAGCACTGTGCGATACTTTCGATGAAAAACAATGGCCATTGCTGCTTCAAGCTTTGCGAGAACTTCTGATCCCGCAGGAAGTCGTACTCAATGCCATAAATTCGGAGTCGGACCCCGACGAGTTCGACCGCCAAGTCGATAAATTTGCAAGCGATTTTAGGGTCAGCACCCAGGCTGTACACTGGCAGTTTCAAAATGGCGTCAAAGGGAATTGACCAATTGTCATGCCAAACCATACAGAACACCTTATTGCCTTGATCCTTGCTCCGGTGGTGCTTATTTCCGCTTGCGGGCTGCTGTGTTTGACGTTTTATAACCGCATGGCGGTTTTGACAGCGCGCATCCGCAGTTTTAATGCCGAGCGCTTTGAGTTACTGGAAAAAATACACCGAGAGTCGCCCACGCTGCCGCCGGAGACCAAACCGCTGCTTCCGCTGCGGGCGCGCCTGCGCGGAATCGAAGGGCAGACCGATGCCATTTTATATCGTGCCCGGCTCATTCGACGCACGCTGGTGTGTCTGGTGTCGTGTATTATCGGGATGCTGCTATGCTCATTAACCCTGGGTCTGGGGCTGATTATTCCCCATTTGGATTTTGCCGCTCTGACGTTTTTTACCCTGGGTATGATTGCCATGCTTATGGCAATGATTACCGCGCTGATGGAACTGCGACTAAGCCTGAAACCAGTCTCGTTGGAGCAGGACTTCTTTGAGCACATAACCCCACTGCCGGAAAGCCGCATCCATGAAGAAGCCTGACGACCAAAGCATTTTGCGGAAAATAGAGGACGGGCGTGGCAAAAATTGCCTTGTGAGTTGTTCGATTGCGCTATCCGAATATGCAACCCGGGTGTATACGATTGAGCTTCTCAGATCAATATACCGCGAGTGAGTTTGGCGCAATCTCGAGCCAATTATCTCATTGCGCAATACCGCCTCCAACAGCAATTTGCCAAGGCATTACAACGGGCATTGGTTGAAGCAGTGGACTCCGGAAGTGTTACCGATGCGCTGCTGATCAACAAAACAATTCATCGGCTGAACGCGGGAGATGTGAATCCATTAAACTTTGCCAGCCACTACCCGTAAGCAGCGCGATTACTTTTTGATATACGCCGCGATTGCGCGTGGCACGAATTCCGCGATGTCCGTAGCCAGTATTCCGGCTGGGCCGATGGCCTTAGCGGCCAAATCGCCGGCTGATCCATGCAAATGCACTCCCAACCGCGCGGCCTGCGCACAAGGAATACCCTGACCAATCAGTGATGCAATGACCCCCGTTAGTACATCGCCACTGCCCGCTGTAGCCATAGCGGGATTTCCCGTTTTGTTTATACCAATCCGCCCGCCATCGGCGATCACGGTCTGATGCCCCTTGAGCACCACGATGCAGCCGGTAGCGCGACTGAGAAGTTCCGCCAATGCGGTACGATCCGGTCCGCTGTTGACGGTCGGTTCTACCGCGGTTTGGACGGACGTTGCCGCAGCCGTTTCATCCGGCATATCCAGCGCAATGCCATCCGCGGTGGATGGCAAATCATCGTCATCGGCCAAGCTGCGAGGAGCGCTGGCCGCCACGGGCGTTTTCTCCGCCGCCATACCAATATTGCCGCCGCGCTTGGCCACCGCCGCCATCAGTCGCATGAATTCACCCATGTGGGGAGTCAGAACCACATTCGACCAATCGCGCCGGGTGGGCCACTCACTGGCTTCCAGCAGCGCCAGTGTATTAAGCGCATCGGCGTCGAGTACCATCGGGCCACGATGGCGTTCCAAGAGTTCTAAAACTATTTTTTTTGTACTGGTGCTGGTGCCCATACCCGGGCCAATCGCGACGGCGTCATGAAGTTCAGCAAACTCCACCAGTGATTTTATATCGCGCGGATTGATCATAAAGCCCGTTGCCACCGGGCAGATCGTTAACACCTGCGGGAGAATATCCTTGATTGTCGCAATTCGGCAAAGGCCAGTACCGGCGCGCATGGCACCGGTTGCCACCATTGCAGGTGCGCCGATCATGCACTCCGATCCCGCAATTACCAGAACTTTTCCAAAATCGCCTTTATGGGCCTCTGACCGCCGTGACATCATACCGGGTAATTCAATTGTTTCCATAATAAATAGCCTATGAGAATTCGCCATGATCGGCAAGTGCATTGGCAAAAAAGCAGCCCACCGACTGAGGCCCTAATTATCAAAAAAGTGATAGGATCGTCCGTTCACAAGAGCCTTCAGCAAAAGCGCCAATTCCACCGCATGATAATCACCCCACAGGCTGCTTTCGCCGCACGGAATTTTTTGACCGGGCGGAATGTAATCCCATCCATTGGGGCGATGATAAACCGAATGTAAAATTAATCCCTGATGCGCCGGTGAAGTACTCAAATAAGGCTCGGAAAAAAGTGTTTTAGCAATGCGCAATCCGTCGCCAAAATAGTCCGTTCCATTGCCCGTCTTGCTGCGCTCCAAATAACAACCCAGGCGGATAAATCCCTGTCCGGCAATGGCGGCGGCGCTGGAATCAATGGGTTCATGGTCATTGAATGGATCAGATGGGGTATTGCGGTAGGTTACCGGTTGCGGCAGATGCGGTGCACCGGAATCCCAATACACCATGCCGTCACTGAAGCTGTTAAGGCGATACCAGTGGGCCGTTGCCACCGCCGCTTTCAGATACGTATCCATGACCATATTCTTTAATTCAGCACCTGAATACCCCTTAAAGTGCGGCGTTAGGCTTGTCCAATGCTCATTAGCGAGCGTTAAAAGAAACTCCAGCTGCTCGGTAAATCCCAGCAGTATCCAAGCCAACCCCCGTGTCCATGTGGTAAAGGGGCTGAACCCCTGCTGACTGCTTGGGCAGCGAAATCGCCCATCATTGACATTAAATATGGACTCATGCACCACCCGCCCCGGCTGCGTATCATAAAAATCCCGACCGGTGCCGTAAAACACATTGTATTTCGCGGTGGTTAAACCATGATGAATGCTGCGGGCCAGAAGATCAATGGGGCGATCATTTTCACCATATAGCTGATGATCCAACTGCCATGCAACCACCAGTGCCCGCAGTGAGCGAATAGTATCGCTGAAAAGAGAATGCGGGCCGTTAAAGGAATAGATATAGCCGGTATCGCGGCACCCCGGATGATTTTCCGGATCGGATGCGATAGAAGTCCAGCGGGCCGCCTGCACAGCCCCACTGGCTTTCAGAGCCATTTCCAGGAAATTCAGGTAATGTGCGTCCCAGCGGATTTTTTTTCCAAGCATCAACCTCCGCAGATTGCCATAGGTTGAAATATTGTTAAACCCGTGATCATGCACGCCCATGTTCGATACGTGCCGCGCCATGTGCTTACGTATCTTTTGCTCGGCGCTTTTCAGCAGCGTTTCATCGCCGATTCCGTCAAAAATAAGCAGCGGAATACCCAGCAGGAAGCCCTCCGTCCAGAGCGTCCAATTGCGGGCCTGATATTTACCCTGAACGGTAAAAACCGGCGCTCCATTTTCCGGCTGCCATGCGGCCAGTGTGGCCGCCGATTTTTGCGCGGCGAATGCAAAAACTTTATCTAATTCCGCAGAATCGAACGTCAGTCGCCCGGATGTCATGTTGTCCATCAGCGTCCCATGCAATCAGCCTTGAAAATAAATGGCTTTCTTTATGGCATCGGCCACGCGATCCACACCGGGCACCACATGCTGCAGCAAAGGCTTGCTATACGGCATCGGGACATCAAGCGAGGCCACGCGAATAACGGAATTATCGAGATAGTCAAAGCAGTTTTCCTGCAACTGCGCGGCAATTTCCGATCCCACACCACACTGCGGATAACCTTCCTCGACGGTCACGCAATAGCCGGTCTTTTGCACCGATGCCATAATCGCCGGCATATCCAAGGGCCGCAATGTACGCGGATCGACAACTTCCACTTCAATACCATGTTCTTTGTGCAGTTTTTCTGCGGCCGCCAGTGCGGTCAGGCAGCCATGCCCCCACGCCACAACGGTGCAATCAGTGCCTTCGCGCTTGATATCAGCTTTACCAAACGGCAGAAGATATTCCTCATCCGGAACTTCTCCCCGCAGACCATACATGGATTCATTTTCCAGAAAAATGACCGGATCATCATCACGAATCGCGGTTTTTAATAATCCCTTGGCATCATACGCGGTGGTCGGGCAGACTACTTTCAGGCCCGGAACGTGCGTGTAAAGTGCATCAACTGTCCATGAATGTGTGGCACCAAGCTGCTGGCCCGGCCCGGATATACCGCGAAACACAATCGGCACTTTTAACTGCCCACCAGACATGTGCCGGACTTTCGGCGCGTTATTCACAACTTGGTCAAATGCCACAAGCGAAAATGAAAACGTCATAAACTCAATAATTGGCCGCATTCCCACCATTGCAGCGCCCACGCCCAGTCCGGCAAAACCACACTCGGAAATCGGCGCATCGACGACGCGCATCGGACCAAATTTAGCCAACATGCCCTGCGATACTTTGTACGCACCGTCATACTCGGCCACTTCTTCCCCAATGAGAAATACGTCCGGATCACGCTGCATTTCTTCGCACATGGCCTGATTTAGCGCTTCACGCATTTGAATTTCGGGCATAGGTTTTATTCCTTCGTATTATGCCGTTTCAGCATCTTCCAACATGCACAGGTAAGGCCAACATAAGCGGCAATATCGTACAAGCCTGTCCATACTTAGAGTTTGTAATCGCCATACGGATTGGCATAAATATCCGACCAAACATCCGCCGTGTCCGGATATGCATCCGTATCAGCCTTCTCATGGGCCGCTTCCACCTGGGCATGAATTTCATCACTAATCTGGGTTGCTTTTTTATCGTCGAGAACATGTGCATCTTTGAGTTGTTTTTCCAGCCGTCCGATTGGATCGTGTTCCTGATATTGTGCCACTTCTTCTTTGGTGCGGTATTTTTGGGGGTCGGACATGCTGTGGCCACGATAGCGATAGGTTTTTACATCCAGGAAAATCGAACCGTTACCCTTTCGGCAATATTCCGCCGCCGCCACCATCATCCGGTACATCGCCACGCAATCCATGCCATCAACATCTTTGCCCGGAATACCGTAAGCATCACCCGTGCGCAGCTTGAGGTCGGTTACCGCTGATGCCCGGTGCAGGTGAGTGCCCATACCGTAACCATTGTTTTCCACCATGAAAATGATCGGCAGCTTGAAAAGCCCCGCCAGGTTCAAAGCCTCGTGGAATGACCCTTGGTTAATGGCGCCATCACCAAAATAGCACAGCACCACCCGGTCTTCCTTGCGATACTTCGCCGCCCAGCCCAGCCCCGTCGCCAGCGGAATGTGAGCGCCAACAATCGCATGACCGCCGAAGAAATTCTTCTCCGCATCAAAAAAGTGCATGGAACCGCCCTTGCCGTGGGAGCAACCGGTCTTTTTACCGTATAGTTCCGCGAACAGGGGATAAATATCCATCCCCCGCGCAATGGCGTGGCCATGATCCCGGTAGGCCGTAATAACATAGTCCGACGGTCGAACCGCGGCAATGCTGCCCACCGCGACCGCTTCCTGCCCGACATAAAGATGGCAGAAACCGCCAATTTTCTGCTGTTGATAGGATTGTGCACAGCGCATTTCAAAAGCCCGGATCAGCACCATTTGACGGTACCAATCCATCATTTGCGAGGGAGAGGGATCAATTTTCTGCTGCGGCTCAACCAAAGTAGTCACTGACACACCTTTTCCATTCAAAGCCAAAATAAGCCCTCCACACGAAAAGCCCCGGAAACCGGTGCCTACGTGGAAAAATAACGCCTCGAAAAAACCTCGCGTCCGCGTCGGGGTTGCCATTGCCCAAGGCAACGTCGCACTCCAAGCCTATCATTTTAGTGAATCGCAGGGATTCCGCCAAGCGATTTGTTCCCATATCATGATTTTTCTTTTCCGCGATAAATACATCGACTCGTACACGTTTCGTGAACGGTAATTTGCGCCAGTTGCGGCAGCCGATCCTTTAAGCGTATCCATATCCACCGCGCCAAGTTTTCACTGGTGGGATTTTCCAGCCCCGGAATGTCGTTAAGATAGTGGTGATCCAACTGATCCATCAGCGGGGCAAATGCCTGCTGCAGGGCCGCAAAGTCCATTAACCACCCTGTTTCCGGATTTACCGGACCGGCAACCTGCACCTCAATGCGGAATGAGTGGCCATGCAATCGGGCACACTTATGATCGGCGGGTACGCGTGGCAGCCGATGCGCTGCCTCAAAGCGGAACTCTTTAACCAAATCGATTTCAAAGCTTTGTGACTTCTTCTTTTCCATAACCAGAGTTTACCGGAAAATGCCCGCAGGCCAAGCCTCCGAGGTTGCCCATAAGCTGCTGCGAACGTTGCGGTCAGATTGGCAAAGTCACCTCGCTTACCCGGGCGTCGGTCTTAGCACCACAGCGCGACATTGGCCGGGATCGCGATTGGCCGCAAATGCCCCGGATGCAAAAACGCAGGGCCGAAACGACCTTGGAAGGTCTTTGAGTACCGAGGACGCGGCAGATGGGGCGTTTCCAGCCAACCCTTCAGGGAGAAGGAGGTCCGCCACCGTCGCGGCCCGGCCAATGTCGCGCTGTAGTGTTAGCAGCCTGTCCAAGTATTCTCCGCGCTCGGTGAAGCCATGGGGTTGAATTTTCTCTTCAATCGTGGTAGAGCCTGTAAATTGAGAATCGGCAACGCTGTAATATTGCCAATAGGATAGACTCCAAAGGGAAGAATAATGCCGCAACTTCCATTACCGTTAAAATCTCCGACCACGGCCATTGCGCCTGCGACGGCACCCGCAAAGCATCATTCGCTCGGCAGCCTGCTGACGCATTTAACCAGTCAGATTCGGTTTGAAGATTTAATCCGACAAAATCATTATTACAACTGGATTATTCTCCTGGCCTGCATATTTATCGGAGTTGCCGCGGGACGAGCCGTGGCAATTGCGCTACGAAGTGCAGGTAAGATGCTGGAAACACGCCATTGGCATTTCCAATCTCTGCTCGTTGACGGTGCGGCTGCACCGGGAAATCTTTTCATATTCACAGCGTTTCTCCTGGCGGGACTGGGGCAACTGCACATGGCTCCAACGCTAAGAGATATTTGTGGCAAGACAATTTTATTGTTGTCCGCAGTGGTGTTTTACTGGTACGTCTTTAACATTGTCAGCACGGTTGAATTAGTATTAAAAAAATTCATCGCCAAACATGACACCCCACTGACCGAGCAGATTCTGCCGATCGTGCGTAAAACACTTCGCATATTCGTTGCCATCATCGGTTTGCTGTTTATCATGCAGGACGTGTTCGGTCGCGATATCGGGTCATGGCTGGCCGGACTGGGCATAGCCGGTTTGGCCGTATCCCTGGCCGCACAGGACTCGCTCAAAAATTTCTTTGGCTCCATCACGTTGCTGCTGGATCGGCCCTATGTTGTTGGACAATGGATTGCCTATCAGGGTTATAGCGGCACCGTCGAAGAAATTGGTTTTCGATCCACACGCTTGCGCCTGTTTGATGGGACACTGGTAACCATCCCGAACTCCGATATCGTCAATAACAGTGTGCAGAATTATTCCCTGCGGCCATTTATCCGTCGCCTGCTCAATGTCACGGTTCCTTACGATACATCTCTGGAAAAAATGCGGATGGCCGTGCAGATAATCAAGGATATCCTGGACTCTCCAGAATTCAGGGAAAACGTCCATGATCCGGCGGATCCAAAATTTTACGCGCCGCGCGTGCATTTCACTGAATTCAATGCCGCTTCTTTGAACATCCAGGTATATTACTATTTTCGTCCCTCCAGCGATTGGCTGGCCTATTTGGCATATAACGAGCGTTTCAATCTGACTTTGATGGAAGCTTACGAGAAGGCTGGAATCGAATTTGCCTTCCCGACGCAAACGCTCTATTTGGCCGGTGATCCGAAACGAAAGTTGCCGCTCTTTGTAATTAGCGAAGCAGAGGCCAAACATGATTCATGACCGCAGCCATATTGAAACTGAAAAAGCCAATGCAGAATCGGCATATCTTGATGAAATGCCGATTCTTGATGCGGTACAGTTGATGAACCGGGAAGATCAGCGGGCGGTGGTGGCAGTGGGGCAACAGGCTCCCGCCATCGCCCAGACTGTTGAACTTGTGGCCAGCGCTTTTCGCGCTGGCGGACGGCTCATTTATGTCGGTGCCGGCACCAGCGGACGCCTTGGCATATTGGATGCGGCAGAATGTCCGCCAACATTTTCCTCCGATCCGGGAATGGTGATTGGCATTATCGCGGGCGGGCCCGCCGCCATTGAGCGTTCCATTGAAAATGTCGAAGACGATGCGCAAGCCGGCGCGCAGGCTCTACGCGATATCCGAATCAGCACGCATGATGTGGTCATGGGAATTGCCGCCGGCGGCACCACGCCATTTGTGCACGGTGCGATCGCCGAAGCCCGCAAATGCAGCGCGAAGACAATTTTTCTCTCCTGCACCCGGCGGGAGCATATTTCCGTCGATGCCGATATATTTATTTGTATTGAAACCGGCCCGGAAATTCTCACCGGTTCGACCCGCCTGAAAGCCGGCACCGCCACCAAACTGGTTCTCAACACCATTAGCACGCTGGCCATGACGCACATCGGAAAGGTCTATGGTAACACCATGGTGGATGTGGACTGTCTGAAAAACAGCAAGCTTATCGATCGTGGAACCCGTATTATCATGCGTATCACCGGCATCAATCGCACCGACGCCGCAGCATTATTGCAGCAAGCCCAGGGGAAAGTGAAACGCGCTATCGTCATGCACATGCGACAATGCGACGCCCAAACCGCCGAGCAACTGTTAACCCAATTCGCCGGCTTTCTTCGCCAGGCCATCCAGTCGTCATCCGATTCATAACGTAGAATCGAAAAGTGGCGAGGTGGGTTACGTTGGGAATAGCAGTTTACCGAATCTGCTTTCACTTTTCTCTATTCTGTGGCGAAGCCAGCCGTGACGAATGATACGCCAAGGTGGTCGTCGCCGTGGCGGGGCCCCAACGTCGGCTCCCTCATAGCGCAGCACACCGATGCACGTCGTGATAAGGCACGCGAGTTCCACGGGGGCGAACGGGGCGGATTCGGCGGGTTGAGGGATGGACGATCTTATCAAGAGCATGAGCTACAGCACGCAATTCAGGAAGAGTTGAACCGGATTTGAATACGTGCGGCGGCGGCAATGTCCAGAGCTTCCTGCGGGATCAGGACATTGCGAATACTCTCCCAAAGGCGCTGTGCCATGGCTCGGATGGAACCAAAGCTGCGTTTGACATCTTGGCACAGCAGGCTTCCGCGTTCGAGGAATTGCAGAATCAGGTGGGCGATCTGCAAGAGAATGTACCAGTTGTGCATTTGTCGTCGCTTGGTACTGTAGGCATGCTCGATATTGAATCCGCCGTTCTTCTGGATGTTAAATCCTTCATTCGCAATTTTCCATCGGCAGCGTGCGCGCTTATTTCCCAGTTCATCGACGGTAGGCGTATCCGGTAACAAAAACTGATCTTCAACACCACGGCATCCCGACAACAATTTGAATGCTCTGGATATCGGGACAGGCGACACAATGCGATCCACGGATTTCTCAGATTCCACGGGTATTGCTGAAGCGCAAAGATCGCAAAGGCCAGCGGATCGAAACCATCGCGATTTATGTTGTGAAGTTGTTTCAGCCAGTGTTACCATTCATCTGTATCCAAAACTCCAGGTGCCCTTCTCAGGGTGTTCTTCTCGGGGCTCGCGATTCGGCAACGCCGCCATTATCATGAAAAGTGGCGGCCCTACGACTGGCTGGGCCACTACAGCCACTGCACACGCCGGAATAATAGATAGTCCACTGGCCGCAGAAGACAGATTTTGCTTCGGCGAGGGCCGCCATCCTTGTTCCAGCCTTATTTGCTCTACTGCTCGCCTCTCTACTGTCTCTGTTCTCGGCGCAGCCGCCGTCACGAAAATTGGCAGACCCCACCCGTAGCTCAATGCGGCAGCGTTGAGTTCGCTGCGGAATGTGATTGCATGACACGATGCGGTGTCCCCCGTCGCGATTGGTGCAATGCGAGCCATGTTGCAGTACGGTCAATTTTCATGACGCGGCTCCGCATCCAACCATGACGCTGCCGCATCAGGCTAACGATTGTTTTTCGCGTTTGACCGTAACGCAGGCATTAGCTCAATGCGGCAGCGTTGAGTTTGCCGCGGATCGGAACCTGATGACACCACATCTTCCGCCCGTCACCATTGACGCAGCAATCGCCATATCAGCATGCACACATTTTCGAAATCATGTACCCAATTAAACCACAACGCACAATTAGCTCAATGCGGCAGCGTTGAGTTCGCCGCGGAATGTGATTGCATGACACGATGCGGTGTCCCCCGTCGCGATTGGTGCAATGCGAGCCATGTTGCAGTACGGTCAATTTTCATGACGCGGCTCCGCATCCAACCATGACGCTGCCGCATCAGGCTAACGATTGTTTTTCGCGTTTGACCGTAACGCAGGCATTAGCTCAATGCGGCAGCGTTGAGTTTGCCGCGGAACGGAACCTGATGACACGACATCTTCCGCCCGTCGCCATCACCCCATCCATCTCCAGCGTATCGCTGCTGTCGAATCCCACGATCTTCCGACTGAACGCATCCATCACCAGACTCAAATACATAAATCCTTCATCCGTCCGGATGTACGTTATATCGCTGACCAATAACTGATGCGGCCCGGTGACCTGCATATCCTTGGCCCGGTTAGGATACACCGCAAATCCATGCCTGCTATACGTCGTGCGGGCTCCACGCTTCGGACGTGCTATGAGCATATTATGCCGCCTTAACAACGCAAAGAATCTATCCCGGCCTATCATCACTCCCGCCGCCTCCAGCTCCAGCTGCACCAGGTACAGTAACTTCCGGCATCCCAGACGCGGCATGTAACTGCGCTGGTTCCGGATTAATTCCAACACCAACTTTTCATCCACCGTCAAACGTTCCCGAATCATCCGCTGTTTGTAATAATTCTGCCGCGTCATGCCCACCTGCCGGCACAGTATCCTCACCCCGCGCGGCCAACACCTCCCGGCGGTGTGGACCGCTTCCCATCGGACTTTTTTTTAAAGCTCTCCACCTCCTGACCCAACTGCTCGCAGGCCAACTTCAAAAATGCCGCATTCAATACGTTCTCCGCCTGCGTTGTCCCCAACGCCTGCTCCAACTGCGCTATGCGCTTTTTGTACTCCCGTATCCGATCTTGTTCGTCCGGCTTTTCCACACGCACCACCTTCGCCATCAAATGATTCCTTCCATATTTCTTTAACCACGTCTGAATCGTCGTTCCGCCTGTAATCCCGTGGTGCAACCGCGCCTGGGTAATCGACTCGAATCGACCATTCTCCAACTCTTCGACCACCTGCCGCTTGAAGCACTCACTATACCGCTTTATTAACCGTATTCGCATACCACAACTCCTGATATTTCCATTGCCAAAAGTGACAACCTATATCAGGACGAGACAAAACTACCTGTAACCCGTCACCCGTCACCTGTAACCTAAAACCTCGGCAGCCGCTGTTGCGCTCCAAAAGCTGTCACAGGCCCCTTTTTAATGGCGGCGTCTTTTTGGATTTTACGCGGCGAGTAATTCGTTTATCATACCCATCATGAGTGAATTATTTACGACAACCCGTATGCGCCGCCTGCGAAGAGTCAGCATTCTTAGAGACATGCTGGCGCAAGTTACCCTCGCGCCGGCACACTTTGTTGCACCTCTGTTTGTACGAAGCGGACAGGCCATTCGTCGGCCCATCCTCAGCATGCCTGGACAGTTTCAGCTTTCACCTGATATGGCATTGGAAGAACTCTCGGATATGGCGGCACGCGGTATCAAGGCATATCTGCTTTTTGGCGTGGTCGATGCGGAGGATAAAGATGCAACCGGCAGCCATGCCCATGATCCTGATAATGCCGTCTGCACAACGCTGCGTCTGGCACGCGATGCGGGAATTAACATGCTGGCAATGACAGATTTGTGTTACTGTGAGTATACAAGCCATGGACATTGTGGGCCGCTGACGCAGACACCCGAAAAGATGGCTCGTCGCAAATCCAGCAGATTCAATACATCTCCGGTGCGGCGTGCCACAGCAGCATCGGCGGACCATCCCACGGTGGATAATGATGCCACAATCGCACAGCTTGGAATGCAAGCGGTGCTGCACGCCAAGGCCGGAGCGGATATGGTGGCACCATCCGGCATGATGGATCATGCGGTGGCGGCTATTCGCGCAGCGCTTGATTCCGCAGGCCATCAGGAAACTTCAATACTCAGTTACGCCGTAAAATATGCCAGTGGTTTTTACGGGCCGTTTCGCGAAGCGGCTGAATCTCCGCCCCAATTTGGCGATCGTCGCGGATACCAGATGGATTTTCGCCGGGATTCACGCGAAGCGGTGCGCGAAGCCCTGCTGGACGTGCGTGAAGGCGCAGATATGGTCATGGTGAAACCGGGGATGGCGTATCTGGATATTCTTTCCGCGGTCTCACAGGCCGTTGATGTGCCATGTGCGGTGTATCAGGTCAGCGGGGAATACGCGATGTTTAAGGCGGCCGCGCACGCGGGTTGGATAGATGAAAAACAGTGTGTTCTGGAAATGATGCATGCGTTTCGGCGGGCCGGAGCCGCGTTTATTATTACCTACTACGCGTCGGAAATTGTTGAATGGTTGCGGCAGTGAGAGTTGACTTTGATTCCGGCCCCGGCTATAAGAGTACATGTATTGGAAAGTTTGAAAGATTTTTCTGATGATTTTGAATTTGAACAACCTGCTGGCACTGGCACTAAGTGAAGGAAATACCGGTCGCTCTTAGGGTTGTTTTGTTATAAAAGAATTTTGAAAACCCTGCGAGTGACCCTCGCGGGGTTTTTTTATGGCATAATCATGGTACGTTTTTGAGGAGTATAATCCATGGACACCGGCAGTATTCATCCATCTGAAACCAGCAGCACCGATTCCAGACCGCAGGTGCTTATATTTGACACAACGTTGCGCGATGGCGAACAGTCGCCTGGAGCATCATTAAACTTGCCGGAGAAGCTGGAAATCGCCCATGCCCTGGAACAATTGGGCGTCGATATCATTGAGGCGGGTTTCCCGATTACCAGTCCGGGAGATTTCGATGCCGTAAGCGCTGTAGCTTCAGAAATCACGAATGCCACAGTTGCGGGACTTGCGCGGTGTACCGAGCGCGACGTACGCCGCGCCGGCGAAGCTGTGCGCAAGGCGGCCCGAGGCAGGATTCATATCTTCCTGGCGACCAGCAAAATTCACCGTGAATTCAAACTCAAGAAGGCTAAAGAGGAAATTATCCGCCTGACCATCGAGAACGTGAAGTTGGCCCGAGAATATGTTTCCGATGTGGAATTTTCTCCGGAAGATGCCAGTCGCACGGAATTGGACTATCTCGCCGAAGTGGTTCATGCCGCCATTGAAGCCGGCGCAACGACCATCAATTGCCCGGATACGGTGGGCAATGCAACTCCGGGTGAATATCGGGCGATGTTTGAATATCTCATCGCCCATGTACCAGGCGCGAAGAATGTTATTTTCAGTTCACACTGCCACAATGATTTAGGATTGGCGGTGGCGAATTCACTGGCAGCGGTGGCCGGTGGAGCGCGGCAAATTGAATGCACCGTAAACGGCATTGGGGAACGGGCTGGTAATGCGGCGTTGGAAGAAGTGGTTATGGCCATGCGCACGCGCCCTGATCAATATCCGTTCACGACGCGCATTAACACGCGGCGATTGGTACCCTGCTCACGGTTGGTCAGCAGCTTGACCGGACTGCATGTGCAGCGCAATAAAGCAATTGTGGGCGAGAATGCTTTTGCCCACGAAGCTGGAATTCATCAGGATGGCATCCTGAAAGAACGCAGCACGTATGAGATTATGGCGCCAGCCGATGTCGGCTGGGTGCAGAACAAACTGGTGTTGGGGAAACACAGTGGCCGCCACGCGTTTCGGCAGCGATTGGAAGAATTGGGCCATCGCCTGGATGAAGCGGCATTGGATCGGGCATTTGCGGCATTTAAGGTGCTTTGCGACAAGAAAAAGGAAATCTATGATGAAGATTTGGAAGCACTGGTTGATGAACAATTGAAAACCGAACGCGAATTATTCCAGCTCAAAGGTTTACAGGTAATGGCTGGCACCTACGGCGTGGCGACCGCTACAGTCACATTGGTGGATAGCAGCGGTGCGGAAATCACCGACGCCGCCACGGGGGATGGCCCGGTGGACGCCATGTTTGCCACCATCCAGCGACTGACCAAGATTAGCGCGCGTCTGGATTCATTTCAGGTGCGCAGCATCACCGGCGGGCGCGAAGCGCAAGGCGAGGTCTCCGTGGAACTCACACACAGTGACCGCAAAGTGCGCGGACGCGGGTTCAGTACTGATATTCTGGAAGCCTCCGCGAAAGCCTACTTGGCGGCCATCAACCGCATCCGCACGATGAACCAGCGAACCGTCGGCCAAGCGTCGTCACTGGAAGCGTAAGCTATAATGCTTTCAGAGGTTCGATATGCAAACGGTAAACGCCAAGGCGATTTCGGGATATCCGTGGTTTATTCGGCTATTTTTCTGGAAGCAGAAACGCAAATATGGGCGCGTGCTGGATCCGGGGTTGCTTTGGGGGCGATCACCGTGGGTTTTCACAACTGTTGCCCTGCTATATGGAGCATTGGACCGGCGAAAATCGCCGCTGCCGCCGGCACTGCGTTCCCTGGTAACCGTTCGCGTATCGCAGATTAACCATTGTGCGTTTTGCGTGGATATCAACTCGGTGACACTGGCCAAACGCGGCGTGGAAATGGACAAAATTGATGCGCTACAGGATTGGCGAAATAGCCGACTCTTCACACCGGAAGAGCTTATGGCATTGGAATATGCCGAGGCCATGACGCTAAATACGGTTGATGATGCCTTACGCGATCGCCTAAAAGAGCAATGGAGTGCGGACACGATTGTGGAACTCACAGGCCTTATTGCGTTTCAAAACCTGTCTTCCAAATTCAATTCAGCGCTGGATATTCCATCGCAGGGCTTCTGCAAACTGCCAGGATAATTCACCAACGCCAATTTTCTTCCCACCGGCCAAACCCAGTGCGATGGTTGCTTGGTGTATACTACCATGATGAGTGCGCAACGAGACTTTAATCCATTTTTACAGGTAATTCATGCAATCCCGATGCAGGCTCTGGAGACATTGGCAGAACTTTACGAACAACTGGATCACGATATTGCCCGACGCAAGCCAATATGCAACACCAGTGGACGATGCTGCAAATTTGAAGCGTGGGGACATCGGCTATATGTCAGCACACTGGAGTTGGCGAGCTTTCAGCACATCACTGGAGTCGAAACAAAGGCGAAACCATTCGCTGATGCAATCCCCCGTGGGATAACTTTTCCGCTGCCTCTGTATATGGAAGATGGAGAATTCAGTCCGGGCTGTCCGTGGCAAATTGATGGCTTATGTACAGCAAGAGCCGCCCGTCCGTTGGGGTGCCGAATTTACTTTTGTGATACCACGGCAGAATCCTGGCAGCAGGAGCGCTACGAGCACTATCACCAGAAAATTGTAGCCCTGCACGAGGAATTCCTGATTCCGTACCGTTATATGGAGTGGCGGCAGGCGCTGGCTCTTTTGAACCAACGGTAATAATGGGCGTGGATCGCCCGGGCAGATTAAAGTGCCATAGGGCCAATTGGCGTGTACTCTACAACGAACCACCCCCTGACATGGGCGATCAATTGGATCGGCTGGCAGAAAATACCTCACGCCCGTGTATCCACACTTTCTGTGGCAATGGTGCCTCACGCACCAGATAATCGGAAAAGCTCGCGGCTGAAGCAAGAGCTTTTCTCGGGACGGGCATTGCGATAATGTCTGCGGCAAATCCGGATGCGAGCTGACCTATTTGTTGTCCCAGCCCCAGAGCGGCCGCTGATTCGGTGGTGATCATCTGAATTAATAGTTGAGAATCTATCGATGGGCACTGCTGTTGCACAAATTGCGCCTCACGCAGAAGAGATAAATCCGGATTGCTGGCCATAGAATCTGTCGCCAGACACACCCGTATCCCGCGTTTGCGCATATCCTGCCAAGGATGCGGAGCAATCTCATCATGGCCGAAATAATGTCGCGTTCGCGGGCAATAGGCCACCGCAGCCCCGCTTCCGGCCAGAATATCGAGGTCAGTATCATCAGCGTAATTCACGTGGGCCAATACAACCGGCACACCGGCATTGAACAATCCGTAATGTTGCGCCCATTGGATTGGCCCATCAGCAAACATCGGAACCAGATCATCCAATAAATCCAAACGCTTCATGAGCATCCAACTTTTACCCAACGGGCCGGAAAAATCTCTGAGAAAATCGCGTTCTTCCTTCAATTCTGCAAGGTGCATGGATAATGGCAGTTGATATCTGCGGGCCATATTAACGATTGTTTCCAGGGCCGGTCCTTCCACGGAATAGGGTGCGTGAGGGGACAAGCCGATAGAGAAACGACCACTGCTTTTGCATTCCATCGCCGCCGCAAGCCGGGCCTCTAATTGCCCACGTGAGCTTCCAATCGCGGTAACTTCACCAAAACTGACAATGCCAAGCGGGGATTTCGCCTGCAAGGCGGGCCGCACGATAGCATGTTGACGAGAAATATCGCCGACTGTTGTGACACCAAAACGGATGCTTTCCTGCGTGCCAAACAACGCAGAAGCCGCAAACAGGTCGGGCGCATCGGCTGCTGAAGGATACGCAGCCATGAGCTGCAAAACCCAATCCGTGAAACGCGCCGGGCCGCGAAACTGACCTGCGAGAAATGATAATTCAAGATGGCTGTGCGCGTTGACAAAACCGGGCATCAAGACGCAGTCATCAACATGGAATTCCGGAATTCCGGCAAATTGCCTCCGGATGTGCGAACGATCACCACAGGCTTGAATGACCCCATCCACTATCGCAATTGCAGAATTAATGAGCAGTTCATGGCAGTCAGGCAATATTCCCGCACCAGAGAGCACAAGCGAAGCCTGATCTTGATTGGATCGAGTCATAATTGCTCCAACAGGATTCGATGGCCTATTGCAGCCGCCCCACCGCCCATTGATACAATGCGATGATAACCTGATCCTCCCAACCGTTCACGTTGCCTCGATAGTGATTGACCATAATGGAGAACACAAAATGCCGGTGCGGCAAAAACATATATCCGCTGATGGTGGAAGCCCCGGTAACATGACCATCTTTTGCACGAATAAACCGTCTGATTCCAGAGCCACGCAGACGGTAAATAAGGGTTCCGTGGCCAGGCCGCGCAAGGCTGTGAATAAAAACGCTGCCGTCGGGTTCAGCGGCAATATGTGCTAGCACGGTTGTAAACGCCGCCGGTGCCACATGATCATGATGTGAGAGCCCCGACCCGTCCACCATTGTGACCCAACTGTCCGGAATACCCAGTGTGCCTAAATAAGCTTTGATAGCGCGATCACCATTGTGCCAGCTTCCGGGTTGGCCGGTGGCGTCATGCCCCAGAAGCTTGCATAAGCACTCGGCCATTAAATTAATGCTGTCGGTATTGGCGCGATGAAGAATCGCAGTTAGCGGCGTTTCATACGTTGCTAATAAGACAGGTTGAACATGTTGCTGCGCCGCGATGGCGGATAAGGGTGCCCGCACCACGTGTCCGGAAATGGTGATCCCCTGATTGATCAAGGATTGCCGCAGCACATTTCCAGTGTATAGACCGGGATCATGGATGGTGACCTGCATGGGATATTGCCCGGTCTGTCGGACCGTTCCATGCATATAGAAATGGTTGTTTCCACGGGAGCGCCACAACCATGCGCTTTGCGGGCCGCGCCGGGCGGCAATGGTCACAGGTGTGTAGGGGGTATCTGGAGTAAGTGATACGCCAATGCTGCCGTTGTTATTAACTACCGGGACCCATTGCACGCAATTCATGGCGAAGTTAAGCCCCCCTACAGAGGCCTCGTACCAGTCCAGCCGCTGTCCGCCGCCTGGCCACAACGGATTAACAAAATGATGATTAAAAATGTAGTCATCAACATATATATTATGAAATGTCTTATCCCCCATCGCCTTGAGGTGCTGTGCCCAATTATCAAAGGCGGTTGTGACTTTCCAGCCTACCTGCTGGCATAATACCGGATCACCAAGTGCCGGATCACCGCCGCCGACAATAACCAGATTATCTCCCACACGGTACAGGCGCGTTTGTATCGTACCGTGCGGCCCCAAATGATCGAAGGCATCCGATGTTGTCAGCAATTTTCCGCAACTACCGGGCATAAGCGGCAAATCGGGATTGTAGCTGTATACAGCAACGGCCCGCCCATTGCGCAACTCCGCCAGATTAATCGCAACCTGCCCGCCACGCAGTTGCGGATTGGTTAACAAGGCCGCAATCCGCCCGGCAAGCGTTTGTGCCCCAGCGGAGATCGGCATCGCCATGACCGTCGCGGCAACAAACATCAGACCAAGGACCGCTTTGAAAGAAAATCGCTTTTGGTACATCCATGCACCCTGTAAAAAAATGTCTCAAGGAAGATTGGCCATAACCGACGTTTGCCATCACCCTAATTAAATACTTTGAGCATGCGGCTCAAAATAACAGTTCCTATACGCCAGCCGGGTTGCGTTAGTGCGATATTGGCGTTCCAAGAAGCCGGCCAACTTCGTCAAGCTTCTTTTTCATCGTTTCCGCCGTATTGGCCTCCAGGTTTAAACGCAACAAAGGCTCGGTATTGCTTTTGCGGACATTAAACCACCAAGTGTCATATTCCACGGTAATTCCATCGAGATAGTCAATGGACGCGTCTTTATAAATTTGCGCCAGTCGGGCAATCGCGGCATCCTTATCCGATACCTCATAGTTAATTTCTCCGCTGCTGTGCCAGCGCAGCAATGGCTTAAGCACATGGCTGACAGGCGTGTCATAACGCGACAGTACCGAAAGCATGCAGGCAAAAGCAATGGCTCCGCTGTCGCAGTTGAAGTTATCGCGAAAATAAAAGTGTCCCGACAACTCGCCACCAAAAATACCCTTGCTGTCCGCCAGAGACTTTTTCATAAACGCATGGCCCACGCGCTCCCGTCGTGGCACACCTCCGGCATTTTGAATTTCCTCTTTCACCACACGGCTGGAACGCAGATCATATACCACCGCCGCGCCAGGATTGGCTTTCAGGAAATCTTTAGCCAGCAATGCCGTGGCAATATCGCAGCGGATAATGCGGGCCTGTTCATCAACAAATATGCACCGGTCGGCATCACCATCAAAACATACGCCCAGATCAGCCGCGTTGGAAAGCACGGCTTCCTGCAATTGCCGGAGGTTCGCATCCACCAGCGGATTCGGCTCATGCTTGAATGAACCGGTGATTTCCATGTTCATGGGAATGATATTAAGGTTAGGTTGATCCATGAAAATATCACGAATAAATTTTCCCGCCATACCATTACTGGCATCCACGACCACTTTGAGGGGCCGCGCCATCTTCAGAAAGCGCAGCACATGGCCCTTGTAAGGAATTTTAAGATCAATGTGTTCCACAGCACCAAACTGCGCGGGCGGATTTTTCCGCATGGAAAAGACCAATCGCTTGATCTCCTGAAGGCCGGTATTCTCACCGACGGGCCTCGCATTGACACCGCTGATTTTAAAGCCATTGTAGTTTGCGGGGTTATGGGAAGCTGTGGTTTGAATGCCGCCGCAGCACCCCAGATGGTTAATGGCAAAATAAATCACCGGCGTGTCGATCATCCCGATATCAATACAGCCCGTGCCGGTGGACCGAATGCCTTCAATCAGCGCTTGACTAAGCGATGGACTGCTTAGACGCATGTCTCGGCCCACAATGACCATATTTTTCCTGGGGTCGGCCTTATCCAATCCGGTAAGATTCATCCGCATGAATTGGGCGCACGCGTACCCGATTTTCCAAGCCATATCCTCATCGAGTTGATCCGGGTAAGTCCCCCGCACGTCGTAAGCCTTGAATACCTTTTCGTTCATGTACGTTCCTCATGGATAGTTGCTTATTTTAATTTTCAGCCCGGAACACTGTCGCGAACCCACCGCACACTGTTGCGTTCCATCTCAAACCGCCAGAGGTTCGAGCAGTGCCGTGTTCCACCACATACGGCCAACCGGGCCGACGGATACACCATCAGGCCGGATGATATGGTATCGCAGAGTGAATTGATATTCCATGATGCCGTTATGGTATTCATTAACCGGCCATGGTTTGTATGGCAGGATAGTAAAGCCATGGCCGCAATCAGAGGTTCGGGCGTACCGATATTTTTCTAAAGTGTGGCAATCTCATTGACTTGCGGCACGTCACCATCAGCCATGGGCGCTGGTGGAACACTCTTGGCCATTGAAGCACCGATATGAACGGCCATTACAGAGCAGGCACTTGCCTGTGCAACGGACGACTGTGAGCGACTGAGTATTTTCTGTTTGAGTCGCCACTGTGCGGAAATACCGAGAATAATCAGATCATAATTGGCCGATTCCCTCACGACCACATCCACGGGCGAATCACTCTCCACTACCTGAAAGCGGACCTGCCGCGTGCTGCCGGGCGCGGCAAAGTGCCGATCCACCAGTGATTGTACGCCAATGCGACCAGTGTTATCGGCATGACTTCCGGGCTTAACGACATGTAGAATTGTCACACGCGCGTCGTGACGCTGCGATATTTGATCGGCCGCCAGCAACGCGCCAATATCCTGATTCTCTCCAATGTAGGGGACCATAATGCGTTGAACGGCGCGCAGATTCTTTTCGACCAAAATGGCGACATTCCGATTGGAATTCAGAATTACTTCATCAGCGATGCGCCCTAATGCGGAGGTTGCAAACAAGCCATGGTGACCGCCCAGCACAATCCATCGCACATCATAACGATTGGCTGTCAGTGTAATATCAGAGGCAAAGTCGGTACTGACAAATCCCACCGCGCTGACCGGCACATCCATGGCGGCAGCCTGCCGCAGGGCTAGTTCAACGGGATCATTGGCTGTGTAAAAAGCCTTGCTGCGGCGTTCATGCTCGTCCGGGTTGTTAAGATGCAGCACACAGAGTCTCCCAGTCCCGGAGCCAAGTAGCAACGTTCCCACGCGCACCAGACCAGGCGCGGTTTGAGGTGAAGAAACCGTCACCAGTGCGCGGGATTCTCCAAGAATCGGCGCGGGCTTTTCCGCTGCTTCTTCGCGGCGCTGGCGAGCGGGGGAATAAACCATGTACAACAACGGTGTGGTGATAAACGTGGTGGCAAGGGCCATAATCACCATGATGGCGAACATTTGAGGCGAAAGCACATGCAGATTTAAACCGATGTTCAATACAATAAGTTCCACCAGGCCGCGGGCATTCATCAATGATCCCAGCACACCGGATTGCCGCCAGGACAGGCCGGCAATCCGGGCGGCGAAAAAAGAAAATAAGACCTTTGCGCCGGTGGCGATGAGCACCACGAGTAAACAGATTTTCCAGAGATGAACATTGTCCAGTAATCCAATGCTGGTGCGCAGGCCGGTATAGGCAAAAAAGATCGGCAGAAGGAACAGCAGAATAAAATCTTCCAGTTTATCGGTTATGTGCCGGACAAACTTACTTTCAGCGGGCATGGCCATGCCCAGAAGAAACGCCCCGAAAATCGCCTGAATGCCGATCCACTCGGTCATGGCGCTTGCGGCCAGCACCAGAAGCATAATCAGTGCCAGCGAATCTTGAGATAAATATCCCCTGCGTTCATAAATCCCTTGTAAATGTCGGAGAATTTTAGGCATGACCAACAGCATAAATGCGCCAAAAACGGCGGTCCAAATCAGTGTCATCAGCGCGGAAACCAGCGGGTTGCCGCCATTATTTTTTCCCAATCCATCGGACGTGGAAATTGCGATTACCAGTGCCAAGAGACACCAGCCCACCACATCATTAAGCGCCCCACATGCCATACTGAAAGTACCCACCCGTGAGCGTTGCATGTTACGCTCCGTGATCATACGAGCGAGCACCGGGAATGCGGTAATGCACATGGCGGTGCCGATAAATAGTGCAAATACCAGTTCATTGCCGCCCGGACCGTGAAATTCTTTGAACAGGAAAAGACCAAGAAGAACTCCGCACACCAGCGGGCCTACTACACTCGTACCTCCAATGATTATCAGCGCTTTGCCCTGATTGCGCAATAACTTCATATCCAGTTCCAAGCCGACGAGGAACATGAACAGCACCACGCCGATTTGGCTTAATACATTAAGAAATGGATATGGATCAACGCCTTTGTGCACTGGAAACAGCATGGCCAGCAAGGCACCATGGTCCAAAAGCCCCAAAACCGATGGGCCGAGGATAATGCCGCCGAGCATCTCCCCCACTACGCGCGGCTGGCCAATAAAGCGCATGATGCCACCCACCACGCGGGCGGTAAGCAAGATTACCGCAATTTGCAGCAGCAATTGCAAAATGGGATCGTGCATTGGTCACCTTCGATCAGCTTTTTCACTCGGCTCTTCGCCGACGAATCCAACGAATCGCCGCACTTGTCGTTGCGATCGCCACAACCAGAAGTTTACCCAATGCGCGTGCTCAAACCAATCCAAAGATGTAAAAATTATGTAAAGATTCTTAAACCCTACGGCATTGACACCATACCAGTGGTGGCGATATCGCGACTGTTGTAACCGACGGCAATTTGATACTTACCGGCTGGAACTTCCCAACGGCTCGCTTTGCTGTTGAAATACGCGAAGTCACGCCAGTCGAGTTTCATCGTCACGGTTTTGCTTTGACCGGGCTTGAGATTGACACGACCAAATCCCTTGAGCGTCTGTACGCATCGATTGGCCTGATCTTCCTGCGGACGAATATACAACTGTACCACTTCCGCACCCGAACGGTGCCCCGTATTGGTCACTTTGGCCGTGACGGTGACGGTGCGGGCTTTCCCGGATCCGTCAGCGGAAATGTGCAGGCCGCCAATGGAAAAGGTGGTGTAAGATAATCCGTAGCCGAAGGGATAAAGCGGTGCGATATGCTTTTTGTCATACCAACGATAGCCGACATAAATTCCCTCGGCGAAATGCACTTCGGGATGTAATCCGTAAATATCGTGCCCCGGATAATGTCCATACGCCGGCTCCTGCCGCCAATTGCGAGCGAATGTATCCGGAAGGCGACCGCTGGGATCGATTTTTCCAAAGAGAATATCAGCCACGGCAGTATTACCGTTCTCACCGGGATACCACGCATAAATAAGGCCGGCGATTTTATGAATCCAATGGCTCATCGCAATGCCGCCGCCAGCGTTGACAACTACCACCTGATGCTGATTAAGTTTCGCCACTTCCCGAATATAACGCCCCTGTGCCGATGGCAGTTGATACTTGCGGTCGAAATCTTCATGTTCCAGACGCGGGCCATAACCGACGCAGGTGATGACTGCATCAGCGGATTTGATTTCCCGGCGCTGGTAAGAGGTTAAAAAGGGATAGCGCAGGCGATGGAGGCCGATTTTCATTTCCCCCGGGAGCATTACGCCATTTTTTTCGTTGGGCTGCAGTTGAATAACAAGCTGATAGGTATGTCCTTTAACAAAATGATAATCATCCATAAACGGAATTACCGGGCGGGGCCGCCACTGTTCAACAATTTTGTTTTTATTCAAGAACACATAGGCATCGCCATTGCTGCAAAAGAACTTGAGCATGTAATCGCCGGTTTTGGAAGGTTTGATTTCGGTGACCCACAGGGCGGTAAAGCCGGAGCCAACGTGCGGCGGAAGTTCACCGGGATATTTCCAGCTTAAGTTAAGACTTTTTACATCATGGATCATCGGCGGAACAGACGTTGATTTGGCCGCTAGGAATGTCACTTCTGCACCCGGTGTGCCATCGGGCGCATAAAAATCATTCTGACTCCAATAGGCTTGGCCATGGCCGATATAAGGAATGTAAGTGACTTTTGCGCTGGCTCCAGCGGCCTTTTTCACTGCCGCCAACATGCTCACCGGCTTGGCAATGGGAATGACGTAGCCGCTGCCACCGCCAGTAGTAACCGCAGGCGACGCCATGGGTCCCAGCACCACGATATGTTTTATCGCAGCGGTGTTTAGCGGCAGGAAATGGTTCTTGTTGCGCAGCAGTACCGTACCTTCCGCGGCAACTTTCATGGCAGCAGCGGCACTTTTCGGGTTGTTTAATGGTATTGTCGATTTCTTCTGCGGACGATTCAGGAAGTTCAAAGCCACCATCATGCGCAATATCCGGCGGACATGCTGATTGATATTCGACATTGTGAGCTTGCCGGATTTCAGCAAGGGTGGAATCGTCAGCATGTTGTAAAAAATCGGACGGTGCATTTCCAGGTCCATGCCCGCTTCCAGAGGCCCAAGTGTGGCATGTGAGGCACCCCAATCGGACATTAATACACCCTTAAAACCCCAGCGTTTGCGAAGCTCCGTCGTAAGCAGAAACTTGCTGGCGGTGCAATATTCTCCATTGACTTGGTCATACGCCGCCATGATTGACCAGACATCTCCCTGCCGCACGGCCGCCCGGAATGGCGGAAGGTAAATTTCCTCCAGGGCGCGCTTACTGATGATTTCATTGATATCAATACGATCCGTTTCCTGTTCATTGGCCACGTAATGCTTCGCACAGGCCGCCACTCCCTGGGATTGCACGCCTCTGATCCAAGGAACGGCCATCTGCCCCGCCAGGAATGGATCTTCGCCCAAATATTCAAAATTCCGCCCATTTTGCGGTTCGCGGACAATGTTCATTCCGGGGCCAAAGATTACATGCACGCCCCGTGCGCGGCAATCACTGCCGATCTGCCGCCCTTCCAGAAACGCTAATTTGCGATTCCAAGTGGAGGCCAAAGCCGCAGAGGCGGGATAAGCCGTTGAAGCCCCAAAGCGGCGCACGCCTAGAGACGCATCACTCATAACAAGAGTTGGAATATGCAGCCGTTCAACACCGGGAACGTCGAGAATATTTTCAAACGCCATCATGCGGACTTTTTCCCGCAATGTCATTTGCTTAAGCAACGCATTGGCCCTCACATCCACTTGTTTAGCAGTGAGTTTAACGGGGATATACTCGCCGGCTTGGGCCGTACATGAAGTACCGGCTGCCGCCAGTAGAAACAATGCCGTACATCGCATCACATACCGGAGCTTATTGGGATTGGATAGGCTGACAAAAGTTCCCTGTTTTCTGCGTAACATGCGTGCACTCCTGTTTATTAAATAAACGACGGTCCAACATACGGGCTAGTGGCGTTCTCGCCCGCAGAAGTGCGTAATATGACCGAAATCGAACAAAATTTCAAATGCAACTGTTTCCGATATGGTTTCTTGAACAGTTTTTTTCCCCTCTGCTTAACGACTGGCAATGCGATAAATCTCCGCCCCGACCAGTGCTCCGGCGCAAGACACACAATGAACATTATTCAAAAGTAAATATCTTACTTGAGCATATCGCTTTCGACTTGCTCCAGCGATTTACCACTGGTTTCCGGTACCGCGGCTAAGACGAAAATGAAGCCTGCGACGCAGATGGCCGCATACAACCAGAAGGCACCCGCAGTACCCACCGCCGCCTTCAAGGCGGGAAATGTTTGCGTTAGAACAAAATCGGCGATCCACAATGCGGAAACCGCAATGGAAATAGCGGTACCGCGGATGCGATTAGGAAAAATCTCGGAAATTAATACCCAGGTTATCGGTGCCAGAGTCATGGCGTAACACGCGATGGCTGCCATAACCAATATCACAATTGGCAGACCTTTGATTTGTTCGTGATAAGCGAATCCAAGCAAAGTGTGCGTAATGACCAATCCACCGGCTCCGAAAAGCATCAGAGGGCGGCGACCGATCCGGTCCACCAATCCCATCGCTACGAGTGTAAAAATCAGATTCACTGCACCTGTAATGACAATATCAAATAGCACACCGTTAACGTGGTAGCCGGCGGCGTTAAAAATATCCTGAGCGTAACTGAAAATCACATTGATACCGCACCACTGCTGAAAAACCGCCAGAAATACGCCAATACCGATGATTTTCAACATGCCGGGAGCCAGTAAATCTGAAAGCTTAACCCGGCCCGCCCGTTCACCGCGCAAGGTTTCTTGAATCGCTGTGAATTCCCGTTCAGCATGTATACGACCCGCGATGCGGGCAAGAATATCGCGAGCTTCTTGGCCCCGACCTTGTTTGGCCAGCCAGCGTGGACTCTCAGGAATCAGCACTGCTCCGACAAGAAATATCACTGACGGTATCGCAACAGCCGAAAACATCCAACGCCAGCCAAGTTGTCCATCCCATGATGCCGCTATCATTGCCGACGTTGCATGCTCCGGGATCGGCTGGGCAATAAGCCAATTGACCATGTCGGCCAGAAGAATACCCACGACAATGGTCAGTTGATTCAGAGAGACCAAACGACCGCGCAAGTGCGCTGGAGAAATTTCAGCGATATAAAGCGGTGATAAATTGGAGGCCATCCCTATAGCCACACCGCCAACGATTCGCCAGAACGCAAACAAGTTGAAGCTTGGTGCCCATCCGGTGCACACAGAAGAAATAGCGAATAGCAGCGCGGCAACCGCCAGAAGTTTTTTCCGTCCGAATTTATCTGTTAACCAACCAGTCATAAGCGCCCCCGCAAGAGCACCAAGCAGTGCGCAGGACATCGCCCAGCCGATGATGTTCGCATCCGTCAGATGGAAATGCGGAACAAAAAAGGGTTTTGCTCCACTGATAACCACCCAGTCATAGCCAAATAAAAGACCGCCCAATGCCGCCACCAGCGCAATGATTATCACGTAGCCCAGGCGAACGCCTTGCGCTTCCAGCGGCGTGGATTTTTCGTGCGTAACCATTATTTCCTCTTTCCTTTGCCGACAACGTATTTCCCATCGCCAGATCGTAGAGCCGCAATTGGCGCACATTGCCACCCCGCCAATTCCGACAGCAACCCCAACGCCAAAGCGTTGGCGGGATCGGAGCGTAATATCCGCTTAAGAATCCCGGCCGATTGCTTCATTTTTCCTTGAACAGCATACATCTGGGCTTGAAGAAATAGTGCAACATGTGTTTGCTGCGCCTGCAGATCAGCTTCAAAGAGCAGTAGCGTTGGCAGTGATGTGGCAAAATAATCGATTTTTGCCGTCTTGTGCTGCAACTGTTTGGCGTATGCCAATACGGCACGAAGAAGTTTGTCGGCTGCTTGCAACCGCCCAAGTTGTCGCATGGCCAAAATACTGTAGTACGTCATGGCCGAGTATTCAGTTACCGCCATGTTTTGAAAGTCTCCGCGGGAGCTTGCCGCACGACGCCACCATTTTTTCGCTTCCGCCATGCGACCAAGAGCGGCGAATGCCTGCCCCGCATAAAAATAAATATCGCCGCAATTGGCGAGGGGATGTCGGGCTTCACCGATGCTTTCAGGCGGTTTCAACGCGGCTTGGAAATGATCCAATGCTTCCGACGCTTTGCCAGTTCGTAACATAGCGCGGCCAAGGGCTAATTTTGCCGCCACATACTGTTCCAATACACGACCTTCCCCGCCCTCCCACGGTTGGAACTGTCGAGATTGTAAGACTGCCAGCGCCTCATCATTTTGCCCCACCTGATTCAACAGGGTGCAGTATTCAATGGCCAGATCATCGCGACGCTTCACCAGATCACCTTGCGCCCGCAGCGCGGATAATCGCCGGGCGATCGGCCAGCCGATGCGTTTACCGAGTTGATCCTGTTCATACAGCAATCGTGCGTCAGCGGGATTGCATTGCCGAGCTTTCTGATACGCCCGGACGGCCTTGGCCGGGTGCTTGCACACATTGAAATAGCCAATACCAAGATTCCGCCAGAGTACCGCATAATCCGGCTTCAAGCGGACCGCCTTTTCCCAGTTCCGAATTGCCTCGTGATGGCGTTTGCGATCATACAACAGATTGCCCAGATAATAATGGGCGTATCCATCCATTGGATTTACCTCAATGGCCTGTTCCAGAATCAGAATTTCCTCCAGCCGCGAAGGAAAGCACCAGTCGGGGTTGGCAGCGGCTCCGGCAAGGAAACTCTCTTTCGCCGAAGTAGCGTGGCCGCTGCGCATGAGAAAATATCCGCGATAATAATGAGCCAGCGGGGCCGTGCCGTTATCCACCGCATCTTCCGGTTCCGGCAACGCGGCCAAGGCCCGGTCCCACAATCCGGCACGCGCCAAATCCAGAGATATATCCAGCTTTTCCTGCGTGGGAACGGTCGTGAGGGTTCCGCGCAAAAACCGGCAACAGCCATCCAGCGGGTCCAATTTCGCCGTGTGTTCCAAAAATTCCGCCGCTTGCGCGTGATCTCCCAGTTTATCCAGCACGATTGCTTTGAGATTCCGGGTGTTTAAATTGTCCGTATCCACGCGCAGCGATTGATTCAGATGATCCAGCGCAATGGTCCAATTGCCACGCAGACAATCAATTCGAGCCAGTTCCAGAAACGCCGCCGCCTGCCACGCGTGATTCCAGGTCGATTTATAAAAGGCATCGTAGGCTGCCACGTCGTCGCCAAGAAATCGTTGTACCAGGCCAAGATTATAAAACGCTTCGCCATCATAGGGATTGGCATTTCGGCTTGTCAGCCGACTGATCGCCCGCTGAAAGTGATCGCGAGCCAGGACATTTTCGCCGCGTTTGAAATGCCACAGCCCCATGGCGTTTAAGCAGCGGCTGTCCTCGGGATCGCGCCGTAACGCCTCCCGCCAATAAGTCTCCGGATAGCGCGTGGCGTGGCGATACTGATCCAAATGCAGGCCGATCAAATAAAGCTCGTCGTTGGATTTGACGTCCGCAGGTAATGGCGGCTCCGTTGCCGGGGGTGGAGCTTTTGTCCGCATCCGGGATTTAGCCTCCGGAATGTGTTGCAGTAGAACTTCGCCATGTTCATCGCGCAGCACCAATTCCAATTGCCGCAAATCCAGCCGCCGGGACAAAGGTATTTTTAATAAGATCGGATCAGCCGGTCCGGCATTGACACGATATTCATGAATGAGCTTTCCCTTACTGAGCAACGAAATAACAATTGGCGTATAGCCTTGTGTTACCGCAACGCCGAGCTGCCAGGTATGGTCAATTTTCTGGAGACTTAAAGCGGCATTTTTATTGGCTGCAATAGCCGGTCCGATTTTTTGAATCGGGTACCAGTGTTGCGTAAAAGTGCGCGTTTCACCGGGGGCGAGAAATGAAAAATCAGGCTGATTATCCGTATAAACACCACCCATGAGTTCCATATAAGGCCCATCCGAATCGGTTAAATGGCGATCCCACGCATAACCAAATTCGTGATTGCCCCAAGTCCACTGTTTTTTTCCGGGGGCGATGTGATGATTGGCCACATGAATCAGTCCGGCCTTTTTCGCATGGTCATAACCACCACTGAAATCATGCCGGGAGCCTATGGCCATATAACTTGTTGGTACGGGAATATTGCCGTACCATCTCAAATCATTGGGTGGATAATTTCCCGGTGGCACAAAATGAGCGGGTATCTGATCCGGCGCAATTCCATGCTTGGCGCGGCGGCCATAATCCACGCCGTAATATTGGCCACGACAAAGTGGAAATTCACTATTGGCCCGACGGGCGTGATCCGCGACAAAATGCACATCCGGGGGGAAGAAGGATTGATAATGTTCGTCCACATGTACCGCAACATTGGCCCACCAGAGAAATGTTTGGGGCAACAAGGTGCGATTGAACAGTCGAACTTTAAGTTCCACCCGCGCCACACCGGGTCGCAGGCACACACCGTGCATACCTTTGAGCCTATTCATCGGATCATGATCGCTTAACCAGATTGTGCATGCTCCATCCGGATGATTTTCAATGTACCAGTTCACGGGCATAAACGTCGCCGGGCGATGATGCTGCGGCCAGTTGAATTCCACACCGCCGGAGGCCCACGGACCGGCCAGGCCTACCAGCGCCGGCTTGATGACATTTTGTCGATAGAAAAAATTGTACCCGTTGGTTTTGTCCAGACCGATATGAATTCTGCCACCAATTTCCGGCAATATCATCGCGCGAATAAATTCATTTTCAATATGCAAGGCCTGCCAGAGACGGTTCTGTGCCACGGTTGAAACGGCGTCAATAACCGGCAGGGGATAAACCTTGCCGGCGCTGCCCTGATAAACGCGCTTTTCCAGAAACAATGGATTCTTATCCGGTGTTGCCGGTTCATAGGTTGGCATGGTGACAGCCTGCGCCCAAGCCTTGACCGGACCGGTGCAATCAGCCGGAGCGGCGGGGAGCTGCAGTTTTGCTTCTTTTACATTCACAGAACTTTTCCTATTACTCATTCCATTAAGCTTATCGTGGAGCCTTATCACATCAGCATTCTGCCCGCGTGATCGCCAAAACGGAATAGCTCAATCCACGATGCGTATGGATGATTCAACGATCATGGTGCGCCTCATCCTTTGGCAGTCAGTCGGTATTCGCTGGGTGATATTTTATAAATCCGGTGAAACACCCGGGAAAAATACAACGGGTCTGAAAATCCCACATCCGCCGCGATTTCCTTCAACGGACGCGTTGTGGTATCCAGCATTTCCGCCGCCCGCTGCATTTTAAGTCGCAGGAAATAATCCAATGGCGAATATCCGGTTGATCTTTTAAACAGCGTGCTGAAGTGTGAGGTCGATAAGTTGCAGGCCTGGGCGATAGCAGGCACGGTGACGGCTTTTTGCCAGCGACTTTTCATATAGTCGATGGCCAGTGGAATGCGGTTGTGACTGAACTGATCAACTTGTGCTGATTGGCCGCCGGTGGCAATCAACGCCAATAAATGGCCCAGGGCCATCGACGCCACAGTAAGATGATTCACAGAATATCCCAGAGACAGTTCATCAATCATGGTTTCAAAAAGCGGGATAAGATTCAAATAGCGGCTGACATGCAGAATCGGCAATACCTCTCTTCGCGCAAGCATATCCGTAAAATATTGCGTCGCCGAGCCTGCCGCATGGCACCAATAAATCGTCCATGGGTGATCCGCGTCGCACCCGTAACTGTGGGCTTGACCGGGAAGTATCACCACCAGATTTCCCGGGCTAAGATCATAGGATTCCCTCCCGATTTTGACCCACCCTTTTCCCCGGATACATAACATCACAATACACTGGAGCGTACCCTGCGGACGATCTACATAATGATTCGCCGCGTCCGGAAAATAACCGACATCCGACGGCACGAGCTGCACCGGCAATATCCTGCGTAAGGCCCGGTCCACCACCGGCCGCGGCAAAACCACCATCCGCTGCTTTGGAAAACCTTCTGCCATCCGTCTATCAGCGTTCATTGAATCCATCAGTCAAAGCCCTGTGAGACGCAAATTTCCAGCTATTTTACCTTCGGTACAACCCAATGTATCGCGACCTGGGCCTCCCATTGACAATTCTTAAGAGGCTCAACGGTCTCCGAACCTCTCATATCGCAGCCTGGTTAAAAGTGAACCATCACCGTGGGGGGCCGAGAGGGCGTGAGCTTTGGCGATGGTCGTCAATGTATGACCTCATAAGCACTTTTCCTCGCTTCGCTCCGGCAGCCGCCTGGCACTGCGTCAATCCTGATTTGCAGGCGTGACAGAGCGCTAAGGCAGATGTCGGGAGGCTGCGCTTTTCTCATTGATCCGGGGTGCCGGAGTCAGTTCTAATATTTCAGAACCACCAGCAGACGAAAGTTTTATTTCCAGCCCGTGGTGCATCAGGTAGCGCCCCTGATATACCTTGGAATCAGCGGCACTTGTCAATGATACTACATGGTACGACAGGCTTCCCTCTAATCCGCGAAGCCGCAGGTTCATTAGCGAAGATTTGGCACCACCACGAAACACGAAAAGCAGGGCCTGCCCCGTAGCGTCATCAACATACAACATGGACTGTGCACTGTGTGGATGCCATGGATTAGCCTGTTTTGTCAGATGGTAGACCGTGGCTCGCCGTAGGATCGGCCGGATCTTTTTATACAGGGCGATTTCCCGGGCGGCAACGCCCATCGTCCGGGCATTCCATTTGGAAATATCGCCGGAGATCCCCAGCATTCCCGGCATGTTGGCCTGGAATTTTGCGGCCAAATCCAATGCTGGATTGTTGTATTGCGGCCGCACGGTCCAGTGACTGCAAGTCGTGGGTGGAAACATATAGGTGGCGCCAAACATCATTACATAATTCGCCGTGTTGGAAATATTGTCTGACGTCCAGTTGGTATCTGAGAATGCGGAACTCATCAACGTTGCGCGAAGCGAGCCACTGGAACAGTTTTCCACGATTAGATTGGGAAATTTCCGCCGAATGTAGCGCCATACATCAATCAAACCACAGTAGTGTTGATAGACTGGGTCATTGTTGGCGTTTAGAGCGGGGCTATGGATTGGTATTGGAAAATTGGTATTAAAGTCCATTTTGAGATAGGCGAGCTTATAACGCCGGACCAGCCGCGAGATGGTGGCCTCTGCCCATGCGCGCACCTGTGGATTGCCGAAATTCAGCACAGCACGGCTGGAAAGCCGACGTCCGTGCCAGGAAAGAAACCAATCCGGATGCTGCCGCGCAACAGGACTTTGGGGATTGGCACATTCGATCTCAATCCAGAGTCCGAATTTCATACCCATCCCACGAACCGCCCGCGCCAAATAGCGCAACCCCAGCGGAAACTTTTTCCGGTCCACGATCCACCTTCCCAGATCACGGGTATTGTGTCCATACCATCCCCCATCCACGACGAATAATTCGCACCCGATCTTCCTGGCAATCCGGGCGTAGCGCAGCAGGGTCTTTCCATCGGATCGTCCATTGGCGGCATACCAGTCATTATATTGAACCAACGGCCATCGTCCGTGTGTAATCCTGACCAGTTCATTGGTGCGCAGCAGTTTATCACGGATAAATCTCGTCATGGGCTGTGCACCGTTGTCCCAGTTGCCGTGAAAACGATCCACCACCGCACCCGGTATGGGCATTGCGTTCACATGTAAGTATGGCTTTTCGTTTGATGGTAATGTAGCAACAACTATTCGTGTAGAGTGACCGTCGGGAAGAATATGCATTTGCCAGTTCCCGCACCACGCCAGGGAAATGGCGATACCGCGTCGTGTTTTTAAGTTACGCAAAAGCCAAAATGGTTTGTATCCGTTCACGGGCCTGAGGGAAGTAGTGAAGGTGTGGGCCGTCCCGCGAAATGGTTGTTGACGGTCTGATACAGGAATTCAAAGACGCTTCGTTGTTGCTGGGTGCAGGTGGCGATGGCGGTCCAGATTCGCTCACACCACTTCTGTCCTCGCTCACTGCGAGTTCCCTGCGTGACATGGCGATCCAGCACGACGAAGCGGATGGC